>Ga0079224_100014203_pt1 | contig 11117 bp, 6 predicted proteins | sample Stecom2015_FD_80414 | JGI IMG/M metagenome (GOLD analysis project Ga0079224, IMG submission 80414) | Agricultural soil microbial communities from Utah to study Nitrogen management - Steer compost 2015 | ecosystem: Environmental > Terrestrial > Soil > Agricultural land | place: USA: Utah...
ATGGCGATGTCGGTGCCGGTGCCCATGGCGATGCCGACGTCGGCCGCGGCCAGCGCCGGCGCGTCGTTGACGCCGTCGCCGGCCATCGCAACCACCGCGCCTTCTCCGCGCAGCCGCTCGACCAGCGCGGCCTTGTCCGCCGGCTGCACGCTGCCATGCGCCTCGTCGATGCCAAGTCGCCGCGACACGGCTTTCACCGTGGTGTCGCTGTCGCCGCTGGCGACCACCAGCCGCAGGCCGTGATCGCGCAGGCGCTGCAGCGCTTCGGCGCTGCTGTCCTTGATCGGGTCTTCGATGACCAGCACGGCCACGGCTTTGCCATCGACCGCCATCAGCAGGGCGCTGCCGCCGTCGCCGCGCAGCGCTTCGGCGCGTGACTCGGCATCGCTGGCGTCGACGTCGTGCGCCTGCATCAGCGCCGCATTGCCGAGCAGCAGGTGCTTGCCGTCGACGCGGCCGCTGACGCCGCGACCGCTGTCGGAATCGAAATCAGCGGCGTCGATCAATGACAGACCACGATCCCTGGCCGCGTCGACGATGGCGCGCGCCAGCGGATGTTCGCTGCCCTGTTCCAGGCTGGCGGCGAGGCGCAGCAGCGTGTCTTCGTCATCGTCGCCCAGGCGTTCGAGGCGGGTCAGCGTTGGCCTGCCTTCGGTCAGCGTGCCGGTCTTGTCCAGCACCAGCGTGTCGACCTCGCGCAGGCGCTCGATGGCCTCGGCGTCGCGGAACAGCACGCCCGCTTTCGCCGCCTGGCCGCTGGCGACCATGATCGACATCGGCGTGGCCAGGCCCAGTGCGCAGGGACAGGCGATGATCAGCACCGACACCGCATTGACCAGCGCGTGGCTGAACGCCGGCGCCGGGCCCCAGATCGCCCACACCGAGAAGGTCAGCACTGCCGCAATGAGCACAGCGATGACGAACACGCCGGCCACGCGGTCGGCCAGCTTCTGCATCGGCGCGCGACTGCGCTGCGCCTTGGCCACCAGCGACACGATCTGCGACAGCAGGCTGTCGGCGCCGACCTTGCCGGCGCGGATCAGCAGGCTGCCATTGCCGTTCAGCGTGGCGCCGATCACCGCATCGCCGGCGACTTTCTTCACCGGCATCGATTCGCCGGTCAGCATGGATTCGTCGACGCTGGAGTTGCCTTCCAGCACTTCGCCGTCCACCGGCATCGACTCGCCGGGCCGCACGCGCAGGTGATCGCCGCTGTGCACCTGGTCCAGCGGCACGTCGGACTCGTTGCCGTCATCGTCCACGCGATGGGCGATGCGCGGCGCGAGATCGAGCAGTTCGCGGATGGCGCTGGAGGTTTTCGCGCGCGCGCGCAGTTCCAGCAGCTGACCGAGCAGGGTCAGGCTGACGATCATCGCCGCGGCCTCGAAATACACCGGCACCATGCCGTGCTCGCGCATCGACGGCGGAAAGATGCCCGGCGCGATCACGGCGACCGCGCTGTAGACGAACGCCGCGCTGACGCCGATGCCGATCAGCGTCCACATGTTGAGGTTGCCGCTCCGGATCGAGCGCAGGCAGCGCAGCAGGAACGGCCAGCCCGCCCACAGCACCACCGGCGCCGACAGCGCGAATTCCAGCCACACCCGCAGTCGCGGCGACAGCCAGTCGCTGCCATGCAGGAACATGGCCAGCACGAAGACGGTGGCGGTCAGTGGCAGGCTCCACCAGAAGCGCCGGCTGAAGTCGCGCAGCTCACCGTTTTCCTCGTCGCCGTCGCCGGGCATTTCCGGTTCCAGCGCCATGCCGCAGATCGGGCAGTCGCCCGGGCCGAGCTGGCGGATCTCCGGATGCATCGGGCAGGTGTAGTAGCGCTGCGCGGCGTCGGGTTGGTCGGATTCGGCCTTCTCCGGTGGTCGCCGTTCGCCGTTTTCGACGAAGGCGTCGGGATCGGCCTCGAAGCGTTCCCTGCAGCGCGCCGAACAGAAGTGCCAGGCCGTGCCTTGGTGCTTGCTGTGGTGCGCGGTCTTTTCCGGGTCGACGCGCATGCCGCAGACCGGGTCGATGGTTCCCGACTGCTCGACGGCTTCCGGCGAAGCGCCGCAGCAGGCGTGGCCGGCATGGTCGTGATCGTGGCTGCCGTGATTCCCGCTGCCGTGGCTGGCGTCGTGTGGCTGCTTGGACTTGTTCACAGGTCATCGCCTCCCAGCGCCGCAAGAATCGGACAGTCGTGCAGTTCGCCGTGGCCGGGGCAGTCGTCGAGCAGGCCACGCAGGGCAGAGGCCGGGCGATCGACGGGCTGGGGGATATCGCCGCCCTCGCCACCCTCGACGACGGCTTCGCCACCCTCATGGTGGCCCACGACATTCTCCTACTCACACTCACCGGCACCGCCGCCTACGCCCATGGCTTTCCGTAAATGGCCAAGGAAGCCCTTCCGGGTCTCGCCACGCTCTGACTGTTCGTACGGCGAGCCGACCGCCCGGCGAAAACACTCGCAGAACGGTGTGAATTCCGTGCGGCACCGGTCCGGCCCCATCGGCGTACGGCCGCTGATTGCCGAGGTGGCCTCGCTCGGCGCCCTCGGCCGACGGCCCTGCGGTTCGGGCGGCCATCCCGGCGGCAGCGAGACGATGTCGATCGCACAGCGGGCGGGCTGTGCCACGCCAGGAAAACCGCCGGACACGATCGGTGGAGAGGAAAATCCCGTGGCGATCGGGACGACCTGGACCCGGTTCCGCCTTCCCGCACACGCCGGTGCGGCCGACGGGGCGGGCCGTCGGCCGCGGGGTGTGGCGTGTCGATTCAGAGGTGAAGGGCTTGGTCGCGGTAGCACTATCAGGAAAGTTTTCTAATAGTTGCGATGCAGTGTAGGACGTCGGCGGGGAGCCGGCAAGGCCCAATTTCCCGGCTTTCCCGCGGGGTGGCGGCCTGGCGGGATCGCGGTCACGTCCTGCCGCCCACGGCGTACGTGAACCACACCCGGAGGCCTCCGCCCGGCAGCCGAAGCCAGCCGACCGCGGCGGCCACCGCCGCCACCAGCGCTAGGCCGCGCCCGTGCTCGCTCATGTCGTCGCACAGGTCGCCGAGGTCGGCGAAGCGCGGCACGCCGTCGCCCCGGTCGTCCACGGCGCCGCGCACGCATCCGTCCGCCAGCCACAGCCAGAGGCAGACGGGTGCGACGCCGTACACCACCGCGTTCGTGACGAGCTCGGACACGATCAGCAGCACGTCGTACGCCGCGTCGGCGTCGAGCGCCCATTCGCTGAGGAGCTTGCCCGCGAACTCCCGCGCCTCCCCGGCCGCCCGGGCACCGCCCGGGATCGCCAGGCGATGCGCGTCGGCCGGAATGTGATCGAACCTCACCCGATCACCGCTCTCGGCCACGGGCGCGTCCGGCCGCCTCGGCCCGCCGGGTCTTCGTACGGCGCAGACGCCCCGGGCATTGTGGAACGGTCCACGATGTGCCGGACGGCGCTCCGCCATAAGTCCCGGGACGAGCGCGGCCGAGAATGCGCTGTCGGACTTATGCGCCGAAGATGCAATACGTGGCCACATTGAGCAATGCTTGGCAACATAATCGCGAAACCTCCGATCTCCCGCCTCGAGGAGCCGTCGGGCGCGACCCGACGGCGGATCCCGCTGTTTTTCCTCACGCAGTATCCCGGCAATGCCATGATGAGGATCAAGCAAAGAACCGGAAACGTTCTCCCCTGATCGTCGACGTCGAAAACAGCCGGAGGTTCGAGCCCGATGGGAAAGCCGTCCAGGTCGCACCGAGTAGTCCAGATCGATGACTTTCCCGCCTGTATGATCGGGTACGCACTCCGCTGGTGGCGCGACGATCTCCGCGGCATGACGTTGCAGGCCGCGGCGCAAGCCATCCACCGCGACTTTTCCTACCTCGCCCGATGGGAACGGGCGGAACGGCCGATACCGGCGAGCGTGATCCGGGAGCTCGACGAGCTGTATGGGGCAGATGGGCGACTCGTCAGCCTCGCCGCCATTCTCCCGGAATTACATCGATATCCGGATATTGCGGAAGTTGCCCCTTTCGCGCGGCAGCGAGGGCGCTGACGGGTTACGCCGGACACCGCGGCGGCTCATCCCGGCCCCCGGCATTCGTTGGCATCCCCGCACACGCCGCCGTGCCGACGATTCAGCGGACGCATGCCTCGACATGATTCGCCACACCCCGGCGAAGCGGCGTGGACCGTCCGCGTGAGGCGGCTCTGCCACACGACCCGCCGCCCCCGCGAGGCCGTACCCGACCTCGTGAGCGCCCGCTGCGGGTGATCGGCCCGCCCAGAATCCAGGAGCCGCCCTGACGCGGCGACCGTACGGCCGGCACCGCCGGTCGGCTCGCCGCACCGACGGCCTGTGGCCTGGCCGGCAGAGGCGCGCACCGGGACCACCGCGCGGGCTCGCCGCCGACCGCCTTGGCAACGTGCCGCACAGGCGATCAAGGATCGGGACGGGACAAGCGGAACGTTGGGCAGCAGAGCGGGCGACGCATCGCTCGGCCACGGCTCGCCCGCCGCGCGGAACGGCGAGAACGGTCGGTGGGACGTGCTAGCAAAGAGGGGTGCCTGAGAACCAGCTTCCCGACCAGCCCGACGAGCCGTTCGCCGCATTCCCCGGCGAGCCGTACCCGGACGGGGACGGCGGAGCGGCGCCGGAGGAGGCCTTCCCGGATCGGCCGTACTCCGGCGCGGCGGAGGTCGACCGTGCGGCGCTGCGCGCGGAGGCCGAGGAGCGGCTGAGGGCGCTCGCCGGGGAGGATGCGCGGCTGCGCGACGACCAGTGGGCGGCGATCGAGGCCTTGGTCGTGGAGCGCAGGCGCGTGCTGGTGGTGCAGCGGACGGGCTGGGGCAAGTCCGCGGTGTACTTCGTCGCCACGGCGCTGCTGCGGGAGCTGGGCGAAGGGCCGACGGTGATCGTGTCGCCGCTGCTGGCGCTCATGCGCAACCAGATCGCGGCGGCCGAGCGGGCCGGCATCCACGCCGCGACGATCAACTCGGCGAACCTCGAGGAGTGGGAGTCGGTCTACGCCGACGTCGCCGCGGGCGAGGTCGACGTGCTGCTGGTGAGCCCGGAGCGGCTCAACAACCCCGAGTTCCGCGACCGGGTGCTGCCCGAGCTCGCCGAGAGCGCCGGGCTCGTGGTGGTGGACGAGGCCCACTGCATCTCCGACTGGGGCCACGACTTCCGCCCCGACTACCGCCGCCTGCGCACCCTGTTCGCCCAGCTCCCGCCGGGTGTGCCGATCCTCGCCACCACGGCGACCGCGAACGCCCGGGTGACCCGCGACGTCGCCGAGCAGCTCGGCCAGTCCACGCTGGTGCTGCGCGGCCCGCTCGCCCGGGAGAGCCTGCACTTCAGCGTGGTGCGGACGGCGAGCCCCGAGCAGCGGCTCGCGTGGCTCGCCCAGACCCTGCACGAACTGCCCGGCTCCGGGATCGTGTACACGCTCACCGTCGCCGCGGCCGAGGAGATCGCCGCCTACCTGCGCGACCAGGGGCACGCGGTCGCCGCGTACTCGGGCCAGACCGACCCGGCCGAGCGGCTCGCCGCCGAGCAGGACCTGCTCGACAACAAGCTCAAGGCGCTCGTGGCCACGTCCGCGCTCGGCATGGGCTTCGACAAGCCCGATCTCGGCTTCGTCGTGCACGTGGGCGCGCCGCCCTCCCCCGTGGCGTACTACCAGCAGGTGGGCCGCGCCGGGCGGGGCGTGGAGCGGGCCGAGGTGATCCTGCTGCCCGGTCCGGAGGATCGCGACATCTGGGCTTATTTCGCCTCGCTGGCGTTCCCGCCCGAGCCGGTGGTGCGCCGCACCCTCGAGGTGCTCGCCGAGGCGGGCACGCTCTCCACGCCCGCGCTGGAGGCGAAGGTCGACCTGAGCCGCGGGCGGCTGGAGATGATGCTCAAGGTGCTCGACGTCGACGGCGCGGTACGGCGGGTGCCGGGCGGCTGGCAGGCCACCGGCGAGCCGTGGACGTACGACGCCGAGCGGTACGCCCGGGTCGCGGCCGAGCGCAAGGCCGAGCAGCAGGCGATGCTCGAGTACATCGCCACCACCGGCTGCCGCGAGGAGTTCCTCCGCCGCCACCTCGACGACGAGGCCGCCGCCCCGTGCGGCCGCTGCGACAACTGCACCGGCGTGCACCGCTCCCCCGGCGTCGCCCCCGAGGCTGTCCGGGCCGCGGCCGAACGGCTGCGCCGTCCAGGCGTGGAGTTCCAGGTGCGCCGCCAGTGGCCGACCGGCATCCCCGACCTGTCCGGCCGCATCAAGCCGCAGTTCGCCGCCGAGCCCGGCCGCGCCCTCGGCCGCCTCACCGACCTCGGCTGGGGCGCCCGCCTGCGCGCCCTGCTCGCCGAGGACGCTCCCGACGCGCCCGTCCCCGACGACGTCTTCGCCGCCGTCGTGCAGGTCCTCGCCGCCTGGGACTGGGCGCAGCGCCCGGTCGCGGTGGTCAGCATGCCCTCCGGCCGCCGCCCGCAGCTCATCCGCAGCCTCGCCGACCGCATCGCCGGCACCGGCCGGCTCCGGTACCTCGGCGAGCTGGGGTACCGCGCAGGCTCACCGGGCCGCCAGTACAACAGCGCCCAGCGCGTCCAGGCCATCCGCGCCACCCTGACCCTGCCGCCCGCGCTCGGCCAGGCGCTGCGCGGCGTCGACGGGCCGGTCCTCCTCGTGGACGATCGCATCGACACCGGCTGGACGATGACCATGGCCGCGGCGCTGCTCCGGCACGGCGGCGCCCCCGCGGTCCTCCCGTTCGCCCTCGCGATGACCGCGTAGCCGGCCGGGCCGGCCTCGGCCGTGGGCGACAACGGCAAGCGGCCTACCCAGGGGGAAACTCAACGCGATAATCGAGGACTACCTGTCCGACGAATGGCGAAGCGACTTCGAGCAGCACCTGAAAGCCGACACCAAGGAGTACCGCTCGACTGCCTCGGCTTCCTCAGCTCGGCCCGAGTCATTCGATGCGGACGACGTTCCTCTGGTCGGCGGCGGTGGCCCTCTCGGCGTGGGAGGTGCTGGTCGAGCCGCTCTTCGCCCAGGTGGGGCTGATCACCTGCACCAGCGCCGGGCCACCGGCGATTCCACGGCCCAGCCCGCGGGCCCTCGCGGTGAACGATCTCGGCGAGTTGCTCGCCTGGCTTCAGCCCGTCCTGCTGGAGCCGGCCGCGACACGGGCGATCCGGTCGCAGCCCCGGGCCGGCGCCTTTCCGCCGGGGGCGGGTGGCTTCGGTGGGACCACGCCACCGGGTCGAGGCGCCTCTCCGGTGCCCGTGGCGCTCGGGCTGGCGGCGGCCCTGCTGTCCATCGTGCTCGACCGGATCGGTGACGTGCTGTATCCCGCGTTGCCGCCGGCGTGGCAGGAGTGTCTGGCCGAACAGGTTCCGGCGTCGTCCTTCGTGGTGCCGCGCATGATCCTGGACTGGCTGATCTCCCCCCGCCGTCATGGTGCTGCTGGCCGGGTTCGCGGCCGTGGGGTTCGGTCCGCGTTGGGCCGACGTGCGGAACACCGTGTTCGCGGTGGCGATCGTGGTGTCGGCGGCGGTCCTCCCCGAGGCGCTGGCAGGCATGCCGTACAACGACGACGGCACGCCTCGCTACGCGGCCGCCACGTCCTGGTCGGCCTCGACCGAGGGGCCTACGAGTGGGAGGGGTCATCCTCGGCCGAGCCGCCACCGTGCGGCGTCCCCGACCGGCTTCTCCGCGTGGCCCTGGAGACCGGCCCCACCCGGGTCGTTCCCGGTCGGCAAGCCCCGTGGGTGCACGCCCGGTGAGCGGCGGGTCCACGCCTGGCCATACGATGCCCGGCCGCGACTGAGAGAAGATCACGCCCGGGTGCGTGTCGCCGACCGGTGTACGGCGCGCGGCGTCCTCGGCCCCTCCGCGGCGAGGAAAGGTTCGCCGGGGACCGCTACCGACGCCCCCATCGGGCCAGGGCGCGAATGACCGTGGGGATGTCCTCCCGGCGTGCGCGCATGAGGGCGACCAAGCCGAGCACCAGCCGAGGGAGAACCGTGATCAAGGCAACAGCGACCAACGACACGACAGAGTCACCTCGCAGGGGCGGTGTCTGTCGCTGGAGCCTGCACCGCGCATGCGCGGCGGCCGCGCACGCACGGAACAGGACCCAGCGTTCAGAACGCGGATGACCGAACAGGTATCCCATCCCGTGCGGCCGGTCCATCACCCATGCGGTCACCATCCCGTGCCCCAAGCATCGACCGGGCTTGACCGCCGACCACCGCCTTCCCGCCCCCAGGCACCGCGGCCGCTGCGGACGCCGCCTGGTACGGCGGCCGCGCCGAGGCGGCGGACGTGGCCCTCGGCGCGGCCGATACACCGCGCGGAAGCCCGTGCCCGCCGCCGTCGGCCCCGGTATCTCCCGGCATCCCGGTACCTGCGGCCGCTCAGCCGGCTCGCGCCGCCCGGCCTTCCGGCCACGTACCGGCCTGGCCTGGTGAGGCGGCCCGGGCACGCCGCCTACGAGATCGGCTCCTCGGCGTACGCGGCGGCCTGGATGCCGTACAGCTCCGCGTACCGGCCGCCGAGGGCCATGAGCTCGTCGTGGGTGCCCGCCTCGACGAGCCGGCCCCGGTGGAGGACGAGGATGAGGTCGGCGCCGGTGACCGTGGAGAAGCGGTGCGAGACGATCACGGTCACCGCGCCGGTGGCGCGCGACAGGGTCCGGGCCCGCGCCATGTACCGCTCGAAGATCGCCTGCTCGCTGGGGGCGTCGAGGGACGCGGTCGGCTCGTCGAGCACGAACAGCAGCGCGTCGTCGCGCATCGACGCCCGGGCGAGCGCGGTCCGCTGCCACTGGCCCTCGGACAGCTCCACCCCGCCGAGCTCGGCGCCGAGCCGGGTGTCGAGCCCGTCCGGCAGCCTCGCCACCAGCTCCTGCGCGTCCGCCTCCCGTACGGCCCGCTCGATGCGGGCGCGGTCGGTGAGGTGGGGCAGGTCGCCGAGGCCCACCGTCTCGGCGAAGGTGGTGTGGAACCGGCCGAAGTCCTGGAAGGCCGCGCTCATCCGGGCCCGCCAGCCGGTCGTGGACAGCTCGGCGAGGTCGACGCCGTCGACGAGGATCCGGCCCGCGTCCTGCCGGTAGAGCTTGGCGAGCAGCTTCACCAGGGTCGTCTTGCCCGAGCCGTACTCGCCGACGATCGCCACCACGGCCCCGGCGGGGAGCGTGACGCTGATATCCCGCAGCGCGGGGCGGTTCGTGCCGGGATAGGAGTAGGTGACGTTCTCCAGCACGATGCCCTGGCGCAGGGCGCGGGGCGGTTCGACCGCGCCGGACGCCGCGGCCCGCTGGGCGGCGACGTAGTCGCGCAGCCACAGGTACGGCTCGATGAGCCGGCCGGAGCCCGCGGTCTCGGTGGTGCTCGCCACCGTGCTGTGCACGGTCTGGCGCAGCGTGGCGGCGACGGTGACGGCGAGCATGAGGTCGCCGACGGTGCCGCTGCCCTGCGCCGTCAGGTAGGCGACGAACGCGAGCCCCCCGCAGAACCCGGCGACGAACACCAGCCACCCGGCGAACCGCCAGGCCGCGGCGATCGCGTGAGCGCGCACCCGGCGCTCGGTCGCCCGCCGCCACGCCTCGGCCTGCCGCCGCACCAGCTCGGGCCCGGCCCCGGCGACCCGGATCTCCTTGCCGCTCGCCGCGCCCACCGCGAGGTTGGCGAGGTGCTGCTCGAGCCGGAGGTCCTCGGCGGTGTCGAGCTCGGTGCGCCGCACCACGCGCTGCCCGCGGTGGTCGAACCAGACCGGCACGGCCGCGAAAAGCAGGAGCAGCAGCAGCCACGGGCTCACCGTGCCGAGCAGCAGCATCGTCACGACGAGCTTGGCGACGTTCGCGACCGTCATGATCGCGTTCCACAGGCTCGCGACGAGCCGGCCCGGCGAGGCCCGGACGAGCATCACCCGGTCGAGGAAGTCAGAACGCTCCAGGTGTTCGATGCCGTCGAGCCCGGCAATGTCCCGGTACACCTCCGGGTGGAGGTCGAGCCGGCCGACCCGGTCGACCACGGTGCTGCGCAGCAGCCCGGAGAGGTCCCGCAGCACGAGGTACGCCGCGTAGGCGACGGCGGCGACGGCCCCGGCGGTCACCGCGCCGGGCGTGTCGCCCGCGACGATCGCGTCGACGGCGGCGCGCAGCGCGAGCGCGCACCCGGCGAGCGCGAGCACGTCGCCGGCGATGGCGGCGAGCGCGGCCGCGGTGAGCAGGGGGCGCCGCCGCCACGACAGCAGGAAGAACTCGGCCCACAGGCTCAGGTAGCGCCTCACGGCCGCACCACCTCCTCGATCCGGTCGTCATGGCCGCGCCGGAACCGCTCGGCCTGGATCGCGAACATCTCGGCGTACCGGCCGCCGAGCGCCATCAGCTCGTCGTGGGCGCCCGACTCGACGATGCGGCCGCCGTCGAGCAGCACGATCCGGTCGGCCTGCCGTACCGTGGAGAGCCGGTGCGAAATGAGCACCACGCTCGTCTCGCCGCGGTTCGCCGCGAGCCGGTCGAACACCTCGAACTCGGTGCGCACGTCGAGGTGGGCGGTCGGCTCGTCGAGCACGAGCAGGCGGGCGCCGCGCCGTACCGCGTAGAGGGCGCGGGCGAGCACGACCTGCTGCCACTGGCCGCCGGAGAGGTCCACCCCGCCGCTGCGGGAGCGGGACAGCGGGGTGTCCCAGCCGTCCGGCAGCCGGTCGAGCACCTCGGCGAGGCCCGCGCTCGCCGCCGCCGCGTCGATCAGGCTCTGGTCGGCGGGCAGGGACGCCTGCCCGAGCGCCACGTTGTCCCGCGCGCTGAGCTGGTAGCGGACGAAGTCCTGGAAGACGATGGAGAGCTTTTCCCGCCAGAGCGCGGGGTCGATGTCGGCGAGGTCGACGCCGTCGACCGTGATACGCCCCGAGTCCGGCCGGTACAGCCCGGCGAGCAGCTTGATCAGCGTGGACTTGCCCGCGCCGTTGAGGCCGACGATCGCGAGCAGCTCCCCCGGGCGGATCTCCAGGTCGAGGTCGCGCAGCACGGTACGGCCGGCGGCCGGATAGCCGAAGCTCACCTTCTCGAACCGGACGAGCGGCGCGGGGCCCGGCGAGTCGGGCGGCGGGAGCGTGCCGCGGACGGCCGGGGAGCGTTCGG
>Ga0079224_100014204_pt1 | contig 11116 bp, 8 predicted proteins | sample Stecom2015_FD_80414 | JGI IMG/M metagenome (GOLD analysis project Ga0079224, IMG submission 80414) | Agricultural soil microbial communities from Utah to study Nitrogen management - Steer compost 2015 | ecosystem: Environmental > Terrestrial > Soil > Agricultural land | place: USA: Utah...
CTTTGGTAGGCCAGGCGATGGCGCGGCGCAGGCCATCCGCCGCGGCCTGGATGAATGCGGCGACCGAGCTGTCGGCGACCCCCGTTCCTGCTGCCTGCCCCACGCTGGTCTCCCCCGACGTTGCGGCCTCCGGCCGTCCGTATCACGATGCATCCGGAAAGGGCGGCCGCGCCGCCGGGGCGCGGCCTTTCTCGCCGCGCTAGTTCTGGTCGTACAGCTTCATCAACCGCACGGCCTCGTCGAGGATCTTGCGGCCCGGCATGCCCGCCGCGTCGGCCTTGGCAACCCATTCGTCACGGAAGGGCTGCGTAGCGACCGCCAGCGCCTCGCTGTCTGTGGCAGACAGCGTGAAGATATTCTCGGGCGGGATGCTCGCCATCGCAGCCGCCGCGCCGTCGGTGGTGTTGTTGAAGAAGTAGGTCGTGTTGAGATGGACGAGGTGCTGCTGTTCCTGCGGCGTAAGCCTGGCGAAGGTGTCCTTGTTCATTACCGTGCTGTAGGAGCCGGGATTGAGGTTGAGCAGCGTGTGGTAGGTGGTCACCTCGTTGAGCTTAAAGTTGTTGACCCAGCCCCAGGCGCAGAGCACGCCGTTCACCGCGCCGCGCTGCAGGGCGAGGTAGGCATCGGGCCCGACCATCACGCTGGCGCTGGCGCCGAGCTTCTCGATGACGGCGACGCCGGCCGAATCCTGCGCGGCGAAGACCTTGCCCTTGAAGTCGGCGAGGCCGCGGACCGGCTCGCGGCTGTGCAGGTGCGAGCCCATGGCGATGTAGGTCGCCAGATCAACGACGTTGTCCTCGTCGCTGTAGAGCTTGCCGAGCTCGGGAAACTGCTCGCGCATGCGCCAGTAGACGATGCTGGCGATCGTCTGGTTCTTCGACAGGCCCGGCAGCGCGAACAGCTCCATCTGCGGAAACTTGCCCGGCAGCACCGGATGCCAGACGAAGCCGATGTCGAGCAGGCCGGTGCCCGTCGCCTGCAGCCAGTCCTTGAACGGCGTGACCGAGTTCGGCGGAAAGAACACCACCTTGGCGCGGCCATCGGTGATCGCCTCGACCTGGGCCGCATAACGGCGGTCCATGTCGTTCCACGGCGTGCCGTCCGGCGAGGCGAACTGCATCTTCAGCTCGAGTTCGCCGGCTGCGGCTGCCGGGCGGCTCGCCAACTGCGCACCCGCCAGGGTCGCTACGGCAAGACCGCCGAAGGCGCGGCGGCTCAGTCCGCGCCCGCCCGGCGCGGTATCGGCATTCAATTCTGACGTCATGACGTGTCCTCCCGGCTTTCCGGGGCCCCAACGGCCCGCAATGCCCATGCCGCCATTCGCCTCGAGGCGAGGGCGTCCTCCGCGCTTCGGCCGCCTCCCGGCGCCGACATGCATTCCTCAGGGGAAGAGGCTAGTCCCGCGATGCGATAACGAATACTTATTTCTGCTAAAGCATGCCGTTAGGGCGGCTTAACCTAGCGGGTCATGCGCTGCCACTCCGCCTCGCAGCGCCGCAGTTCCTGGAGGAAGTAATCGTAGAGCTGGCGCGAGGCCCGCGACAGCGGCCGCTGGGCCGGATGGATCAACGCCAGCTCGACGCTGATCGCCGGCTCGACGATCGGATTGACTGTCACCCGGTCGTTGGCGAGCTCCTTCAGGCAGATCCAGAAGGGCAGGATCGAGGACCAGTCGGCGAGGTTCAGGAATTCGAGGCCGGCCGACAGGCTGGCGATCGAGATGGTGCGCTCCACGACGATGTCGCCGTTGCGGATCGCGCTGTCGATCTTGGGCCGCAGGCTGTTTGTCGCCGACGGAACGAACAGCTTCAGCGGCGCGATTTCGGTGAGCCGCACCGGCTTCATCGGCATGAGGCCGCGCCGCGAGCCGGAGATCAGCGCCACCGGGAACCGGCCGATGGCGGTGGCGGTGAGGCCGGTTTGCGACGTCGCGAACTGGCCGACGTAGAAGTCGAGCGCGCCGCCGGACGTTTCGGCGACCAGCGCATCGGCGGTGCCGCTGGCGATGTCGATGTCGACCCCGGGGAACTCGCGCGCGTAGCGAGCCAGAGCGGCCGGCAGCACGGCCTTGGCAAGGCCCGGCGCGAAGCCGGCGGAGACATGGCCGCTCAAGCCGGCGGCGAAATCCTCGAGCTCCATTTCCGCCTCGGAAACCGCCTTCAGCACCGCGAGGCAGCGCTGGTAGAAGCGCCAGCCGGCGGCGGTGGGGGTGACGCCGCGACGGGTTCGCTCGAACAGGCTCGTGCGCAGCCGCGCCTCGAGCGCGCTCATCTGCTGGCTGACGCCGGAGGCGGTGCAGTTCAGCCGTTCGGCGGCGGCGCTGAGCGACCCCTCCTCGCAAGCGGCAACGAAATAGCGGATTTGCCGCAGGTCCATGGCATCCCCCCAACTGCTTTCAGCAATCAATAATACCCCCTTTAGCAAATATAACTACCGGTAACATCTGCCCTTTCCCTATCCTGCCCTCGAATACAAGGAGGCGCGCCGAGCGCGGAGCCGGCGCGGCATGCCTGCGCCGCGTCCGGAGAGGAGAACCGCATGCAACCACTCGAGGGGTTTCGGGTGCTGGACCTGACGCACGTGCTGGCGGGGCCGTGCGCCACCCATCATCTGCGCTGCATGGGCGCGGAGGTGATCAAGGTCGAGCGTCCGGGCGGGGGCGACCCGATGCGGGCGCTGGACATGCAGCCCGAGCAGGGCGGCCTGACGCCGGGCTTCCGGGCGCTGAACGCAGGCAAGAAGTCCGTCGTCCTGGATCTGGCGACCGAAGGCGGGCGCGCGGCGCTGCTGCGGCTGGCCGAGGACTGCGACGTCTTCGTCGAGAATTTCCGGCCCGGCGTGGCGAAGCGGCTCGGCATCGGCCCCGACGATATCCGCGCGGTGCGCCCCGACGTCATCTACTGTTCGATCTCCGGCTGGGGCCAGAGCGGCCCGAACAGCGGGCGCGGCGCCTACGACCACGTCGTGCAGGCCGCGACCGGCATGATGGCGCTGCAGGGCAGCGGCGCTGGCGACCCGCCGGTGAAGGTCGGCTTTCCGGTAATCGACATCGCCACCGGCATGAGCGCGGCGGAGGCGATCCTGGCCGCGGTCATCCGCCGCCTGCGTGGCGACCGGGCGCCGATTACGCTGGATGTCTCGATGGTCGACTGCGCGCTGGCGCTGATGTCGGGACCCGCCGCCAACACGCTGGCAACCGGCAGGGTGCCCGACCGCGTGGGCAATCGCGGCTTCGTCGGCAGCCCGGGCGCGGAGACCTTCGCCACGGCGGACGGCCATATCTCGGTCGCCGCCAACACGATGGGCCAGTTCACCACGCTGTGCCGGCTGCTGGGGCACCCGGAGCTGGCGCGGCCGCCTTTCGTGCCGGAGGGCCTGCCCGCCGGCGCGTTCCTCGCCAATGCCGCGACACCCGAGCTGCGCGAGAAGCTGGCAAGCGCCTTCGCCGTGAGCCAGGCGGCCGCGCTGGAGACCGCGCTCAACCAGGCCGGCGTGCCGGCGGCACGAGTGCGCGACCTCGGTGAATACCTGCACGAGCTTTATCCGCAGACGCCGGGGATCAGCATCGAGGGCGAGCCGGTGGCGTTCGGCCCGGCCTTCCGCTGGGGTGACCTCGGCGCGCCAGTCTTGCCTCCGGCGCCGCCGCTGGGGGCCGACACGGAAGCGTTCGAGTCCGGTGCCCGGGTCGCTGCGCCACACCGCGCGTGGGCGGAACAGTCGGGAGGGTGAGGGACAGGCGGGCCGGGCGAAAAGGTTTTCGATGCCGGGATGTCGCCCGGCAATTCAGACTGGGAGGAAATCGATGAAACACTGGTCAAGAGGTTCGCTGCTATCGCTCGCGATCGGCGCGGCGATGGGCATGTGCATGACGTTTGCCGATGCCGAGCCGTCCGGCACTTTCAGATACGCCGAGCAGGTCAAGCTCATCACCATGGATCCGCAGCAGCAGAGCGGCAGCGGCGTTCCCTACCTGCGTCCGGTCTATGAATCGCTGTTCGAGCGAGGCCCTGACGGCAAGCCGGTGCCGTTGCTCGCCACCGGCTACGAGGTGGACGGGCTGAACGTAACGATCAAGCTGCGTGAGGGCGTCACCTTCTCGAACGGCGAGGCCTTCAACGCCGAGGCCGCGGCGGCAAACATCAACCGCGGCGTGAAGCTTGGCATCATCGAGGGCCTGAAGACCGTCGAGAGCGCCGAGGCGGTCGATGCGAACACGGTCAGGATCAAGCTCAAGGAAGCCGATCCGGCCATCATCGACAGCCTGTGCGGCACGGGCGGCATGATGATCGCGCCTGCCGCCATGGCCGATCCGGCCATCGACCGCAATCCGATCGGCACCGGTCCCTATGTCTACAGCAAGGAGGAGTCGCGCGAGGGCGAGAAGCGCGTCTACCTGCCGAATCCCACCTATTGGGACAAGGACAAGATCGGCCTCGCCCGCTACGAGGTGTGGGAGCTTCCCGACGATACTGCCCGGCTGAACGCCCTGAAGACCGGGCAAATCGATGCCGGCAACTGGCTGGCCAACCCGCAGGCGGCGATCATCGACCGCTCGCCCGACATGAAGCTCATCCGCAACACCGGCGGCCTGAACTACCATCTCGTCATTTCCGACCGGGAAGGGACACGCGTGCCGGCACTGGCCGACCCAAACGTGCGGCTGGCCATGGCCCACTCCATCGACCGCTCCGCGTTCGCGACCGCGGTCCAGTTCGGCCTCGCGGAAGATTCCTATCAGCCCTATGCCAAAGGCGACTGGGCGTACGATCCCGCCACCGAGGGCTACTACGCGTATGATCTCGACAAGGCCCGGGAACTGATGGCGAAGTCGAAGTTTCCGAACGGCTTCACGTTCGACATGCCTTCGATTCCGATCTTCCAGTCGCGCGTCGAGGCGCTCGCCGGCTTCTTCAAGGAGATCGGCATCACGATGAATATCGTGCCGGTCGAGCCGGGGACGCTCGCCCGCCGCAGCCGCACCACGGACTTTCCCGCGACCAACCTCGTCTGGAACACGAACACCGACCCCAAGTTCCTGCCACTGCGTTTCCTCTACGAGGACTCCGCCTACAACCCCTTCAAGGCGAAGCCGAGCGCTGAACTGCTGACGCTGGCGAAGCAGGGGCTCGAATCGGTGGACGTCAACGTTCGCGCGCCCATCTACCAGAAGATGGCGGCCGAGCTGGCAAAGGAGGCATTCCTTATCTTCGTCACCAACACGCCGATCCTGATCGGCGTGAGCGAGAAGACGGCGAACAACCCCACGGTCGTGTACCGCTTCGGCGAGGACTCCATCAACCTGCGCGGGCTGAAGGCCAACCAGTAAGATACCGGTCCAATGCTCAGGCTCGTCACCCAGCGGCTTCTCGCGCTGGTTCCCCTGCTGTTTATCGTGTCGGTGCTGACGTTTTCCTTCACGTCGCTGCTGCCGAGCGATCCGGTCGACCTGATACTCGGCGACGTCGGCACGAACGAACAGTACGAGATGCTGCGCGAGAGGCTGGGCCTGAACGAGCCCGTCGTCACCCGCTACTTCATCTGGCTTGGCAAGGCGCTGCAGGGAGACCTGGGGACGTCGTTCTTCAACAGCGTCAGCGTGATGGAGGCCGTAATGCAGCGGCTTCCCGTCACGCTGTCGCTGACGGCTGCCGCGGCGCTGATCGCCCTCGTCGTCGGCATTGCCGCCGGCATCGCCGCCGCGCTGCGGCCCCGTTCGTGGGTCGACCGCTTCGCCACGCTTGGCGCGACGTTCGGCCAGGCGATTCCCAATTTCTGGTTCGGCCTCATCCTGGTGGCCATCTTCGCGGTGAACCTGCGCTGGTTCCCGGCCACCGGCTTCACGCCGATCACCCAGTCGCCGTGGGAATGGCTGCGAAGCATCATCCTGCCGTCGATCGCGCTTGGAACGGCGTCGAGCGCCGCGATCGCCCGCCAGGTCCGCTCGGCGATGGTCGGCGTTCTCCAGCAGGACTACATCCGCGCGGCCCGCGCGCAGGGGCTTTCGACCCGCCGCATCATTTTCCGGCACGCGCTCACCAATGCCTTGGTGCCGGTGGTAGCGGTGCTGTCCTTCCAGATCACCGTGCTGCTCGGCGGTGCACTGGTCGTCGAGCAGGTCTTCGCCATCAACGGGCTGGGCACGCTAGCCATCGGCGCAGTACGCCAGCAGGACATCCCGATGATCCAGGGTCTCGTGCTCGTGATGGTCGCGCTCGTCGTCGTCGTGCAACTCCTCACCGACATCATCTACGGGTTGCTCAACCCCAAGGCGCGGCCGTCTTGAGCACCCAGTCCGCCAGCCAGCCGCAAACGTTGCGCCGACCCCGATGGCGGCCGGGCGCATCGCATGTGGTCGTGGCGATCGCCGTCTTCGTTCTGACGCTGCTCGCCGTGCTGGCCATCTTCGCCGACTGGATCGCGCCCTACGATCCGCTCCACCAGGATCTGATCCACGCGCTGCAGTGGCCGTCCGCCGCGCATTGGCTCGGCACCGACGATCTGGGCCGCGACGTGCTTTCGCGACTGATCTACGGATGCCGCATCGCCGTCATCGCAGCAGCCGAAGGCACGTCCATCGCCGTCCTGCTCGGCGTGCCGCTGGGGCTTTTCATCGGCTATCGCGGCGGCTGGTGGGACTGGGTGGTGATGCGCCTCGTCGAGGCGATCGTGTCGATTCCCGGCATCATGGTGGCGATCGTCATCATCGCGATCCTCGGCGCGGGGCTTCACCGGGCGATGATCGCGCTCGGCATCCTGTTCTCGACATCGTTCCTGCGGCTGGCGCGCGGCGTCGTGCTGGCCGAGCGCGAGGAGGTCTACGTCCGCTCGGCGCGCGTCCTCGGTGCCTCGGACCGGCGCATCCTGCTGCGTCACATCTTCCCCAACATCGCGCCGCCGCTGATCGTGCAGGTCACGCTGACGGTCGGGGCGGTGCTGCTTGCCGAAGCCGGGCTCTCCTTCATCGGCCTCGGCGTGCAGCCGCCGCAGGCGAGCTGGGGCACCATGCTCAGCACCGCCTCGGACTTCATGGACCTGAACTGGTTCCTGGCGATTCCTCCCGGCATCGCCATCCTCGTGACGGTGCTTTCGGTCAACCTGCTGGGCGACGTGCTGCGCGATTCGGTCGGCCGCGGCATCGCGGCGACGGCCGAGCCGGAGACGCCAGCCGCCCGCTACGAGGCGGCGGCGCCTGCCGCGAGCGGCGACGCTTCGCTGCCATCGCCGCGCGACGACGAGGTGCTGCGCGTCGAGGGGCTGCAGGTGATGGTCGCCTCGCGGGACGGTGCCGGCGAGGTGCCTGTCATCACGGACCTGTCGCTGTCGATCGCCAGGGGCGAGACGCTGGGCCTCGTGGGCGAATCGGGCAGCGGCAAGACGCTGACGGGGCTGGCCATCCTGGGCCTGACGGGCGCCGGCGTGCGCACCACCCGCGGCTCGATCCGGCTCAACGGCCAAGAGCTGCGCGCGCTCTCCGGGAGCCAGATCGAAAAGGTGCGCGGGAATGAGGTAGCGATGGTCTTCCAGGACCCGACGACCAGCCTCAACCCGGCCTTCACGGTCGGCAGCCAGATCGCCGAGGTTGTGCGCGCAAAGCAGGGCATGTCGGGCAGGCAGGCATGGGAGCGCGCCGTGGAGCTGATCCACCGCGTCGGCATCCCGCGCCCGGCCGAACGGGCACGGTCCTATCCGCACGAGCTCTCCGGCGGCATGGCGCAACGCATCGCGATCGCCCGCGCGCTCTCCTGCAATCCCTCGCTGCTGATCGCCGACGAGCCGACGACCGCGCTCGACGTAACCGTGCAGCAGGAGATACTCGACCTTTTCCGCGACCTTCAGGACGAGTTCGGCATGGCGATGCTGTTCGTCACGCACGATCTCGCCGTGGCGGCGGACATCTGCGATCGCATCAGCGTCATGTATGCCGGCGAGATCGTCGAGATGGCCGAAGTCGATGCGCTGTTCTCCTCCCCGCGCCATCCCTACACGCGGGGACTGCTCTCGGCGATGCCGCACGCTTCCGACCGCAACCCGCCGCTGCCAACCATTCGCGGCAACGTTCCGCGGCCGGGATCGTGGCCGGCCGGCTGCCGCTTCTCCGACCGGTGCGATTTCCGCATCCCTGCCTGCGACCGACGCATCGCGCTGGCAGGCATCGACCGCTCCGTGCGCTGTATCCGCGCCGACGAGCTTGAAGTGGAGCTTGTGTCGTGAGCGACGAAGCGCTGCTCGAGCTCAGAGACCTTCAGGTCATCTATCGGGGCCGCTCGCTGCTGGGGATCGGCGCAAAGCCCTTTCATGCGGTCAAGGGCGCGAACCTGACGATCCGTGCGGGCGAAACGCTCGGGCTGGTCGGCGAATCCGGCTCCGGCAAGTCATCCATCGCCAACGCCGTGCTCGGTCTGGTACCGGCCGCCGGCGGCTCGATGCGGTTCGGCGATGTCGATCTCGTGGCGATGGGGACGCGCTACCCCCCGGCGGTACGCGCCCAGATACAGGCCGTCTTCCAGGATCCGTACTCGTCGCTCAATCCGTCGATGACGGTCGAGGACATTCTGACCGAGCCGCTGCGCGTGCACAAGAACATGACGAAGGCCGAGCGGCGCGCCCGGGCGATCGAGCTGCTGAAGCTGGTCTCGCTGTCGGAGGAGCATCTCGGCCGCCATCCGCACCAGTTCTCCGGCGGCCAGCGCCAGCGCATCGCCATTGCCTCGGCGCTGGCGCTCCAGCCCAAACTGATTGTGCTCGACGAGCCGGTGAGCGCGCTCGACGTCTCGACCCAGAACCAGATCATCAATCTGCTCTACGAACGCCGCGACGCGCTCGGCATCGCCTATCTGCTGATCGCCCACGACCTGGCGCTGGTGCACCACATCTCGGACCGGATCGCGGTCATGTATCTGGGGCACATCGTCGAGCAGGGGCCGGCCGACCGCGTCTATTCGCAGCCGGCGCATCCCTATACGAGAGCGCTGCTCGACGCCGTTCCCCTGCTCGACCCGGCCGAGCAGCGCGCGCGCCGCGCAAAGCGCAGGACGGCGGCGCTGCCGGAGGCGTCGCGCGTGGCCGAAGCGGGCTGCCCCTACCGCAACCGCTGCCCCTTCGCGATGCCGCGATGCGCAACCGAGATGCCGCCGCCCTATCCGGTCGCCGGCGGCGGCGTCGCGAGCTGTTTTCTGCTGGATGTGGAAGGCGCGTCCGCAAGGGCGGCCGAAACGGAGCTCGTCGAGCCATGATTGCCAGTCGCTATCCGTCCCGTGACGACATCCACGCGGTGAGCACCGCCAGCGACGTTGCGTTTCCGGGCGGCGAGGCGCCGCTGCCGCTCGTCTGCCGCTGGCCGAAGGACGAGGCGCCGAAGGCCTTCGTCATCTTCTGCCACGGCCTCGGCGCGAGCGGCCGCGACTATGCCAGGCTTTCGACCCGCTGGGCCGCCAACGGCTACCTCGTCATCCACCCGACCTTCCCCGACTGGGTCGGCGCCGTCCTTGCCGCCGAACCGGGTCTCGGGGTCGATCCGTCTGAGAACCTCGACGGCTGGACCAGCGATCCGCGGCTCAAGCCGCGGCTCTACGAGATTCTGCACACGCCCGCCTACTGGCTCGAGCGGGTGCGGATCGTGCGCGCCGTGCTGGACGGGCTGGGGCTGATCATGGAAGCGACCTGCGGCGCGCCTCCGGCCGCGATACCGGGTGCGATCGCCGGCCATTCGTTCGGCGCGTACACGTCGCAGCTCTTCGCCGGCGCGGAGATCGACGTGCCGGGCGAGGGCGCCCGCTCGTTCCGCGACGAGCGCTTCGCCGCGGCCATCCTGCTCAGCGCGCAGGGGCTGGACCAGCAGGGCCTGCGCGCGGGTTCGTGGGACGGCATCACCGGCCCCATGCTCAACGTGACGGGCACGCGCGACGGCGGCGCCAAGGGTCAGGACTGGCACTGGAAGGTGCAGCCCTACGAGCTCGCGCCGCCGGGAGACAAATACCTCGCGGTACTGACCGACGCCGACCACTACCTCGGCGGCGTGGCGAGGCCGGGCCAGTTCCCGGTTCCCGTGCAGCACGAGGCCGTGGCCGAGCTCACGCTCGCCTTCCTCGACGCCTATCTCGGGGGCAGCGTCGAGGCCGGGACCTGGCTCGACTCGATCGACGACCGGATCGGCGACTGCCCGGTCCTGTTCAAGCGCAAGTAGGCGGGGAAAAGCGATGCCGGCACGCCGCTCCGCGCAGACCAGCAACCCGCAAGGCAGCGGCGACGGCGCAACCGTGATCGCGATCCCGGCCGTCGTGCATGGCGCCCGGCAGCGTCCAGATGGCGTGCCCGGCTCCATGCACCACACGCGGCTTGCCCCCGGTCTCCAGCCGCAGGGCGATCGGGCGGCGCGGCCGAATCTGGCGCAATTGAGCAAGGCGGCGCCGAGGATCATTGACAGAAATGGTCGACTGAATATTGTCGACAATATGCCAAACGACCCAGCACCCAACCTGACCATCCCGCCCTCGCTCCCCGTGTTTCTGGCCGAGCGGATCGCGGACGACATCGAGACCGACGTGTTGAAGCCCGGCGAGAGGCTGTCGGAGGAAGCGATCGCCAGACGGTTCGGGGTAAGCCGCGCGCCGGTGCGCGAGGCGCTGCGGCTGCTTGCGCAGGAAGAGATCGTCGCGATCGAACCCAGGCGCGGCGCGCGCGTGCGCTCTTATTCGCGGACGGAACTGTCCGAAATGTTCGAGATGCGCGCGGTGCTCTACGGACTCGGGGTGGAGCTGTTCACCCGCCGCGCCACGGCCGAGATGATCGCCACGGCGGACCAGCTCGGGCGCGAGGTGCTCAAGGTCGGCAAATCGCCCAACGTGACCGGGGAGGCGTTCGCCGCCGCCACGCAGGCGGTGACCTCGCAGCTGATCGGAAACTGCGGCAATGCGCGGCTCACCGACACGTTTCGCCGCATGACGCGGCGCTCGTTCCGCCACTTCGCCATCCTTGCCCACAGCACGCCCGTCCACCGCGAGATCGTCATGGGCTACGTGCGGCCGATGATGGACGCGATTGCGGCGCGCGACGAGCGGGCCGCAGGCGCGCTCGGCCGCGAGCTGGTCGAGCGTAACCATGCCGAGGTGCTGCGCCA
>Ga0079224_100014205_pt1 | contig 11116 bp, 14 predicted proteins | sample Stecom2015_FD_80414 | JGI IMG/M metagenome (GOLD analysis project Ga0079224, IMG submission 80414) | Agricultural soil microbial communities from Utah to study Nitrogen management - Steer compost 2015 | ecosystem: Environmental > Terrestrial > Soil > Agricultural land | place: USA: Utah...
CTGATTCGCCCTGCCCCCGTACCCATGGACCACCCGCTCTTTCCCCCGGCCACGCCGGCGATGTCCGCTCGCCGGGCCCAGCTCGCCCCGGAGACCACCGAGGCCTTCCGCGCCTTCAGCAAACAGGTCTTCGCGGAAGGCGCCCTCGACGAGACGACGAAGCAGCTCATCGCCGTGGCCGTGGCCCACGTGACGCAGTGCCCGTACTGCATCAAGGGGCACACGAAGCTGGCACGCCGGAAGGGCGCCACGCCCGAGCAGATCATGGAAGCCATCTGGGTCGCCTCCGAGATGCGCGCCGGGGCCGCCTACGCCCACGCCGCCCTCGCCCTCGACGCCATCGACGAGGTGGATGCGCACACGCGCTGAGCGCCCACCCTCGCCCCCTCCGAGAACACCATGTCCTGGAACGATCCCGACCCGCCGGTGCTGGCGTACTGGACCGGCCTGCTCATCCTCACCCTCGTCTCGCTGGGAACGGGCGCTGTGCTCTACCTCCTCCTCGGGTGACCCCTCAAGGTGCAGGCCAGCGAGGAACGAGAGCGAGGCGGTACAGCGCGTTCCCTACGCCGTATCCGCCTGCCGGAGCTGACCGCAGACGAGCAGGCACAGCGCCGCCAGCGTCGGGTCCGCGATGGCGTAGTAGGCGAAGACGCCCTCCTGGCGCCGCCGCACCAGCCCTTCCTCGAGGAGGAGGCGGAGGTGCTTCGAGACGTTGGCCTGGCTCTGGCCCGTCCGCGCCGCGAGGTCCTGCACCGGCAGTTCTCCCGCCTCGTGGAGCGCATTGAGGAGCGCGAGGCGGACGGGCTCCCCCAGCAGACGAAACCGCCGGGCGGCATCCTCCAGCAACGAGGTGGGGATCATGGTGTCGGCAGGCATAACCGGCGGGTTGACAGTACGCGCTCTGGCGGCCCCATTCCAGTCTTCTACACGGAACCATTCAACCGAGCAGTTATACAATCGGATCTGGAAACGCCCCGACCGCCATGCTGTTCCGCCAGATCGCCGACCCCAAGCTCGCGCAGTACGCCTACCTCCTCGGTTGCCAGCGGACGAAGGAGGCGCTCCTGATCGACCCGGAGCGCGACATCGACCGCTACGTCGAGGCCGCCGCGGGCGAGGGGCTCCGCATCACGGCCGTCGCCGAGACCCACATCCACGCCGACTTCCTCTCGGGCGCCCGCGAGTTCGCCGAGCGGTACGGCGTCCGGCTCTACCTCTCTGCCGAAGGCGAGGCCGAGGGCTGGGGCTCCGCCTGGGCGAAGGACGCAGGCTACGACGTCACCTTCCTCCGCCACGGCGACCGCTTCCGGGCCGGCCGCGTCGTCCTGGAGGCCGTCCACACGCCGGGGCATACGCCCGAGCACCTCGCCTTCCTCGTGACCGACGAGGGCAGCGGCGCCACCACGCCCCTCGGCATCGTCACCGGCGACTTCGTGTTCGTGGGCGACCTCGGCCGGCCGGATCTGCTCGAACAGGCCGCCGGCCTCCACGGTGCGCAGGAGCCCTCGGCGCGGCGCCTCTACCACGCGCTCCCGACGTTCCTCGGACTCGACGAGCACCTCCAGGTGTGGCCCGGTCACGGCGCGGGCTCCGCCTGCGGCAAGGCGCTCGGCGCCGTCCCTCAGACGACCGTCGGCTACGAGAAGCGCTACAACGCCTCGCTGGCGGCGGCCGAGGCGGGCGAGGACGCCTTCGTCGAGGCCATCCTCTCCGGCCAGCCCGAGCCGCCGCTCTACTTCGCCCGGATGAAGCGGCTCAACCGCGACGGCGTGCCGCTCCTGGGCGCCCTCCCGCGCCCGCGTCGCCTCACGCCCGACGACCTCGGCCTGCTCCCGAACGACCACGTCGTCATTGACACGCGGGCGGACCGCGAGGCGTTCATGGCGCACCATCTGCCCGGCGCGCTCTACGCGCCGCTGGACAAGAGCTTCCCCACGTCCGTCGGCTCCCTCGTCGAGGACGCGGCGTCGGCGCTGGTGCTGATCGTAGACGAGGCGCACGTCGAAGAGGCCGTCCGCAACCTCGTCCGCATCGGCTACGACCGGATCGAGGCGTACGCCACGCCGGACGCCTTCGCCACCTACCTGCACGAAGGCGGCGAGACGGCGTCCATCGAGACGATCTCGTTCGAGGCGCTGGCACGCCGCCGCACCGAGCCGGGTGCGCACGTGATCGACGTGCGCACGGCGACGGAGTACCGCGAGGGCCACGTGCCCGGCGCCGTCAACGCGTCGCACACGCGGCTGCCGGTCTACGCCCGCGAGCGCCTCCCGGAGGCGGGGACCCTGCTCGTGCACTGCCAGACGGGCGCGCGTTCGGCCGTGGCCGCTGCCTACCTCGCCCGCCTCGGGCGCACGGTGGCCTACGTGGACGGCACCTTCCCCACCTACGCGGCGTCCCACCCGGTCGAATCCGAGCCCACCGTCGCCGCCTGAGATGCCCGAGGCGGTCGTCCGCCGGTGGCTCGCCCAGCACCTGTCGTCCCCCCACCGAGTCTCTCCCCGATGTCCTTCTTCTCGTTCCTCCGGCCGGACACCCTCCCGGCCGCCGACTTCCTCGCCCGCCTCACCGAGGACGACCTCGTCCTTGACGTGCGCACGCCCGGCGAGTTTGCCGAGGGCCACATGGCCGGCGCCGTCAACATCGACGTGACCGCGCCGGACTTCCGCCGCCGCGTCGAGGCGCTCGACCGGAGCAAGACGGTCTACCTCTATTGCCGCTCGGGCAACCGGAGCGGGCAGGCCGCGCAGATGCTGAAGGCGCTCGGTTTCGAGAACGCCCACAACGTCGGCGGACTGATTGACCTCGCGCGGGCGGGCGCGCCCCTCGAACGGTAGCCGGCCCGCCTCGGTGTGGTCCTCGGCGAGGCGGAGGGACCGCCCAGGCCTGGCTTTCCCGGCCCGACCGGCGCTAGTATGGCGTCGGTTTTCGCTCGCTCTCGTGCCCCCGCTCTCGTGCCCCTTTCGTCGCTACGCCGGCCCTGATGTCTTTCTGCTACGCAGCGTTCGGCCTGACCTTCGCCTCGGACCTCCGGTGCCCGGAGCTGCTGCCGGGGCAAGGCGAACCGGACGTCACCATCACGCTCGGCTCCGTCCCCTCCACGCTTCCCGACGCGGTGCAGTCCGGCGTCCGCTACCAGGCCGCACCGGGGCGGCTTCTGCTGCGCGTGGACGACGTCGCGCGCTACCTCGTCCGGGACGGAGCGGAGGTCGTCATCGACCCGCACCCCGAGGCGGACGAGGACGACGTGCGCGTGTTCCTGATGGCTTCCGCCCTCGGCGCGCTGCTCCACCAGCGCGGCCTCCTCACGCTCCACGCCAGCGCGGTGAAGGTGGGCGAGGGGTGCGTGGCCTTCCTCGGCCGCTCCGGCATCGGCAAGTCGACCCTGGCGATGGCGTTCCGGCAGCGCGGCTACCCCGTCCTGACCGACGACCTCTCGGTGGTCACGTTCGACGACGCGCAGCGCGCCCTCGTCACGCCCGGCTATCCGCAGGCGAAGCTGTGGCGCGACACGCTGGCCCGCTTCGCGATGGACCCGGACGCGCTTCGCCCCATCCGGCGACGGCTGGAGAAGCGGGCCGTCCCGCTCAACGGGCACTTCCACCGGCACCCCCTCCCGTGCCGCCACGTCTACGTGCTCACCAGCGCGAACCGCGACGAGCTCACCCTGAAGCCGCTCACCGGCCCCGCCGTCTTCCTCGCCCTCAAGAACCACACCTACCGCTTCCGCTTCCTGGAAGGGCTGGGTCTCCAGACCGCGCACTTCCGGAAGGTGGCGGCGCTGGCGGCACGGGTGCCCGTCACGCGCGTGACGCGCCCGATGCACCCGTTCCGCCTCGACGAGCTGGTCGCCTGCCTCGAAGCGGATTTCCGCGAAGCGAACCTGTACGCATGAGCAGGGCACGCATGAGCGGAATCCTCTGGCTCGCCTCCTACCCGAAGTCCGGCAACACCTGGTTCCGGGCCTTCCTGACGAACCTGCTCCGCGAGGACGACGAGCCCGCCGACATCAACGACCTCGTCGGCGGGCCCATCGCCGGCTCCCGCGAGCCGTTCGACGAAGCCGTCGGCTACGACTCCGGCGACCTCACCGAGGACGAGATCGACCGGCTCCGCCCGGAGGTCTATTGCCACCTCGCCGCGACGCGCACCGAGGACCCGCTGTTCATGAAGGTGCACGACGCCTACACGCTCCTCCCGGACGGCCGCCCCCTCTTCCCGCCGGAGGCCACGCGCGGCGTGCTCTACCTCATCCGCAACCCGCTCGACGTGTGCGTCTCCTTCGCCCACCACGCCGGCCACCACGACATCGACCGGATGATCGCGGCGATGGCCCACCCCGGAAAAGCGTTCGCCGACGAGCGGGACCGGCAGGCGCACCAGCTCCGCCAGCAGCTCCGCACCTGGCGCGAGCACGTCCTGAGCTGGACGGAAGCACCCGGCCTCCGCGTCCACGTCGTGCGCTACGAGGACATGAAAGCGGCCCCGGTCGAGACGTTCGCCGAGGCGGCCGCCTTCGCCGGGCTGCCCCACGACCGGGCGCAGGTCGAGGCGGCCCTCGCCCGCACCACGTTCGAGGCGATGAAGCGGCAAGAGGAGGAGCGGGGCTTCCGCGAAAAGGCGCCGAGCGCGCCGTCGTTCTTCCGCCGGGGCGAGGTGGGCTCCTGGCGCGACGTGTTGACGCCCGCGCAGGCGGCCCGTATCATCGAAACCCACGCCGACGCCATGCGCCGCGTCGGCTACCTGACCGAGGACGGCGAACCCGTCTTCTGAGCCCCCGCTACCGGATCGTGAGCGCACCGCGTCCCCTCGACCTGCAGTCCGTCGTAACGCACGGGAAGGAGCAGGTCTTCTGCGAGCTCGACGGCGAGATGGTGCTGATGAGCGTCCGCCACGGCGAGTACTACCGCCTCGACGAGGTCGGCAGCCGCATCTGGGCGCTCATCGAGACACCGAGCCGGGTGGCGGCGCTGTGCGACCGGCTCGTGGACGAGTACCGGGTAGACCGCGCGGCCTGCGAGGCCGACGTGCTCGCGTTCCTGCACGACCTCCAGGCCGGCGACCTCATCGAGGTCGAGCCGGCCGCGTAACGGCGCGCAGACACCTCACGCGCCCCGCCTCGGCAGGTGCGTAGGCGAAGAGCGTGACACCGGGATCCCGCGAAGCTCAGGAGAACGTGCTATCCAGTGGGTAGGCGCCACCATCGGCGTACCCGTAGGTGGTTGTGTTGGCCGTACCGCGCACATCGGCGAGCCGAGCCAGCGTAGGCGCCGTCCACGCTTTCTTCTCGGTCGTCTGCACATCGGTGTGCCCCATCGGGATTTCAGACGGCGGATTGGAATCGGTCATGGTCGTAGGACGAAGGGTTGGGTGGTGAAGGGGAGAGCCGGTTGTCATCGAAGGGCGACCGCCTGCATCTGCCGTTCGAACCACAGCAGGAAGTGGCCCGCCGTGATGCCCATCGAGAGAACGCTTCCGTACTGCCCGTGCGTCGCACGGTCCGAGAGGTCGCAGGCTGACCAGCAGGCGAGGTGCCGCTGCATGCGGGGAAGGTCAAGCAGGGAGCGCGCGGTCGGCGATGCCTCGAACCGCTCGACAGCTCTCCAAAGCGTGTCGTACACCCGGTCGAATGCCTGGAACCAGTTCGCGGCCTGCACCCCTCGCGTGGTTCGCCCTGCCACGAGGGGGGGCAGCGTGTTCGCCATAGCGCGACGTAGCAGCATACGCTCTCCTGCATGGGCCTTTCCCTGGTACGCAATGTACTGCTCCGAGGGAATTGCAAGGCACAATTCGACGACGCGTTTGTCTAACGTAGGATCGCGAAGCTCCACCCCGTACCCGTCACGCCAGGCAGCCAAGAGGTCTGCTCCATCCTGGATCGGCCCGGCGGCGAAGAACTCGACGCGGCGGCGGCGGCTGTTCGGTAGCTCAACCCGCCATGGGTTCCGGAACGACGACCGCTGCACGCGCTCCACGAGGCGAATCCGCCGAGCAAACTCCGGGTTGATATACGCCCTCTTAAGCAGGACGTCCGTTCGCCCGCGCAAGCTGGAGGCCCCCCATCGCCGTACGGCCCCCGGCAGCGTGGGTACGATGACCTGCTTTCGGAAGAGCTCTCCGACGGAGCGTTCCTGCGCCACGGCCGAGACCCGGAGCATACGGCCCAGCCGGCCCCATTGTCCGCGCCAGAACATCTCGGGGAACAGCAATCGGCCGTGCCACGAGACCGTGATGTTGCCGCCCTGCCCCGTCAGCAGAACCCTCACGCCCCGGCGTGCGGCCTCCTCCTGGATGGCCTCTGCCCAGACCCGGTTCTGCACGTTGGAAAGGGGCGCGCCCGCCGCATCGAAGCCTTCGTAGAGATTCGCGAGGAAGCTCTCTTCGCCCGTAATCACCTGCACCCCGTCGATGTTGCCGTACCTCGCCAGGACGGCGTCGATGTAGGGCCGCTCGTCGGCCTCGGCGCGCGTCTCGAAGGGATTGACGAACCCTTCGGGCGGGACGGCGGAGAACGCGGTCAGCCGCTCGCCTCGCTCCCGGAGCAGCCCGGCCGCCACGCACGTCACGGACGACGAGTCCAGCCCGCCGCTCAGGTGGGAGCCGACCGGGTAGGCGCTGCGGAGGCGGCAGCGGACGGCCTCGGTGAAGACGTCCCGGAGCGCCTCGGCGTAGTCCTCGTCGCGCTGGAACCGCACCTCGCGCTTCGGGTCGAGCGCCCGGTAGCGCCGACGCTCGGTGCGGCGGGCCTCTACCGTCATCGTGTGGGCGAGCGGCAGGCGGCGAACGTCGGCGAAGAACGTCTCGTCGGGGTCCACCGTCATCCGCAGCAGGTAGTCGGCCACCTTGGGCTCGTTCAGGCGGCGGGGCACTTCGCGGAGCCGCAGCAACCCGGTGAGCGAGGACGCGAAGGCGACGACGCGAGCGGACTGGTAGTAGAACAGCGAGCGCCGGCCGAAGTGGTCGCGGCCGAGGACGAGCCGCTGCTCCGCCCGGTCCCACAGGGCGAATCCGAACGCGCCGAGCAGGTGCTCGGGGAAAGCCCGGCCCCACTTCTCGTACGCCTTCAGGATGAGCGCGCTGTCGGGCATCCGCTGCAACGCGCCCGGCGGAATCCCGAACGTCCGGCCCAGCTCCTCGCGGTTGTCGAGGCGGGCGTCGGCGACGAGCACGAGGCGGCCGTCGGCACCATGGAGGGGCTGGGTTTCGAAGGCGTCCTCCGGCGTGAAGCGCCGCAGCCGGTGCGCGAGGCCGGCCGGGCCCTCCGTCCAGAACGTGGCCGGGCCGGCGCCCTCCTGTGCCAGCGGCCCCCGCAGCACGGGCTCGGTCATGCTCGCCAGCGCCTCCGCCTCGGCGTGCCGGCCGTCCAGGTAAAAAACGCCCGCGATGCTGCTCATGTGCTGCTCTTCACTCCCAGAGACGAACGGAGCCGACGACGCATTCGGCCCGTCCCAAGGTACGGTACGTTCCGGGGGATCGGTGGCGCGCCGGCCTCCGACCCATTGCGGGCGCGGGCTAACCGGCCGCGGGCTTGAGCAGGTTGAACAGCGCCTCGTAGAGCCGCCCCTCTTCGTCGATCCCGACCGGAACCAGAAACAGGGCCAGCTTGCCCAGCCCCTCGTGCTGGACGCTGTAGAGCCCCTGTTCCAGCGCGAGGTCTCGGTGGCCTCGGAACTCGAGGGAGAAGCAGTGCTGCCGCTCGGTGTCGACGCGGAGGGCGGCCGCCGTCAGGCGGAGCTCCACGGGAGCTCCGTCCGGCGTCTGGGCCACGAAGACCTCATCGACGTGCGGTGCGAAGGTGGCGTGCGTCCACGCAGTCATCACGACGGTCCGGCTGCCTTCGCTCAGTTCCTCGCCGGGAAGATCCCTTCCATCGCGATGACGAAGTTCACCCCGAGGTACGGCTGCATGTTGTTGTGAGGCATCGAGCCCCCCGTGATGCTGACGGCCTGCGGATTGAACTGGACGAGCGTGCTCACATCGTCCGTGTAGACCCGTTGCGAGCCGCCCCCACCGCCCGCCTGCTCCACGCCGTAGAGCTGGCCGGACGGGTTGCTGGTGACGCCCTGGCCGTTGTTGCCCTGCACGGTGTGGGTGTGCGCGGGCATCTCGGCCTGGAGGAGGGTCACGGTCGGCGCACCGATCGTTTCCCCGAGCGCACGGGGGGTCAGGCCAGGGCCATCGCCCGGATGCATGGGCGCCCGCCCCTGCAGGTCCGGCAGGGCGAAGGTGCTCTTCCCGTTGCCGCCGTAGGTGACGCCCAGAAGCGAGAACAGGGCCGTGTTCTGACTGATGGGGAGAAGTTGCCCGTTGCAGAAGGCCCACCCGCGCGGGGCGAAGGTGAACCCGATGATCCGAATCTCGGCGAGGAAAGGATCGGCCATGGGAGTCGTTGCTAGTTAGGGGGAGGGAAGACGCCCTCAAGGGCGATGATGAAATTGACGCACAGCGACGGCTGCATGTTATTGTGGGGTTGACTGCCGCCGGCCGCGCTGAATGACGACGGGTGCATTCCTACGTCGTCCTCCTCCGTGTCGTAGAGGATCTCTCCGGTGTTCTGACCCGGCACCATCCCGGCCGCGCTCACCCCCGTTGCCGCCGTCGTTGAGCCCATCAGAAGGTGGCTGTGCGACGGAAGTTGGGCCTGTGTAAGGGTGACCGTCTCCGTGCCCGCCGCCTCCCCGAGCGTACGCGGGCTGAGGCCGGGGCCCGTCCCGGCGTGGATGGGGATGCGTCCGCGCAGATCCGGCAGCGCGAAGGTGGTCTCGCCATTACCGCCGAACGTGGTGCCGAGGAGGGTGAAGAGGGCATCGTTCTGACTGATGGACAGCACCTGCCCGCTGCAGAAGGCCCACCCGCGCGGGGCGAAGTTCCCCCCGAACATCCGGATCTCACCGATGAAAGATTCTGCCATGGGAGTCGTTGCTAGTTACGGGAGGGGAAGATGCCCTGCAGGGCGATGCAGAAGTTGAGGACAAGGTAGGGCTGCATGTTGGGATGGGGCTGGTTTCCTCCCGTGGGTAGCACACCCTCAGGCGCCATCGGCACCAGGTTCGTGGGGGTCGAGAAAATCTGGCCGGTTCCCTGGTTCGCCTCCGGCACCACCCCGATGAGGTTATTCGGGGTAGGGGCGAACCGGTTCGCGAAGGCTGCGGACGCGTTCCACGTGTGGTTGTGGGCGGGCATCTCGTTCTGCGTCAGCGTGACCGTCTCCGTCCCCGCCGCTTGCCCGAGGGCGATCCCGTTGCCGGGGTGGACGGGGGTGCGCCCGCGCAGGTCCGGCAGGGCGAAGGTGGTCTGACCGTTCCCCCCGTAGTGGGTGCCCAGGAGCGAAAACAGGGCCTGGTTCTGGGCGATGGGCAGGAGCTGCCCGTCGCAGAAGGCCCATCCGCGGGGGGAAAAATTGAACCCCACCATCTTTATTTCCCCGAGGAAAGGTTCTGCCATAGAAAGGCCTCACAGATTAGGTTGAGCAGGAGAAGAGGAGGCGACCTACTCGCCCCGCCCCCGTGGCCGGGCATCCCGCCCCGGCCCGGATCGCGTTCCAACATAGACGCCGAGACGTTCCGGTGCAATACGTTGAGCGATGCGTTATGAGAAGGTCGTTTACACATACGAATAGCCATACCTCCGATTGCAGTTTAGGCGCGCCCACGCGTATCCTACCCGGCCCTCTCTCCACCTCATCGAGGCGCCAACCATCCATGCCCGAGCTGCCCCGCCCTGCCGACACCTCGCTCCGCGTCGCCACCGAGGCCGACCTCGACGTCCTCTTCGAGATCTACGCCAGCACGCGCACGGAGGAGCTTGCCGTCGTGCCGTGGACCGACGCTCAGAAGAAGGCCTTCCTTCGGATGCAGTTTCAGGCCCAGCACCAGTACTACCGGCAGACGTACCCGGACGCCCGCTTCGACGTCATTGTGCATGGGGATACGCCCGTCGGACGCCTCTACGTGGACCGCCGGGAGGACGAGATCCGGCTGATCGACATCGCGCTGCTGCCGGCGCACCGGGCGCGCGGCATCGGGTCGGCCCTCCTCGGTGAGCTCCTCGCCGAGGCGGAGCGAGCGGGCAAGCCGGTGCGGATCCACGTCGAGCACAACAACCCGGCGCGCCGGCTGTACGAGCGGCTCGGCTTCCGACCGCTCGAAGACCGCGGCGTCTACCTGTTCATGGAGTGGGCGCCGCCCGCCCGCCCGGAGGCCGCCTCCTGAAAAGGCGACGGCCCGGCACTCGCTGCGCCGGGCCGCTGGAAGCCTCGAATCCGGAAGGCGGGGTCAGCCGCCCTGGGCCTGCTTGAGCGCCTCGGCGCCGGACGAGATCTCGATGATCTCCGTCGTGATGGCGGCCTGGCGGGCGCGGTTGTACGTGAGCTGGAGGTTCTTGAGCAGCTCGCCCGCGTTCGTCGTCGCGTTGTCCATCGCCACCATGCGCGCGCCCTGCTCGGCCGCGTTGGACTCCAGCATCATGCGCCAGAGCTGGTACTGGAGGAACTCGGGGATGAGCCGCTCCAGGAGCGCCTCGGGGCTCGGCTCGAACAGGTATTCCACCTCCCCCTTCGCCTCGATGGCGTCGCCATAGTCGGCGCTGGCCTCCATGACGGGCGTGATGAACTCGCCCGTCGGGACCGGCAGCAGCGTCTCGACGATGCGGTTCTGCGAGATCGTGTTCTTGAACTCGTTGTAGACCACCTCGACGCGGTCCCAGCGGCCCGCCTCGTAGCCTTCCACGGCGAGGTCCACGATCTGCCCGGCGATGGGGAAGCGGAGGTCGTTGAACACGCCCCGGAAGTCGCCTTCCATCGGGTAGCCGCGCTTGGCGAAGTACTCGTGCCCCTTGCGCCCGACGGCGACGACGTGAAGGGCGCCGCGCTCGCGGAGGTCGGCGTACTGCTCGCGGATGTGCTCCTCGGCGCGCTTGAGGATGTTCGTGTTGAAGGCGCCGGCCAGCCCGCGGTCCGACGTGACGACGATCAGCAGCGCCGCGCTCACCTCCTCGCGGGGGCGGAAGAGCGGGTGGCTCAGCGGGTCGAGCCGCTGGCGGAGGTGCCCGATCATCTCGCGGATCTTGAACGCGTAGGGCCGCGTGGTGAAGATCCGCTCCTGGGCCCGGCGCA
>Ga0079224_100014206_pt1 | contig 11115 bp, 7 predicted proteins | sample Stecom2015_FD_80414 | JGI IMG/M metagenome (GOLD analysis project Ga0079224, IMG submission 80414) | Agricultural soil microbial communities from Utah to study Nitrogen management - Steer compost 2015 | ecosystem: Environmental > Terrestrial > Soil > Agricultural land | place: USA: Utah...
ACTATACGATACACCGATTATGTATGGTGTTCCGGACACTACCATGGTGCAGGTAGGCAACTGCGAGGTGCTGGTATCCGTATATTCGCCGAACAAGGTGCTCAACTCCAAGGAAATAGCCGGTTGGCTGACGGATCTGCTTCATGGCGCTCGTAAGTACCTAGGTGGGAAGCTCCCCGCTGACCGGTATGCATTCCTTTACTACTTCAAGGATATGGAAATTGAGCAATCTTTCCCGAGAGGACTCGGTGGCGCACTGGAACATACGACCTCCTCATTTTATTATATTCCCGAGCTTCCTGCCGATGTACTGAAGAACATGCTTGTGGACGTGTCATCGCATGAGTTTTTCCACATCATCACGCCGCTGACCATCGCCTCACGCGAGGTAAAAGAGTTCAATTACAATGAACCGGTATTATCCAAGCATTTATGGCTCTATGAGGGAACAACCGAATACACGGCCCACCATGTCCAGGTACAGAACGGAATCAATACACCGCAGCAGTTCCTGGATAAGCTGGCTGCCAAGATCATTGATTCCCGGGAGAACTACAACGACACCCTGGCGTTCACCCAGCTGAGTAAATACGCCGCATCTACATATGCAGACCAGTACGGGAATGTCTACGAAAAAGGCGCGTTGATCGGGGCTTGTCTGGATATTTACCTGCTTCATTTGTCCGATGGTGGTTACGGTCTGAAAGACCTCACCCACGACCTGGGCGTCCGGTATGGAAAAGACAGCTACTTTGAAGACGAAGAACTGTTTGACGAAATCGCGCGCCTGAGTTATCCGGAAGCAAAAGCGTTCCTGGAGAAGTATGTGGAAGGACGCGAGGCCATCCCATATGAGTATTACTTTGGCCTGGCCGGTATACATTATCAGCCCCGTGCCGAGAAAAAACTGGTAGTAGACGAGGCCGCCGGCGCAGACGCCGCACGGATACGTGCCATTTGGCTCAACGGAACTGGCCCGTGCGAGTAAGCTGTTTCTGCGTTACAAATATTTGTCGAAGAACAGGATCATATCGTGCCAGGACGCCGTATCTGCCGCCGCATTGTAAGCTATCGGCAGGTTGAATTTCCTGCCTGTTTCCGTGGCGGAAGGATTCGTGAACGCGTGTGTGGCTCCGGCGTATTCTTTGAATACATAGGTGGCGTTAATGCTGTCCATCTGAACCCTGAACGCTTCAACTTCGCTATCGGGGACATTGGTATCTTCCGCGCCATGGCAGACGAGAATCGGTGTCTTTAGCAGATCCTTATCTGCTGGGACGCCCTTTAATCCGCCGTGGAAGCTAACAGCTGCCTGCAGGGGCGTGCCTAGTTTGACTGTGTTCAATACCATTGACCCGCCGAAACAGTAGCCGATGGCACCAACCCGGCTGGTGTCTACCTCCGGATGGTCCTTCAGAACAGCGAGTGCCGCGTCAAAGCGTTGCTTGGCTGCCTCCGGATCCTGGTAGTTAGGCATGGCTAGTGCCAAGGCATCATCCGGAGTGCTGGCAGTCCGGCCATTTCCATACATATCAACCGCAAAAGCCACGTACCCCAGGTCGGCCAGATCGCGTACTCTGCGTTTGGTATACTCATCCAATCCCCACCATTCGTGCACAACAAGTACGCCTGGTTTTTTGACCGAGTCGGCACAGAAAGCCAAATATCCTTGCATTGTGTCCCCGGCAGCCTGATATGCTATGGATTCGGTGATGACTGATCCCGCAACCACGGTGGTTCCGGTTTTCCCTGATGAACCGTCCGTTGACGGACCGCCGCAGGCCGCTGCGGCCAGTGCCGCTGTAGCGAGAAGATAGATTGTCCTGCTCATAAGCTTGATTTTTATACGAATATAGGAAAATCCGGACGTTTATCGTCCGATTGCCTATCTTTGATTCATAACCCTAGGACCAAAGTTGGTCATGAGAAGAAAAATAGCCGCCGTTTTTGCCGCCATCGGCTGGTTTGCCGTTGCTACACAATATTATCTGATGATCGAGAGCCGTGTTATGCCGGTAATGGAAGCAACGATCCGCTTTCTCAGTTATTTCACCATTCTGACTAATCTGCTCGTAGCGTTGTACTTTACATTGGAGACTTTCCGTGTAACTACTCCGCGGCCCCCCGGGCAACATCCCGGAACGTTGACGGCAATAACAGTTTATATCACGGTGGTGGGGTTGGGTTATCAGCTCCTGCTGCGGCACGTCTGGGATCCCACCGGGCTGCAACTGGTGGTGGATGAGCTGCTGCATTCCGTGATACCGCTGCTCATGATTGCCTATTGGTACCTGTACGAGCATAAGCAGGGTATCCGATACGGGCAGGTGGTTAAGTGGCTTGTTTATCCGCTGTTATACCTGGTTTACATTTTATTGCGGGGGTGGGCCTCCGGATTCTATCCATATCCGTTCGTGGACGTTTCTTCGCTTGGGCTGGCCCGTGTCCTGATCCACGCCGCCCTGTTTGCACTGGCGTTTGTCGTATTATCTGTAGGATTTATCCGCTTGGGGCTGGCTTTTCGTAAGGAACGATGATGACGCTCGGCGGTTACGACAGCTCAATCCAGACGGGTGCGTGATCGCTGGTCTTTTCCCATCCGCGTACATGGCGGTCCACTCCCGCCGCCTGGAGACGGGGTGTCACCGAGGGACTTAACAGAAAATGATCAATACGCAATCCGGCGTCGCGGCCGTAAGCGTTGCGGAAGTAATCCCAGAACGTATAGATCGCTTCATCCGGATGCAGTGTCCGGACGGCATCCCTCCATCCCTGAGCCAGTAGCCGGCGGAAGGCATCGCGGGTCTCCGGCCGGAACAGGGCATCATCCACCCAGCGTTCTGGTTTGTAGACATCCATTTCAGTAGGGATCACATTGAAGTCACCCGTAAGGATCACCGGTGTTTCCTGATTAAGCAGGGATTGGCTATGGGCGATGAGCCGGTCCATCCAACGCAGCTTATAGTCGAACTTCGGCCCCGGGGCGGGGTTGCCGTTTGGCAGGTACAGACACCCGATAGTCACTTCGTTGACTTTAGCTTCAATGTACCGGCTGTGTGCGTCTTCGGGATCTCCGGGAAGTGCCCGGCATATTTCTTCCGGCTTGCCGATCCGGGAAAGAATGGCAACCCCGTTCCAGCTTTTTTGGCCGTGCCAGATCGATTCATAACCAGCGTCGCGCAGCGCTTGCTCCGGGAAATTCTCCTGGATGGCTTTTAGTTCCTGCAGACAGACCACGTCCGGTTGGGTCTCCGCCAGCCACCTCAATACAATGGGAAGGCGGGCGTTTATACTGTTGACGTTATATGTAGCGATCTTCATCGCGTAAATATGGGAAAATATTCCCTGTATGTCAATTCAGATTGTCATAGTCAATCCGTATCCCAGTGAATTCATCTACTTCAGCCACCAATTGGCCCACAACCCTGCAATAACCGAGACCATGTGTCTGGCAAAACCGCTCAGCGTCCTCCTGGGTTGCCGCCTCGATGTATGGCCCGCCGTAAGTCTTTAATTTTCCGGTCAAGGGATCGACTGCCCGTATCTCTGTTACCCATTTCTTCATCTCACAAACAAACTGGTCTCTCTTTTTCCCACAGCGGAAGCGGCAGATTGTTTTATTTTTTGGCGATGTAACTAATTTTTAACAATAGTACTTTTGGTGAATAGGGGAGTTTTTCTATTTTTGGCGACGCATGATGAGGTCGCCGATCCGGTTTTTTCTGACGCTTTGCTTTTTCCTATTTTGCGGCAGCGGAAGCTTCGCTGGCCATACTGAAACGGATCCAGCAGGCGCTCATGCGGCATTACGTGCTGAGCATACCGCGGTTAAACCGTTTTCCGGTGCCGGAAGGCACAACGATGCCATAGTTATAGCCGAGAGCGAATCAGAAGACGACAGGGCGCTTTCCTTCAAAAAGAACCTGAAAGCTGTAAAGGATTTTACAGCTTTTTTTTATTTCAGGACCGATTGGGTGACCGGCGGCCATCGCAGGCAGTCTCCGACTGCGCCGCATGAAAGTTGGTCCCCTTCAGACGCATACCTGCTCTTCGGTGTGCTGAGGATCTGACTCTAGTTTCCGGGATCTACCGATTCGCCGGAAATCCTTTTTGTCTTTTTATCAATAATCCATACTGCTCAAAACGTAAATAGCTATGAACAAAACGTTAAAGCTAGCGGCGTTATACGCGCTGCTGTGCACGATCGGCTGCGCGCCGCAACATGAAAAACAACACGAAGAAGCCAGTTTCCTGGTTACACATCCACTCCTGAAAGATACTGTTGTCACCAAAGAATACGTATGCCAGATTCACGCTATCCAGCACATCGAGTTGCGGGCGCTGGAAAAAGGGTATCTCCAGCAGATCTACGTCAATGAGGGTCAGGCGGTCCGGAAAGGCCAGCTGATGTTCCGGCTCAACCCCGCTGTGTATCAGGCGGAGGTCCTTGAGGAAGAGGCCGGCATGCGGCATGCGCTGATCCAATATGAAAACACCCAGAAGCTTGCAGACAGCAATATCGTTTCGCCCAGGGAGCTGGCGCTGGCCAAGGCCGAGTACGAAGAAGAAAAAGCCGAATATGAAATCGCAAAGGCGCATCTCGGTTTCACGGAGATCCGTGCACCGTTTGAAGGCATCATGGACAAATTCCACGTGCGCCTGGGCAGTCTCCTCGATGAGGGCGAACTGCTTACTTCACTTTCCGATAACCGCAGAATGTGGGTGTATTTCAACGTCCCTGAGGCGGAATACCTTGACTTCGCCATGCGGTCAGGAAAGGATACCGACCAGGAAGTGGAGCTTAGAATGGCGAATCACCAACTATTTAACCGCAAAGGCCTGGTGGAGGCCATCATGGCTGATTTCAATAACGAGAATGGAAATATCGCTTTCCGTGCGGCGTTAGACAATCCGGACGGGCTGCTACGGCATGGAGAAACGGGAAACATCCTGATGCCTGTTCCGCTGAAAAATGCGTTGATTATTCCCCAAAAGGCCACATTTGAGGTTCTTGACCGGAAATACGTCTATGTGATCGACAAGGATAACCGTGTGCAGGCGCGTGAGATAACCGTAGGGCAGGAGATGCCTCACCTCTTTGTGGTCACGTCCGGACTTTCCGAAAAAGACCGGATCCTTATCGAGGGCCTGCGGAGAGTGAAGAATAACGAGAAAATCCATCCTAAGTTCCAGGCGCCTGAGGCTGTTTGGGCTTCGCTTAGTCAGTTAACAGCGGAATAGCCGCGCCCCCTAACCTGAGAATTCATTATGTTCAGTAAATTCATACAAAGACCGGTGCTGGCCATCGCCATTTCGTTGGCTATCGTCTTTATGGGAATATTGGCCATCAACACCCGCCCCGTTTCCCAATTCCCGGAGATCGCACCGCCACGTGTAAATATTTTCATTGCTTACCCCGGATCAAGCGCACAGGTACTGGTTGAGTCAACCCTCATCCCCCTTGAACGCGCTATCAACGGTGTCCAGGGAATGCAGTATATTATTTCGGATGCCACAAGTGCAGGGGAGGCCACCATCCAGATAATCTTTGAGCCAGGTACGGACCCGAATGCCGCTGTGGTAAATGTCAAGACGCGCGTAGACCAGGTCATGAACAACCTGCCGCCACTTGTGCAGCGGGAAGGGGTCGTGATCACGCCGATTCAGCCCAGCATGCTGATGTATGTGAATCTGTACAGCACGGACAAACACGCCGATGAAAAGTTTCTGTACAACTATGCCAACGTGCATATCCTGCCGGAGTTGCAGCGCATCAGCGGCATGGGTAGGGCACAGATTCTCGGCAGCCGCCAGTTCGCCATGCGCATCTGGCTGAAGCCGGACCGTATGCGGGCTTACAACGTCTCCACGGAGGAGGTGATGAAGGCCATGGAAGAACAGAGCGTCATCGGCCGTCCCGGCCGGGTCGGCCAGGCTTCCGGAAAGACCGCGCAGTCACTTGAATATGTCCTCTCTTATGAAGGGCGCTACAATAAGCCGGAACAATATGAAAACATCATTGTAAAAGCCACGGCCGATGGGGAAATCCTTCGGCTGAAAGATCTGGCTGAAGTTGAGCTGGGAAGCGAATTTTTTGACATCTATTCCAACAAGGATGGATATCCCGCCGCTTCCATCATGCTGAAACAAAACTTCGGCAGTAATGCAAGCAAAGTGATCGAGAGTGTGAAGGAAAAGCTGGAGGAATTAAAACCCACGTTTCCCCCCGGTATGGACTACGAAATCAACTACGACGTTTCCAAATTCGTAGACGCTTCCATAGATAAGGTCATGCATACGCTGGTAGAAGCGTTCATCCTGGTTGCCCTTGTCGTATTTGTTTTTCTCGGAGATTGGCGCTCCACGCTGATTCCCACACTGGCAGTGCCCGTCTCCTTGATCGGCGCGTTTGTCGTGATGCAACTGTTCGGGCTCACCATCAACCTGATCACCCTGTTTGCACTCGTACTGGCTATCGGTATCGTCGTGGATGACGCGATTGTCGTTGTTGAAGCCGTCCATGCCAAGATGGCTGAGGAACACCTGTCCCCCTTTAAGGCGGTGAAGAAAGTGCTGGGTGAGATCAGCGGAGCCATTATCGCCATCACGCTGATCATGACCGCTGTTTTCGTTCCGGTAGCCTTCATGACTGGGCCGGTCGGTATTTTCTACCGGCAGTTTTCCATCACGATGGCCAGTTCCATTGTCCTTTCAGGACTGGTGGCGCTCACCCTGACACCCGTGCTCTGCGCCATGATACTCAAGAACACCCATGGACAGCAACGAAAAAAATCATTGGCTGATAAGTTTATCGATTGGTTCAATCGTAAGTTCGATAAGCTGACCGGAAAGTACACCGCTCTGCTACGGGTCATCGTGAACCGCCGCGTGCTGACCTTCGCAATACTGCTGGCTTTCGGATTCGGCATCTTTGCCGTGAACAAGACCTTGCCGTCGGGATTCATCCCGAATGAGGATCAGGGGCAGATCTATGCCATCATCCAGACACCTCCCGGGACTACGCTGGAACGTACTAATGACGTGTCCCGGCAGCTGCAGAAAATCGCGGAAGAAGTGAAAGGGATACAGTCGGTTTCGTCGTTGGCCGGATATGAGATCCTGACGGAAGGCCGGGGCTCTAACGCAGGAACATGTATGATCAACCTTAAAGACTGGAGTGAACGGGAGCATTCTATACACGAAATCATAGAGGAGCTGGAGAAAAAAACCCACAATATCGGCGCCGTTATCGAGTATTTCGAACCGCCGGCTGTACCCGGATACGGATCTTCCGATGGTTTTTCGCTCCGCTTGCTTGATAAAAGCAGCACGATAGACTATCACGAGTTTGATAAGGTGAACAAAGAATTCATGGAAGAACTGCACAAACGCAAAGAGCTGGCCGGGTTGTTCACCTTCTATGCGGCAAACTATCCCCAATACGAGTTGGTGATTGATAACGAACTTGCCATGCAAAAAGGGGTTTCCATCGGTAAAGCCATGGAAAACCTGAACGTGCTGATTGGCAGTTCTTACGAGCAGGGCTTCACCAGGTTCAATACCTTTTTCAAGGTCTATACGCAATCAGCGCCTGAATACCGGAAACTGCCATCTGATATCCTGAACCTGTTCATCAAGAACGAAGCCGGTGAAATGGTGCCGTATTCATCGTTTATGACCATGCGGAAAACACAGGGCCCGAATGAGATCACCCGGTTTAACCTGTACACCTCTTCAGCGATCCGCGGTGTACCGGCGCCGGGCTATACCACTGGTGATGCCATCGCAGCGATCCAGGAAGTGGCCAAAAGTACCTTGCCCCAAGGCTATGATATCGCATGGGAGGGGCTGTCCTATGACGAGGCAAACCGGGGGAACGAGGCCATTTACATTTTCGTGGTGGTACTGATTTTCGTGTATCTCGTGCTTGCCTCTCAATACGAGAGCTTTATCATCCCGCTGGCGGTATTGCTGTCTTTGCCCGTTGGTATTTTCGGATCATTCCTCATGCTTAAATCCATGGGCCTGTCAAACAATATTTATGCGCAGATCGGCCTCATCATGCTGGTTGGCTTGCTGGGAAAGAACGCCGTGCTGATCGTGGAATTTGCCGTCATGAAGCACTGGCAGGGAGCAACGGTGTTTGAAGCCGCCATTGAAGGCGCCAAGGTGCGTTTCCGTCCTATCCTGATGACGTCCTTCGCCTTCATCGCCGGCCTCATCCCGCTGGTCATGGCCACCGGACCGGGAGCTGTGGGCAACCGCACCATCGGCGCTTCGGCGCTGGGCGGGATGCTGTTTGGTACCGTGTTCGGCGTTATCATCGTACCCGGCCTTTACTACATCTTCGGCAGCATTGCCGAGGGCCGGAAGCTCATCCGTGATGAAGATGAAAACCCACTCACGGAGGACTTTGTCCGGGAACGCCCTGAAAGGAAACTGCTCAAGAAACTTAAAGCGCTACTCAATTCTAAGAACGACAAATCATGAAGACCATCACAAAAATCATAAAGGCCACGTTTTTGGTAGCGATGGTGGTAAGCTGCAAAGGTCCGGATCTTATGGTCCGGCCCGAAAACAGCCATGTTCCGGCGAGCTATAATGGCTCGTCGGATACCACCAATACCGCTGCGCTGACGTGGAAGGAATATTTTGCCGATCCCTATCTGCTTGCCTTGATCGACACGGCGCTGAACAACAACCAGGAATTGAATATCACGCTTCAGGAAATCGAAATTGCGCGCAACGAGATCCGGGAGAAGCGGGGTGAGTACCTGCCCTTTGTTGGGATAAAGGGAGGCGCAGGACTGGATAAAGTGGCGAGATATACTAATATAGGTGCCATGGAAGCCAGCACAGAGATCAAACCCGGAAAGGAGATGCCTGAGCCGCTCGCCGACTACCTGGTCGGAGTCTACGCCACTTGGGAGGTGGATATTTGGAAAAAGCTCCGCAACGCCAAAAAGACTGCCGTTATGCGTTACCTTTCCAGCGTGGAGGGCCGGAACTTCGTCATCACTAACCTGATTGCTGAGATAGCCAATTCGTATTATGAGTTACTTGCCCTTGACAACCAGCTGGCTATCGTGAAAAAGAATATTGAGATACAGAATAGCGCGCTAAGGATCGTCAGGCTCCAAAAAGAAAACGCAAAGACCACGGAGCTTGCCGTGCGCCGGTTCGAGGCCGAGGTGCTAAATACCCAAAGCCTGCAGTTCAGTATCCAGCAGCAGATCACGGAAACGGAAAACCGCATCAATTTCCTGCTGGGTCGCTATCCGCAGCCCATCCACCGCTCCGGTCAACTGTTCGAATCCCCGCTGCCGGATGCGGTACATGCCGGGATACCGGCGCAACTGCTGGCAAACCGGCCCGACATCAAGCAGGCAGAACTGGATCTGGCTGCCGCAAAACTGGATGTGAAAGTAGCTAAGGCGAGATTCTATCCTTCACTGGGGATCTCAGCCGTCATCGGGTACCAGGCGTTCAACCCGGCCTATTTAATCAAAACACCTGAATCCCTGCTATATTCGCTGGCGGGCGACATCACGGCGCCGCTGATCAACCGTAATGCCATCAAGGCCGCATATTACAGTGCCAATGCCAAGCAACTTCAGGCGGTATACCGTTACGAGCAGACGATTCTGAATGCATATGTTGAGGTCGCCAATCAGCTGGCTAAAATAGACAATCTGGAAAAAAGCTATCAGCTGAAGTCCAAGCAGGTGGAGGCCCTTTCCGAATCGATTGGTATTTCAAACAGTTTGTTCCGGTCGGCGCGGGCCGACTATATGGAGGTTCTGCTCACGCAACGCGATGCGCTTGAGTCCCGGTTCGAGCTTGTAGAGACCAAAATGCAGCAACTGAATGCCAAGGTGAACATCTACCGCGCATTAGGCGGGGGATGGAACGAATAGGCGCCGTATAAAAACCATGAAGCCCCGTCCGATCAGGACAGGGCTTCATATATTTAAGTGACCCCGCAGAGATTCGAACTCTGGACCCACTGATTAAGAGTCAGTTGCTCTACCAGCTGAGCTACGGAGTCGTAAACCCGGGGCAAATATATGAAAAAAAATTCAATTCAAATGCCGGTGGTTATTTCATGTATTTCATCGGGTAAGTGGCTGGTAGCAAGCCCTTCGCGATCCTGCGAAGTTTAGATTCCAGCATTTTCCGCTTCAGCGGTTGGAGGTGGTCCAGGTACAGAACTCCTTCAGTATGATCGTATTCGTGTTGTATCATCCGTGCGGTGAGGCCGCTGAATGTTTTGGTGTGTTCTACAAAATCCCTGTCAAAATAGGAGATGGTAATCTCCCATGACCGTCGAACCGTTTGCGTCAGACCGGGGATGCTTAGGCAACCTTCCTCGTCTTCCCAATAGTCGGCGGACCGTTCAATAATCTGGGCGTTAATAAATGTTTCTTTGATGCCTTTGTCGCCTGCCGCAAAAAATGCGGTGCGGTCATCGGCGTCAAAAAGCTCATAAGTTGTTGCGCTGTCGACGATAAAGAGCCGGATGGCCCTGCCAATTTGCGGAGCAGCCAGGCCACAGCCATTTGCGCCTTGCATTGTTTCCCAAAGGTCGTCGATCAGGGATTGAACCGCCGGATCGCCCGCAGCAATGGCATCGCATTTCCGGCGTAATATGGCGTGGCCATAAGATAAAATGGGCAGTATCATGCTTAAATCCTCTTGCGGACAAATGTCGGAAAATGCGGAAAGGCACACAATGAACCTATGTTAACAAATCTCCCGGCGGATGCGGCTGAGTGCCTGCGGTGTAATGCCGATATAGGAGGCGATGTATTTTAGCGGAATATGCCTGATTACCTCTGGTTGATCAGCAAACAGGCTGAGATAACGCTCTTTGGCGGTCTGTTGGAGCAACGACAGCTCCCGCTTGCTTTTCATAAGATAAATCCGTTCAGCTGCGCAACGCCCGATAGCGTTCCCCGCCTCGGTGTTGGCATATATGTCCTGGAGGTCTTTACGCGAGATACGCCATGCAACCGTGTCCACTAATGTTTCAAGCTGGTATTCGGACGGCGCCTGCGTTAACAGAGAGTCATAAGCGCTGGCGAATTCTTTTGGAAAGCAGAAGTTGAACGTCAA
>Ga0079224_100014207_pt1 | contig 11115 bp, 6 predicted proteins | sample Stecom2015_FD_80414 | JGI IMG/M metagenome (GOLD analysis project Ga0079224, IMG submission 80414) | Agricultural soil microbial communities from Utah to study Nitrogen management - Steer compost 2015 | ecosystem: Environmental > Terrestrial > Soil > Agricultural land | place: USA: Utah...
ACCTAGACTGGCTGGCTAATCAAGGGATCCGATCCACAAGCTTTTATAACGCGAGCAGATGTTGCCCCACAAGGGCTTCTTTGCTTACCGGTCTTTACCCGCACACTGCGGGAATAGGGAACATGACGACAGACCAAAAGGTTCCTGGTTATAGAGGGCAACTCACCCCCAATACGGTCACTATCGCACAGGTTTTAAAGGATGCTGGCTATCAAACCGGCATGGTGGGAAAATGGCATGTCTCGGAAACCAAACCATTTGCAGAGAAAGAACAACAATTACAGTGGCTAGATCATCAAATTCAAAATAAAGCGTTTGCGGATACCTTGTCTTACCCCACGCACAAAGGTTTTCAGAAATATTACGGAAATATATGGGGTGTAGTGGACTTTTTTGACCCTTTTGCCTTAGTCAACGGTACTACCCCGGTAAAAAATGTTCCGGCCGACTTCTATTATACGAATGCCCTCGGCGATTCTGCCGTAGCTTATATCGATTATTTCACAAAAAATGAAGATCCCTTTTTCATGTATGTAGCCTTTACCGCTCCACATTGGCCACTCCAGGCATTGGAAAAAGATATTCAAAAGTACGAGGATACCTATAAAAAAGGGTGGGAACATATTAGAACACAGCGGTATCAAAAAATGATTAAATTGGGAATGATAAATCCCAAACAGGTACCGTTACCTGATTTTATGCATGATGGAAAAACCTGGGAAAACAATCCGGATTCCATTTGGGATGCCCGAGCCATGGCTGTACATGCTGCCATGGTGGACTGCTTGGATCAAAACGTCGGAAAGCTTATCGATCAATTAAAAAAATCTGGCGAGCTGGAAAATACCTTTATTATGTTTCTTTCAGACAACGGAGCCAGCCCTGAACGGCCAGAAGAATTTGGTCCCGGCTACGATCGGTCAGGGACAACCAGAAATGGAGAAAAAGTTAGCTTCTCTGTAAATAAGGATGTATTGCCCGGGCCGCAAACAACACATATGGGTATTGGCCAACAATGGGCAAATGCTATCAATACACCTTTCCGGTATTGGAAAGCGAAGGAGCATGAGGGCGGAATAAATACTCCATTTATTGCGTATTGGCCACAAGGGATCAACGGCACAAATAAATTTAATCGCGTTCCTGCCCATATCATTGACCTAATGGCTACCTGTATCGAGGTTTCCGGCACATCTTATCCACAGACTTTTGACGGCAATACGATTACACCTTCACCTGGGAAGAGTTTAATACCTGTTTTAAATGGAAAGATAACAAAACAGCTTCATGATGAACTTTTTTGGGAACATAATGGTGCCGCAGCTCTTCGAAAGGGAGACTGGAAAATTGTTAGGCTAGGGGGAAAGGCCGATTGGGAATTATACAACTTGGCTGTAGACCGCACAGAGACAAATAATCTGGCTAAAAAATTCCCTGCTCGGGTAAATCAAATGAAAGAAAAGTGGCATCAATTAGCAAACCAATATCAGGTCTTTCCAAAACCTACCGCACAATAATGAAAACCAAAAATTATAAACTTTAAAAAAATGACAACATTAAATTTTATCTGGAAGCTTTTATGTATTGCTTTCTTGGCTATTTCTTGCAAAGAAGAGCATGCCACAATGACCGTGAAAGATCCCGAAACGGATCAGCCCATAGAAATAGACTACACCTATAAGATGGGTATAAATTTAAATGAACAGGTAGACGTCACCGATTATCAGGATTTGGCAGATACAGAGACAGAATGGGTAAGGTGTTTTGTTGAGGTGCTGGATATATATAAGGCGGGAACGTTGGATACGGACGCTAAAATTGCGGCCTTTAATGAATTGAAGTCAAAGGGATATAAAACCGTATTAAGTTTAAAATTCAATTTCAAAAAACATGGATTCCCGGCTGTGAATAGTGCCGATTGGACCAATTACCTGAACTTTATACAACCTCTTTTGGCGAAAGTAATGCCTTATACCGATGTGCTAATTGTTGGAAATGAGCCCTTTATTGAGGCGGAAAGAGCAGATTGGAATGAACCGTTGAATACTTTTTATAAAGCCGCTTGTGAGCGAACCAATAATTATTTCAAGCTGAATAATATACAGAAGCCGATTTTTCTGGGCGCTATGGTCGAGTTGTTTGGCACGGCCAATCAAAATGACGCGGGCCATAATGCTATGCTGGCTTTTATCAAATCTGCGGACTACCTACAGGGTGTAGACATCCATATCCACCATTCTGCAACAGAGGAGATCACGACCGCCCTTAATTTCGTTAAGGGAAAAATACGGGGAGATCAAAAAATCTTGGTGACCGAGTTTTCCCTTATGCGCCATTGGCGAAATAATAACAATGGTGATATTTCGGCGGCATTTTTGGCAAAAGCAAATGAAAGTACTACCGATAAAATTTTTCCACCACCAACAGGTGTGACGAAAAATTTTCAATACATCGACTATGCGTTAAAAAATCCACGACCTGCCGAAGAATGGTATGCTTTCTGGGAAAACACCCCTTATTTATTTAACCGGAGGAATTATTTGTGTGCCGCGTACAATCTTTTTAAGTCTGACGGAAACGTATTTCTGACATTCTATGCGTTGCGACAATCGTACCCTTTAAACACAGATTTTACAGTAAATACAGATCCTTGGGTGTTAAACGGTTTGTTTATGAACCGTTCGGTAGAGCTATTAAACGGGAGAAGTCAAAAATCCTACAGCTATTTTGATCAGTTTGTCCGCATGGCGAATGAAGAAAACCCCTGTAATTAATTACCAAACCAATATACACTAAAATTAAACTAAAATGGACCACATGATGATCCCATCGCTTAGCAATAGGCTAAAGTATCTTATTGCATTGTTATTGATTGCCTTGTCGGGAGCTTTACATGCACAGCAAAGTCATGTAAAAGGCAACGTTTCGAGTACCAATGGAAGCCCACTTGAGGGCGTTAGCGTTTCCGTGAAAAACACAACCCATACTGCGGCGACAGATGGCAACGGGAACTATACACTAAATTTATCCACCTCAAGTGCGGTATTGATTTTTAAATATATCGGTTATGCCACGCAAGAAATTCCGCTGAACGGTCGAACCACCTTAGATGTTGTATTAGAAGCTGAAGATAAAACCTTGAGTGAAGTCGTTGTGATTGGATATGGTTCATTACGAAAAAGTGACCTAACCGGCTCAGTTGCTTCCATAAAAGCAGAAGATCTTACCAAAGGAGCAAATATCAATATGCAACAGGCATTGCAGGGAAGGGTTCCCGGCGTGCAGATATATCAAAAAAGTGGAGAACCGGGTGCCGCGATGAGTGTGCAAATCAGGGGAATAACGTCTATCACCGGGAACAACGCACCGCTATATGTGGTTGATGGTATGCCGATTAACGATGCTGCAGCAATCGGGGCTCCCGGTGTCGGAGGGGCGACGAATAACCCTAACAATAGATCACCGTTAAATACATTAAATCCGGCAGACATTGCTTCTATAGAGATTTTGAAAGATGCTTCTGCAACGGCAATTTATGGTTCGCGCGGTGCGAATGGTGTTGTGTTGATTACGACGAAAAAGGGACGGGAAGGTGCAACAACGGTTAATTATAACGCAACTTTTGGTCAACAGCAGGTAGCTAATACACAGCGTTATATGAACGGCGACGAATATACTTCTGCACTAAACGGTATTATAGCAGATGGTAATTTAAATACCAGTAGCTATATACCTGTTACAGGCACAAATTACAATACCGACTGGCAAAAGTTATTGTTGAAAAATGCGCCGATTCAGTCGCATGATATTTCTTTTAGTGGGGGTAGCAGTAATACAAAGTATTATATATCCGCTGGTTATTTCGATCAGGACGGTGTCATGTTAAACTCAGGAACAACTAGGTATAATGCTTCCGTAAACGTAGAAACCGGCCTACCTTCTAAATATAACATAGGAATAAGCCTCTCTACATCCTATATTAACGACAACTACAATGCAAATGGAACCGGAATCAATGACAATGCCAGTGCATTATATATGGCACAGAATTATGATCCAACATCTCCCGCTTTAGACACTGATTTGTCGTATTTCCGTTCTCCCCTAATGGCGCCGATGGACAATCCGTTGGCTGTCATCCATGGACAATATTCTGTCGGGGATACGTACCGCACCTTTGGAAACATGTTTGCCGAATATTTCTTTATCCCATCTTTATCGGCTAAAGCGCGGGTAGGGGTGGATTTAAACAATTCAAAACGATCTTTCTGGATCGACCCTTCTACGTTGACCGGTGCATCTTATGGCGGTTACGCTGATGTAAGGGACGGGAAAAGAGGATATTACCTGCTAGAAGGAACATTAAATTACAATAAAGTTTTTGGTGTACATAGCATCAATGCCGTCGCCGGTTCTACCTATGAACGCTATACATCCAGTACACTTATCGCAAATGCCCGAAATTTTGCGTTACCAGATCTAACTTATTATGCCTTGGCATCTGGGGAAGCTACCTTAAATGGTGTAGGAAATGGTGCACAGGAAAACATCCTGCTTTCATACTTGGGAAGAGTTAACTATGCATTAATGGACAAATACTTGGTTACAGCTTCTATAAGAGCAGATGGTTCGGCCAGATTCGGGCCAGATAACCGATTTGGATATTTCCCTTCCTTGGCGCTAGCATGGAAAATGAAGCAGGAAAATTTCCTTGCGGATGTTTCCGCAGTAGACGAGCTTAAGATCAGAGCAAGCTATGGTGCCATCGGGAATCAACCGAATGTAAATTATTTATATTTCTCGACCTATTCTGGCGGTAGAGATGCAATTTTCAACGGACAGCGGGTAAGTACCTTGGCCCCGTCACGAAGCCCAAATCCGGCATTGCAATGGGAGTCTGCTCAACAAGTGGATATTGGTTTAGATTTTGGATTATGGAAATCCAGAATTACGGGTAGCGTAGATTATTACAATAGAAGAACATATAACCTTCTTTACAGTGTTCCTCAACCGTTAAGCACTGGTTTTGCGGCTCGAACTGAAAACGTCGGCAGCATGCGAAACACCGGGATTGAGGCAGCCGTAAACGGTATATTATTGGATAAAAGCGATTTGAAATGGGATGCCGGTTTTAATATCACGACACTGAAAAATAAAGTGCTAAGTTTGGGTAGTGTAGAGCAGTTTATCGGCGAGGGACCGGGAAATATCGGACAATACAGCATACTAAAACCCGGAGAATCTATCGGCTCTTTTTACGGTTATATTGTCGAAGGTATATGGCAAACCGACGACGATTTTTCTACGGCACAACCTGGGGTTAGACCGGGGGATCTAAAATACAAAGATATCGATGGAGATAACCTCATTAATACCAACGACAGGGTGGTTCTGGGTAGCTCACTACCTGACTTCTATTATGGATTCAATACCTCTGTAAGTTACAACGGCTTGTCGCTTGCTATATTTCTGGAAGGCTCACATGGTGCAAAAATGTTAAATAGTAGCCTGGTAGATTCTTACTATCCGGTTGATTTCAGAAGAAACAAATTAGCAGATTTATATTTAAATCGCTGGACATCATCAAACCCAACGAATGAATATCCATCCTTTATTCCAGGTGATCCGCAAGGAAATAAAAATGTAACGAACAAAACCGTGGAAGACGCGTCGTATTTAAGAATACAATCTGTTAGGCTAGCCTACAAGTTGCCGTTACCAAAAAATAAATTTATCAACAATGCAACCGTATTTGTTAACGGCCAGAACCTCCATACGTTCACGAAATACTCGGGTGTCGACCCTGCCGTAAACGCTATAGGAGATAATGTGCTACGGGTAGATTATAACTCGTATCCGCTAACCAGAATTTTTACTGGAGGAATAAATGTTCAATTCTAAGATTCAAAAATTTATACAGATGAAAAAGATATATCAATATATAAGCGTTGTAGCACTAGCTCTGCCGCTAGGCTTTAGCTCCTGCGAAAGATTGCTTGATGTAACACCAAACTCAGAGTTTGCTCCGGGTAATGTACTAACGTCGGAAAAAGGGATAACGACATTACTTTTTTCTGCTTATGCACACCAACAAACGCAGCAGAACTCCCGGTTTGTGATTAACAACTCCGAGATGTGCACAGATATGGCCCTGAATTCAGGTGGGGCAGAAAATGGTCAATTGATACATATTATGAATTTTACTTGGGATACGGGTGTTTTAAGCTTTCAAGGTGACGTTTGGGCGCCAAACTACCGGTGTATAAGGGACGCCAACGATGTTATTGCCAATGTTGATCAGCTTAATGCAAATGAAGAAACAAAGAAAAAAATAAAAGCTGAGGCTCGCGTATTAAGGGCACAGGCTTATACCATTTTATACAACTGGTTTGGCCCCGTTCCGTTAAGAACTTCAACTTCACAACCAGGAGATTTAGCCCGAGCAACTGATGACGAAATGAAGATATTCGTTGAAACTGAAATTATGGAGTCCATTCCAGATCTACCCAATCCGGGGCAGGAGGAGACGTTTGGACGCCTTAACAAGGGAAATGCAACAGGTATTTTAGCAAAGTTTTTATTAAACACAAAGCAATGGCAAAAAGCCGCCGACGCTTGTAAAGCTGTCATGGACTTAAATTACTACACCACTACACAGCATGAATTTAAGGACCTTTTTAAAGTAGAAAACAAAGGCATTGATAACCGGGAGATGCTGCTCGTATTGCCTTGTAGAAATGAAGTCGACTTTGGTAATTGGTTTATGGCAGGAGCCTTGCCTGCCGGCTTTAAAAGTACACCACAAGTTCCTGACTTCGTTTACCAATCTACCATGGCAAACTTTGCGACGCAATACCGTTTAAGAACGGACTTTGTAAATAGCCTTGCAGCAAACGATAAAAGACGTTCGTTAATCTGCACCAGCTACATTAATAATAGCAATGCAACAGTAAACCTTTTGAACGGCGATAATGCGCGAAGTTTTAAATATTGGGATAATAATACGGTGGGAAATAATAGTGGAAACGATGTTCCAATTATCCGATATGCTGATATCCTGTTATCCCGAGCGGAAGCATTAAATGAATTAGCTGCTGGCACACCTCCTGTAGAATGTTTTTCTTTAATTAATCAAGTGCGAACAAGGGCAGGCCTTCCCAACTTAAGCTTAACGGATACACCTACAAAAGAAAGTTTCCGAGAAGCGATTTTTAGAGAAAGAGGCTGGGAATTTATTTCGGAAGGAAAACGTCGGGAAGACTTGATCCGTCAAGGAACATTTGTCTCGTCGGCGATCGCACGGGGCGTTTCATCCGATCTAGCCACAACCGATAAACTCCTGTTTCCTATTCCACAATCCGAAATCCAGGCAAATAAACTTTGTATTCAAAATCCAGGATATAATTAAGAAAGAACATAAACGATTTAGAAAGATGAACAAGATTTTAACAGGATTTTTACTGCTTTTTTCCATCACTTTAAACGCTCAGAACGGAGTATGGACAGTAGAAAAAGCAAACGACTGGTATAAAAAGCAACCGTGGATTAGCGGTTGCAATTTTCAACCGAGTACAGCAATAAATCAATTGGAGATGTTCCAAAAAGACACGTATGATCCAACAATAATTGATAGGGAGCTAGGTTGGGCAAAAGATCTAGGTTTCAACGCGATGCGTGTATATCTACACCATATTTTATGGACATCTGATAAAGAGGGTTTTAAAGAAAGACTAGATGACTATTTAAATATATCCAGTAAACACGGTATAAAAACCATTTTGGTGTTTTTTGATGATTGTTGGAACGATGCATACGCTCCGGGAAAACAACCCGCTCCAAAATCGGGGATCCATAATAGCGGATGGGTCAGAGACCCCGGAACGATGATTTATACGAACCCGGATACTTTGAAGGTATTGGAAACCTATGTAAAAGATATCATGAATACTTTCAAAAATGACGAGCGCATTTTAATGTGGGACTTATATAATGAACCCGGAAATCAAAAAAGCGTCGAAAAGAGCTTTCCCCTACTGAAAGCCGTTTTTGCCTGGGCCAGAACGGTAAAAACTATTCAACCTGTCACGGCTGGTGTATGGAATAATAATGACCACTTTAAGGCGTTAAATGAATTTCAATTAAAAAATTCTGACATTATTACCTACCATAATTATTCCTATGTAGATAATCATGCACGAGAAATTACAGAACTGAAAAAATATAATCGTCCGCTTATCTGTACAGAATATATGGCAAGAAGAAACGGAAGCCTTTTCGGAAATATTATGCCGCTTCTTAAAAAAGAAAATGTAGGAGCTATCAATTGGGGCTTCGTGGCAGGTAAAACTAATACCATTTTTGCCTGGGACACACCGATTCCATCGGGAAAGGAACCAGAATTATGGTTTCACGATATCTTAAGAAAAGATGGTACACCTTTCAGCGAAACAGAAATCCAGACAATTAAACAAGTAACAGGAAAAAACTAATATATATTATATTAAGCACAGTACAACTTATGTTCATTAATAATCTTCACAAACTCAAAATATTTACCGGTTCCCTATTACTTGTACTTTCCGTAACAGCATGCGGGTCACAAAAGAATAATGATTCGGATACAGAAACAGTCTTCAGTGATCCTTCAGCGCCTATTGGGAATAAAACATTAACTGTTCCAGAGGTGGTTAGCCCCATTTTGGATGTGTGGATGCGAGATGCGTTCATTATGTACGGTCCTGATGGGAACTACTATCTAACGGGTACAACAGCGACACCGGATCGTGTGTTTCCCGAGGGGAGGGTACATTGCTGGGATTATAACGACGGGCTATATATGTGGAAATCAAAAGATATGAAAAATTGGGAATCTATGGGTCTTATCTGGAGTTTTGACGCAGATGCCGCAGATTGGCAAAAAAAAGGAAAACCATTAAAAGCAGGTGCTGTTTCACCCAATAACGATCCGCTGGACTCTTTGTATAGAGCAGTCTGGGCTCCGGAACTGCATTACATAGCCAGTCAGAAGAAGTGGATGATCATCGCTTGCTTAAATGGAGGAGGGGGCTCTTTCATTCTGGAAAGCACTTCTGGATTGCCGCAAGGCCCCTATATAAATATTGAAGGAAATGCCACCGCACCTATTTACGAAAATATTGATGCCAGTTTATTTGAAGATGATAACGGTGAGGTATATGTCGTTGCGCACAACCACTATATTTCGAAAATGAAACCCGATTTAAGTGATATTGCCGAACCCTACCGTAAATTTATCGAAACACCTTATGACCCCGAACCGTATATTGAGGGAGTGTATATGACTAAACATGACGGCAAATATCAGTTATTACAAACTGTCTGGTCGGTATTGAAGCCTGATGGCGATTATACCTACGTCAGAGACGATCGAAAAGATCTAAAATCATTGCATAGTTATGATGTTGTCGTAGCTGAATCGGATAATATATATGGCCCCTACGGACCACGCTACCCGGCGATTATCGAGGGAGGCCATAATAATATCTTTACCGATGGTAATGGCGATCTATGGTCTTCCACATTCTTTAATCCACGGGGAACAATGGGCACCCGCTATCCCGTTACTTGTCGGCCTGCCGTCGTTCCGGTTAAATGGGAAAACGGGAAACTAATGCCCGATTCCGAGAGGGCAAATAAATTTTATTCTTCCTATAACTAAATTCAAGATATGATGAGTTCCTTAAAATATATTTTCGCTGCCTTATTGGTCTGTGGCTCTAGTTTTATCCCTGCGTTTTCTCAACAATTAGGGTTGAATTTTAATCATAATCCGGAAAACATCGATTTTAAATATGTAAAAAAAATTAATGTGGAATGGATTCGTGCTACACCCCGTATTCTCGACTATGTTGATGGAATGTTAGTCGCTGAAACCGACACGGCCTTACAAAAAATAGTGGAAGCAGGTAAGATAGGCTATCGTATTGCCTTTGGTTTTAGATGGGACTTTAAGCGGCGAAATCTAACTTTGCCGGAACCAGGATCTGCGAGCGAAGCAGCCTATTTCAAAACGGTCGATAAGATAATGGATAGGGTGGGAGCTTACGTCGACATCTTTAAGCTTGCAAACGAACCTAATCTGGAGACAATTGACAGCGACCTACAATATAATGATAAGGGAAAAGTGCCACTAGTTGTATTTACGGAGCGTTTAATGAATCATATTATAGCATACTATAAAAATCATCCCACATGGACGTTACCGGAGATTTATGCCGGATCCTTGCCTGCGCTTTTTGAGAAAAAACAACAACAGACACCCGGTGTATACGAACTAATTAAATTTGCACAAAGCCGGGCAGAGGTAAAGGGTCTTGCTGTACACCTGCATATTGCAGATACATTACAGATACCGCAGGCCTTAGATTTCGTGAGAACTTTGATGCCGGACAAGCCTATTATCGTTCCGGAATTTTCGTTGTTTAGATTGTATAATAAACATTTGGGTGATAGCATCGCGGGCAATGCGAAGGGCCTCGCTTTTGTTCAGAAATACCAACTTCCTGCCCATATCAAAATTCATGAATGGCTAACGTTGGTCAATACAGGCAAAATACCCTATCAGCAGTGGGAAGAGATGTTCCTTTCTCAGGATTGGTATGTTCCAAATTACCTTGATACTTACTATCGTTATTTTAAGGAATACAACGTCGTATTAGCGACTTATCCGTTATTTCAGCAGGGATATACAAAAGAGGTTAAAGTTTCTTCGGATTCCTGGTTTTTAAACCCATTATTTCTACAAAAATCATATAGTCTCGATCCTCTTGGTGAATATTACACCAATCCATTATCGTATCCGGATTTTACAAAACTTTTGGGAAAACAATAAAACAGATAATATAATGGCGTCCAGCATTAAATTGACGAAATTGAAAAAATTAACGCTCCTAAGTATAACTATTACCTTCGTTTCATTAGTCACCTGTATGCCTAAACAAACGCAGTCCCGTCAAAAACCGAATATCCTGATTATTTATGTAGATGATTTAGGTTACGGAGATTTAAGCTGCTACGGCGCAAAGGCCGTGAAAACACCGCACATCGATAAACTGGCAAATAATGGGCTACTTTTTA
>Ga0079224_100014208_pt1 | contig 11115 bp, 11 predicted proteins | sample Stecom2015_FD_80414 | JGI IMG/M metagenome (GOLD analysis project Ga0079224, IMG submission 80414) | Agricultural soil microbial communities from Utah to study Nitrogen management - Steer compost 2015 | ecosystem: Environmental > Terrestrial > Soil > Agricultural land | place: USA: Utah...
AAGGCGACGCCGGTCTGGAACACGCCGAACTGCGCCGGACCGCCGGGGATCATGAGCGTGAGGTTCATGATCGCGAGCACGGCGAGCGCTTGCCCGAACGACAGGGGAAGGCCGCAGCCGGTGGCGAGCAGCCACGTGCCGCCGGCGTTCACGAGCCAATAGACGAGGCTCGTCGCGACGAAGCCCAGCAGCGCGCGTGGGCTCGGGAGGGCTGCCAAGCCCCGCGCGACGCCGAGGATCGTGTTCGAGGCCCACGTCGCGAGGCCGCGATGGATCCGGACGAGGACCGTCTGGACCAGCTTGGCGCCGAGCTCCGGGAACTTCGCCATGACGAGCAGGGCGAGCAGGGCCGTCGTGAACACGGCGACGACCGTGGTCGCGCCGACCTGGAACGCACCGAGGTCCGCGGCGGAGTGGCTCGCGGTGGAGGCGAAGAACAACGCACAAACGATGAGGCCGTCGACGATGCGTTCGATCACCACCGTCGCGAGCGACGAGGTGACCGGGATGCGGCTGCGCTGCGCCAAGAAGATCGGCCGCGCCAATTCGCCGAGGCGGAACGGGAGCACGGCGATCCAAAAATAGCCGGCGAGGCCGATGGCGAGGGTCGTGCGCCAGCGCGGTGGATCGAGCGGCTGCAACAGGAACTGCCAGCGACCCGCGCGGAGCAAGTGATAGGGGACCAGCGTGGCGAGATACGCCGGGATCACCCAGCCCGGAATCGAGAGGTTCGGCGGGACCGCGCGCAGGTAGGGGCGCAGCGCCAAGGCGAACGCGACGGCGAGGACGAGCGACAACCCGAGGCGCACGCCGATCCCTCGACCTCGCACGGGGCGTGGACTCGGCGGAGTCGCCGAGGGTTCCGACTCAGGAGATCCGTGCGACACGGGGCGGGCGAAGGGAGAGGGATGTCGCCCGCAGCGGGCCGATGCAGTGTAGGCGATGCGCTTCGCCTTTCAAAGACCACCCAGGATCCGCTCGAGGCCGAGGCGAATCGTCTCGAAGGTGGTGAACGCCTTGGCGATGTTGGCGCGGCGGTCGAGGAGCAAGGCCAGCGTGTAGGCGCCGCACAGCGTCGCGGCGAGCAGCTTCTGCGAAGGCGTCTCGAGCAGGAGCGATGGTTGACGGAGACGATGGCGACGCGCGGAGACGTCGAGCAGATGCAGCGACTGACCGATTTGCGCGCCGAGGAGCTGGACGTCGAGCGCCGAGATCTCGGCGGGGTCATGAGCGAAGTCGAGGGCTTCGCCCACGTCGTCCGACAACACGGCTGCGACGCCGCCGGGCGTCTGCACGACGAGTCGTTCGAGCAGACGACCGAATTCGGTGCCGAGACGGCTTCGTACACGCGTCATCAGGGCTCGGCCCCGACGACTTGGACGGCTGCGTCGGCGCGCATACGGGCGAGCTGCCGGGCGAAGGCTTCGCGCTGCCACTTCGGGTGCAGCGCGGCGCGGATCTCCTGCTCGATCTCCGGATCCGCGCCGTCGCGCGCGGGCAGGACCGCGTCGAGGTAGACCCAGTGAACGCCCAAGGCGCTCGCGAACGGTGGGATGAACGTTCCCGGCGTGGCTGCTCGCACGGCGCGGGTCCATGCGGCGTCCCAGCGCGGGGTCGTGCACGTGCCGTCGTCCGCTTCGACGGAGCACGCATCGAGGTCGAACCCTCCGCCTTCGAACTTGAGGCGCACACCGTTCTCCTCGCGCGGTTCGAGGTCGAGCAACTCGGGCAGCCGTGGGCAGGTCGATCCCTCGGGCGCCGGCACGAACGGGGAGAAGTGCCGCACGACGGTGTCGATGCGCTCCTGGGCGGCGGCTTGCCAAGCGGCCTCGCGGGCGCGTTCGGGCTGGTCTTCGGGAGGAATCGCCACGATCTGACAGAGCCGGTGCAAGCGCGGATGCGTGTAGCGAGGCTCCCTGCGACGCGGATCGATCACTTCGCGCGGAATGTCGTCGGGGCGGTGGCGCGGCTCGAACACGCGTTGCGCCCACAGGCGTGCCCACGCCGAGCGCAGCAGGTGCGTGCGACGTTCCGGCGTGAGCTCCGTGCGGGCGGGCGCGCGGGCTTCCGCGTCGGCGACGAGCAGCAACACCTCGCGGACCTTCGCGTGCGCTTCGGCTTCGGACAGCCCGTCGCGCGCCGCGACCATCGCGACGACGTCGGGATGCGGGACGAGGCGCCCGGCGTCACGCGGCGTGGCGTCGTGGCATGCGACGAGCACGAGCCCCGCCCAGGCCGCCCGAAGGATGCGGACCCGAGGCGGACGCGCGTCAGAACGCGAGCGAGAAGGCGAGGCTCCCGAGCGCGCGGGCGGGGCCGAAACGATTGGTCTGGTAGACGAAGTTGTACGTCGCTTCGATCCAGCCGCGCTCGAGCCAGGCCATCCGCGTTCGCTTGGCGAGACCGTCGAGCTCATAGGTGAGCTGGAACCCGGGCGTGTGGGAGACGAAGGCAGCGAGCTTGGGATCGGCACTGGCGCAGCCCGTCGGAGTGCTCTTCGTGCAGAACTCGCGCTCATCGTAGTCGTAGTTGTAACCCTCGTCGAAGAAGAATGCCTTGGTCTGGGTGTAGAAACGGTAGCGAAACCGCAGCACGACATGGTTGTGGACCCGCCAGTGGACGTGTGCCTCGACGACGTGGGCGTGAACGTCCCAGCTGTCCGTCGAAAAGCGGTAGCGCGGCTCGAGGGTCACCCGAGCCTTGCGAATGTGCCATCGTGGGCCGACCCACAAGGCGAAGCGATGGCGGCGGAGCGGATGTGACTCCTGCTCGGCAGCGGGGATGAGCATGCCACGATAAGGATTGTCTTGCGGGCCCCCGCTCCACGCATATTCCAGGCTGGCCAACAATAGGACGGTCGGGTGCACCGCGTGGGCGTAGCTGAGTCCCACGTAGTGGGTCTGCAGGAGGTTCGTCCCACCGTCCCTGCGGTCGCAGCTGCGCCCGTAGTTGCCTCCACACCACGGCAGGCGCCGACCTTCGCCGCCGAAGATCCGATAGACGCGATCGAAGTTGTAGGCGTAGGTGAGGTGGAGGTTGAGCGTGCGTTGCAGGAAGTCGCGCCCGAATCCCGCATGCACGTTGCGGCCGATGTAGTCGGTTTCGGTGGAGTAACGCGTGCCGGCGTTCAGCTGCCACGGACCGAGGCGTGACGCCACGAAGCCGCTGGTCTCGTGGCGCAGCTCGGTGAACACGTTGTCTCCTCCGGTGGCATCGGCGGTCCCGGTCGCGATCGAAGCGGACGAGACGACGTCGAGGAGATAACCGCCGCCCAACATGAACCGCTCGTCGGGGGCGTCGACCGTGAAGCGCAGCTCCGGCGCGAGCACCCGCGTGGACGCCTCGCGGTAGTAGTTGCCGCGCACGGTCAGGCGATTCTCCGCGTGGGCGATCCCGCCGTGGAGTCCGAGCACGACGAACCAAAGGAGGAGCCCCCATCCGAACCTCGTCGTCCGGGCTCCACCGCGCCGGCGCAGGCGGCTACGCACGAGCCTCAGCCGCATCCGCAGCCACCACCCGCCGCGCCGTGTCCTCCGAACCCGCCTTCACGAGCGGATTCGACGTGGGATTGCCACCGTTCCTCGTCCGCGTTCGTCGCCGGGTCCATCTCGGGCAGCGCCAGGTACTGGCGTTGGGAGGGTTTCACGGCGACGCAGCTGCTCGTGGCGAGGATCAGCGCCGTTCCGAGTCCAACCGACCACCTTCGCGCGATTCGCATGGCTCACATTCTCGGAAAGCGCGCTGGCGGGCAACTCTGTCCGTGCGTCTCCGGCGACCGGCGAACGGCGCCGCGGCGGTGACGTTTTCGTCACGCCTTGACGGTTGGGCTCCGGGCTCGCGTTTGGCATCATGCGCGGCGCGGAATATGGACTCCTCGTCAGCGCCCCTCCTCGTCGTGATCGATGGCCCGGCAGGCGCCGGCAAGACCACGGTCTCTCGTCAGCTCGCGTTGCGGCTCGGGCTGCCCTTGCTCGACACCGGGGCGATCTATCGGACGTTGGCGCTCGCAGCCGACCGTCGAGGCATCGCTTGGGACGACGAGGAAGGGTTGTCCCGCCTGTGCGAGGGCTTCCCGATCGCGTTCGGTCCCCTGGAGGAGGGGATGCCCCAGCGCGTCACCTTCGATGGCGAAGACGTCACGCGGCTCATTCGCGAGCCGCGGATCTCCGAAGGGGCCTCGCGCGTCTCCAGGCATCCGCGCGTGCGCGCATCCTTGCTCCCGATCCAGCGCGCCTTGGGCGAGTCGGGGTGCGTGGCGGAGGGGCGCGACATGGGGACGGTGGTGTTCCCGCACGCCCGCTACAAATTCTTCCTCACCGCGGACCTGCAGACGCGCGCGCTTCGTCGCCACGAAGAGCTGGCGGAGGAGGGCGGGGCGGCGCCGCACCTCGGGGAGGTCGAGCGGACCATCGAGGCGCGGGACCTGCGCGATTCGGGACGAAAGGTGGCTCCGCTGACGAAAGCGGCCGACGCGATCGTCGTCGACACGTCGGAGCTCGGAATCGAAGCGGTGCTCGAACGGATCCTCGAGACCATCGATCGCCGGGGTGGAACGGTGCCGACCGCCTCGGGAATGGCCGGCCGCGACGCCGGCCCCCGTTGACCGGGGGCCGCAAACGCCCTACGTTCCCGGCCTCGCCCGGAGGGTCGATTCATGCGAGGCGGGTCGACGACGTCGTCGACGTCCACGTCCCGAGGATCGGCTCAATCCCAACCGAGCGAACGAGACATCCATTCATCCATGAATACAGCAACGATGCACGCGGGCGGCGACGAGAACTTCGCCGACCTCTTTGAGCAAACCACCACGGCGGCGCCCGAAATCAAGGAAGGGACGATCGTCAAAGGGGTGGTGGTCGACATCATCGGCGACTATGCCGTGGTCGACGTCGGCCTGAAGGCGGAAGGACAGATTCCGCTGCGAGAATTCCGCGACGAGGACGAGGACGAAGAAGCCCCCGACGGCACGCGCGTCGAATCTGCGCCCAAAGTGGCCGTGGGCGACGAGGTCGAGGTCCTCCTCGAGACCGCCGAAGATCAAAACGGTCTCGTCATCCTGAGCAAAGAAAAGGCGCGCAAGCGCAAGGTCTGGGACGAAATCTCCAAGGCCGTCGAGCACGAAGGTCTGGTCGTCGGCACGATCACGGCGCGCGTCAAAGGCGGGCTCGCGGTGATGCTGCAGGGCGGCGTGAAGGCGTTCCTGCCCGGAAGCCAAGTCGATCTGCGTCCGGTTCGCAACCTGGACAGCTTCATCGACCAGGACTTCCAGTTCAAGATCATCAAGTTCAACAAGAAGCGCGGCAACATCGTGCTGTCGCGTCGCGTGCTGCTCGAAGCGGAACGCGCGGAGCTCAAAGAGGAGACCCTCAACAAGCTCCAGGAAGACCAGATCGTCGAGGGCGTGGTCAAGAACCTCACCGACTACGGTGCGTTCATCGATCTCGGTGGCATCGACGGCCTCCTGCACATCACCGACATGAGCTGGGGTCGGGTGAACCACCCGTCCGAGCTGTTCCAGGTCGGCGACAAGGTCCAGGTCAAGGTCCTCAAGTTCAACACGGATTCCGAGCGCGTGAGCCTGGGTCTCAAGCAGATCACGCCCGACCCGTGGATCAACGCCGAAGAGAAGTACATCCCCGGCACCGTCGTGCAGGGCAAGGTCGTCAGCATCAAGGACTACGGCGCCTTCATCGAGCTCGAAGAGGGCATCGAGGGCCTCGTGCACGTCTCGGAGATGTCCTGGACGCGTCAGATCAAGAATCCCAAGCAGATTCTCAAGATCGGCGACGAGGTCAAGGCGGTGGTGCTCGACATCGACGTGTCGCAGAACCGCATCTCGCTCGGCATGAAGCAGCTCGAGGAGAACCCGTACGAGAAGGTCGTCGAGACCTACCCGCCGGGCACCGTGGTCGAGGGCGTCATCCGCAACATCGCCGACTTCGGCGTGTTCGTGGAGCTCGAGCCCGGGATCGACGGCCTCGTGCACATCACCGACCTGTCGTGGACGCAGCGCGTGCGCCATCCCTCCGAGCTCTTCAAGAAGGGCGACGAGGTCAAGGCGATGGTGCTCAACATCGACAACACCGGTGAGAAGCCCAAGATCAGCCTCGGCATCAAGCAGCTGCAGCAGGATCCGTGGGATCGCATCCCGTACGACTACCCGATCGGCAAGATCATCGAGGTCAAGATCCTCAAGCTCGCCGACTTCGGTGCGTTCGCGGAGATCGAACCCGGCATCGAAGGGCTCATCCACATCAGCGAAATCACCGACGAGCGCATCGACGATCCGGCACAGGTGCTGGAGCCCGGTCAGACCATGCGCGCCGAAGTGATCCAGATGGATGCCGCCGAGCGCCGCATCGGTCTTTCGATCAAGAGCGCGCGGCGTCAGGACCAGCTCGCGGATGCGCAGGGCTTCCAGAACGCCAGCCAAGCGGGCGCCACCCTGGGCGACCTCATGGCCGGGAAGTTCAAGTCGAGCCGCCGCGGCGACGACTGACGAGCGACCGCGACCGGTCGCGACCTCGACACCCCGCGGAGCCGATGGCTCGCGGGGTGTCGTCGTTTTCACGCCCGTACGCGGGGCGGACGAGCGCCGCGCCCTCCCGGAAGCGCGGGGGAACGCGAGCTTCGACTTGATCCCGGACCGCTCGGCACGGCATGCCGCCCGCCATGGCGGGTGCACTCGACGCGGTGCCGACATTCGAGGGAAGCCTCGACGCGAAGGGACTGCGTTTCGCGGTCCTCGTGAGTCGCTTCAACAGCTTCGTGACCGAGCCGCTGCTCGAGGGCGCCGTCGATACGCTGCGCCGCAGCGGAGCGGCGCCCGAGGACGTGTGGGTGGTTCGGGTGCCGGGCGCGTGGGAGCTGCCGCAAACGGCGGCGCGCGTGCTCAAAACCACCACGCCGGATGCGGTGATCGCCCTCGGCTGCTTGATGCGCGGAGACACGATTCACTTCGACCTCATCGCCGGCGAGACCGCGAAGGGGCTGAGCGCGCTCGGATTACGCGGCGATGTGCCGGTGATTTTTGGGGTATTGACCACCGATACGTTGGAGCAATCGGTCCACCGCGCCGGGGCAAAGTTTGGCAATAAAGGGAGCGAGGCTGCTCAGGCGGCCATCGAGCAAGCTAATCTCTATCGTGCCCTGGCCAATCCGCCAGGCTGAGCAGCACTCCGATCGAACACGTGGTGACATCAGCGCACAAGGATTCTCGGGCCGCTGGACGCGAATTGGCCCTCGCGATCTTGTGCCACCTCGAGGGACGTCCCGAAGGCGAGCGACAGGCGGCTGCGCAGTGGATCCTGAGCCACGCCCCCCAAGGCGACGAGCCCGGGGAGCACGCGTTCGCCGAGTTGGCGGCCGATCCGGAGGTGAAGAAGTTCGGGACGGCCCTCATCGCGATCGCCGAAGCGCGTCGCGAGGCCATCGACGAGCAGATCCGTGCGGCTTCGCGACGCTGGCGGCTCGAGCGGATGGACCACGTCGACCGCAACGTGCTCCGGCTCGCCACCGCCGAGCTCCTCGGCGCCCCCGCGACGCCGCGCGCGGTCGTGGTCAGTGAGGCGGTGCGCCTCGCCAAACGCTACGGAAGCGAGCGTAGCGTCGCCTTCGTCAACGGGGTGGTCGAGACGATCGCCAAGCAGATCGAGGCGACGCCGACGGGAGGGGACGCGTGAGCAAGCGGAGGATCGAGCTCCGCGTCGAGGCCCTCGAACGAGGGCTTCTGGGCGGCGTGCTCGATCCCGATGACGAGTCCCGGCGTATGCCGGTCGACGTCGGCATCGTCCCCTGGTTCGAAGACGAACGGCCCTTGCAGGGCTTGGCGGGGCTGCTCGATTGGCGCAGCCACGGTGGCCTCTCCGACCTCGTGCGGACGGGGTGGTGCACGGGCAGCGCCGGGGAATCGGTGCTGCTGCCCTGGCGTGGCGGCATGCCGATCCGGCGGCTCGTCCTGGTCGGGTTCGGACGACTCGCGCAGCTCGACGCGGAGTCGGCCGCGTCCTGGGCGACGCGCGCGGTGACGCAGGCGTTGCGGATGAAGGCGGAAGACGTGCTGTTCGCGATGCCGCCGCGGATCCAGGAGCGTTCGCTCGTCGAGGTGATCTTCGAGCACGTCGCCGCCGCGGTCGAGCGGGGTGAGGGCCGCCCCGAGGTGTCGGTGCCTCGCTTTCGCCCGATCATCTCGGCCGCGCCGACCCCCGTGCCCGACCCGGACGACGCGTCGCCCGAGCACTCCGGCGTGCGGGCGATCGCCTTGGACGAGGATATGCGTACGCCAGCGCTCGTCGCCGAGCTCCATCCCACCCCGGAGCGGTGGTGGGTGGCCGCGGATCCTCGCCACGTCGCGCGCCTCCGTCGGTTGCTCGAAGGTCCACCTCGGGCCGCCGAGTCCTGACGCCGAACGTCCGTTCGACCCCCGTTTCGGGCCTCCTCCGAGGAGGCGACGGGCGATGGTTGGTATACTGACGCCTCATGACCGAGTCGGTCCTCCTCGTCGAAGACTCCCGGGCGGTCCGAGATTTCGTCACCTCGATTCTCGAGCAGCACGGCGCGTACGAGGTCGTCGAGGTCGAGAACGGGTTCGATGCGCTCCGCGCCCTGCCGCGCGGCGACTACGCCGTCGTGGTGACCGACGTCAACATGCCGGACGTGAGTGGCATCGAGCTCACGCGCTTCATTCGCCAGAGTCCCAAACACGCCAAGGTGCCGATCCTCGTGATCAGCACGGATGCGATGCACCCCGACGTGGATCGAGCGATGAAGGCCGGCGCCACCGCGTTCCTCGCCAAGCCCTTCACCGCCGACGAGTTCCTCGCGACGTTGGCCAAGATCCGGACGACGCCCCAGGACGACGCATGAGCGGGGAAAGCGGTCGACCTTCGTCCGAGTTCTTGTCGGAAGCGCAGGAGGTCGTCGAGTCGTTCTCGCGCAGCTTGCTCGAGCTCGATGCGCAGCAGCGGCGCGGCGACTACGATCCCGACCTGCTGAACGCCGCGTTTCGGGCGATCCACAGCCTGAAGGGGCTCTCGTCGCTGTTCGGCGCGAGCGCGATCTCGGAGCTCAGTCACGCGCTCGAGAGCACGCTCGACGGGCTTCGGCTCGGCAAGCTGCCGCTGTCGCCCGCGGCGCTCGACCTGTTGTTCGAGTCGGTCGAGGCGTTCCAGCGCATGCTCGCGACGATCGGGCACGGGGAGACGCCGCCGCGATCGACGTTGCTCGCGCGCATCGACGCGCTCGCGTCCGAGACGGTCGAGGACGACTCCAGCCTGCCGCTCGAAGGCCTCGACGACTCGATCCTCGGGGTGCTCACGGAGTACGAGGAGCATCGCTTGCGGGAGAACCTGCGGCTCGGTCGGCGACTGTTCCGCGTCCACGCGTCCTTCGATCTGCTCGCGATCGACAAGGGCATCGAGACCCTCAAGAGCAAGATGAAGGCGTTCGGCGAGGTCATCACGTACCTGCCGAGCGCCGACGCGAGCTCCGAAGATCGTATCGATCTCGACATCCTCATCGGCTCCGACGCGTCGCTCACCCAAATCGTGGAGGGGATGGACGGCGAAGCGGGCACCTCCGTCACCGAGATCACGCTGTCGCGGCGGTCGCCCGAGCCCGCCGCGGCGGCGGCCCCCGCACGCGCGGCCGACCCGGTCGCAGCGAAGGCCGTCGAGGCGCGTCCGACCGCGCCCGTGCCCGAGTCTCCCACGGAACCCGCAGTCGAACCCGCGCCCGGCGACCTCACGCTGCGCAGCGTGAGCCAGACGGTGCGGGTCGAGCTCTCGCGCCTCGATCACCTGATGAACCTCATCGGCGAGCTCGGTGTGGTCCAGGCGAACCTCGAGTCCACGCTCGATGTCCTGCGGGCCCAGGCGGGCACCGCCGACGTCGCCCGCGAGCTCCGCGGGCACCTGCGCAGCATGGATCGCAAGCTCTCGCTGCTCCAGCAGGGCATCCTCGACGTTCGCATGGTCCCGCTCGGGCAGGTGTTCGACAAGCTCGCCCGGGTGGTGCGCAAGCTCGGGCGCGAAGCCGAGAAGGAGATTCGCCTGCAGATCTCCGGCTCGGACACGGAGCTCGACAAGCTCATCGTCGAGGAGCTGAGCGATCCGCTCATGCACATGATCCGCAACTGCATCGATCACGGGATCGAGCCGCCGCTCGAGCGCAAGAACCTCGGCAAGCCGATGGCGGGGCGCATCGATCTCCGCGCGTTCCAGAAGGGCAACCGCGTCGTCATCGAGGTCGAGGACGACGGGCGCGGCATGGATTGGCGCGAGATCCGGCAGGCCGCCGTACGCAAAGGCCTGGTCGCCGACGCGGCGAGCCGCGAGCTCGGGATGCCCGAAGTCGTCGATTTCATCTTCGCACCGGGCTTCACCACGCGCGACAGCGCGACCGAGGTCAGCGGCCGCGGCGTGGGCATGGACGTCGTCAAGACGAACATCTCGCGCCTGTCCGGGATGATCGACGTCGACACGACGCTCGGCCGTGGCACGAAGTTCTCGATCACCCTCCCGGTGACCCTCGCGATCATCCAGGCGCTCGTCATCCAGACGGCGGGGCGCACGTACTGCATCCCGCTCAACTCGGTGCTCGAGTCGATCATGGTCCAGCACCGCGAGATCACCACGGTAGAGGGGCACGAGGTGATCAGCCTGCGCGGCAAGACGCTCCCGCTGCTCTACCTCGATCGGATCTTCGATCTCGACCACCAGGGCGCGACGCGGGACCTCGATCGCCTCTACGTCGTCATCGTCGGGCTCGCGCAGCACCGCATCGGGCTCGTCGTCGACGAGCTGCTCGGGCAGCAGGACGTCGTCATCAAGCCGCTCGGGCACGCGCTGCGGGCGGTGCCCGGGATCGCCGGAGCGACGGAGATCGCCGGCGGGCGCACGGTGTTGCTGCTCGACGTGTCCACGCTCGTCGAGGAGGTCGTGACGCGTCCGGAGAAGACCCCGACGCCGGCGCCGAGGAAGGAGCTCGTGTTCCGTGGCCGCTGATCCGACGCACGATCTCTGGCAGGCGCTCGGGGCCGGTGCCGGCACGCCCGCGACCGGAGAGGGCTACCAGCACGGCTACGTCCGCCAGGGCCGCCGCGAGCCCGAGCCGGAT
>Ga0079224_100014209_pt1 | contig 11115 bp, 11 predicted proteins | sample Stecom2015_FD_80414 | JGI IMG/M metagenome (GOLD analysis project Ga0079224, IMG submission 80414) | Agricultural soil microbial communities from Utah to study Nitrogen management - Steer compost 2015 | ecosystem: Environmental > Terrestrial > Soil > Agricultural land | place: USA: Utah...
GCCCGGCAACAGCTGATCGCGATGACCCCGGAGCAGCGCGTGCGCCAGGTGATCGAGCTGTGCTACCACGACCCGTCGCGGCTGCCGCCGCACCGCCTGGCCGAGATGGTCGAGGAGTACCGGCAGCGCAGCGGCCACGCCTGGGCGGTCACCGCGATGGGGCGGTCGACGCTCGGCATCGTCCGCGACTGGGTGGCCAGGGGCCCGCGGTCGTTGTGGCGGGCGCTGGAGGAGATCACAGCGCCGTCGCTGGTGGTCTGGGGCGAGCGGGACCGGGTGATCAGCGCGCGGAAGGCGGTGCGGACCGTCCGCGCCCTGCGGCGTGGCAGGCTGTTGATGCTCCCGGATACTGGACATGTAGCGCAGATGGAGCAGCCGCGGCGGGTGGCGCAAGCCACCGTGGAGCTGTGGCGTGAGGCGGAGGCCGGACGATAGGCCGACAGGGTGACGACGATGATCGGGATGTCAGCCTGTCGGCGCAGGATTCGATACGCGATGTGGCAGGCTGTAAACCGTGGGTGAGCGTGTGACGAACGGGCCGTGGAGCGCACGGCTTCGCAGGTCACAGCCACCCGATCGCACGTCGGGCGGCATTCCGCGGTATCGCCCCGGTGGCAGGCGGATCGCCGCCGAGCCGTTGGAGGCTTCCTGGAAGCCGGGCGAACCCGCCCGGCGGAGTTCCCGGTCCCGGTCCCGTCCCCGGTCCGGGCCGGCCAGCTGGGTCAAGAAGTACGGCTGGCGGATGTACGCGCTGCCGATTCTGCTGGTCGTCACCGTCCTGGCGGTGCTGGACGCGCGTGACGGTGCGCAGCCCGGGCCGGCAGCTGCGCCGCCGCAAGGGCTGGCAGCGGGCGCACCGTCCGAGCCCGAGGGGCCGAGCGCGACGGAGACCCCGGTCAAGCCGGTGGACCTGCGCATTCCGACCGCGGAGCTTCCTCCCGGCGGGAAGTACACCGAGAAGGGCCGGGGCACCTGGCGGGTGGTGAAAGGCTCCAGCCCGCCAGTCGGCAAGCGGGGTGCGCGGCTGCTCAAGTACACCGTCGAGGTGGAGAACGGCCTCGACCCGTCCAGCTACACCGGGGACGACGCGTTCGCCCAGACCGTCGAGGCCACCCTGGCGGATCCGCGGAGCTGGATCGGCAGCGGCGAGGTGCGCTTCCAGCGGGTGGACGACCCCGCGAAGGCCGACTTCCGGATCAGCCTGACCTCGCCGCGGACCACCCACCGGGCGGACATCTGCGGGTTCCAGATCAGATACGAGTCGTCGTGCTACCAGCGCCGGATGGACCGCGTGATCATCAACCTGGCGCGGTGGGTGCGCGGCGCGAAGGCGTTCAACTCGGACATGACCGCCTACCGGCAGTACGCCATCAACCACGAGGTCGGCCATGTGCTGAACAACGGGCACGTGGGCTGCCAGCGCAACGGTGCCCTGGCGCCGGTGATGATGCAGCAGACGTTCGGCGTGGCCAACAACTACGTGGCCAAGTTGAACAAGGCGGACCCGACGAACTATGCCGCGGTGCCGCGGGACGGGAAGGTCTGCAAGCCCAACGCGTGGCCGAATCCCGGGGCGCAGTGACGCCGGGGCTGTCGCTTGCGTGCGACGCGGCGCAGTCGCCGACGAGGGTGGCGTGACCGCCCTTACGGCCGGGATGCGGGAATGCGGGATGCCACGCCGCTGTTGTTCCAGAGTGTGGACGGTGACGTCATGATGTGGACGGACGCTGGCAGTGCGAGGACTATCGACGTCAGACGGCACCGCACAACCGACGTGGCGTGAACCTGGAGGTCGAATGTCAGGCAGCCTGCCGCCGCTGGTGGAGCCCGCGGCCGAGCTGACCAAGGAGGAAATCGCCCGCTACAGCCGGCACCTGATCATCCCGGACGTCGGGGTGGACGGGCAGAAGCGGCTGAAGAACGCGAAGGTGCTGGTCATGGGCGCCGGCGGGCTGGGCAGCCCCGCGCTGCTGTACCTGGCTGCCGCGGGTGTCGGCACGCTGGGCATCGTCGACTTCGACACGGTGGACGAGTCCAACCTGCAGCGGCAGGTGATCCACGGGCAGTCGGACGTCGGCAAGCTCAAGGCCCAGTCGGCCAAGGAGTCGATCGCCGAAGTCAACCCGTTCGTCACGGTCAACCTGCACACCGAGCGGCTGACCAGCGAGAACGCCCTGGACATCTTCTCCGGCTACGACCTGATCCTGGACGGCACGGACAACTTCGCCACGCGGTACCTGGTCAACGACGCAGCGGTCATCCTGGGCAAGCCGTACGTGTGGGGCTCGATCTTCCGGTTCGAAGGCCAGGTGTCGGTGTTCTGGGAGGCCGCCCCGAACGGCAAGGGCGTCAACTACCGCGACCTGTACCCGGAGCCGCCGCCACCCGGCATGGTTCCGTCCTGCGCCGAGGGCGGCGTGCTGGGTGTGCTGTGCGCGTCGATCGGGTCGATCATGGTCAACGAGGCGATCAAGCTGATCACCGGGATCGGCGAGCCGCTGCTCGGCAGGCTGGTCACCTACGACGCGCTGGAGATGCGCTACCGCGAGGTGAAGATCCGCAAGGACCCGGAGACGCCGAAGATCACCGAGCTGATCGACTACGAGACGTTCTGCGGTGTGGTGTCGGACGAGGCGCAGCAGGCGGCGCAAGACAGCACCATCACGCCGCACGAGCTGAAGGCCATGTTCGACTCGGGCAAGGAGTTCGAGCTGATCGACGTGCGGGAGCCGCACGAGTACGAGATCGTCCGGATCGAGGGTGCCAAGCTCGTGCCGAAGGACCGGATCCTGTCCGGGGAGGCGCTGGCCGAGCTGCCGCAGGACAAGCCGATCGTGCTGCACTGCAAGTCGGGTGGCCGGTCGGCGGAGGCGCTGGCGGCGCTGCACCGCGCCGGCTTCTCCGACGCGGTGCACCTGGGCGGCGGGATCCTGGCCTGGGCGAAGCAGATCGACCCGAGCCTGCCGACGTACTGAGCACGAACCCGGGGCTCGAGTCCGCGTCCCGACCTGGGTGCCGGACTCGAGCCCTTTGGCGTGCCGTTCTGGGGAATCCTCCAGCTTCTGGCGTTCCTGGTGGGCGCAGGGCGCGACTTGTCCAGCATGGGGCGGTACTGCAGCTGTCCGGCCGGTGTGCGCAGGACCCGAGTCGTGGTGGCCTGACGGACGCCGTGAATATCGACTTGCAGTCGGCACGAGTGGGCTGTGACCTGACCGGCCCAGGCAGGGGATGAGGCATCTCCCCGGTGGCGGGTCGGCATGCGCCCATTGGCGTGGCAGGTTGCGCCCAATGGAGTCAGGGACCCGCGGGCGGCGGAGTGTCACCCGGTGGAGTGAGAATCGAGCGCGTTAGTCTGCCGCCGTGCCGGTCACTCGTGAGCGTCCTCCGCTGCGTGTTTGCGCTGCATTCAACGTCGATCCCGAGTCGTTGCGGCCGCTTGCCGACGGGTCGGGCTGGCGGGGTGACGGTGTGGTGCTGCGGCCTGCCACCGACTCGGTGGAGGCGGTTTGGGCGGCGCGTGCGCTCGGTTCGATCGTGTTGCCGGATGTGCGGATTGCGCGGCCGTCGCGGGCCACCGATGGGCGCGCGATCGTGGGTGGCTGGATGGCTTACCGCTTGGCTGCGGGATCCGGTGACGAGGTGGCTGAGGAGCGGCCGTCGGTGGAGGAGATCGTGCTGGTGTCGGTGAAGCTTCACCAGGCGTTGATCAATGTGCCGCGGCCGGACTTCATCGACAAGCGCACGGATGTGCTGGCGCGTGCCGACCGGGTGGCTTGGGGCGAGGAGGAGGTGGAGCTGGACGAGGCGAACGGTGGCCGGTGGTTCGAGATCCTGGCTGGGGCGGCTCGGGAGACGAAGTTGCCCAATCAGGTCGTGCACGGCAGCTTGTTCCGCAGTGTGCGGCTTGCTGGGGATCGGGTGCCTACTGTGTTCGACTTCCGGCCGTACTATCGCCCGGCGGAGTGGGCTACGGCGCTGGTGGTCGTGGACGCGGTTGTGGCCAATGCGGCGGGGGCCACGCTTATCCAGCAGTGGTCGCATCTGCCCGACTGGCGGCAGATGCTGCTCCGGGCCACCATGTTCCGTCTCGCTGCGCACGCCCTGGACCCGGAAAGTGCGGGGGAGGAGACGTTGGACGGTCTCCGCCGAGCAGCCGTCCTTGTCGGTGAGGTCTAGACCCGGTCGGCAAGTCGGGGACCGGCTGGCGCTGCGGTGCGGTGACACCTCGTCGTGGGTGGTCCAGGGGTGGGTGTCCGGGGTGTGAAGTGTTCGGAAAGTGGCACCACGCGCGCGGTCTGTTGCTACCGTAGGCCACGGACCAGCGACACGCAGCGTCTGGAGGGGCCGCGATGACCGTCGGGATGTTCATGGAGAAGGCCTGGGCCGAGATCCTGGACTACCTCGACCTGGAGCGGAAGAAGTACGGCGGTTCGACGCTCCTCGACAAGGTCTACCTGCACGCCACGGGCAAAGGCTTCCGCTTCCCGGACGATGCCACGGCGCAAAAGATGGTCGATACTTTCAAGGAACGGGAAAAGAGCATCAGGGCTCGCGCCTACCTCATCGACACTTTGGAGTCCTGTATCAATCAAACGTTCTCTTATGATGAGACAAGTGAATCTTATCGTAAAACAGCTTTGACGTCGGTGGCGGCCCTTCGACAACTTAATGATTCGGCGCTGCGATACACCCAGAACTACATCGAGAAGATTGAGGCGGCCAGAAAGCGGTACGCTCAGCAAGAGGAAGCGGCAGAGAACGACGCTCGTGGTATAGCGAGGTAGGTCTGTTGAGCGTTCGTGCACGGCATTGGTCAGTGGTCGCCCTGCTGGCGGTCGTATTCATCATGACCGCGTGCAGTGGCGAGGAGCGAGGTACTCCGCGTCCCGCGAACACGGCGTCTTCCGGGTCTGTGGCACCCGGGGGCTCGGAGTCGCTTGACTATCCGAAGGTGCAGACCCCGCTTGATCCCACTGCTTATCTGCAGAACCCCTGCGAGCTTGTCCCGGCGGCTGTTCTCGAGACGCTTGCGCAATTCGACCCAGGGGAGCCGGACGTCGACAGCCCCGCCGCCCAGAAGATGATCGGTCCGCGATGTACCTGGGTTTCCAGCGATGTGGGAGGGCCGACGATCGGCGTCAGTATCAATACAGTGCGCAGCGAACTCATCGCGGACGGCTCTGGGGGGCTGGAAGCTGAATATCGCTCCAAAGCCAATGGCAGGATCGATCATCTGGAGCCTGTGAGCTTGCCCGGGCATCCCGGGAACCCGGCGGTCATCGCTGCTCAATCCAGTGAGCTCGACCGTGGGTCGTGTCCAGTGACGGTTGGCCTGAGTGATGAGTTGACTTTTACTGTTCGCATGATCCACTCGGCGGATCCGTCGGCTGCTTGTGACGGTGCTCAAAAGGTGGCGGCCGCAGTGCTCGACACATTGGCGGGGGGTAAGTGATGGAACTCACTGGTGAGAAAATCTATGAGATCTTCATGTCCGGAGACATCACCCCGCTCGAAGCTGCGCGCCAGGTCATCGAGGACCTGGTCGAAAAGTTCCGCGAGGAGGTCAAGGAGCTCGACGACTCGCGCAGGCAATTGCTGACGTATTGGGAGGGGGACAGTGCAGAAGCAGCCGGTCGCGGTGTCGAGCCGTTGATTCAAGCGCATTCCGAGAGTGCTCCGTTGATCGCCATGGCGAACGACTCGGTGTACCGGCAGGAGGAAGGCTACAAGTGGGGGAAGCGGTCGGTAGAGCCGGTTCCACCCGAGCCTGAAGAGCCGAGTCTGTTCGCTCGTGGGGTTGCGGCGATCGTGCCGGGTGTTCCGGACCCGGATGTCCCGTACCGCAAGGCATTGGCGGCGCATAATGCGGCCAGTGAGAACAACGTGCGGGTGATGGAGCAGTATCGCGACCTCACCGTGGACAACACCGACCTTCTGCCGAAGGACTACGGCATCATAGAGGACGATGGTGCTCCGATCTACATCGGTCGCACCGAGACGTCCAGCAGCGGCGGAAGTGCCACCATCAGCACCCCGCCCCTCGGCCAGCCTGGTTACACCGGTTCGATGCCCGGTCCGGGGATCGGTTCGGTTGGTTCCGGCCCGAACCTGTCCGGAGGTGGTGGGTCGATCGGTGGGCCCGCGCCGAGCCCGGTGCCGCATCCGGCGACGCCCGGCCCGACCACCGGTATCGCTGCGCCCGTCACCGGTCCCGGCGGTGGCGGCCCCGGTGGCGGAGGAACCCCAGGTCCGCGACCGGGTGGTCCGGTTGTCGCGCCCGTCGGTCCGGCGGGCGGAGGTCAGTCGAACGATTCCCGCAGGCCGCCCCGTCCCGGTGCAAGGCCGCCGGCGGGCAGCTCGCGTGCGGGCGCGCGGATGACGACGGGTGGCTTGGGTCGTACCGCCGGCGGAGCGTCAGGGGGTGCACCTGGAGCGGGCAGGACGCCCACCATCCTCCGTGGTGGTGCGGCCGCCACGGCTCGGTTGACCGGCGGCACGGCCGGCTTGCAGGCGGGCAAGGGTGCGGGCGTCCTCGGTGGCGGCGGCCCCGGGTCTGGTGCGGGTGGTGCTGCGGCGGCCCGCGCTGCGGCGAGCGGCGTCGGCGCTCGCCCCGGCATGGGCGGCGTCGCCGGCGCGGCCGGCCAGCGTGGCAAGGGTGCCGAGGACTCCGAGCACAAGGACAAGTACGCGGTCAAGGAAGAGTTCGACGAAGGCCTGAAGGTCGAGTACGACGAGCTGGGCGCCAAGACCATCGACGAGACGACGGGCCACACTGTCATCAACCCGGTGATCGGTGCGGCGCCTGAAGCGCCGTCGTCGCGGCAAGTGAAGCCGCACACCCAGTACAAGGACAAGGACGCCTAGGACGTGTACGGTCCGATCCTGACCGCCTCGCCCCATGCCCTCGAGCTGGTCGCCGAGTGGGAACGAGCCGGCCGGCTCAACCCGGTCCTGCGGCCGGTGGCGGTGTTCTACGGTGACGGTGACGCACGCCCCGATCCGGCCAAGGAACTCGCCGACCGCGGTCTGCTGGAAAGCAAGAATCGGGCCGTGGATGCCGTCCTCGACGTGCTTCCTGCCCTGTGCGAGCCGTCGCTGGAGTACGTGGCGGACTTCCGGGTCGAGGACAGCAAGTACACCGCCCTGGCCGCCCGGAAGAACCGGAGCGGAGTGCTCGCGGTGCGGGAGCGCAACCAGAAGGCCGGCACGGACATCGTGCGCTTCCGTGAGGTCGACCCCGACGACCTCATCGGCGCTCTGCTCGACCTGCTCGAGCTGCAACCCGGCAGCGGCCCCCTGGTGAGCGTGAACCTGCACGACGTCAAGGAGGCGAACGAGCGCGGGGCCGTGGCGCCGGTGAGCTTCGAGCACCAGCAGCTGCGGTCCTTCATCCAGCGTCCCCAAGCCGGTCCCGCCATCGAGATCGTGGTGGGAGTCCGCGACGACAGCGGCAAGGTGATCCACACCGAGCGGCCGCTGCACATCGCCGCGCTGGACTGGGGTCACTTCCTCACCTACACCGTGGGCGAGGGACGGGACGAACGCTTCTACGGCGGCCCGGCCACCGCCGACCACGTCCGCAAAGCGCTTGCCGACCTGAAAGCCACCCTTACCCAGCCGGCGTTCTGAACCCAGCCCGAACGCTGACTGGCCACCCACGGGTGTGGGCGCGCGAGCACCGCGCTAGGCGAAGCCGACGGTCGCCTGTCGAGCCCGCGGGCGCGTGCCGTCCGCGTCGCCTCGGCCTCCAGCTCGCTCACGTCCGGCCGGTGCCTGCCGGTCAACGGGCTGACCGTCACCTCCAGCCGCTGCCCGCGGGCCCGAGCGCGCCATGTGGCCACGATCTCGCCGTCGGCCACCACCACCCCCGGGTTGCCGAGGATCCGCCACACCTGCTTGTGATTCTCCTTCTCCGGCACCAGGACCGCCCGGTCCCGTGCCTGGAGCAACGGGTCGGCCGGAGGAAGCAGCCGCACGAACGAGGGCTCGGCGGGGCTCTCCAACGCCGGAAGCGCGTCCTCGGGCAAGTACGCGGTCTTCCCGTCGACGTCGACCGCGGCAAGCCCGTCGGGCCACATGCGCTTCGCCACCGACTGCGTCGTCCCCAGGAAGCCGGACGCTTCGGCCGGGGTCGCCGGGCCATGCACGCGCAGATACTCCTCGATGACCCGCCTGCCGGTCGCCGGATCGGGCTCCCTCGTGACGTCCTCCCACCCGTCGATCGGGGTCAAGGTGGCCGGTGAGACGTCCGGTTCGAGCCGGACACCCGCACGCAGCGTGGCCAGCCGCATCAGCTGCTCGTGGATGTGCGTGGCTTGACATCTCCGGCACCAGCGGACCAGTCCGGGTGGCAACACCTTGGTCACCGCCTCGCTGGCCGCGCCCTTGGTCATCGTGGCCCCAACGACCTCGCGCAGCCGCTCGGCCGCCGTCGTCAACGCTTCGGTGACCGGCATCCCGGCCTCAGCGACGTCCCGGCGCTGCCACGCCATTCTGGCCTGCGCGTCGCCGTCGTCCAACGGCACCAGCGACTGGGCTACCCACGGAAGATCGGCGGCATGGTGCAGATGCGGAGCACCACGGTGCGACCACGCCAGCGTCAGTCGGCGGCCCGCAGCTCCTCGGCGAATCCCGCACCGGCGAACCGTTCAGGGTCTCCCGCGAGCCGGGTGGCCAGCGCCAGGCGGGCAGCCACCTGCGAGGCATCCTGCACCCCCAACCGCAGCACGGCGAGCTTTTCCGACTCGTCGTGCGGGCGATGCAACTCCTGAGCGGCGATACGGAACGCCAGAACCTGCTGGCGGTCGACGTGCAACACGGTGGCTCCCGGTGGACTCAGCCGAAAACGGGCTCGAAGGTGTAGTTCATCGTCTGCGACGACCCGGAGGTCGTGCCACTGCCGGTCATCCCGGTGAGCTCACCGGTGGCGGACCCAGGCACCACGGTGAACGTGCTGCTCACGTGGTGCGTGGCGGCCGAAATGCGGTATTCGTGGCGCACGATGAACGAGCCCTTCCTCCCCTCCACTGTGCCCTCGATCCGCTCCAAGGCGATCGACGTGCTGTCGCCGTCGTCACCGGTCTCGGCGTAGTAGAGCAGAGCGTCGGCGATCGACGCGCCCTCGATGAGCCCGGCGTACTCGTACGTGGCGTGGGCATGAGCGACTCGTGGCGTGCCCTTGCTGCCGCTGACGATGTGCTCGTCCCAGGTCTGCACGGTGAAGGTGTTGTCGGTCATGAGCTCATCGTCCGCTCATTTCCTGACAACTTCTGTCATGTTTTCTGGGAGAATTGCCGACATGCGCGCCAGCCGGCTGCTGTCGGTGCTCCTGTTGCTGCAGAACCGGGGCAGGCTCACCGCTGAGCAACTTGCCCAGGAACTCGAGGTGTCGGTGCGCACCGTGTATCGCGACATCGACGCCCTGTCAGCCGCGGGTGTCCCGGTCTACGCCGAGCGCGGACGCTCCGGTGGCATCCAGCTCGTCGGCGGTTTCCGCACCAGGCTGACCGGACTGACCGAAGCCGAGGCACAGGCGCTGGCCCTGTCCGGCCTGCCGGACGCCGCAGCCGAGCTGGGACTCGGCGCCACGCTCGCGGCCGCTCAGCTCAAACTCAGCGCGGCGCTGCCGCCCGAGCTCCGGGCGCGCGCGAACACCGTTGCCCAGCGTTTCCACCTCGACGTGCCCGGCTGGTTCCACGACGTGGAGAGCCCGCCGCACCTGGCCGCGGTAGCCGATGCGGTGTGGAACGAACGCGTACTGCGTATCCGGTACGTGAAGTGGGGCAGGCGAGAAGTCGAGCGGACGGTCGAACCGCTCGGGCTGGTCCTCAAGGCCGGCCAGTGGTATCTGGTGGCGCGGGTCGGCAACACGGCGACCACCTATCGTGTCGGGCGGATTCAGTCGGTGGACGTCCTCGGCCAGTTCGATCGCGACCGGGTGGCCGCCGGCTTCGACCTCGCGGAGTTCTGGTCGTCCTTCTCCGAACAGTTCGAGCAGCGGCTCTACCCACGCACCGCGCGCGTGCGGATGTCGAAGCTGGGGCGCGCGCTGGCACCGGTGTATCTCGGCGCGGTCGGGCAGAAGGCCGTGGAAGAGGCCGAGGCCGCAGGCGCCGATGTCGACGCCGAAGGCTGGCAGGAAGTGGAGCTCCCGGTCGAACAGGGCAGGCCGGCGATCGGCGAACTGCTGCGCTTCGGACCGGAGATCGAAGTGCTCGAGCCCGCCGACCTGCGTGCCGAGCTGGCCGAAGCCGTCCGCCGCATGGCGGCCGCCTACGACTCCGGCTCGGCGGGCAGCCAGCGATAAGTGCGCATGTCGACGCGCTGCCGGTCGGCCAGCACCCCCTCGGCGCGCAACCGCTCGAGCTGCTCGCGCCGCAGATGCGGGGCAGGGGTGCCGTCCGCCCGGAGCACCCGGTGCCACGGCAGGTCATGACCGTCTTCCCGCAGCACCCTGCCGACCAGCCGAGGCGTCGAAGCGCCCGCGACGGCCGCGACGTCGCCGTAGGTGCTCACCCGGCCAGGAGGAATGCTCGCCACGACGTGCCTGATGCGCTCGTGCAGCTCCTCGTCCACGAGCCGAGCCTACGGCCGGGCACCGACCTCGGACGTACCCGGAGTGTGCTCCGGACACCGTCGGCCCGGCATGGTTCCATCAACTCATGCCCGACCCCCACCTGCTCGCTGAGCCCGGCATGCCCAGCGCCACGGGTGGACCGGCGCCGACGCTCGTCAGAGCGGACCGGGCGCGGCCGGCCGGCTGGCAATGGGACGGCGAAGCCCAGCAGCTGCTCGACGGCCGCGAAGGGTTCGTACGCGTCGTCGGCGGCCCCGGCACGGGCAAGACGTCGCTGCTGGCCGAGGCGGCCGCTCGGCGCATGCTCGACGACGGGCCGGACCGTGTGCTGGTGCTGACCAGCACCAGAAAGGCCGCCGAGGCCCTTCGCTCGCAGATCGCCCGCCTGTTGACCCACCTGTCCGGAGAGCAAGCCTCCGCTCCGCGCGCGGTCCGGGAGCCGATGGTGCGCACCGTCCACTCCTACGCCTTCGGCGTGCTGCGTGCCCAGGCAGCCGAGGAGGGCTCGCCACCGCCGCGCCTGTTGTCCGGGCCGGAAC
>Ga0079224_100014210_pt1 | contig 11115 bp, 9 predicted proteins | sample Stecom2015_FD_80414 | JGI IMG/M metagenome (GOLD analysis project Ga0079224, IMG submission 80414) | Agricultural soil microbial communities from Utah to study Nitrogen management - Steer compost 2015 | ecosystem: Environmental > Terrestrial > Soil > Agricultural land | place: USA: Utah...
AGCAATACAATCGCACCGAAACCAATAATAAACGTGAGAATGTAAAAGTAGCCGATAAAACCCGTAGCATAAAAAACTGAACGACGAGCTTGTATCGCATCACGCACGGTGAAAAAGCGCATCAAAATGTGCGGTAAACCAGCGGTGCCGAACATCAAGGCAATGCCCAGAGAAATAGCGGAAATTGGGTCTGACACCAAGGTGCCCGGAGCCATAATCACTGCACCACTTTTATGAACCTCGACGGCGGAAGCGAACATGATTTCAGGGTTGAAGTTGAAGCTGGCGAGTACCAGAATGGCCATCAGCGACGCACCGAAGAGCAATAAAACCGCTTTGATAAGCTGCACCCAGGTGGTGGCAAGCATGCCGCCGAAGGTGACGTAGAGCGTCATCAGCACGCCTACAATCAAGACCGCGACTTCGTAGGGTAAGCCGAACAACACTTCAATTAATTTGCCTGCACCTACCATCTGCGCGATCAGATAAAAAATAACGGTTACCAATGAACCGCTGGCCGCCAGTATTCGAATAGGCTTTTGCTTCAGGCGGAATGAGGCAACATCGGCGAAGGTGTAGCGGCCTAGATTACGCAGCGGCTCGGCAATCAGTAAGAGTACGATGGGCCAACCCACTAAAAATCCGATGGCGTAAATCAAACCGTCGAACCCTGATAAATACACCAGGCCCGCAATACCGAGAAAGGACGCGGCAGACATAAAATCCCCGGCAATTGCCAGGCCGTTTTGAAAGCCGGTAATACCGCCGCCTGCGGCATAAAAATCTTTTGCGGTTTTGGTGCGCCGTGCAGCCCAGTAAGTGATTCCCAGAGTGACAAGCACAAAACTGACAAACATCGCGATCGCCGAAACGTTATAGGCACGCTCGGGAGCACCAATTTCGGCTGACGCCATAGCGCTGAATAATGTAGAGCAGAGGAGAGTGAGCAGGAGTAACCATTGAGGCGCTTTCATAATGAATGACCCACCTTTTTAGCGATGGTGGCCGTAAGCGGTTCAAGCACGTGGTTGGCGTAATAAACATAAAAACCGGTGACCAGGAAACAAAACAAAATCATGCCCATTCCTAGAACCATACCGATAGAGGTGACACCAGAGCCAATTGGTGTGCCGAGGAACTCAGGCGCGAAGGCAATAGAAAGAATCAGCGCAAAATATACGAGGATCACCATCGCCGATAACAGCCAGGTTAATCGTCGTCGCGCGTGAATTAATCGTTGATATTCCGGCAGGTGTTGAATTTGATCTCGTGAGATATTGGTCATTATCCATTCCTTATTATGATTAGCATTTGGTAGGGGCAGAATTAACTAGGTGGTGAATTTACACTGATTTTTGCTGAACACGAAAGGGCACAGCACATTTATTATTAGTGAATTAATAAATTATTAATTCAGTTCCATCACCACACGAAAACCAATGCTGGGGTCGATGGTGATGGGCGAATAGAATTCGCGTACATGAGAGGCGAGATCGGCGACATTACTTTTTGCTGAGCCGCCGCGCACTACACGCTCCTGACAACCGGATTTTTCGTATGCCCGGCCGTTTTTAGGTTTGGGTCCATAGCTTGCGCTATAACAATCCTGCACCCATTCCGCCACATTGCCGGCGGTATCGTAAATGCCAAAGGCATTAGCGACATAACTGCCAGCCGGCGCTGTTTTGCTCGCAAACAAACCAGAAAATTTACTGAAACAACCGCGTCGGCAATTCGCCCTATCCATAGCGTCTTTATCGTAATCACCCCACCAGTAAACGGTTCGGCTGCCGGCGCGGGCCATGTATTCCCACTCTGACTCACTGGGCAGGCGGTAAGTTTCTCCACTCATGTTGCTTAACCACGCCACGTAAGCCTGAGCATCATTCCAGCTCACATTAATGACGGGTCGGTTTTTCCGCCCCCAGCGGTTATCGTCGGGCAATTCACGGTTTGTCGCTTTGGCGAACAACTCATATTCATCAAAAGTGATTTCATATTTGCTGATTGCGAAAGGTTTGCCGATGGTGACGTTATGTACCGGCATAGTGGCGCTGGAATTCTTATCGCCCATGACAAACGTTCCTATGGGAATTCGCACCATCTCCGGCCCGCGTTTGTTGCCGGTAAGATTGCTCACGAAATTCTGACTCGGCGGAATAGCTCTTTGTAAGGAGTAACTGGGTTGAAAGTCCTGATCGATAATCTCGATCCATTCATTGAGTGTTTCAAAACCCGGATGGCTCACTTCAATCAAATAACGACCGGGAGTCAGCCGAATTCCAGGATGATACCGCTCGACGATATTCATGATGCGCACACGCGCATTACTGGGGATGGTATCGACGATTAGACCGTAGGTGGGAAGCTCTGGTGTGACTTCTTGAGAGTTGTCCGGAGCGCCAAAGGCAAAATTGCTGGTCAGCTGATCCACCAGGGTTTTCGGTTCTGGCGATGCCTGATCTGCAATAGCCATTGACCGGGTCATGTCATTTGCTTCAGCGGCCAACATGACGCTTGCCGATGCGGTATTAACGGAGGTATTCAGATGTTGTGCGCTTACCTGAGGTGCAACCTGCGATTCAGGTGCGGATAAAAATACTTGTGCAGTTGCACGAGTGAGGCCGCGAAAGCCTTCGGTTTCCGGCGAGGACGGGTCAGAATTTTCAAGCATCACACTGAAAGCACACCAGATCAGTCCGACAAAGACTGCGCCTATCGCTCCACGCGCGGCGACTTGCTGTCGAGGGGTCAGCAACGAGCGAAAGTGCGAGGCGCCTTGAACCGAAGTGGCAAATGCAGTCTCCAGTTCTTCGTCATTGCTGCGCATTAATATCTGCGTCACCTGGACATCGGGGCGTTGATAAAGCCCTCGCGCGGGTGTCCAGCGTAAGCGAAACGGCTTTTTGATCTGACGACGAAGGGCGTCGCCAGTGGTGGCAACCAGCGCTTTTAGTAAGGCAATAGTGCTTAAATCTGTGGGCTGTGTGGTTGCCGCATTGGGATTGCGAATCGCTGTTTCCAATGACTCAAGGGCGGCGACCACTTCTCGCCCGCGTTGAAAGCGTTGATCCGGATCTTTGGCGAGCAGCTTGTCGATGATTTTCTGGTAAGCCTGATAATGCGCAGGCAGTTTGGGAATGGGCGCACTCAAATGCTTGATCGCAATGGTTACTGCTGCATCGCCCTGAAAAGGCACGCTACCGGTGAACATCTCATACAAAACAATGCCGAGGCTGTAGAGATCAGAGCGCGCATCCACTGGGCGCCCACGGGTTTGCTCTGGGCTCATATAGTGAGGCGTTCCCACCACTTGCCCAACATTGGTCATGCGCGATACGCCCATGACACCTTTAGCGACGCCAAAATCGGAGAGTACTGCCGAGTTGTCGGCACGAAATAAAATATTTTCAGGCTTGATATCGCGATGGATGTAACCTTTTTCGTGCGCATGATCGAGTGCGCTCGCGATCTCGCGCGCGATTCGCAAGGCTTCCTCGGCAGTCAGTCCACCCATCATCCGATCATGAGCCGAGCCGCCAGGCAGATAATCCATGGCGATATAATTCAAGTTTTCGTGGCGACCAATATCGTAAATAGAAACGATATTGGGATGCGAAAGCTGCCCGACAATATTAGCCTCGCGCTGAAACCGCTCGCTGAATACGGGATCGCCATTCAATGCGGGTGACATAACTTTAAGTGCAACAACGCGTCCCACGCTGATTTGGATAGCGAGATAAACGGTGGACATTCCGCCCTGATTTATTTTTCTAATAATTCGGTAGCCAGGTATTTGCATAAAAATTTACGGTGCCTTATTGAACAATCGAGTAGAGCAATGCAAACAGCGACACCACTGCTGCACTGTAAATTACCGCATCCCAGCGACGTTTGCCGGTGAGGTGAGGTACCCACTGCCATAAACTGGCTAATCGATGACGCGCCTGAAGCGGCGACTCGATAATCTGCACAGTGATGTTGTCGTGTCCTCCTTTTGTGAGCGCTGAGCGCAATAGTGCGTCGGTAGCGGTTGCGCAGCTACTGCTATCGCACAGCACCTGAGCAATGGTTTTGTCATCTATCTCGTCGGTGAGTCCATCACTGCACAGCAAAATCCACTGATCGCGCTGCCACTGGCCGCGCACGACATCCACTTGCAAATGATCCGATTCCAGTGAGCCGATACATTGGGTGATGATATTTTTTTCAGGATGATTTTCCAGCTCATCGTCGGTGATGGCGCCGGATTCCAGCAGCATCTGGACGTACGAGTGGTCGGTGGATAAGCGTTCGAGGCGGCCGCCGTCATCAGAATTCGTCCAGAGGTAGGCGCGACTGTCGCCGACCCAGGCAATTTGATAGTCATAGTCCTGACTTAATAAAGCCACGACCGTCGAGCCCATTCCTGACGCTCCCCGGCCATTGCCCGCAGCAGCTAACACGGCACGGTGCGACGCATGGACGCTCTGATGCAGGGACTCGCAGGAGTTTTTGCCATGTAGTCCACGAAAGGTTTCGCAAACGATGGCGCTGGCAACTTCGCCAGCTTCATGTCCGCCCATGCCATCAGCTACAAGCCACAAGCCGCTTTCGGGCAGACTCAGGTAGCTGTCCTCATTATTGGCGCGTACCAATCCCGGGTGGGTGGCGGCGCTAAAATTGAGCGGGCGAGTAGACGTCATAGAATGTCATTAGAACGCTTGTTGGAAGTATGGATTGCCGTCTCTGCGCGAATGGGGTGATTTAGAGTATTCCCCCCTAATACGCACGACAGGCATTGCCTGTCCTTGGCGATAGAAAATAAAGAATCGTGCCACTCAACCGGACACAAGGCAATATCGCTGAGCCGCTAAAACCCCGTGCAGCACACGGGGTTCTCACGATTGTGGTTAGAGCGATTGCAGCGTCAGACCAATCTGCGCGAGCTTTTCTCGGTTGCCCGCGTGACTAACGACCGCAATACAGGCGTTTTCTGGTTGCAGATAAGTTGCCGCTACGCGTTTTAAATCTTCCAGGGTGACTGCCAGAACCCGGTTACGGAATTGCTCGCGCTTTTCACGGGTGCGGCCAAAAAGCTCGGCATGATAGGTGGTTTTGGCTTCACCGGCGGGTGAGCCAGGTTTATCGATACTGCTGATTACGCCAAGAATGGCTTCTTCGACCGCTTGCCACTGATGATCCGAATCGCGCAACCAATCCAGTGCTGCATCAAAATCATTCAGTGTTTCGCTCAGGCGCGGATCACGATAAGAATAAAAACGAAAGGCTGCAGTATTGCTGTCCTGACTCGCGCCACCCCCATAAGCACCACCTTGTTCGCGAATGGTGCGGTGCAGATAACCGTTGCGGAGGAAGCCACCTAGCACCGTGAGCGCAGCAGCATCGGGATGTTCGCTGGGCACACTCGGGTAGGCTTTGGCGCAAAAATTCACTTGCGTATTGGTTATCCATGCCTCGCGTACGCTGTTGTTAACTGGCTCCAGATCAAAGGCGGCAAAATCGCTCGGGACTTCGCTCGCCGGCCATTGTTGCTGCAGCTCATCGCGATATTGATCGAGATGCTCATCTTCCCCAATCAACAGAAATTGCTTGGGCGCAGCGAGAATTCGAGCATGAATGTCGGCGAGCTTGGCGGCGAAACCTTGTAAGGCTTGCTCATCATCGAGGCTGTTATCCAAGGCTTTAAGCGCCTGGATCCCAGCCAAACCGGTTAATTCGTGGGAGAGCTTTGCCGCAGGGCTCATACCTGCACAAGCTGCGGTCATCGCCAGACTGTGGCCGTTGCCGGTAATGCTTTGTTCGCGGCGCGCGCGGGTTTGAGCAATGAGTTCACGCAGGCGATTTAACTCATCGAAACGAACCTGGGTCAGGCAGGCCTGCATTAGCTCCGTCATGGCGCCGCTGTTGCGCGATAGTGCTTTCGCAGACAGGGTCAGATATCCGTCGATATTCTGCACATTATCGCCAGCGCCGCGTACGCTACTGAAGGCAGTAATAGAACCTACGACTTCTGCCTGCCAGCGTTGGGTGGCGAGATAGTCCTTATCGCCGATCCCCAGTTCAGTAATAGACGCGCAATAAAACGGCAGTACCGCTTGTAACTCGGGAGGAAGCGCAGGCAATTTGCAGGTGATTTGCTCATACACCAAGCCATTGGTGCCCGCGCGGTAGCGGCGCAGTGGATAACCATTGAACGATTCATGGCTACCGCCGGTGTAGTGCAAATCGGCGGGGATATCTTCCAGACCGACTTTCGGCAAGATGCTTTCGTCATCGTCCTTTTGTTGCTGGCGTGCTTGTAACGCACGACTGCGAGCAATGATCAGTTGCTTGTCTTCGTCACTCAGCTGAGCTTTCATGGCAGCCAGACGGGCAATTTCGGCTTGTTGTTTGCGCGCGCTGATTTCGGTATCGGGGCGCAGCGTCAGGCGTACCCGATGCGGGTTGTCGAGCAGGAGCGAGCGAACCAGCTGTTGAATAAAATCCGGGCGACTGACTTTTTTACGCAGTTCTTCCAGCGCGGCATCCAGATCAAGCAACGCGATAGGATCACCCCGGTGGGTAGCGGACGTCAGGCTGGTGAGGATCAGTTGAAGTCCATAGGGATAACCGTCGCCGCCGACTTCGCGCTGCTGGAGTTCCAGCTGGTGCAAAGACGCCTCTACCAGCTGTTGTGAAACACCTTCGGTGGCAACTTTTTGCAGGGTGTCCAGGATCATTTGTTCGACTTTCGCGACGTCCTCTAGCGCACAGCCTTCAAGCCCGCAGACGAAAGCAATTTCACGTTGGGAATCATCCATTCCGCATAAAGGCGAGGGCGCTTGCCCAAGATCGCTGGTTTCCAGCGCTTGTTGCAGCGGTGAGGCGCTGTTATCCAAAAGAACATTGGCTAACAATTGTGCTTCCAGTGCCTCTTCAAGGTCGGTGGTTTTGCCTAACAGCCAAGCCATGACCACATGGGTCTTGTGCGCGATTTCTTCCACTTCAGTGCCATCCAGAGGATAGGCTTCTTCAACGGCGATCGGGGCGTAGTAGCGCTTTTCATCGGGAACTGAAATTTGGTCATCCAGTCGCTCAAAGCGCGCCAGCGCCCGCGTTTCGAATCGAGCCTGATGGGTCTCGGCGGGAATATCGCCGTAGGTCATAAAGATCGCATTACTGGGATGATAATGGGTGTGATAAAAGTGCTTCAGCTGTTCATAGGTGAGGTCGGGAATCGCTTCCGGCTCGCCGCCACTGTTGTAATGGTAGGTTGTGCTGGGATACAGGTACTTACACAAGGTATGCCAAAGCTGTGATGCCACTGAACTCATGGCGCCTTTCATTTCGTTGTACACCACGCCTTTAAACACCAGATCAGATTCGGGGTTTTCCGGCTCGGCAAATTCCACCCGGTGGCCTTCCTGAGCAAAATCCAGCTCGTCCAGACGCGAGAAAAATACCGCGTCCAGATACACATCGAGAAGATTATTAAAGTCTTTGAGGTTTTGGCTGGCGAAGGGGTAGGCAGTCCAATCAGAACTGGTAAATGCATTCATAAAGGTATTGAGGGAGCGGCGCACCATCATAAAAAACGGGTCGCGAACCGGGTATCTTTCACTGCCGCACAAGGCCGTATGCTCCAGAATGTGTGCGACACCGGTTGAGTCATGGGGAACTGTACGCAGCGCCACGAGAAACACATTTTCGTTGTTGTCTGCCGAGATATGAATATGTTGCGCGCCTGTCGCTTTGTGTCGATATTCTTCGACGCGTACTTTGAGCGCGTCTATCGTCTGACTACGGAGAAATTCAAAACTGCTGTGGGCGATGGTCATAAGGTTCTCGGAATCCTGTCGGTGGTGTCGCCTGTAAAATCAGACGAACGATTATTGCTGAGGCGGAATCAACGCAAGCTGTTGCGCGACAAATCCATCAAATGCTTTTAATAGCGGATCGTAATCGACCTCGTTATTTTCGAGTTGTTGCAAAGCGTAGCAACTTGCTTCCAAGGTGGAAAGCTGATTGTCGGCATGAGCTTTGCGGATGTGGTAGCGCGACGGCGGGCAATGGTCGAGTGACAGCCGGGGTAGCTGTTGCAAAATCGGGTTCAGGTAGAGCATTTTTCGGCATTTGCGCCAGGTACCGTCGAGCATTATCAGACGTTGTTGCCCGGGTGATGGTTGCGCGGGTGACTGTTGAATAACTGATGGCTGCGTGACTTGCGCCGCCGGGAGCTCGGCCGATGACAGTTGATTTGACGCATCCGGCGTTGACGGAAACAACAGCAGCGATTTCTTGTCGTCGCGCGAAATCAGATCGTGCAAAAAATCATCACTGAAGGTTTCACCTTCATAAACCTGACAATTGCGCAGGCTCAGTTGCAACAGGCGCGCGCTGTTTTTCGCGTTGTTAACTTCCAGCGGGTGCTGCAGAATAATCAGCTCAATTTGATTGGGTATGGCCACTATCCATTGACAGAGGCAAGTGCGCAGCGGACGGGCGCAACGCGAACAGCAGGCACGTTTATTGGTCATGACGAGAGATCAACAATCGGTTTATCAACACGTTCAGCGAATTCTTCAATAAAGCGCCGGGTCGAGGTTTGTTGTGCAAGCAGCTGTTCTTTTTCCCGGCGTTTCAGTTGCTTGATGGCAGCCTCGCGTTTGCTGGCGCTGCTGCGGTCCGGGTGGGTTTCCAGTAGACACAGCGCTTGTGGTTTGCGTCCGCGAAAATAGCGCGCTCCGGCTTTACCTGTGGTGTGTTCGCGCCAGCGACGATTGATATCTGTGGTAATGCCGGTATAAAGCTGATCGTCATCGCTGCGGATGATATAAACAAACCAGGCTTTTTGAGAGGCGCTATCTACAGTCATAGCTTGCTCAGACAATTCATTAGAGGTTGGCGCAAGAGCGAGAGTAAGAGCAAGAGCAAGACAAACAAAGGGTGCGTGGCGTTCGATCGGTTTCAGCGCACATTCTGACGTGAGGGTAATGATGCAAAATAAGCCTCTCGATCTGGCTGCCGTTAATCAGGCATTTCGTGCTCTTGCCCAACGCAAAGGCTGGCAAGCATACCATACGCCTAAAAATCTGGCCGCTGCGATATCGGTGGAAGCGGCGGAGTTGCTGGAGATTTTCCAGTGGCTGACCGATGAACAATCCCGTGCAGTTTCAGATGATCCCGCGACCCGGCAACAGGTGGCGGACGAAGCGGCCGATATCGTGATGTATGTTATTGAGTTGTGCGTTGGGCTGGGAATTGATTTGCCGGCCGCGATCACTCACAAAATCAACATGAACGATCGTAAACATGCTGATTAAACAACGGCTTTCATAAGGCTTATTGATACCCCTATGGTCAAACAAATCGCTACTGAAGATCGTAATTTCGACAATCTCGCTGCACGCTTTAAACGCAATGTCTATGGCGGCCTCAAAGGCGCTATCCGCTTAGCTGTCTTGCAGCGGGACTTTTCTGAATGCGTGCCTGTTGTACCCTTCTATGAGGGTGCCCAATTTCAGAAGCTGCGCGTTTTGGATGCTGGCGGTGGGCAAGGGCAGTTTTCTTTGCAATTGGCGAAGGCTGGCCATGATGTGGTTATTTGCGATATCTCCGGTGAAATGCTGGCGCTGGCGCGCGAAGCTGCTGAAGAGCTTGGGGTGATTGATCAGGTACAGATACTACACTGTGCGATTCAGGAGCTTCCCAAGCATTTGGAAGATTGTTGTTTTGATCTGGTGCTCTGTCATGCAGTCATGGAGTGGATGCTCGAACCCGCCTCTTTGCTACCTTGCTTGAATGGATATCTGAAAGCGGGCGGCTATTTATCTCTGACTTACTACAACCTGAACTCACTCATTTATAAAAACTTACTGCGAACCAATTATAAAAAGGTTGTCGCCCAGGATTACGGTGGCTGGCGCGGCAGCCTGACGCCGATAAATCCGATAGATCCTGCCCTCGCGGATGAGTGGCTGGCTGATCTACCCTTGAGGAGACTGGCGCACAGCGGTATACGCGTATTTCACGACTACATCTTCGATCAACAAGAGCGCCAGCGTGAACCTGATCAAGTGATCGCGCTGGAACTTCAATTTTCTCGCCAGGAACCCTATCGATCGCTAGGGCGCTACATCCACGTGCTGGCGCAAAAACTTAGCTGATCACTTTTAGCAGGGTGTCCCGAGCGTGATTGATTTTGGCCGCGAGATAATCGTTTCCGCCGCGGTCGGGATGAACCTTTTGAATCAGGCGCCGGTGTGCATCGTTAACCGTTGCGCTGGTAATTTCGCCGCTGGTGATTTCTCCTTTTATTCCCAAAATATCCATAGCTTCTTTAACTGACATGTCAGTACGGGTTGCCCCTTGCTGACTCTGCTGTTGTGATTGCCCGGAACCCTGAGTTTCCTGGCGGCGCTTCAACCAAAAAGGCAGAAGTTGCATGCCGATGCCAAGAATTCCGCGGGTGAAGGGAAGAAGCGCGCCGATCAGCGCAAATAGCCAGTGCATGCGGCCAGTGATCGCCATCATGATAAGTACGATTACCAAAGCACCTATGCCGCTGCGCAATAGCAGTTTTCGAGCTTCCGCCGGGGGCTTTTTCTTGAATTTTGCGACAGCCCAAAACAGGGCGATTAACAGAAGTATCAGTAACAAACTTTGAAACATACGAAACCGTCTCCATATCAGGCTGGCCGATTATAGCGGTGATGCCGATCTTATGTATCTACTCTCTGAATCTACTGCCGGATCCGAGCGGCGTTGATTTGACGCCCGGGCGGCAGTTGCCTTTAAGCCGAGGTGGGCTTTGGATCAAAGCTGCCTTATCTAACCACGATTTGACAGCTATAATGCAGGCCGCATATGCGAGTAGGGTGACAGCCATTAACTGGCTGAGGATCCTTCCGCATATAGTCCCATTTATGGATACAGTGTCGGGCTTGCCCGTGCTTGACCGAAGCTGAGGCCATCTATGCGTTACCTGTCATTTTGTCTGTATTGGGTTTGGATAGTATTCCTGGCCGGGTGCGGGGGCTCTTCATCAAGCTCGTTGGTCAACGAGCCTTCTTCCAGTAGCACTGCAACCACTACCCTCAAACTTGGCGGAGTGGTGACCTATGATTTTATTCC
>Ga0079224_100014212_pt1 | contig 11114 bp, 10 predicted proteins | sample Stecom2015_FD_80414 | JGI IMG/M metagenome (GOLD analysis project Ga0079224, IMG submission 80414) | Agricultural soil microbial communities from Utah to study Nitrogen management - Steer compost 2015 | ecosystem: Environmental > Terrestrial > Soil > Agricultural land | place: USA: Utah...
AAGGTATCTCGTTTACGAGATACCTTTTGTTTACTCCCAGTCATATGGTGTTTCTTGATACACATAATAATTGAGCCAGTTTGCAAACAACAGATACGAGTGTGATCTCCAACTGTGAACAGGTTGTTTAGTCGGGTCGTCATTTGGAAAATAATTTACTGGTAGAATATGTTTCCCTTTTGCAAGGTCGCGTTCATATTCTTGTTTTAACGTAGTGACGTCATACTCAGGATGTCCTGTTAGAAAAATATGCTTTCCATCATTAGAGGCTACTAGACACACTCCTGCTTCATCTGATACTGATAAGAGTGTTAAACCTTCCGTCTTTTGAATTTCCTCAAGTGCTACATCTGTATAGCGAGAATGTGGAACAAAATACAAATCATCAAATCCACGAACAAGTTTTACATCCTTATTGACCAATCGGTGGTGAAATACTCCTGTACATTTTTTAGGAAGTGGATACTTATTTACTCCATAATGATAGTAGAGTCCGGCTTGTGCGCCCCAACAAATGTGTAAGGTCGATGTGACATTTGTTTTTGTCCATTCCATAATCTCTGTAAGTTCTTCCCAATAATTTACATCCTCAAATTGCAAATGTTCAATTGGTGCACCCGTAATGATCATGCCATCAAACTTTTTATGCTTTATCTTCGAAAATGTAGTATAAAACTTTTCTAGATGATTTTTTCCAGTGTTTTTGGAGACATGAGTTTCTGGGAACAAAAATGTAATATTCAGTTGCAACGGGGAATTTCCAAGTAGTCTGAGTAGCTGAGTTTCTGTTCGCTCTTTTTCAGGCATAATATTTAAGATTACTATATTAAGTGGACGAATATCCTGGCTGTATGCGCGTTGTTCATCCATCACAAATATGTTTTCAGATTCTAACACCTCTTTTGCCGGCAAATCATGTGGTATATTAATTGGCAATCCTAACATCCCCCTGTTTTAAGTATTATAGAAATTTTACAACAATTCGTAGTAGATTAGCAAATCAAATATCTTTTGTCAAATTGATTCTGATTTATTAGTTCCATACCTCTTAGGTCCCATTGTTGTTGCTACTGTGGATGGATATTTTATTAGGACTTTTCTAAGATAGTATTGCTTATGGATAAAACAAATCTATTGATTACAGTGGAGAGTTCCACTTGAAGAGCGAAAATCAAATGAGTCATTAACAACATAGTTTGTGAAAACTTCTTTTCTTTAAGTCTATACTCGAAAACAATCCTAATAGAATTGGACATTTTCTAGATTTATTTAGTGAGAAAAGCTAGGTTTATAAAAATTCAGATTATACTTTAAAACTCAACACAATATAGGGTAAGATAGAGATAGTATGGAAGTTTTTTAATAATTGAATCTTGGGGGAAATGTGCATGAAATTATCAACGAATTACAAGTCTGATATTGAAATTGCTCAAGAGGCTGAATTAAAGCCAATCAAGGAAATTGTTGAACAACTTGATTTACTTGATGAAGAAGTAGAACCCTACGGTCATTACAAAGCAAAAATTTCCCTGGACGTGATGAAGCGTCTAGAAAAGAAAACAGATGGCAAAATCATTCTCGTAACATCCATTAATCCAACGCCAGCAGGTGAAGGTAAATCTACTGTAACAGTAGGACTTGGACAAGGACTTGCAAAGCTTGGAAAAAATGCAATGATTGCGATGAGAGAACCATCTTTAGGTCCAACAATGGGAATCAAAGGTGGCGCAACTGGTGGAGGATATTCACAGGTTATCCCAATGGAAGAAATCAATCTGCATTTTACAGGCGATTTTCATGCAATTACGGCTGCAAACAATACGCTGTCAGCACTTATTGATAATCATATCCATCAAGGAAACGAACTTCAAATTGATGTAAGACGTGTTACTTGGAAAAGGGTCGTTGATTTAAATGATCGCGCTCTTAGAAATGTTATTGTAGGGCTTGGAGGTCCAACTCAAGGTGTTCCTCGTGAAGATGGATTTGATATTACCGTTGCTTCCGAAATTATGGCGATTTTCTGTTTAGCAACAGACATACAGGATTTGAAAAAGAGACTATCAAAAATTGTGGTAGGTTATAATATACATAAAGAACCAGTTACAGCTAGTGACCTTGGCGCAGAAGGTGCACTGACGCTGTTATTGAAGGATGCCTTAAAACCAAATTTAGTACAAACACTTGAGCACACACCTGCTTTAATTCATGGAGGGCCTTTCGCAAATATTGCTCACGGTTGTAATAGTGTAATTGCAACAAAGATGGCTGCGAAATTAGCAGATTATGTGTTAACAGAAGGTGGCTTTGGTGCGGATCTTGGAGCCGAGAAATTCCTTGATATTAAAGCGAGATATGCAGAGATTAAGCCTGAAGCTGTTGTGATTGTTGCGACCATACGAGCTCTAAAAATGCACGGTGGAGTGGCAAAGGAAAATCTAACAGAAGAAAATGTCGAGGCTTTGGCAAAGGGCTTGGAAAACCTACAAAAACATATCGAAACCATTCAAGCATTTGGACTTCCATTTGTTGTAGCGATAAATAGATTTGTAACAGATACCGAAAAAGAAGTGGAGAAAATCGAATCTTGGTGTGCAGAACATGCGTATCCAGTCGCTCTCACAGAAGTTTGGGAAAAAGGTGGCGAAGGTGGAGTTGAGTTAGCCAAAAAAGTACTTGAGACCATCGAAACAGGCGTGAATAAATTTGCACCAATTTATGAGTTATCTGCTTCAATTGAAGAGAAAGTAAGAACAATTGCGAAAACAGTATATGGCGCAAAGGATGTTGAGTTTTCACCGAAAGCGAAAAGGCAAATTCGTGACTTCGAAAAATTTGGTTGGAGCAATCTCCCAATTTGTATGGCAAAAACACAGTATTCACTTTCAGATGATCCAACACTGCTTGGTAGGCCAAGTGATTTTACGATTACCATCCGTGAATTCCGACCGTCTATAGGAGCAGGTTTTATTGTTGCCCTAACAGGAGATGTCATGACCATGCCAGGACTACCGAAAAAACCATCTGCATTGAAGATGGACGTCACCGAAGAAGGAAAAGCGGTCGGTTTATTCTAAGTTAGATAATAAAAGGGGGCTAGTCTCCCTTTTTTGTAAGCTAAGAAATACGCAGTTTTTCGTTTAAAATCTTATCGGTTTGGAATCTTAAGCCAATTACTACCGAAGAATGTGATCATTTTAGAATTGTCACCAAAGTCCTAAGGCTGCGTGTATGACGCAATTTAAAAAAGGAAGGTAAAGAATGTTTCATCCAACTGTATTTGACAATATAAAGGTTGTTCTTGAGGGAGCATTATATGATTTGGATTTAGAAGGACCTCTTTTGATTATGGATCGAGTGGATCAAGTCGAAATGGCAAAATTGGGTAGAAATTACCGAATTACCTTTAAAGATAAGGCTATTGACGAAATCAATGCTTACATTGATTTACGAATTGACCTCGATAATCAAGTAAGGGACCTAAAACGTCCAGATGACCTAAATCCAGGTTGTCAGCTTGAAATCGGATTTATTTTCAATCTAGATTCACTGGATACCTGTCCAAAAGTTGAACAAGAATTAACGAGAATATGGGGTGAAACAAGGGACATCCAGCAGGAAATTTCGTTTATTTATAATACAAATCGATACACGAACAATAGTAAAATTATTTTTCATCGTTTAATTCATGAAGATAATATGGATGATTTACTAGTAATGGTTGATTATATTATTGAGTCTATCCATCAATTACATAACGTACTTAAGTAAGAGGCAGATATGCCTTTTTTTAATTTGCTGAAACTTGAATTTTCAGATAATTATATGTTATTAATGATATAATATCGATACTCATCATAAAATAGTTTTAAATAAAAATAGGGGGCGTATGAGTGGGTAAAATTGCATGGGTGACTGATAGTACGGGATTTTTAGATGAGGAGCTTTCAAATCGTAAAGACATTTATGTCATCCCAATGACAGTCTTTATTGATGAGGAAGAATACCTTGACGGTGTGACCATTACACCAGCTCAATTCTTTGAACGTTTAAAGACAACGAAGACCATTCCGAAAACCTCACAACCTTCCATCGGAAGTTTTGTCGAATTATATAATAGTCTTGAGGGTGAATATGATGAGATTATCTCGATTCATATATCAGAAAAATTGAGTGGAACCGTTTCGTCAGCTAGACAAGCTGCTGAATTGGTGAATATCCCTGTAACAGTCATTGATTCAAGAATTTTAACTTATCCAATGACTAATCTAATGAAGGAAGGGATGAAGCTAATTGAGAAAGGCGGAACATCATCAGATGTTGCAAAGCATATTACCGAGCTGTCTCAAAATCTAGAAACGTATGTGATTATCGGTAGTTTAGAGCAATTACATCGAAGCGGACGAATGAATACCGCCCAATATTTTCTAGGTAGTATGTTACAAATTAAGCCAGTCATTCAAATTATCGATGGTGCTCTTTCTGTTAAGGAAAAGGTTCGATCTGAGAACAAAGCTACTAATAAAATTTTAGGTTATTTAAAAAGTGCAATTGAAAAAAATGACATTGATGAGATCCATATTTTATATGGTTTGGACGATTCGAAGACAGATGCATGGAAACAAGAAATTAGAAAATTTGTTCCAGAAACAATTTCTATCAAAACATGTCCCCTAGGTGTAGCGATTGGAGTCCATGCTGGTGAACATACAATCGGGATTAGCTGGTTGAATCGGTAAACTATTGTACTAGAACATATTGTATTTCGTTCTGTGATAAATGTGCGATCGCCTTAATTTTATACCCGATACTTAAAAATTGAGAAATGGTCTCCGCACAGTTTGGATGTGGTGGCTCTGTAGGAGCATGCAGGCTTTTATGGAGCTGTATAAATTGATTTGTAACCGGATTACAGGTAATCAGAACCACATGCCGCCCATACCATGCCGTTCCAATTTCTCGATAACAATTAGTTGGATGATACATAATCGTTTTTCCACCTTTCAACTGGCCAGAATCTTTCTGGCTTTTTGTATTTTATGCACCTAGCTTATAGTGTGCGACAGTTCAGGTGTAGGTGTAATATGATACAATGGTCTAAGAAATCGATGTAACTGGAGGATAAAATGGAGCAACAAAACATAATAGATGCAACTGCAACCTTTGTTAGAAACTTTCACTCTTCTGATAGCAGTGGTCATGACTGGTGGCATATCGAACGTGTCAGAAAAGCTGCTTTACAAATTGGTAAAAGAGAAAATGCGGATTTATTCGTAGTTGAAATGGCAGCATTATTACATGATGTTGCTGACGAAAAATTAAATAAATCAGAGGAAGCAGGCCTTGTCAAAGTACGGAACTGGCTATCTTCATTACATATACCTGATTCAAAGCAAGAGGAAATGATTGACATCATCTCAACGATGTCGTTTAAGGGGGGAAACCGACCTCCAATGAGAACAATAGAAGGCAAAGTTGTGCAGGATGCTGACCGATTAGATGCGATAGGTGCAATCGGTATTGCTAGAACTTTTGCTTTTGCAGGCGCGCATGGGGAGTTAATGTATGATCCAGAGTTGCCATATCGTAAAGATATGACTAGTGAAGAGTATCGAAATGGAAAATCAACGGCCGTTAATCACTTTTATGAAAAATTACTTAAATTAAAAGACACCTTAAATACAGAGGCAGCAAAAAAAGTAGCACAAGAACGCCATGATTTTATGGTAAGGTTTCTTGAACAATTTTATAAAGAATGGAATGGACAGTTATGAGGCTTTTAACCGTAGAAAATGTAGCAAAAAGCTATGCTGAAAAAATGCTGTTTGAGGACATCTCTTTTAGCATTACAGATAATGAGCGAATCGGAATAATTGGTGTAAATGGAACAGGAAAATCAACACTTTTAAAGATTATAGCAGGTGTTGAGGAAGCTGACCGTGGTGAAATTACCCATTCAAAGGGGTATACAATCAGCTATTTGCCACAACAGCCTGATTTTACAAAAGGCAATACCGTTCTTGATCAAGTCTTCCAAGGCAATTCGCCCCTCTTACGATTATTAAAAGAATATGAGGAAGCGATGATTCAAATAGAACGTGATTCAATGAACACAGCGAACCAAGAAAAGCTATATGAACTACAACAAAAAATGGATGCAGCAAATGCTTGGGAAGCAAATTCGAATGCGAAGGCCGTCTTATCAAAGCTTGGAATTAATGATTTCTCACAAGATGTAACGGAGCTGTCTGGCGGACAGAAGAAGCGAGTGGCACTGGCTCAAAGTTTGATTGAGGTCCCAGACCTATTAATATTAGACGAGCCGACGAACCATTTAGACTTTGAAACCATTAAATGGTTGGAAGATTATTTAGCTAAGTATAGTGGAGCTTTACTTGTGGTTACCCACGACCGTTACTTTTTAGACAGAGTAACAAATCGAATCATTGAGCTTGATGAAGGAAGGCTTTATACCTATACCGGAAACTATAGTAGTTTTTTAGAGGCGAAAGCACTTCGAATAGAACAGGAACAGGCTTCGGAGCTGAAACGTCAAAACCTTTATAGACGTGAACTAGCTTGGATTCGTCGTGGAGCAAAGGCCAGAACAACAAAACAAAAAGCAAGGATTCAAAGGTTCGAGGAAATCGAGAATGCAAAGAAGACGGTCAACACGGAAAAAGTAGACATTTCTGTTGGTGGTAGTAGACTCGGTAAAAAAGTGATTGAATTAAGAAATGTCTCTAAACGTTTTGGAGAAACGAAAATTTTAGAAGATGTAAATTTGCTAATTAAACCAGGTGACCGAATCGGAATAGTTGGTCGAAATGGCAGCGGGAAATCTACATTATTAAACATTATTGCAGGTAAGCTGCCTGTTGATACGGGTGAAATTGAGATTGGTCAAACTGTAAAACTCGCCTATTATACCCAAGAAAGTATGGATATGGACGTCAATAAACGAATGATTGAGTACATTAAAGAGACTGCTGAAATGATTCATACCCTTGATGGTAAAATCGTTTCGGCAGCACAAATGCTTGAGCGCTTCTTATTCCCAATGCATACTCATGGTACTCCTATCCGAAAACTTTCAGGTGGTGAAAGAAGACGATTGTACTTGTTGAAAATCATTATGGGTGAGCCTAATGTTTTATTACTAGATGAGCCAACGAATGATCTGGATACGCAAACCTTAACGGTATTAGAGGATTATTTAGAGGAATTCCCAGGTGTTGTGATTACAGTTTCCCATGATCGCTATTTCTTAGATAAAGTCACAGATCAGTTATTGATCTTTGAAGAGGGAAATAAGATTACAACGTATTTTGGGGATTACTCAGATTACTTAGAGAAAAATTTGGCAGAATCGGCACAAGTAGTGCAAAAAGAAAAAGTAGAAAAGACATCGATCAAAGTGGAACCAAGACCGAAGAAAAAGAAACTTTCGTATAAGGATCAGCTTGAGTGGAATGAAATTGAAGATAAAATTGAGGCTCAAGAAGAAAAAGTTGCATTATTAGTAAAAGAAATTGAAGAAGCAGGCAGTGATTACCAGAAAGCTCAACAGGCTATGGAAGAACACGCAAAAGAATCAGAGGTACTTGACCAACTATTGGAAAGATGGGCGGAGCTTTCAGAACTTGTAAATGAATAAGAAACACGAAAAGCGCATAATTCCAGTTATAAACTTGCACTTTCTTTGAAAAACTCAGAAATCCTTGCAATCTTGGCATAAACGACATGGGGATGGACTGAAGGTGCTTTCTTACCTTACGATCTCAGCCGATGGTGCATAGTGTGCTAGATAAATTTAAAGAGGCTCGGCTTTTTGCCGGGCCTAAAATTTTTTACAATCGCTTTGCACCTAAATAACGGGACTCCCAGTAATTAATTGTCATATCATCTACAACAACACCATCTGTTGAATCGGCATGAATAAATTTATTATTACCAAGATAAATGCCAGCATGTGATGGTCCTTGCTTGTATGTTTGAAAAAAGACAATATCACCAACACTTGGTTCAGATACACTCGCACCTTGGCTCCATATAGCTGTAACTGTACGTGGAATATCGACTCCATGTTGCTCAAAAACAAATTGTAAAAACCCACTACAGTCAAATCCATTTGGTGTTGTCCCACCCCAGACATAGGGAACTCCAATATAATTCATTGCAATTGATATCACACCCGCATCAACAGGTGGAGCTTCGTCCGTTTGCGGTTTTAAATTATCTGTTTGGGGTGGTGAAATGGTTTGGTTCTGCGCCTTTTTGACAGTTTCTTTTTTTATGGTGAGACCTCTAACGTTTTTGTTTTTCATAATATGATCGATTGTTTTTTCCGTTGCAATCCCATTTGCTTCTAAATTGAATTTCTTTTGATAAGCTTTTACACTCTTTTCCGTGACAGTTTCAAATTTTCCATCCACTGAGCCATTATAATAATTTAATTTCTCTAATTTGGCTTGAAGTTGTTTGACCTTAGGTCCTTCATCGCCGATTGTATAGAAAGCTGGCTTAAGTTCTGTCATTACTTGATTTAATTTTTGTAATGTTGTTTCACCTGCGATTCCATCAACCTTTAAATCATACAATTCTTGAAATCTCATCATGGCTTCCTGCGTGGATTTTCCGTAGTGCCCATCGATTGTTTCATAGTAAAAATTTAATCTATGTAACTGAAATTGTAGAAAACGGACAGTAAAACCAGTATCTCCATAACGTAATTTTTGTTCGGTATCGAATTGATAGTGTTTATATTGTAATGGATCAAGATTTTGCTTTTCAGTTGCAAAAGATGAGAGTGGGGTACTTAAGAAAATCCCAGCGGCAAGTGATGTCACGAAAATCGCTTCACGTGTCCCATAGCGTTTTATCATTGAAGTCCCTCCTTGGTGATTGCAAGAATCAAGTTTTGGTCACGTTTTCGAATAGATTTGTTGTAATAAAAGGCCATGGTAGTGATGTGATACTAATAACGCAGATAAAAATAAGGTGTTCTATTTTACTCTTTAAGACAACAATTCCGAAAACAAACATTGAAAGATAATACATGTTTATCCTATTGAGGGAAAAAAGGCATTATGACATGATGACCGATAATTAGTCCATAAGCGCTAATAAGAGACCAATGGAGAATGGTATATATAACTATGACATTTCTAGAAAATTGCAAATAAAATAATAGGACTAGAGTAGGGATCTTAATTATCTTACGTAAAGGTCTCTTAATGGATTAATAGTGAATTCCTGTGCTACAATGTCGGTAGAATATTTCGCAGGAAAAGGAGCGGTAGCATGAAAATTAAATCAATTGAACCAACACCTAGTCCAAATACAATGAAGATCAATCTAGATGAAGAATTACCGAAGGGAAAAAGCAATAATTATAAAAAAGACAATATGGATCAAGCGCCGCCACTCATTAAAGAAATCATGGCGATTGAAGGGATTAAAGGAGTCTATCATGTTGCTGATTTCTTAGCAATTGAGCGGAATGCAAAATATGACTGGCAGGAGCTGTTGCCTAATGTTCGTAAAGTATTTGGGGAAGATGTGGAACAAGCGGAAAAAGAAGGACAAATGCTTAATGAACATTTTGGCGAGGTAAAAGTATTTGTTCAAATGTATAAAGGCCTTCCAATGCAAGTAAAGCTTCATGATGGTGAACAAGAATTCCGTTATGGCTTACCAGATACGTTCAGAGACGCGTTACTACGCGCGCAAGATCTTAGTGGTAACGTTGTATTGGAGAGAGAATGGAAAGAACATGGTGTTCGATACGGCAATCATGATGAAATTGGAAAAGAAGTGGTTGATGAACTTGCTGCGGCCTATACGAAGGAACGTCTTGACCGCATTGTAAATCAAATTTCTGAGCAGACATCATCAACAACTATTCCAAAAAGAAAATCCTATAAGGTTACGTTGGAAATGCTCGATGATCCAGATTGGACCAAACGTTATGCAAGCTTAGAACAAATGGACCCAGAAGAAGAGGATATTCCTGTATTAGCAAAAGCATTAAAGGATGAGAAAGCTTCAATTCGTCGATTAGCAACTGTTTATTTAGGCATGATTGAAAAGCCTTCTGTATTACCTTATTTGTATGAAGCATTAAAAGATAAATCTGTAACTGTTAGGAGAACTGCTGGTGACTGTTTATCTGACATCGGTGACCCAGCAGCAATTGGAGCCATGTGTGAGGCATTAACAGACAAAAGTAAACTCGTAAGATGGCGTGCTGCGATGTTTTTATATGAAGTAGGTGACGAAACCGCACTTGACGCATTAAAAGCTGCAGAGAATGATCCAGAATTTGAAGTAAAAATGCAAATTAAACTTGCCATCGAACGAATTGAAGGTGGAGAAGAAGCTAAAGGCTCCGTTTGGAAGCAAATGACTGAAAGTCGTAATAAGTAAATTTCGATAGAACGATTTTTCAAACCTTATAATCTGTTTATTGGAATAGTATGGTTGTTGAAAATTGATTTTGTTTGTTCACATATAGTATGCTTATTTTATCAAATTTGAAATGGGAGGGATTTATATGTCAATGGCATATGATGAATATATGAAACAAATTGTGAAGCCAATGCGACAAGAACTAGTGGTTGCAGGCTTTGAAGAGCTTCAAACTGAGGAAGAAGTAGAAAACTTCATGGAGAAAGTCGAAGGAACAACACTAGTAGTTGTCAACTCTGTATGTGGTTGTGCTGCAGGACTTGCTCGACCAGCAGTTACACAAGCGGTCCTAAATAATGAAAAGAAGCCTGATCATCTTGTAACAGTATTTGCTGGTCAAGATAAGGAAGCAACTGCAAAGATGAGAGAATACTTTGAAGGCTATGAACCTTCATCTCCATCAATGGCATTATTAAAAGGAAAAGAAGTCGTTCACTTCATTCCTAGACATGAAATTGAAACAAATTCAATGGAAGGTATTATGGAAAATATTAACTCCGCTTTAAATAAACATTGTTAAAAAGATGTCAATTGACATCTTTTTTTCTGCATAAAAGGTGATAGTATGATCGTAACAACAGCAGGTCGAACAAATGAAACGATGGTGGAATTGGCCAAAAAAACAGCAGTAGAACTTAATATTC
>Ga0079224_100014213_pt1 | contig 11114 bp, 8 predicted proteins | sample Stecom2015_FD_80414 | JGI IMG/M metagenome (GOLD analysis project Ga0079224, IMG submission 80414) | Agricultural soil microbial communities from Utah to study Nitrogen management - Steer compost 2015 | ecosystem: Environmental > Terrestrial > Soil > Agricultural land | place: USA: Utah...
CGACGCGCGGGTCATCGTCGCGCACCTGGGCAGCGGTGCGAGCGTGTGCGGGATGCGCGAGCGCCGCTCGGTGCGTACGTCGATGGGGCTGAGCACGCTCGACGGACTGGTGATGAGCACGCGGCCCGGCAGCATCGATCCGGGGGTGCTGCTCTATCTGCAGCAGCAGCTGCATCTCGACGTCGACGAGGTGAGCCGCGGCCTGCATTACGAGTCCGGGCTGCTCGGGCTCTCCGGCGTGTCGGGCGACATGCGCGTGCTCGAGGCGAGCGAGGATCCTCGCGCGGCCTTCGCGATCGAGCTGTTCTGCCAGCGCGCGGCGCAGGAGATCGCCGCGACCGCGGTGGCGCTCGGCGGCTGCGATGCGATCGTCTTCACCGGCGGGATCGGCGAGCATAGCGAGCGCGTGCGCGGCGAGATCGCCGCGCTGCTGGGCTGGATGGGGGTGCGCGTCGACGCTGCGCTGAATCGCACGCACGGCCCGCGCGTGCATCACGACACGTCGTCGGTCGGTGTGTGGGTGGTGAAGACCGACGAGGAGCGGGTGATCGCGGGGCACGTGGCCGGGATGGTGTAGCGGCGCTGCTGCGCTTCTCGGCTGCGCACAGGCGCGCCCGCGGCCGACGGCCCGCGCCTTTGCGGGAGGCGTCGGCTGCTTGCGAAGGATGGATCGGATTCGCGCGTGTCGTCGCAGTTGCGCGCGGTTGTCTTCCGTGTGCGGGGTCGACGCTCAGCGTTCGATGGCGGGGAGGACGGTGCCGCGGCATTCGCCGAAGCCGATGCGGGCGAAGCCGGGGCGTTCGCACCAGGCGCGCAGGATCACCGTGTCGCCGTCTTCGAGGAAGCTGCGGGTTTCGCCGTTGTCGAGCGTGAGCGGGCGCCGGCCGCCGTGCGAGAGCTCGAGCAGCGATCCGCCTTCGTCGTCGCCGGGGCCCGACTGCGTGCCACTGCCGAAGAGGTCCCCGGGCTGCAGGTTGCAGCCGCCGATCGTGTGATGCGCGACCATCTGCGCGAGGCTCCAGTAGGACTCGCGGAAGTTGGCCCGCGACAGGCGCACGGGGCCGCTGCCCGATTCGCGCATCGTCTTCGTCTCGATCCACGCCTCGAGGTGCAGGTCGAGGCCGCCGCGGCGGCGATGGCCGTCGTCGTCGAGATAAGGCAGGGGCTGCGGGTCGTCCGCGCTGCGCGTCCATGGCACGCGATACGGTGCGAGCGCATCGAGCGTGACGATCCACGGTGAGACCGTCGTCGCGAAGTTCTTCGCGAGGAAGGGGCCGAGCGGCTGGTATTCCCAGGCCTGGACGTCGCGCGCCGACCAGTCGTTGAGCAGGCACAGGCCGAACACGTGGCGCTCGGCCTCGCCGATCGGGATCGGCGCGCCGGCGGCGTTGCCCATGCCGATCCAGATGCCGACCTCGAGCTCGTAGTCGAGCCGGCGCGAAGGCACGACGCTCGGCGCGTCGGCGCCCTGCGGACGGACCTGGCCATGCGGACGCGGGAAGCGCTGTCCGCTCACACCGATCGACGACGCACGCCCGTGATAGGCGATCGGTACCCACTTGTAGTTCGGCAACAGCGGCTGGTCGGGACGGAACTGGCGCCCGACGTTGGTCGCGTGATGCACCGATGCGTAGAAGTCGGTGTAGTCCCCGATGCGCGCGGGAACGCGGTACTCGGCTTCGGCCTGTGCCACGAGCCAGCCGGCCGCCTCGGCCGCGCGCGGCGCGTCCATGCGCAGCACGCGCGAGAGCGCGAGCCGCAGCGCCCGGAGCGGTTCGCGGCCCAGCGCCATCAGCGCGTTCAGCGTCTCGCCGCGCGCGCACTCCGCCGCCCTGCGCGCGTCGCCTTCCAACAGATCCGACGAAGCGGCGGCCGCGAGGTCGACGATCTGGTCGCCGATCGCGACGCCGCCGCGCCACGTTTCCGCGGCGTCGCGGCGCCGGAACACCGCGAAGGGCAGGTTCTGGATCGGGAAGTCGGCGCCCGGCTCGTTGGCGAACGCGACCCAGCTGCGCAGCGCCGGATCGTGCGTCTCGTCGAGTCGATCGTCGGGCATTGCAGTCGATGCCGTCGTCATCGGCGCGGGTCGAGGCGCTTCGGGTCGAAGTGCTTCTTCAGCCCGCGCCAGCAGTCGATGTAGTCGCGCTGGCGCTGGGGCGAGGCGAGCGCCTGCCGGGTCGGGCGGATCGGCAGGCGCGTCTCGAACATGAACGCCATCGTGTCGCGGATGTAGGTCGGCTGCGAGGTGTCGATCGCGCTCGCCTTCTCGAAGGTTTCGGCGTCGGGCCCGTGCGCGGTCATGCAGTTGTGCAGGCTCGCGCCGCCCGGAACGAAGCCCTGCTGCTTCGCGTCGTAGGCGCCGTGCACGAGTCCCATGAACTCGCTGGCGACGTTGCGGTGGAACCAGGCGGGGCGGAACGTGTCCTCCATCGCAAGGATGCGCGGCGGAAAGATCACGAAATCGATCGCGTCGACGCCCGGCGTGTCGGATTGCGACTGCAGCACCAGGAAGATCGACGGATCGGGATGGTCGAAGCTGATCGAGCCGATCGTGTTGAAGCGGCGCAGGTCGTATTTGTACGGCGTGCAGTTGCCGTGCCACGCGACGACGTCGAGCGGAGAGTGGTCGATCGGGGCCGACCAGAGATGGCCGAGGAACTTCGCCACGAGCTCGAAGTCGCCGTCGACGTCCTCGTAGGCCGCGGTGGGCGAGAGGAAGTCGCGCGGGTTGGCCAGGCCGTTCGAGCCGATCGGGCCCAGATCGGGGAGCCGGAACGGGGCGCCGAAGTTCTCGCAGACGTAGCCGCGCACCGCGTCGAGTGCGCCGCCGGCGGATTTCAGGTCGGGCAGATCGACCGCGAATCGCACGCCGCGCGGGATGACGGCGATCTCCTGCGGCTCGACCTCGAGCACGCCGAGCTCGGTGCGCAGGCGCAGGCGACCGAGCTGCGGCACGATCAGCAGCTCGCCGTCGGCATCGTAGAAGAAGCGGTCGCGCATCGGGGTGTTCGCGCAATAGACGTGGATCGCGCATCCGTTCATCGACGCCGGGTCGCCCTGGCCGGCCATCGTGAACAGGCCCTCGACGAAGTCGACCGGCACGCCCGGTTCGGGCAGCGGCAGCGGATCCCAGCGCAGCCGGCTGGGCGGCGTCTCGATGTCGCCGAATGCGCCGACGATCGCCCGGTCGTCGATGCGCCGGAAGGCGCCATGCGTCGCACCCGGCCGGATGCGGTACAGCCAGCTGCGCCGGTTCGCACCGCGCGGCGCGGTGAACGCGGTCGCTGACAGCTGCTCGGCGTACAGGCCGTAGGGACAGCGCTGCGGCGAGTTGCGGCCGACCGGCAGCGCGCCGGGCAGCGCCTCGGTGGCGAATTCGTTGCCGAAGCCGCTCTGGTAGCGCAGCCCCTCGGCCCTGTCGTCGTGCACGGCGTCGCGCAGGACCGGCTCCGGTTGCATTCCGCCCATCGGGGATCCTCCTGGAGAGTGTCCTCCTCGTGTCTCCCTCGATCGTAGCAGCCCGGCGGGCCGGCTCGCTTCGGCCGCACGGCCGCCTCGGCGCCTGCACCGCATGCGCGCACGGCATGGCCCGTGCGCAGGCGCGCTCGCGGAGGAGCGGCCCGTGCGCGCCGGCGCCCGCGCCGGTCGCGCTTCAGCGGAACACGACGGTCTTGCTGCCGTTGAGCAGGATGCGCCGCTCGGCGTGCCACTTCACGGCCCGTGCGAGCACGACGTTCTCGATGTCGCGGCCGATCGCGGTGAGCGTGTCCACGCCCATCGAGTGATCGACGCGCTCGACGTCCTGCTCGATGATCGGGCCCTCGTCGAGCGCGCCGGTGACGTAGTGCGCGGTGGCGCCGATCAGCTTCACGCCGCGGTCGTGCGCCTGCCGGTACGGGCGCGCTCCCTTGAAGCTCGGCAGGAACGAGTGGTGGATGTTGATCGCGCGGCCCTCGAGCCGCCGGCACACGTTCTCGGAGAGGATCTGCATGTAGCGGGCCAGCACGACGAGCTCGATGCCTTCGGCGTCGACGATCTCCATCAGCCGCGCCTCGGCACGCTCCTTGGTGGAGGGCGTCACCGGGATGTGATGGAACGGAATGTCGTATGACGCCGCGAGCTGGTAGAAGTCGCGGTGGTTCGAGACGACGGCGCGGATGTCGATCGGCAGCAGGCCCGATCGCTGGCGGAACAGCAGGTCGTTCAGGCAGTGGCCGAGCCGCGAGACCAGGATCAGCGTCGGCGACGGCTTCGTCGCATCGAAGAAGCGCCAGCGCATCGCGAAGCGTTCGGCGATCGGCGCGAATGCGCTCGACAGCGTTTCGGGCGACGCGTCCGCGCCGGCCTCGAAATGCGTGCGCATGAAGAACAGCCCCGTGTCGCGATCGTCGAACTGCGCGGCCTCGATGATGTTGCCGCCGTGCTCGAGCAGGAAGCCCGAGACGGCATGCACGATGCCCGGGCGATCGGGACAGGAAAGCGTGAGGATGAAACCGTCGGGCATGCGTGTGGCGGAAGCGGACCGGACCTTCTCGGATCAGTCGGGCAGTATATCGATGCGCCCGGACGCACCGCGGTTTCGGGGTGCCGTTTTGCGGCCGGCCGCCGGCGGGCGAGTGCGACGCGGCGGCGCGCTGCGGCGGCCTTCGATCAGCCGGAGCGGCCCGGCCAGCGGAGCAGCGGCCCGATCGCGTCGAGCGTGTTCTTCAAGATGAGCCCGTATTCGGTATCGCCTTCCATCACGAGCGCGCGCTCGAAGAAGAGGCGGTCGGCGTCGTCCTCGCCGCGCAGCAGGCGGAGATAGCTGCGCGCGTCGGCGGCAACGCGCAGCGTGACGTCGCCGCGGTCGGGCGCCGCGCGGAACCCGCCCGGGGTGAGGCGGACGCGGCAGCGAAGGCCGAGATCGAGCACCTCGACCTCGACCGCGTGGCCTGCCAGCTGCGCGCGATCGTCGGGCGACAGCCGCGGCAACAGCAGCCGGTCGAGCGCGAGCGCGAGCGCGAGCGACGGTGGCGCGATCGGCAGGCGGGCGACGAGCCGGCGCAACGGCGGCGGAACGGGCAGGCCCGCGGCGCTCGCCCCGGCGAATGCGGGCTCTCCGGGCGGTGTCGTCCTCACGTGTCGATCTCCTGCAGTCCGGGCGCGCGCCGGGCGAAGCCGTCCACCAGCTCGCCCGGCAGCGGCAATTCGCGCAACGCCTCGAGTGCGTCGTGTGGATCGGCACCGCCGTTGTAGACCGCGTCGAAGCGCTCGACGACCGTGTCGAAATGCGAGGCGCAGGGCGAAAGCCGGATGCGGCCGATGCCCGCATCGAGCACCGCATCGCGTTGCGTGATCAGGCAGTGCAATGCCGCCGACTGGGTCTGGATGCCGTTCAGCGTGAGAAAGGCCTCGCCTTCGCCGGTGTCCAGCCGCAAGCCGTCGGGATGCTCGATGCAGCGAAAACCGCACTCGTCCTTCTTCAGTCGGTAGTGGCGCGCGGTGAAGCAGCGCGCGGAGAAGGCGAGCGGCAGGCGGCCGAAGGCGAAGATCTCGGGCTCGATCGGCACGTCGCCCGCGGGCCCGCCGCGCACGCGCTCGTCGGCCGGGTCGATGCACGCGATCGCGCCGAGATCGAGCTCGACGGGCGGCACCCAGCGCACCGCGCCGAGCGCGGCGTACTCCTCGAGCGCGGGACGGCTGTAGACGTTCACGTGCGGGCCGAGCACGAAGCGCTGCCCGGCGAGCGTGCGCAGCGCCGACGAGTCGCCGGCCTCGACGAGGAATTCGTCCTGCGCGGTGAGTGCGCGCATCTCGCGCAGGTCGGCCTCCGACTCGAGCAGCGCCTGGGTGCCGAGCACCACCTCCTTGCCGCACGCGGCGAGGTCGCGGGCGAGCGCGACCCAGTCGTCGCGCTTCAGCTCGTGGCGGCGCGAGCAGACGATCTCACCCAGCGTGACGGTGTCGGCGGGCGATTCCGCGATGCGCGCGTAGAACTCGATGACCGTGCGGCGCGGCCAGTAGTAGAGCAGCGGCCCGATGCTGATGCGCGTGCGCGCCGCCGGTGCGTTCGCCTGGTCCATCGTGGTCGGTCCCTGCGTCATCGCCACGGCCGGTCGTAGGCGCCGAGCGTGTGCTGCTGACCCTCGGACCAGCGTCCGAGCGCGGCGACCCATTGCGGTTGCACGCTGAAGCGCTCGCGTTTCGCCGCGCAGTCGTCGATCGCTGCGCGCCAGACGCGCGTGACCTGCTCGACGTACGCGGGGCTGCGCTGCCTTCCCTCGATCTTGATCGCCGCCACGCCGATGTCGAACAGCTGCGGCAGGATCGCGAGCGTGTTCAGGCTGGTCGGCTCCTCGAGCGCGTAGTCGCGCTGGCCCTCGACGTGGAAGCGCCCCTTGCACAGCGTCGGGTAGCCGCGCGGCTCGTCGGGGGCGTAGTGGTCGATCAGCACGCCGTTCAGCCGCGCCTGCACGCCGTCGCCCGTTTCCTCCCAGCGCACGGCCGACGGCGGCGAGCAGACGCCCGCCGTGTTCGGCGACTGGCCGGTCGCGTACGACGACAGCGCGCAGCGTCCCTCGACCATCACGCACAGGCTGCCGAAGCCGAAGACCTCGACCTCGGCGCGAGTGTGGCGGGCGAGGTGCGCGACCTGCGAAAGCGTGAGCACGCGCGGCAGCACGGCGCGCTGGATCGCGTAGCGTTCCCGATGGAACTCGATCGCTTCGTAGGTGGTGGCCGACGCCTGCACCGACAGGTGCAGGCGCAGCTGCGGGTGCGTGCGATGCGCGTAGCCGAGGACGGCGACGTCGGCGCAGATCAGCGCGTCGGCGCCGAGCTCCGCCGCGGTGTCGACCGCGCGCCACCAGCGCGCAGGATCTCGTGCATCGGCGTAGGTGTTCAGCGCCATCAGCACCTTGCGTCCGCGCGCATGCGCGTAGTCGATGCCGCGGCGCATCTGGGCGAGGTCGAAATTCAGCCCCGCGAAGTTGCGCGCGTTCGTCGCGTCCTTCAGGCCGAGATAGACCGCGTCGGCGCCGGCGTCGACGGCGAGCGTCAGCGCCCGCAGCGAGCCGGCCGGACAGACGAGCTCGGGCTTGCGCATCGTGTCGCGGGGGGCGTTCATCGGCAGGCGTCTCCGGAAAAGGCGTGTGCGTTCAGCGGCCGCGACCGTCGGTGCGTGCGCGCCCGTACCAGCCCATGTAGCGCAACGACCAGACGAGCATCGCCGCGCTCCAGAAGAGCGCCGCGCCCACGAGCATCGGCGCCTGCGTGCGCAGTGCCTCGGCGGCGATGCGCGACACGGTGGCGGCCTGCAGCGCGAGGAACAGCCACCAGACGATCCGTTCGGAAGCGAGCGTTCGTCCGGCCTGGCCGCAGGTGACGCGACTCACCATCGCGAGCATCGTCGAGCCGAGGAATCCCATCGCCAGCGCGTGCAGCCACGCCAGCCGTAGGCCGGCGACACCCGAGCCCGAGGTGAGCGCGAACGCATCTGCGGCCCGCAGCGCGAAGGCGATGCCGAGCCAGACGAGACCGGCGTGCAGCATCGCCAGTAGCCGGATGCCGAGGTTCTGCTCGCTGCGCCAGCGCCAGGCGAGCCACAGGACCAGCGCGGCCATCGCCGCGTCGACGGCGAACGTCAGCGCATGCAGGCCGCGCACGAAGCCCGAGCCGGGAGCCGCCGACGCGACCGCGTGCACGACCGGCTGCAGCGCGAGCGCCGCCACCATTAGCCCGAGCGGCGCGTTGCCGTAGCGACGCTCGATGGCGGGCGAGGCGACGTGAAGGAAGGGCACCATGCGATGCAGCGCACCGACGAACACCGGCGCGAGGAACCAGCCGACCAGCGCCGACTCGACGAAGAGCAGCCGGGCGGGTTCGCCGGCCGCGAGCGACCACGCGCCATAGCCGAAGGCGGCGGCGCCGAAGCCGCAGGCGAGCGCGATGACGCGCAGGTGCAGCCGGTCGTCGGCACGCGAGGCGGCGATCATCGCGGCAAGCCGCACGACGAACAGGCTCCAAGCGACGGCCACGAGCGCCAGGCCGCTCGCCGCCATCCGCAGGTCGAGCTGTGCGCCGGCGGCGAAGAGCGCCCATCCGGGCACCCACGCGCACACCAGCGGCAGCAGCGACGCCGCGCGCACCGGGGGCAGGCGCAGCCAGCGCGGCCCGGCGGTGCAGAGGAAGCCGGCGAAGAACATCGGCATGAAGGATCCGGCCATCACCAGCGCATGCGCGACGCCGGGCGCGAGCACGAAGGGTGGCGTCGCGCCGAAGGCGCGCAGCACGACGATCGCGGTCCACCAGAGCGACGCCGCGGCGAGCAGCGACATCGCGGCGAAGAACGCCAGTCGGTGCGGTGCATCGAGCAGCGTCGAGAAATGCCAGCGCGCGCGGGGCGCGCCGGTGCGATCGCCGGGGCGATCGACGAAGGGGCGATGACATCGATCGGCCGGTACGCGGGGCACGGAACTCGTCGGTCAGCTCGGGACTGTAGGCGGTGTCAGGCTCGCACCGCCTTGCGCGAGATCAAGAGGATCGCGACGCCGTCGGCTCGCCCGACCCGTCCGGGGACGACAGCAGCTCGATCATGCGCTCGATCAGGCGCGCGACCTGGTGCTGCGATGCCAGCGAGAAACGTGCGCGGGTCGGTCCTTCGGGTTCGACGCGAATGGTGAGCCAGTCGGACGGCGCGGCCGCGAAGACGATCTCGTCGGTGACGTCGTCGCCGACGAAGGCGACGCGCGAGACGCCTATCTCGGCCGCCAGCTCGGCCAGCGCCTCGAGCTTCGTGCGCGCGCCGGGCGGCAGCACGTTCAGGACGAACTTGCCGCCGATCGTGCGCGCGGACGGGTCGAGCGCGGCGACGATCTCGTGCAGCGCGCGTTCCGCCGCCGCCGGATCGGCCGCGCGGCGGTAGTGCAGGCTCAACGTGGCCTGCTTGTCCTCGATCTCGACGCCGCCGTCGGGTCCGAAGCGACGGTCGATCTCGCGCTGCAGTCGGGCGCGCCAGTCGGCCATCGTGCGCCGGGCCTGCACCGCCTCGTCGCTGTCGCCGAGCAGCGCGTCGTTGCCGTGGTTGCCGATCAGCCGGATCGACGAGATGTCGGCGCGCGCGCGCAGGTCGGCGATCCCGCGGCCCGAGACGATCGCCACGCGGATGCGCTCGGCCAGCTCGCGCAGCAAGCGCTCGACCTCCGGATGCAGCCGCGCCAGCGGGGGCAGCTCCACGATCGGTGCGAGCGTTCCGTCGAAGTCGAAGGCGACGAGCGCGCGCTCCGACAGCAGCGCGCGAAGCGCGGCGTCGCCCTCCGTGCTGAAAATGGATGGGGGCGTCGTGTTCAAGCCGAGATCTCCTGCTCGTCCTCGCCGAGGCGTGCGCGCAGCCGCGCGCGCCGGCGCAGCCGTCCGGCGTCGAGCAGCATGCGGCCCGCCCAGCGGAACACGTTGAACTCGCGCACCAGCTGCCGCATGCTGCGCATGCGCGCCTGCTGCTCGCTTTCGGGCATCGTCAGCGCGGTGTGCAGCGCCTCGGCGACCTGGTCGATATGGTAGGGGTTCACGATCAGCGCCTCGTGCAGCTCGCGGGCCGCGCCGGCGAACTGGCTGAGGATCAGCACGCCGCGCTCGTCGTCGCGCGAGCCGATGAACTCCTTCGCGACGAGGTTCATTCCGTCGTGCAGGCTGGTCACGACGCAGACGTCGCAGGCCCGATAGTGCTGGAAGACCGACGCGCTGTCGTGGTGCTCGATCAGCAGGCGAACCGGCTCGGGCCCGCCCGCATCGAAGCGCGCGTTGATCTGCGCGGCGATCTCGCGAACCTGCGTCTCGAAGCGCTGGTATTCCTCGAGCGACGAGCGCGACGGCGCGGCGATCTGGATCAGCGTGAAGCGCCCGATCCATTCCGGGTGCAGCTCGAGCAGCCGCTCGACCGCGCGCATGCGTTCGATGATTCCCTTCGTGTAGTCGAGCCGGTCCACGCCGACGGCGAGACGGTGGCCCGGCGGCAGGCCCGCCTGCTCGAACACCTCGGCGCGCGCCGCCTCGGCCGTGCCCGGTGGCGGCGCCTCCGGCCATGCGATCGAGATCGGATACGCCTCGACGCGCGTCGGGCGCCCGCCGACGGTGACGGTGGACGATTCGTGCTCGATGCGCGCCTCGACGAATCGATCGACCGTCTCGAGGAAGTTCTTGCAGTGATAGCGCGTGTGGAATCCGAGGATGTCGCTGCCGAGCAGCCCCTCGATCAGCTCGCGCTTCCACGGGCAGATGCCGAAGGATTCCGGGTTCGGCCACGGAATGTGCCAGAACATGATGATCGTTGCGCGCGGCAGCCGCTCGCGCACGAAGCGCGGTACGAGCGCGAAGTGGTAGTCCTGCACGAGCACGACCGGGTCTTCCGTCTTCGCTTCGCTGATCACCGCGTCGGCGAAGCGCTGGTTGACGCGCTGGTAGTACTCCCAGTCGGAGCTGCGGAACACCGGACGCACGTGCGCGATGTGGCACAGCGGCCAGATCCCCTCGTTGGCGAAGCCGTAGTAGTAGCCTTCCTCTTCCTCCTGCGTCAGCCAGACTCGGCGCAGCGTGTACGAAGGATCGCGCGGCGGCACGGCGACGTGGTCGCGTGCGTCGACGGTCTCGCGGTCGGCCGAGCCGCTGCCGTGCGCGATCCACGTTCCCGAGCACGCGCGCATCACCGGCTCCACGGCGGTGACCAGGCCGCTGGCGGGCCGGCGCACCACGGGTCCGTTCGGCCCGGCCTCGTGGATGTACGGCTCGCGGTTCGACACGACGATGATCTCGTCGCCCGAGAGCTGCTCGCGCAGCAGCTTGCGAAGCGTGTGCGGCGTCCAGTGCAGCGTCAGGTCGTCGTGCAGCCGTTGCTCGCTCTCGATGTCGCGCAGCATCTCGCGCAGATCGCCGATCAGCGGTGCGAGCTCGGGCGCCGGGGGCGCCGCCGGCGAGCGCAGCGTCTCGTCGCGCAGCATCTCCCGCACGCCGGCGACCCAGCCGCGCAGGCTGAGCTGGGCGACGAGCACGGTGATGCCGGCGATGACCAGGCCGGCCATGACGAACAGCCCGATGACCCAGAAGCGCGTGTCGGCGCTGCGCCGCTGCATGAAGCTCATGTC
>Ga0079224_100014214_pt1 | contig 11113 bp, 10 predicted proteins | sample Stecom2015_FD_80414 | JGI IMG/M metagenome (GOLD analysis project Ga0079224, IMG submission 80414) | Agricultural soil microbial communities from Utah to study Nitrogen management - Steer compost 2015 | ecosystem: Environmental > Terrestrial > Soil > Agricultural land | place: USA: Utah...
CCCTCATCGGCCGCGGCGACATGCTCTTCTCGCCCCCCGGCTCTTCCCGCCTCGTGCGCGCCCAAGGTGCCTCCGTCTCCGACGAAGAAGTCACCGACGTCGTCGAATTCCTCAAGAAAAACGGTCCGCCCCAATACGCCCAGTCCGTGCAGGCGCAGATCGACCGCGACGCCGCCGGCGACGACGACAAAGGATCCTCCGACCCCGTCGAAGGCGAAGGCGACGACGAGCAACTCTTCCGCCAGGCCCTCGACGTCATCCGCTCCACCAAGCGCGCCTCCACCTCCATGATCCAACGTCGCCTGCGCATCGGCTACAACCGCGCCGCCCGCATCATGGACCAGATGGAAGACAAAGGCATCGTCGGCCCCGAAAACGGCTCCAGCCCCCGCGAAATCCTCGTGGACCTCGACAGCATGTGACCGCCCTCGCGCCCCGAACCGCAAAACGCCCGCCCGCTCCGCGCTTTCCGCTTTGTCTTTCCCGCGCAAACCGGTGTTAGCTCGGAGAGCCTGATTTACCTTTATCGCACAACCTCGTAACCACCCACCCATGCAATCCATCGGCGAACGCCTCGAAGAAGCCCGCAAACGCAAAGGCATCTCCATCCGCGAAGCGGCCGAAGCCACCAAGATCCGCTCGGACTACCTGCACAAATACGAGAGCAACCAGTTCGATCTGAAGCTCCCCGAGATCTACGTCCGCGGATTCCTGCGCAACTACGCCAACTACCTCGGCGTCCCCGCCGACAAAATCGTCACCGATTACGAGGCCCTCGGCATCGGCGAAGAACGCAGCCAGCGCGGCGTCAACCGCGAGGTGTATGGCCGCATGGACCTCTCGGCTCCGGCCAAGCAAAAAGCCGACCGCGAAGACCCTGCCCACCAACCCGCCCCCGGCACCGCGCCCAAGGAAGAGCCGCACCACAACCGGCCTGTCCCCAACCGCACCGGCAGCAGCATCGCCGGCCTCGAACGCGTTTTTCTGCTCAAGACCGGCACCCTCGGCATCATCGGACTGGTCCTGCTCATACTCGTCATCTGGGGACTCGTCGCCCTCTTCAGCGGCGGCGGCTCCGCGCCCGCCGATCCGCTGACCGCCACCGCCCCCGTCCGCCCCGGCGAACCCACCATCGACATCGTCACCACCGGCCCCGTCACGCTGGAGGTCACCCGGCACAGCGACGGCACCGGACTCTTTCACAGCAACGGCGAACTCCCCGCCGGCTTCCGCCTGACCCTTCCCAAGACCACCGTCATCGTGAAGACCTCGGCCATCGAAAGACTCCAATTCGATTACCAAGGCGGCCGCACTCAAATCCCCGGTCGCACCGGCCCGCAAAACATCACCATCCCGCTCGACCAAGTCCGGTAACCGCATCCGCGCGCCGCTTGCAGGCCCACCGCGACAGCAAAGCCGCCGACCATCCCTCGAAATGTAGCCGCCCCTGTTCCCAAGGGCATGAGAGACGTTCCCCCGCTCAACATCATCGCACGCACGGCTGAGGACAGCCGTGGCTACATCCCAAAACGTATTGCCCGTGTCCACCTCCGCCCGCCTGCGCCGCGTTTACCTCCCCTCGCTGCTTCTCGCCGGCGACACCCTGATCGCCTTTCTCGGACTCTCCCTCGGCTACTGGCTGCGCTACGAGACCCCCGTCGGCTCCGTCGGCCTTGATGTGCCCGACGCCACCTACGGCGCCTACCTGCCGCTCCTGCTGCTCGGCACCGCATTCCTCGTCGCGGCCTACGCCCAGCTCAACCTCTACGAAGAACGCCTGCTTCTGCGAAAATTCCAGGCGCTCAACCTCATCATCAAAGGCACCACCTTCTGGCTCGTCGCCTACCTCAGCCTCTCGCTCGTCCTCTACTTCAGCCCGCCCATCTCGCGCTGGTTCGTGATTCTCGCCTACGTGATCGTGCTGACCCTTATGTTTGCCTGGCGCACGCTCGCCTACCGCCTCTTCACCCGTCCCGGCATCGTCACCCGTCTGCGCCAACGCGTGGCCATCCTCGGTTGGAACGACGAAGCCCGCACCCTCGTCGCCGACCTCGCCGCCAACCCCGCGCACCCCTTCGCCTTCGCCGGCGTCGTCCCCCTCCCCGACGACACCGTGCCCGCCGACCTCCCCGTGCTCGGCGGCCTGGCGACGCTGCGCACCGCCCTGCGCGACCATCACATCGACGTGCTCCTGGCCGCCCGCACCGACCTGCCCCGCGAGGAACTGCACACCATCGTCGAAACCTGCGAACACAGCTTCGTTGATTGGAAAATCGTGCCCTCGTCCTTCCAAATCCTCATCAGCGGCCTTCGCCTGCAAACCGTCGGACGCCTGCCCGTGCTCGGCGTCGAGGAGCTCGCCATCAACCGCCTCTTCAACCGTGGCCTCAAGCGCGGCCTAGATACCCTCGGCGCACTCGCCGGCCTGATCCTCTCGATCCCGGTCATCGCCCTGCTCGCCGTCCTCATCAAACGCGAGTCCCCCGGCGGCCCCGTATTTTTTGCCCAACGACGCATGGGCGCCGGCGGCCGGCACTTCACCATGTGGAAACTCCGCAGCATGCACCCCGACGCCGCCGCGACCGATCACCTCAACGTCAGCACACAGGCCAACGACCCCCGCCTACTGCGCATCGGCGGCTTCATCCGCCGCTGGAACCTCGACGAACTCCCCCAATTCTGGAACGTGCTCAAAGGTGACATGAGCCTGGTCGGCCCGCGCCCCGAGCGCCCGCACCACGTCGAACGCCTTGCCGGCGAGATCCCGCACTACCTCCCCCGCCACCTCGTGAAACCCGGCATGACCGGTTGGGCGCAAATCAACGGCCTGCGCGGCGGCAACCATCTCGCCCGCCGCATCCAGCTCGACATCTACTACATCGAAAACTGGTCCATCTGGCTCGACCTGCAAATCCTAGGCCTGACCCTCGCCCGCTGGAAAAACCCCGCCGACGCCGGCTGAGCACGCCGGCGACAACTCACAGTGGCCGCACCCGACGATGCCCGCGCAGACGTGCCTTCAACCGCGCGACCATTTTCCACGCGCCAAAAGCCACCCGCCACTTCCAGCGCACCAACGCCGAGTCGCGCGGATTAAAATGTTTCAGATAAACATCACGATTCGCGTCAAAGATCGCCGCTGACATCGCCTCGTAATTTTTGGCCACGCTCAGCCCCTTCAAGTGCGTGATAGCCACCCGCCCGTCATAGACGATGCACCGCCCCGACTTGGCCACGCGGATGCACAGGTCGAGATCGTCGCCATACATAAAAAACGCCTCGTCAAACACCTGCGCCCGCCCATCCGCGCCCCGCGTCGCCACCTCTTCGAAAACCGCGCGCCGCCCCAGCATGAATGCCCCGTTGATTGCCCCGACCTCGTAAGTGCCCTCCTCTGGCAGATGCGTTAAATTATAACCCGCCGCCCAAGCCCGGTCGCGAAACCGCGCCGCCAGACCACTCGCCCGGCAAAACCCATCCCACAGCGTCGGGATGCTCCGCCGGCATGCCATATCCATCTCCCCGTCGGCCATGACCAGCTTCGGCGAAATCAATCCGATCTCCGGCTCGACCAACGCCCGCCGCAGACAATGTTCCAGCGCCGCCGCGTTGCACACCGTATCGGGATTGAGAAAAAGCACGCATTCGCCGGTGCTGCGTGCATAACCGAGATTGTTGCCCCGCCCGAACCCCAGATTCGTCTCCGGCACCACATAATCCGCATCAGCCCGCGCCGCTCGCACAACGGCGCCCGTGCCGTCCGCATCCAGCGAATTGTCCACCACCACGATCTCGACCGGGCGGCCAAGCAGCATCAACGGGATCGACCGCACAGCAGCCCCGATTTCATCGGCCGAGCGGTAGGCGACAATGATGATGGAGAGGATAGGCGAGTCCGGCATCGACAGAGCGCCACGCTGCGAAATGCTCGCAACGAAAGCAATGTCCGCCTCCTCGCCCCATATCAGCGTGATCGTCGTCTGCAAAAATCCGGGGATTCGCCTCCACGCGACGCTGGAAAGCGTCTGGTCACAGCAGGGTGTTTCGGCGGAGCTGGTGGTTGTCGATGGTGCATCAACCGACGGGACGGTCCCATGGCTGGAGTCTCGACGCGATCGAATGGCGACCCTCATTTCCGAGCCCGACCAAGGCGTTTACGACGCCATGAACAAAGGCGTCTCTGCCGCGCGCGGGCAGTGGCTGTTTTTTTTGGGGAGCGATGACCGTTTGGCCACTTCCTCCGTGCTCGCCGAAGTCGCCGCCCTTCTCTCGCAGACACCCAACGCCGTGGTTTCCGGGGAAGCCCGCTTCGACGACGGGCGCCTCTACCCATTTGCCGGCTCGGCCGCCGCTATCCGCCGTAACTTTGTCCACCACCAAGCGACCTTTTACCGCCGCGAACTCTTCACCCGTCACGGCCACTTCGACACCTCCCTGCGCATCCAAGCCGACTACGAGCACAACCTGCGCCTGCTCCGCGCCGGGGAATCGTTTCAATCAATGACCTTGCTCATCGCCAAATGTGCCAGCGGAGGTCTGAGCGATTCCGGCAGTTGGGCGAATTATCGTGAAGAAATCACCGCCCGCCACCGCCACTTCCCCGCTTGGCGCTGCTGGCTATGGGACATCATTTCCGTCGTCCGCTACCTCCGCAAAAGGATCATGCGCAGTCTCGCGAGCAATTGACCGGAAAATCGACCAAACCCGCATCGCCCGGACACCCACGTATCACCGACACGCAGCCAGTCGCTGCCAAACACCAAGCGCAAAAGCAGTCCTCGCCAAAAATTCCGGCCGAAACGCAGCGGCGTGCGGTTGAAATCCACGTTGGGACAGATGGCTCGCAACTCGTCGCGTGCCGACTTTAGCGCCTGCCAATATGGGCCATACACCGCCTGGCGTAGGTGCCAAGGCATTACTCCATAATCCAGTTGCCCAGACTGCCACCACCACGTTCCTAGAATCGGGCGAAACCGCGCGAAATGAAAGAGCACAAGTGGCTCCCCATCAAAAGCAACCCTTCCCGACTCCGTGACCTCACACCCATGTCCGGCCCAGCTCCAAGGGGCGGCGTTAACCCCCGCGTGAGCCAGCACCAGCACCGCGTCACCAAAGCGGGCCGGCCAGTCTTCCAGATATTTTTGGTCCGCGTATTTGCCCTCCTCAAGCCGGTCGTGGCACCATTCTAAGCAACGCGCGCGCCAATCGTCGAGGCATGCCCTGCCCGTCGCGTCGTTCTGGAACGACAGGATACCCACGTTGAATCTCCCGTGCTGTTCGTAGTGCTTTAACCACGACGGGAATCGATGCTCCGTCATCAGGACACTCGCCTCCGCAGCATCCATCGTATGAAACACCGGATCGGGGCTTTCGAAAAAAAACATGTCCGCATCCACGTAGGTTATGCGCTCCATCTCAGGATTCCTCGCCAGCAGCCATCGCGGCCAGCATGGCGAGAGCGTGAAATAGTATTCCACCCGCGAGCGATTTCCCTTGGCGGCGAGTAACTGTTCGTCACCCGTTTCGCAGTCCGGCAACCGCACTGCCCGCAGCGCCGGCCTCTTCAATGCCTCCAGCGTCACTGCACAGGCCTCGTCCAAGGCCAGCACCCACAACACAGCCTCGGCGTCGTGACGCTTGAGCGACTCGAACAGAGCGAGCCCCTGAATCAGGAAACCACTGTCGAAGTAGGTGCAGAAGTGACGCATCGCGATGGAGTAGAAACCGACCGCCGGGCCAGCACGACGTTATCTAGGTAAAAATCCAGATTACGGGGTAAAATCACAGCCGCCAAAAGACCCACAAGATTGATCGGAGCGATGATAAGAAGCTGTATCAGCGACCGCAGAACTTTGCCACGCCTAGCCACAAGCTTGTAAACCCACCCGGCGCAAATCTGCGCAATCGCACCGGCGTCGGCCGACGCCTTCTCGAAATTGAGCACCTCAAATCCGTTTCGCTCCAACAGCGTTTTCAGCCCAAATGATGAATAACGTCCGAAGTCATACGGTTGCTCATGCTCATCCCAAATAAAAGGCACGGTGAGAACCAATGCGCCTCCTGGTCGCAGCACACGGTGAATCTCCCCTAAAAATTGCTCCGGCGTAAAAACGTGTTCCAGCACTTGGGTGCAAAGCGCTCCGTCGAACTCAGCATCCGGAAACGGAAACCGACCGCCATCATAGAGAACATCCGCCAGTCCGTCCGCGCGACGCGCGGGCGTATCGTAATCGAGCCCCGTATAACGTTCGGCCCGCACAAATCTGCGGTAGGGCATCCGTCCACAGCCCACGTCAAGCACCCCGCCACGCAATTCCGACAAAAGACCGATCAGTGATCGGTGCAGCCCGCGCCGCGCCAAATAAAACGGGTTTACCATCCAGCCCAGTGGACCCGGATCAAAGAGCTGCTGATGATACCATACCTTGAAAGTGCCAATCATTGGCCACCTCCAGAACCAGAAAAAGGCACAATGCGTTTCAGCATAAGTCCTCGAAAATCAAAGTCCTTACCAGCCGCGTCAAACGTTTGCCACTCCGACACCACTGTCCACTTACCCGCCAAGGGAGCCAGCAGTCGCTCTCGATTAAAAAACCAACAGGGGTAACTCGCTTGATAAATGGATGGCGGCACATGCTGCACGGTGAGCCAATCATCTCCTCCTTTCACAAAACCGGTTCGATCAATAATCATCCATCGACAATCGCAGGCCTCCAGATCGGCCAATAAGCGATGCGGTTCCTTCATATAAGGTAGCACGCTTGATAGCAGCACGACATTCGGCACCCCTTGGGAAAGACACGCATCAACAGTGCTGTAAAAGCGTAGCGGACCGACTTCAAATTCGCGCCGCCCCGCTTCCACAAACCCCTCCTGCTCGACGATGCTCCAACGCGCAGGAGCCGGTTGCGTCAACCAACCACGATGTTGCCACCAAGTGCTTCCAAGTGCGCCTCCAAAATCCAACACATCCAATTCCCCCTCTTCCGCCGAAACTATCCGCAAAGCCTCCAACAAGGGTTTATGGCATGCTGGTTGGTAAAAAAGAACCGTGTCTCGCTCCCATACGGCATGTCCATCGCGCACCGCGCGAGTAGCCTCCACCGCCTTATGGAGAATGGCATCTGCCTCATAGCCCGAGGCTGCAGCCCGGGCCGTTGCCCACGAATCATATTTCCCCCGATATCTCCGCTCATAACTCCATGATCGGACCGCCGTCTTCACACGGTCCGGGACACACCCCTTGAGCATGGACATCAAGGAAGCCATCACAGACTTCTCCTTAGCCGACCACATATCTTTCGCCAAACACGCGCGACAAAAGCTTGGGGAGGACACGCCCTTGTCCACAGAACGCGACAGGCGGCATGCTCCTCCGCCTCCGGCCATATATCCGGAACGGGCGGGGCCAAACGCAGGGGGGGATTTATCCAATCCGTGGCCCCGGCAGCATTGGTCGCCTGGTCGAATCCGATGTGCTCCACCATTGACCAAGGTGGTCGCAAGCAGAGTCCGTTGTTTTGAAAATGATGATATAACCAGCGCACAGCCCAAATGTTTTTGCGCAACTCATCACGAGCCTGCGCAGGTAGATCAACACCATAGGCATCTGGTGCTATGCCGTTCCTCTCGGCCTGACGCATCTTTTGCAACGCAGTTTCACCCATATCTGCCCAAGCCCGGGCGTAGGATCCCCAAACCCAGCAGTCGGCACGTGCATCAAAATAAGGCCGACACTCCATGTGCGTGGGTGTCACTCGTGGATGAGTCCAGCCAGATACGCTCATCACCCGCAAATCTTTCGCGTAATGACGCAAAGCCTCACACATCCATCGGTAAGTTCCTGGCACGCAAATCAGATCATCCTCCCACACGATGAACATCTCGTGACGCGCCGCCACGTCGGTCACCCCGGCAAGCACATTGCGTCCCAATCCTAAATTTTCCTCGCGCTCGACCAAGTGCAGCTCACACCAGTCAACCTGCCTGAGCAGGTCGCGCACCTCCGCCACCCCGGCCTTGTCTCTCTCGCTTCGAGGCCCGTCGGCATAGGCATGGATCACTGGCACACGCTCCCTTTGCAAACACTGCAACACACGCCTCAAATGACATGGTCTCGCGTAGGCGAAAAGAATGACTGGAATCATCAAGTTCACAGTCCCAGCACGTTGTTTGACCGATAGAAAATACTGGTGCATTTCCGCTCCACCATACCCGGCGCAAGGCCCCAAAATTCCACGGACCGATAGCCGCGCTCCTTCAGAAAGCAGATCCCCTCCCTGTATTCCTCTCGTTCAGCATCGTCGAGGATGAGCACTCCCCGAGCTGACAGATACGGCTCCGCCGCTTGGATGCAGCGCACTCGGTTTCGTCCATCCACGCTCACAATATCCGGAGCCTCGCCACATTCCCTAATCGCCATGACATACGCATCGGACAAGGCCTCATGGCCTAGCAAATTCACATTTTTCTGAAGCCGCGGCCTCAGATATTCGGCAAACTTCTCATCATGCTCAACTGCGGTTACCCGCCCCGTGTGCCGGGCAAAAAACAACGTTGATGCGCCCGCGCCATATTCGAAAACAGATTGGTTTTTATCCAACCGAGAAATCAGAAAGTCGATGGACGGGTAAGTCGCCCACGGGATTGGGGACCCGAGCCTATCAACGACGGAAGATGTTCGAACACTTTCAGTCCAACCGGTTTCCGCCAGATACCCCTCGGTAACCAACGTGCCAAGCTTCCTTGCAACACTAGGCCGGACAAGCATGCCCACAAACGCCCAGGCCTTGCGCACCGGTGATGAAAATTTCATGGAGCTATTTATGGGCGACATAAAAAGGCCAACGTAAGAAAACAAACAATGCCTTGGTTTGCATCCATGCCGATTTCCTCACTGGTGCAAAACAAAAGGAGGACAACCAAGCGGCAACGGCCTGCGCCACCAATGTGGCCCACGCCGCACCCAGCCCATCATAGCGAGGGATCAGGGTTAGATTCAAAACAACATTGACCACCAATCCCGCGACCGTGGCCAAAAGATAGAACCGCACGTGCCCCTCGTTACTCAAAAACTGTCCGCGGGCCACCCCCAGAAACACAAAAATGCTCGACCATATATGCACAGCCAACACCGGACCGGCATCCATGAATTCGGCACCATACGCCGCGCTCACAACCCACGGCGAAGCAAGGGCCAGCGGAATCGACACTAGGTAGGCCAGCCCGGCGTTCAAGTCATAGCTTCGCTGTAATCTGTCACCGTAGACTCTTGCCCCCTGCGCACGGGCTCGCATCAAAGCAGGCAACAGACTGGCCGAGACTGCCACCGGAATAAAATACCAGACTTCGCTCAACCGCACGGCGGCTGAATAGATGCCCACCTGCGTGACACCCGCCAACCCGCGCAGCATCAAAATATCGACTTTCAGATATAACGTCACGGCCAGTCCGGATAGGAGCAGGGGCCATGACTCTTTCAGGAACTCCTTGGCCAGACCCGAATCAAACAACGCGAATCGAATACGCCCCCCGCTCCGACCGGCCCACCAACCCAACAACACCCCGGCGGTAAGCATCTCGCCAAGCACCACCCATGCAAACGCCTGTAAGGGGGCCTGCATGGCCACCAACAACACCCGAAATACAGCCGCAATAAGCAAAGCAATCGATTGAGCCCATACGGAATATCGTGCCTCCAGCCGGGCCTGAAACCACAGATCACCTATCATCATCGCGGGCTGAAAGGCCAGAAAGCTCAGGATCACAAGCAATGATCGTTCATCCGGAGCTACGCCACCGGTCATTGCCCAAAGCATCAGAAGCCCCCACGTCACGCCACCTGCCGTTAATCTCAAAACACACGCAGCAGTGAGCACCTGCGACGCATCCGTCCCCCCTTGAATCAGACGGCGCCGGACAATTCCGTCCAAACCCAACTCCGCTGCCAATGCGGCCACACCGGCCACGGCCACGGAAAAATTAAGATTACCAAACCCTTCGGGACCAAGGTAGCGAGCCACCCAGAATCCCACGCCCACATTGAGGACCAGCCGGATCAGTTTTTCACCAACAAGCCAACCTAGGTTGCGTGCGGCCGCCCGCACACCGTGACGGGCGAAAAAACCTTTAGCGTGCGAAATCAACACTGCTTGCAATGCCACCGAGCAACCCTCCGTCAACGCTTCCCTCCTGCGATGAGATCATGATCTGCCATTTTATGGCCAATTGTTTACCACCGCCACCACACGGTTAACCTGGTCATCGGTCATAAGTGGTCCCATCGGCAGACTGAGCACCTCCGCGTGAATCGTATCCGTCAGCGGATACGCCCCGCCAAACACCCCCGCGTAGGCCTTCTGATGCTGTGGCGCGATCGGGTAGTGAATCATGGTCTGGACGCCGTGCGCCGCCAGGTGCGCCTGCAACGCATCACGCCGCCGGCTACGCACGACAAACAAGTGCCACACGTGCTCCGCCGCATCGTGGGGAGCTTCCGGCAAGACCACCGCCGGATTGCGGATCGTCGCCCGATACAGCGCCGCGACCTCACGCCGTCTCGCATTTTCTTCGTCCAACAAAGGCAGCCGCACGCGCAACAACGCCGCCTGCATCTCGTCCAGCCGACTGTTCACCCCTTGATAGAGGTTATGATATTTCTTCTCCGACCCGTAATTGCGCAGAGCGCGTAGCATCACAGCCAGCGTGTCATCATCCGTCGTGATCGCCCCTGCGTCACCCAGCGCTCCGAGATTCTTCGTCGGATAAAAGCTGAACCCCGCCGCATCGCCCCACGCACCGACTTTGCGACCGGCATGCACGGCCCCGTGGGCCTGCGCGCAGTCCTCGACCACTTTCAGCCCGTGCCGCTTCGCGATTGCGGTGATGCGTGTCATGTCGGCCGCATGTCCGTAAAGATGCACCGCCAGAATCGCCTTCGTGCGCGGCGTGATCGCCGCCTCGATCAACGCAGGATCAAGGTTAAACGTCGCCGGATCCGGCTCGACCAACACGGGCTTCAACCGCACCGCGCTCACCGCCAGAATCGACGCAAGGTAGGTGTTGGCCGGGACGATCACCGCATCGCCCTTCTTCATCACCCCCTGCGCCACCG
>Ga0079224_100014216_pt1 | contig 11113 bp, 11 predicted proteins | sample Stecom2015_FD_80414 | JGI IMG/M metagenome (GOLD analysis project Ga0079224, IMG submission 80414) | Agricultural soil microbial communities from Utah to study Nitrogen management - Steer compost 2015 | ecosystem: Environmental > Terrestrial > Soil > Agricultural land | place: USA: Utah...
ACGTCGAGGACGAGAACGGCGAGTACCACGTGTTCGGTCCGGGAGACAACGTCCCGGCAGACCTCGCGAAGCGGATCACCAACCCCGCGGTGTGGGAGTCGGAACCCGAACCGAAGGCCGAGCAGTCCGAAACCCCGCGTACGGGACGGCGGCGCACGACCTCGTGAGCGACCCGCTGTTCACCATCGCCGACGTCCAGGCGGTCTCCGGTGAGACCTACACCGAGACCGCCCAGGTGAACCAGCTCATCGCCGTCACTTCGGCGAAGCTGCGCGCCAAGGTGGCCAAGCTCGACGACAGGCTCGCGTCCGGCGCCCTCGACCCCGTGTTGGTCAAGGGCGTCGGAGTCGAGATCGTCCTCCGAGCGCTGGCCACCTTGGAGCGTGGGTTCGGTGTGCGACGCACCGAGTACCCGGAGTGGTCCACCGAGTACGAGACCGGTGGGCAGAGCCGCCTGGTGTACGTCACCGACGACGACGTCGCCGACCTGATCGACACCAGCACCGACGGTGACGCCTTCACCATCCGGGTCGGCCGATGAGGCTGCCCGAGCGGTGGACGCTACTACGGCCTGGTGCGCCGGTTCAGGACCCGGTGACGGGGAATCGGCGGCCGGGCCCGGTGCAGGAGATTCCGTGGCGTGGCCTTCTTCAGCAGCGGATCATCACCGACCCGCAGGTGGAGGAGTTCGAGGACGGGCGAGTGAGTCAGCGATTGACTCTGCTGCTGGAGCCCGGCCTGCCTGATGGCACGGACCGCCGCGACGTGTGGCGCTTCGATGGTCCGGCCGATGTGGCGGACCTGGTGAAGGTCGGCGACACCGTGACCGTGCAGGGCACGCCGCGGGCCCGTCGGCCTGCCAAGGGGTCTCGTCGCCCCGCCTACATCGCCGCCGTGGTGCGGCATGCCACTGATCTCAAGGAGTCTCAATGATCAAGTCCTGGACCGACGACAAGGGTGTCCGCCGGTACGCCGACGAGCATTCCAAGGCGTACCGCAACCGCACCGAAGCCAAGCCCGAAGAGGCGGAGGCGGTGGAGCAGACCGTCGAGACGACACCGGACGCGAAGTCCCGCCGCCCCGTCGTGAAGACCCCCGAGGCTCCGCGCGAGGGCTGATGGCTGACAACTTCGTCTCCGGCGGCCGGGCCCGGCTGCAGATCTTCGAGGCCGCGGTGTACAGCCAGGCGAAGCGGGGTTCGCTGCCGGGTCGTCGTGAGATGGCCGAGGAAGCGGCAGACGAAGCCCGCCGCCTGGCGCCGGTGGTGTCGGGCGCATACCGCGATGGTGTGGCCGTCGAAGAGGAGGGCGACAACGTGTTCCTCGTCGACAATGATCCGCTGGCGTACATCAAGGAGTACGGCACGGTCGACACTCCGGCGCACGCGATCCTCACGGATGCGTCGCGGAAGCTGGCCCGCTACAACGACCGTGGCGCGTTCCGCGCCCAGGCCGGCCTGTGACGCCCGCGCCCCTGCCGTTCGCCCCTGGGGCGGTGCGGCTGTTCCTGATCGCCCAACCCCCGTTCACGGCCCTGGTTCCCGCAGAGTCGGTGTCGACGCGCGACGCGCCGGACCCGATCACGGGACCGTTCGTGACACTTCGGGCGCCGGGCAACGTCGGCTCGGACCCGATGCTGCGGTCGCCTCTCGTCCAGCTGGATGCGTGGGCGCCGAAGCACGAGATCCTCGGCGGGGACATCGACCCCGAAGAGGTTGCCTGGAATATCGCCGCGATGGCGGGGCAGCTGCTCGGCCGGGCGAGGGCGCAGGAGTTCCGCGGGTCGGTGTGGTCGGCCCGCTGGACCGACGGGCCTATCTCGATCGTGGACAAGACCCGCGGTGTGGATCAGCCGCTGTACCGCGCGACGGTGCGTGTCGAGCTCAAGATGCGCGCTCCCCGAACCTAATCCATCTTCGCCCGCGCCTGCGGGTATCTCATCAAGGAGGCATCGTGAGCGATCACGCCGCACCCGAAAAGGCTTACATCTGGCTCGACGGCGACGGCTACCGTGCGCCCGTCGGGACCGCCCTGCCCACCGACCCGTTCGCGGTCAACCCCGCATCGGGTGGCATCAACTGGGATGCGTTCGGCGGCATCGAGGCGGGCTTCGAGCTGAACGCCAGCCGCGACGTCTCGCCGAAGACCGTGTGGAACCGGCGCCGCGCTCCGTACAAGGTGATCAAGTCGCCGAGCGAGGAGCGCATCAAGCTGCGTGCCGTGGACTACTCGGCGGCCACCGTCCTGACCGCGCTGCAGGGTGGCTCCATCTCCATGCTGTCGGCGGGTGTCTACCAGTGGAACCCGGGCGACGACGAGGACTTCGCGCTGCTCATGGTGCTGCGTGACGAGGAGGCGAAGCAGGCGTTCTACTCGCCGCGCGTCACCCTCACCACCCCGCCGCCGCGCACCTTCGGCCGTGAGGATCTGGACGGTTTCGAGTTCGAGCTGCTCGCCCTCGAGCCGTTTGTGCCGCTGACCAGCTTCAACCCGCTGGAGACCAACGCCACCGTCACCCTGCCGGGCGGCGTCACCGACGGCACGTTCACCCTGACCTTCAACGGCCAGACCACCGCGGGCATCGCCTACAACGCCGCGGCCTCCGCGGTGAAGTCGGCGCTCGAGCTGCTGTCCACCGTCGGTTCGGGTAACGCCACCGTCACCGGTTCGGCGGGCGGTCCCTACGCGGTGCAGATCGCCGTGCCGGGCACCCTGTCGGCCAGCGGTGCGGGCCTCACCCCGTCGGGCACGGTGGTCATCTCCTGATGGCAACCGCGAAGCGAGCGACCCCCCGTCGCACCGCTGCCCCGCGTCCGGCACGGGCTGCTCTCAAGCCCGTGCCGGCGCCGGAGCCGATCGACATCCTGGCCGACTTCGGCACCGAGGAGAAGTCCCCCGTCCCGATCCGTCTCGGCGATGTCGAGGCCGATGTGCGGCGCGGGTTCTCCGGCGAAGAGGTGGTGCAGTTCCACAAGCTGCTCACCGCCGTCGAGTTGGAGCAGGTCCTCGATCTGATCACCACCGACGGCTCGCGGCTGTGGGGGTTCATTCGGGCGCTCACCCCAGAGCTGGCCAGCAAGGCGATCAACCGCATCATCAACCTCAGCGAGCTGGCAGAGGGAAACCTGCTCGCGCCCTTGCCGGGCTACGGGATGACCCCGTCCGGTGGGGCGCAATCTTTGCCCGAGTCCACCGCCACCACGGGGTGAACCTGCGGGTCGCGCTCGCGACCATGCCCTACCTCGACGTGGCGGCACTCATCACCGACGCCGAGGCGCGGGACGCCCAGCTCGCCAGGGACTCCGAGAACCTGGCGATGCTGGTCGACCGCACAGACTTCGACGTCACCTTCGAGTACGTCCAAGCCATCACTGATCCCGACGACCCCGAGGTCAAAGCGGAGCGGGCACGGATGGCGAAGAAGGGGATCAAACCCCCACCCACCCCCATCTATCCACCGGTGGCTCATCGGGCACCGGAGGTCACCGAGGAGATGGTGCGCGCCTACCGGGAAGCGCAACAGCCGTATCAGGCCCCGGAATCCACGAAGCCGAAATCGAAGCTGGCGCTGCTGAATCAGGCACGCATGGAAGCGGGGAGGTGAGCCTGTGGCAGGTGGCCGGATCGACATCCTCGTCGCACCCGACCTGAGAGGGTTCATCCCCGCTCTCCGCTCCGGCCTGTCCCCAGCAGTGGGGGTCGCCGCGGGCGTCGGCGCCAGCCTCGGTGTCGCGTTCGGTGGTGCCGCGGTGGCGTTCGGCAGGGTCATCGAGATCGGCAACGAGTTCACCTCGTCGCTGAACACGATGAAGGCTGTCGCCGGGGCGACTGCCGACCAGATGGCGCAGGTGTCGGAGAAGGCCAAGCAACTCGGCAACGACGCCCAGCTCCCCGGCACCTCAGCCAACGATGCCGCGGCGGCGATGGTGGAGCTGACCAAGGGCGGCTTCTCCGTCTACGAGGCGATGGAAGCCGCCCGCGGCTCCCTCGCTCTCGCGGCGGCCGCCGAGGTGGAGGCGGCTGAGGCTGCGCGTATCCAGTCCTCGGCGCTGCAGGCGTTCAGCCTGGATGCCTCTCAGGCCAGCCGCGTCGCCGACGTCCTCGCCAACACCGCCAACGCCAGCTCGGCGGAGATCTCCGGCGTCGCCTACGCCCTGCAGTCCGGCGGCGCTGTCGCCAAGCAGTTCGGTTTGAGCATCGAGGACACGGCCGCCGCGATCGGCTTGATGGCCAACTCCGGCATCCAGGGCTCCGACGCCGGCACCCTGCTGAAGTCGGCGCTGCTCGCACTCACCGACACCGGTAAGCCTGCGCAGGCGGCGATGGAAGAACTCGGCCTCACGGTGTACGACGCCGAAGGCAAGTTCGTTGGCCTGCACAGGCTGTTCGAGCAGCTGGAGATCGCGGCCGGGCGGATGACGCCGGAGATGTATCAGGCCGCGACCTCCACCCTGTTCGGGTCGGACGCCATGCGTCTCGCTGCCATCGCCGCCGAGAAGGGCGTCGAAGGCTACGACAAGATGCATGACGCCATGTCGAAGACTGGGTCGGCGATCGACGTGGCGGCGGCGAAGATGCAGGGCCTGCCCGGCGCGATGCAGCGCATCGAGAACGCCGCCCAAACTCTCGCGCTCGACGTGTACGACCTGGTTAAGGGTCCGATGGAGGACCTTGCCGGGAGCGCCGCCGAAGGGATCGAGGCTGCCACCCCCCGGATTGTCGATGGGCTGCAGGCTGCGGGTGAGGCCGCGGTGGATGTGGCGAAGGCGATCGGCCCGCTGGTGAGCGCGATTGCTGGACTACCCGGTCCGGTGCTGGCAGCGGCAGCCGCGTTCGTAGTCCTGCGCACAACCTCGATCGCCAGCATGTTCGCCACCGCAGCGAGCGCGGCGGGTTCGTTCCTCGTCGCTGCCCGCAACGTCGTCACCGCCACCGGTGGTGTCGCGAACGTCGCCGGTATGGGCGCTGTCGCCATGGGTCGCTTCGGTTCCGCGGTGCAGCAGCTGGGCACGCACGCCCCGGTTGTGGCGAACATGCAGCGCGCCTACATGAACGCCGCCACCGCGGCATCCACATTCGGCCGCACCGCGGGCACTGTCGCTGCCGCCACCACCGGCATCCGGTCGGCGGCCAGCGGTGTGATCAGTATGCTCGGCGGCCCGTGGGTGGTCGGCATCGTCGCCGCCGCAGCCGCCCTCTACCAGTTGCACAACGAGCTCAAGGCCAGCGACGAGCACGCGAAGGCGATGCGCGCCTCCTTGCGTGACCTCGCCGCCACCCGCAGCGAACTCGCGGAGCTGTTCTCCCTGAACAAGGGTGCGATCAACGCGGAGGCGATCCAGAACGTCACCGCCCAGATCGGCATCATGAAGAAGTCGCTCGACGAGGCGGCCGACTACCGGCCCGGCTTCTTCGAGAAGAACTTCACCCCGCCGTGGATGGATGACGCCCGCAACAAGGAGTGGTACGCCGACCAGTGGGAGGGCGCGAAGAAGGTCATCGACGACCTGAAGATGTCCGACGAGCAGCTCGCCGAAACCCTCGCCGACACATCGAAGTTCAACGACCTGGCGGCGAAGCTGCGGGAGATGGGCACGCACGGCAGCTTCGCGCTGTCGGAGCTGACCGCCCTGCGTGACGGGATCCTGCAGACGCAAGCGGTGGCCCGCAACACCACCCCCGGATTCGCGACCCTGTCGCAGGCGGTGAAGGTGCTGGCGGACGACTCCGCTTCAGCGGCCGACCGCATCGACGCGATGAAGACCGCCCTGGATCTGCTGGCAGGCAAGCCGATCGCCGCCCAGGATGCGCTGGCGAAATACAACCAGCAGGTCCTCGACACCGCGGCCGCCACCACCGAAGCGTGGGACGCGGCCGCGGGTTTCGGTGACGCGCTGCTCGGTGAGGGCGGGACGGTCAACACCCAGACCGCCAACGGCCAGCGCTTGTACGACACACTGACGAAGATCCGGGATGCCACCATCACCGCCGCGGAGGCGGGGATCGAACTGGGCCCGATCATCGCGCAGAACGATCAGCAGTTCCAGCAGCTCGCCACCTCGACCGGGCTCACCCAGGAACAGGTCACCCAGATGGCCGCGGCCCTGGGGTATCTGCCGAAGGACATCGAGATCCTGGCGGGCCTGCGTGGCGCGGAGTCTGTGGAGCAGCAACTGCGCGTCATCGAGGGGCTGTTGAAGACCAACGCTGACGGCATCGAGATCCCCGTCGACGCCTTGACCGATGACGCCCGCGCCCGCCTGGAAGAGGTCGGCGCCCGGGTGGAGGACGTCAACGGCAAGCCGGGCATCGTGAAGGTGTCGGCGCCGGATGTGCAGGCGGTCGTCACTGCGCTCGACCAGCTGATCGCGAAGCGGCTGCCGGCGAAGACGCAGGAGGTGAAGGTCACCTACACCGGTGACTTCGCCCGCCTCGACAACGGCAACTCGCGGCAGCCACTTCCGGTGACGCCCCGGGCTGATGGCGGCATCGACAACCTGCCGAGTCAGGCGACGGTGTGGTCGCCGCGGACTCGCCTCTACCAGGTGTCGGAGCCGGAGACAATGGGCGAGGCGTTCATCCCGCTCGCTCCGTCCAAGCGTGCACGCTCGACCGCTATCCTCGGCCAGGTCGCCGAGATGTTCGGTATGGCCGTCACCCCGATGGCCGAGGGTGGTATCGCGACGGATCGCGCGATGTCATTCCTGCGCAGCCAGTCCGGCAAGCCGTACCAGTACGGCGGCGTTGGCAACCCCAGCTGGGACTGCTCGGCGTTCATCTCCGCCGCCTACGCCCTGCTCAAAGGCCTGGACCCGTACGTCAGGTGGTTCACCACCGAGTCGGACTTCTCCAGCCTGGGGTTCCTGTCCGGCCGTGACCCGTCCGGTCGGGGCTTGAACATCGGCGTATACCGCGGCGGCGGCGGCCAGTACTCCCACATGGCCGGCGACCTCAACGGGATCGCGTTGGAGTCCGGCGCCAACGGTGTCCTCGTCGGTGGCGGCGCACAGTCGTCGGCGAGTAGTGAGCTGCCGCTGAAGTTCTACCTGCCTGCGAGCGCATTCAATCCGCCGGACGGGTCGTCGTCGAACAGCCGCTCCCGGAACTCGCGCAGCAGCGCGAAGACGTGGACCGAGTCCGACGAGCTCGAGCTGGAGTCCGCCCGCATCTCCGCAGCGCAGGCGGCGGCCACCCGCGACAAGGATCTGGCCGACCCGGAGAAGACGCCGGAGGAGAAGCGGCAGTCGGAGATCAACGCCCGCCAGGCGCAGATCCGGGTGGAGGACAAGGAGAAGGAGAAGACGGCCGCCACCACCAGCGGCGGTCCCGTCCCTGCCGCTCCTGAACTGACCGGGTCGATGACCGATGACGAGATCCAGCTCGCCAACTTGCAGCAGGCGGTGCAGGACGCGATGGACGACCGCGATTACGTGTACGCCGACCCGGACTCCACTGACGCCGACAAGGCAGACGCGGACCGTAAGGCGTACGCCGCGATGAACGCGCTGGCTGATGAGCAGAAGCGGCAGCGCGAGGAGCTCACCGGCTCGTCGTCGAGCTTCTCCAACGGCAGTGCCGTGGGTCTCCTCGGTGACGCCATCTCCGAAGCGGTCACCGGCCAGGTGTCGGACGTGCTCAGCGTGATCGGCCTGGGCGGGGACATCGGCGGTGTGACGGGTGCGGCGATCAACATCGGCGCCTACCTCGCAGGCCAAGCCCAGAAGAACCAGCCCACACCCGCATCCCCTGGCCAGGCGGAGGTGGCGAAGCAGGGGCCTGTGGTTCCTGGTTCCGCGAATTGGATTGAGGAGTTGATGAAGACGCTGCGTATCCCCGCGGTGGTCCGCGATCAGGGTGGGCCGCTGCCGAACAACACGGTGGCGATCAACACCTCCGGCGAGACGGAGTGGGTGTTCACGGGCGCGCAGATGAGGCAGGCCGCGGCATCCCGGGCGCGGGCGCAGCAGACCTTCGACCAGCGCTTGGTGATCGAGAACCTGCACACCGGCATGTCGGCGGGGGAGTTCCACCGTGAGATGAAGATGGTGGAGCTGGATCGGCGGGATCGAGTGCGCGGGCTGGTGCCCAGGTGATCGAGCCGCCTGACGAAACCCTCATCGAATGGGAGGGCTGCGACGGATCGTGGTGGACGCTCGCCGGTCCCAACCAGTGGGGCGAAGGCGTGTGCCTCGCCAGCGAGGACGACGGCACGGACTTCGACGGCATGTACGAGCCGCCGGTCACCGCGATCTACAACTCCACCGCCTTCGAGGTCGGCGCCCACTTCGGTGGCATCCGCGAGGAGAAGTACGACTTCATCCTCGCCGTCCATGTGAAGGGCGAGAAGGGGCGGCCGTGGCGGTACGTCGACTCCGCGTTCCGTCGCGCCATGTCGTTCAAGCGGGACTCGAAGATCTGGGTCACCACCGGGGATTCGCGCAGGCACCTGCCGGTGCGGCTCGGCGGCAAGGTCCGACTGAAGACGGCCCATGACCCGAACTCCGAGCAGTACGGCCTGCTGCTGATCCCGCTCGTCGGCGCGTACCCGCGATGGATCGAGAAGGATCATGTGTCGGAGTTCGTCACGACCACCGACACCACGGGCGGCGGCACCGAGACTGGATATGTCACGGTGTCGAACCCGCTGCCGGAGGACTACGAGATCTGGCCAAAGTGGCGCATCCAAGCGTCGAACGCGGGTCTCATTGTCACCCTGCCTGACTACTCGTGGGGCAACGACGAGTATGACCGCGCCGAGGAGGACGCGCTCCTCAAGGTGGAGCTCGCGCCGCTCATCGCTGGAGAGCACCTGCTTGTCGACACCGACAAGATGGCGTGGGGTGGCCAGTTCATCTCCAACTTGGACACCGAGTTCCACGCGCGCATGGGGGGCAGGCGGCTCGTCTATCCGATCCCGGGCGACACCCCGCCTACTCAAGTGCCTGTCACTGTGACGAAAGCGCCGATCGGGACCGGGATTCAAGTCGTCTGTCCGCGTCCTTGGCCGCGCCCGTGGGGAGGGGAGTAGATGGCAACCGTCGAGACGATCGACTTCGATCAGGTCTTCGGTGAGATCGCCGAGCGTCTACGCAAGGACAAGGAGCGGCGGATCAAGCCGCCCCTGGTTCGGCTGTGGGATGGCGACTGGAACTACGTCGGCGAAGTGCACCGCGAGATCTCCGCGAAGTTCACCCTGCCGGAGAACGAGACCGGCGTCGGCATCATCGAGCTTCCCGCGCACTACTACCTGTCGAAGTGGCTGACCGCCCACGACGAACGTGACACCGCCAACGTCTTCATCACCGTCGACAAGGACGGCGCGAGGTGGAGCGGGATGCTCGACGACCTCGAGCTGTACAAGGACGAGACTGGCCGCCGCGTGGTGAAGGCGTCGTTCAAGTCGGACTTCGAGCACCTCAAGCACATCATCGCCTACTCGAATCCGTTCCTTCCCCCGGAGGTACAGTTCCCGCGGCTGTGGATCCTGTTCGGCCCGGCGAAGTGGGCTTTGAAGTTGACGCTGTTCGTAAACCTCCTTCGGCTCGAGGCGAACCTGTGGACGCTGCCGGATGATCCGCTGGACCCCAGCCAGTGGTTCAACCTGAACCAGTCCACCTGGTCACAGGTCGTAGCCCCCACTCCGATCGGCACCGACCACTCCCAGTTCGCGATCGTGCACTCCCGCTTCAAGTACATGTTCGATGTGCAGAAGCGGATCACCGCCGACGCTCAGCTCACCTGGGAGCCGCGGCGTTACCTCGACGGCGACCCGCCCCCATGGCCGGGCGCGAACCTGCGGCACGGCTGCCTCGTCTGGGACCTGGTCGACAACTCCGGTTGGGATACAGAGACCGCGATCGGCGGCGATATCTTCTCCGGCCTGACCCGCGGCTTCACCTCCATCGCCGGGGACGGTAAGACCCAGACGCTCAACACCATCCCGGATCCCACGTTCCCGCCGGAGTATTCGATCCCCGGCTGGCATGGGACGGTGGCGCGGGCGCCGGGCATCATCCTGCGCGACGGCGAGCGCACGGGCATCCAGTCCAACTCGTTCCACTGGAAGCCCGCGACGGACACGGAGTTCGTCACCGGTGGCCACTCGATGCCGGGTGTCAACGAGCTGATCTCCGCGGCCATCAACATGGTCGGCGACCTGATCGCGGCAGCTCTGTTCATCCCGCCCGTGGGCGGCATGCTCGACGCCCTGCTCAAGCCGCTGTACACCGATGTCTTCCTGGCGTTCATGAAGTGGCAGGACATACCCCGAGCGCAGAGGTTGGGGTGGTCGCACTACCACGAGACCTGGTGTGACGGCAGCGACCGCGCCTATACCCTGTCCGCTCTCATCGCCCTACGCACAGGAATGTGGCGGACGCGGGAGCAGACCACCCACACCGTCACCGTCGCCGACGGGGTGGAGAACCTGCGCATCGGGCAGCGGGGCCGCGGTAACGCCTGGCTCGGTACGACCATCGGCACCACCGTCCGCGACTGGGGTAAGCCGGGCCGCGTCTACGTGGACCGCATCACCGAGCTCGTCCTCGCGTGGGATCGCTCGACCACCCCGGCGTGGACCATCACCGTCGGCCACCGCGAACCCGAAGACCCAGTCGCCAAGGCGCTGGAGATGTTGCAAGACGTCATGTCCATAGCCCGAGACTTGGGTGTTCTGTAGGAGGTGTGGTGGGAAAGATCTGGCAGCTCGAGGACATCGACCCCGACGACCCCGAGCAGCGGTTCCTCCCAGCCCTGCAGTACATCCCGGTCGGGTTCGGTGCGGATGCTGCTGGCCGTAACCGGATCGTCCTGCCGGAGGCGCTGGCGCGGGCGATCTCCAAGCACCTCACCGAGTGCGGTGTCCCGCCGATGGACCCGGCGCTGGCGACGAAGAAGCTGCGGGCCCCGTTCCGCGGCGACCAGACGCCGTTCAACGGCGCCGGGGATTGGGTGCCGCTCGACGAGCCGGACCCGCCGAAGATCCGCCTGCAGGACCCGGCGGCCATGACAGTGCCGGAGCGGGAGGCGGTGGTGGAGCGGCTGCGGTACATGGGCTATCGGATCAACGAGCCGGGCCCGAAGCCGGTGACCGCGCAGGTGGTGGATGCGATCGA
>Ga0079224_100014217_pt1 | contig 11113 bp, 6 predicted proteins | sample Stecom2015_FD_80414 | JGI IMG/M metagenome (GOLD analysis project Ga0079224, IMG submission 80414) | Agricultural soil microbial communities from Utah to study Nitrogen management - Steer compost 2015 | ecosystem: Environmental > Terrestrial > Soil > Agricultural land | place: USA: Utah...
CGACATCGGATTTTTCGATCACGAAAGGAACAGAGTGGAACCAGCGCAGAATCCCTTCGCGCCATAAAAAGTGTTAACTATGTGTCCAGAATAAACTGTAAACCATCTGTCCGGAACGGACCCGCTGTTTCTTGGTGGAGGCGGTGGGAATCGAACCCACGTCCGAAAGTCTTCCACGATAAACTCTACATGCTTAGCTGGTTTGCTCATTTACCGTGGATCAGCAATCGAAACCAGCAAAGTGACTGATCCAAGGTCCCCCAGTAAGTTCTCAACGGCACCCTGGAGAAACCGGTTACCGTCGAAAAGCCCGCTAGTATGACGTCTCTACCTGCCTCACGGGCCCGACAAGCGAAACGGCTACGTTAAATTACGCAGCGAGTGGTAACTGTTCGTTGGCAGTTATTGGTTTTGCCATTTTTACGAGCATGGCACCTCGACATGCATTTACCGCTTCATCACTTCCGTCGAAGCCAGATCGCCCCCTTTTCAATTCACTTTCTTAAGATGCCGTTGGACAGGGAACAGTTGCAAGAATTCTCGGAAACTGATCGATCAGTCAACCCTTGAACGCCTCGCAGCGATATCCGAGCGTAAATTCCTTCTGGCCGTCCAGTCTGTCCAGATAAAAGCATACTACAGGCAGCAAGAAGCAAAAAAGAACCAGACTGGCCAGTTCGAGAGGAAAGAAAACTACACGCTCCCACCCCTTTCGGGGTTGAAATATCGTTTTAGGAATATAGGTCAGCCGGTGCCCCAGATAGTGGAAGTAACCCCCCATAGGCTCGATCCGGCAGTCTTCGAACCCGGCAGTCCTAAAAAGCTCTCTTAAAGAATATTGCGTGAATCGATAATAGTCGTGCGGCTTCTGATGCTCGTGCCAACCCTGAGGAGCCGTCAGCAGGAGTTTTCCTCCAGGTTTCAAGATTCTATAGAACTCCCGAACGACTACGTCCGGCTTCCTGACATGTTCCAGAACCTGAATGTTGAGAACCACGTCTACCGAATTGGCCCTAAAAGGAAGGGCTTCTAAATTGGCCCGCACATCGATTCGCGAGTAGTCCCATTCTGGATCGCCGACAGCCAGATCCACTGCCAGGTAACGTGCTTCCCGAAAGTGTGCAGCGAAACGGACCTCTCCGGCTCCAGCATCCAAAACGATTGAGGGAGCCGATATTTCTCTGGCCATTCTGGCGACAAATTCTTGTATCGCGAACTCCAGAGGATTGATCCGCCGCTTCAGGAACTCGGGAAACCGCTGGTAGACTGCCTGGTAAAATCCTGACATAACTGTCATGCTACCAACATTTGAAGTCCCAATCTGGTCCTGTTATCTAGAAATCCAAGATTGTAGTTTGCCGGGGGTTCATAGGCTGCTAAAGGAGATACGCGATGTTGAAAGTGGGACTGACAGGTGGAATCGCCTGTGGAAAAAGCTATGCACTGCGTTGTTTTCATAGCCTCGGCTCCTATACTATCGATGCGGATGTCCTGGCTCGCCAGGTGGTTGAGCCCGGACAGCCTGCCTATCAGCGGATCATCGACGAGTTCGGTAAGGAGATCCTCGATTCGGAAGGCAAAATCGATAGGGCCAGACTGGCTGACATTGTCTTCAGAGACGAGCGAGCCCGTCTGAAACTCAACGCAATCGTTCATCCCCCAATTCTTGAGGAAGAAGCTCGCCTGATACGTGAGATCGAGGCGCTGGGAAGTCAGGCCCATTCTCCAATGATCGTGACCGACGCGGCTTTGATGATTGAAGTGGGTTCGTACCGGCGTTATGACTTCGTGGTGGTGGTCTACTGTCCTCCCAGTATCCAACTCCAGAGGTTGCTTCGTCGCAATGATATGGACGAAGAAATGGCTCTTCTCAGGATGCACAGCCAAATGCCGCCCCTTCAGAAAGTCAAGTATGCTGACTTCGTGATCGAAACAACCGGCAAGATGTCGGACACCGCCAAACAGGTAGAGCAGGTCTACAGGGAGTTACTCAATCGGTACGAGGAGAGGCTCTCGGCATAGAATTCGGTCTTAGCCGCAGCCGCGGAGGACACAGAGGGGGTGAGATGCTGTTCTGCTGCACTTGACGCGCACCCTTAGGATCGGTCTTCACCAACGAGACGCGGAAGACACAGAGGAGATTCTGCGCTTTCAGCCTCGCTTGAGCGAAAACCGCAGGACGGTCCAGAGGATTCGTAGCCCTGCCCTAATCACTCCCTCCACCGTACCACTAATCTTCGATTTTCCGGCCAGCCTGTCCTCCCACGAAACCGGAACTTCGATAAAACTGAGACCGCAGCGAATTGCCTGGATCTGCATTTCAATCGTCCAGCCCCAGCTCCGATCTCTCAACCCCAGGCGCGCCAGGCTGCTCCTGGCTATGCAACGAAAAGGTCCCATGTCCTTGTATGCTGTTCCCCATCGTCGGTTGACGAGCCAGACCGCGAGCTGCGTGCCCCATCGCTGCGAGAGAGTCATCGCCACCTTCCGGGATCGCGCTCCGAGCGCCATTTCATACTCTCCTTCAAGAAGGGGCACCACTAATCGTCCGATCTCCTCGGGGAGGCTGGAACCATCGGCGTCGATGAAAGCCAAAAAATCGGGCCAATCGTCTAGAAGACGAACGGCCTCCATACAGGCCGCGCCATAGCCTCTCTCCGGGACAAAAATTGTCTCAGCACCCGCCTTTTTCGCTTCAAACGCTGTGGAATCGGTCGAACCATTGTCGGCAACTATAATTCGGCAGGATACAGGGAGTTCCCCAATGGTATGGATAAGTCTTTGGACCACGATTCCGACCGATCTCTCTTCATTGAGAGCCGGAATGATCACCCCCAGCCGTCTTAAATGTTCAGGGGCCGTATGGCGAGCGGGATCGTCTTGCAAAACACGCTTCGCCGACAAGCGCGAGGCCATTGTCTCGCCGGAGTGCCCTAAGGATCGAGACGGCCAGGGCCTGCACGGCCCCAAGGACGATACAGGTTTCCGCCCGCTGGAAGGCATTACCCGCGGCCGCTGACGCCAAGGTGTCGAATTCCCCTGGCACACCGGCAGTAGGTTATGCCCCCTGCCCTCCGAACCACGGCGGCTCCCTCCGCCGGCTGTAAGATTGTATTTGGCTCGGTCAAGCTCCATGGACGAGAAGAGCAGCCAGTAGAGGAATCATGATCTCGTGGTGTCCAGTCAGCGCCAATCCGCGTCCCGAGTTTAGGACAGGCCTTCGAACGACGTTCTGAAGGGGACGATAATGCTGAATGAAATCGAGATTGGCAGTAGTGAAGTTCTCCAGCTCCTGGCCTGAATTTCTTACGAGGGACACTGCTTTCAGGAATACTTCGGGCAAGATCACGGCCGAACCAACATTTAGATAGACTCCGCCGCCATTCAGGCACGACACCTGGTGAGTAAAGATTTGGAAGTCAACCTGCGCACAGGCGCCAGTTGCCTGGCCAGAAGCGGCCGGGTGATTATGGATAATGTCGGTGCCGAAAGCCACATGGACAGTTAACGGAATCCCATGCTTTAAGGACTGGCAAAGAAGCGAGTATTCGGCATAGGGAGGCGATTCAGCTATCAGACGCTCGCCTACTGACTCCCCAAGCCCCAGATCTTTTTCTGCACCTTCCAGGATGGCATCATTGATCCACTGACCTGTTTCTCGTACCATCCCAAATGCCCCCGTCCCGAGTTGCTGGTCAACGTCCTCAGAGGTGTGCCCGCTGAGTGCCATCTCGAAATCATGGATGATACCGGAACCATTGGTGGCCAGAGCCGTGACGTATCCGTTTTCCATTAGAGAGGCCAATACCGGCCCCAGCCCGACTTTGACAACATGGCCGCCGAATCCCCAGATAATCGGCTTCCCCAGACGTTTCGCACGCTTGATGGCCGCCACCAGCTCCCGGAGGTCTTTACCTGCGAGTATGTTGGGAAGGCTTTCCAGGAATGCAGTCAAGGAGTTCTCAGAAGGAGTACGAGCCAGATCCTCGATTCTCACTTTGCTCTTCCGCTCATTGAGTGAGTAATCGTTGAGCTGTTCAACTCGGAATCGAGAAAATCTTGACACGGGTTCTCTCCTGAAGGGAACTGATTATCTCAAATGTCAAGCGGGGCGGATACTGGCGGCGACCAGAAAGTTCCGACTTCCTCCACCGAAACTCATCACGTCATGACGGCATCAGGACTTTCCGTAACGCACGGCCGGTATGCGACGCCACCACCTGAGCGACCTCTTCGGGGGTGCCACAAGCCACAACATGCCCGCCCGCCTCGCCTCCTTCAGGACCCATATCAATGATCCAGTCAGCCGATTTGATGATATCGAGGTTGTGTTCAATGACAATGACGGTGTTTCCCCGGTCGACCAGACTGTGGAGAATATCCAGCAGTTTTTTCACGTCATCAAAATGGAGGCCTGTGGTAGGCTCATCCAGAATGTAAATGGTCTGTCCGGTCGGCGGTCGGCTCAGTTCCCGCGCCAGTTTCACTCTCTGGGCCTCACCTCCCGAGAGCGTCGTAGAGGCCTGTCCCAGTGCAATATAGCCGAGACCCACTTCCTTCAACGTGAGTAGTTTCCGCTCAATGGCCGGGACGTTCTCCATTAACTCGTAGGCTTCGTCGATCGTCATCGCCAGAATATCGGCAATACTCTTTCCGCGATACTTGACCGACAATGTCTCTCGGTTATAGCGATTGCCATGGCATGACTCGCACAGTACATATACATCGGGGAGGAAATTCATTTCGATTTTCCGCATCCCTTCCCCGAGGCAGGTCTCACACCGGCCTCCCTTCACATTGAAACTGAAGCGGCCGGGTTTGTATCCCCTCACTTTAGACTCGGGCAACATCGCGAACAGCTGCCGAATAGGAGTGAATACGCCGGTGTAGGTAGCGGGGTTTGACCGAGGAGTTCGGCCGATAGGAGACTGGTCGATCTCGATAACCTTATCGACGTTCTCGATCCCGATGATCTCGTCGTACGGGCCCGGCTCGAGCAATGCGTCGTAAAGATGTCGAGCCAGAGCCCGATAAAGCACTTCGTCAACGAGGGAGGACTTTCCGGCGCCTGAAACTCCGGTCACCGTGATCAGGGTGCTTAGAGGAAAGGTAACGTCGATGTTCTTGAGGTTGTTATGACGTACGCCCCGTAGCGAGACCTCAAGCCCATTCCCTTTTCTCCTTTCCTTTCTTGAATCAACCTTCGCCTCTCCACGAAGATAGCGGGCCGTCAGTGATTCATTCGACTCCAGGATTTTCTCCAGGGACCCTTGGGCGACAACATGACCGCCGCGATTGCCGGCGAAGGGACCGAGGTCTATGATGTGGTCGGCGCTGCGTATCGTCTCCTCGTCGTGCTCGACAACGAGAATCGTGTTGCCGAGATCTCGCAATTGCTTCAGGGCTCCCAGCAGGCTGGAGGTATCTCTCGCGTGAAGGCCTATGGACGGCTCGTCCAGGACATACAGGACACCCCTGAGACGAGTCCCCACTTGAGTGGCGAGGCGAACCCTCTGGGCTTCTCCGGCCGATAACGAAATGGCCTTTCGATCCAGCGTAAGGTAGTCCAACCCAATGTCGACTAAAAAGGAAAGGCGCTGCCGAATCTCGCTGAGGATCGGCCCGGCGATCGCTTCTTCTCGCTCACTTAATCGCACCTCCTTGAGCACCCTCAGGCAGTCCGAAAGAGACATCCTGCTGTAGTCGGCAATCGATCGATCGTTGATCTTTACGGCTCGGGCTTCCGGACGGAGTCTGGAACCCCGGCAGGCCGGGCAATCCCCTTCGGCAAGAAAAGCCGCCAGCTGCTGACGTTTGCGACTGCTCGAGGTATTCTCGAGCTTCTCTTCAAACCACCTGGTGATGCCGGCAAACTGCGATTCATACATGTGCCCCTGGAAATTGAACGGAATCTCTTCCTGGAGTCCGTCTCGAAGGGCTGCCACCATTTCCTCGGGCAAGTCTCGGAAAGGCGTGTCAGAGGAAACCTTGAAGTACCGGCAAAGGGCGTCGGCAGCTGCCTCAAAGAGGTACTGTAGCTCCCGGCTATTCAGCTCCAGTTTGACGCTGGATACGGGCATAGAACGGTCGGACACGAGGCGGTTTAAGTTCGCTCTCAACCGGGTACCCAGGCCGTTGCATACAGGGCAGGCACCGAATCTACTGTTGAAGGAAAAACTCCTGGGCTCGAGCACCGGCACGTCGATAGAGCAGTCGATACAAGCCATCCGCTCCGACATCAGCATCTCATCGCCCCCGATCACCGAAACGGTGACGAGTCCTTCAGCCATTTTCAACGCATGACGAACCGATTCTTCAATGCGAGGGCGTAGTTCTGGGGAGAGAATCAGGCGGTCTACCACGATCTCAATCGTATGATTGAGCTGCTTACGAAGAGTCGGCGGCTCCTCGAGGTAGATCATCTTGCCGTCCACCCGGGCACGGACGTATCCCTCCTTGTGAAACCGTTCGAACAGCTTGCGAAACTCCCCCTTTCTTTCTCTAACGACCGGTGCCAGGATCATCGTCCTACTGCCCTCGGGGAGCTGAAGGATACGCCTCACGATTTGATCTACCGACTGCCGGGAAATTGCCTTCCCGCATCGGGGACAGTGAGGAAGTCCGATACTGGAAAAGAGAAGGCGGAGGTAATCGTAGATTTCGGTAATCGTCCCGACCGTTGACCGTACGCTCTTGGTGGTGGTCTTCTGTTCAATTGAAATCGCGGGGGACAGGCCTTCAATGGTATCGACGTCCGGTTTTTCCATCTGCTCGAGAAATTGCCGTGCATACGTCGACAGGGATTCGATATACCTGCGCTGCCCTTCGGCATAGAGCGTGTCAAAGGCCAGACTGGATTTTCCCGAACCACTGAGCCCGGTAATAACCGTGAGAGCATTTCTGGGGATATCGAGGTCCAGGTTCTTTAGATTGTGTTCCCGTGCCCCTCGTACAATGATATCTTTCATGAGCCAACTTTGTATTGTCCCTGTTAAACAGCAGGTAGGTCAAACAGGCCGCCATTAGAATTCGCAAGCCTGTCATCATGGATCAGACGTCCCCAGGCTCCTCCTTCCGAAGATTGAATTCACGTCTGACGACACTCGATCTGCCAACTAAAACAGGTCTGATCTTACTCTATGCTCCGATCCTTCTGGTGCTCTTCTTCCCGGTCCTTTTCCTGGACCGGACACTGGATCCGTCACGGTTCGTACAGGGGATGTACATGGATGGTCCACAACCCGAAACAGAGCGCACAACCCCTACGTTCGTCAACGACGCGGGAGCCGTGGTGTGGGCACTACAACCCTGGAATCACTTCATATCAGAAAGGCTGAAGACAGGGGAGTTGCCCCTCTGGAATCCTTATCAGGGAGCGGGTGTCCCCCTGGCCGCCAACTTTCAGTCAGGAGTCTTTTCTCCCCTCCAATGGCCCTTCTTCCTCTTTTCAAACACTGGTTATTGGGACTGGCTCTATGTCATGCGTCTTCTCCTGGCAGGTGGATTCACCTTCCTTTTTCTGAGCACCTTTCAGTTATCCGCACCGGCAGCATGGCTGGGAGGCCTCTGCTTCATGCTGTGCGGCTACCTGATCGACTACATCAATATGAATCACCTGAATGTGGAACTGCTGCTCCCCGCCCTCTTCTATTTCGGCGAGAAATGGGTTCTGAAGCCGGGAAAAAATTTTGCTTTTCTGGTAATCTGCCTTTCCCTCAGCGTTCTGGGAGGGATGCCTGAAGCAACGCTGATCGCATGGATTTTTCTATTCAGCTACCTGGTGTTCCGGTTAGCCAGCACCAGGAGCGGCTGGCACAGCTATCGGTTAATCGGATTGGCAGGATGTCTCGGTGTACTCTGTTCCGGGATCCTTCTTCTTCCAGGCTTTGAATATATTGTCCATGGAGGGGGCAAACATCACGATTTTGCCTGGGGGGAAACTTCTCTTTCTCCTGCCGGTGTGGTGAGCATTCTGGTTCCCTTCTTTTTCGGCCATCCTGGCTCCGGATGGAACCCCCACATCGACAAAGCCTTCGGCGCAGCTAGTGGGATCGGGCTGATACCCCTGGGACTTGCCATTTACGGTGGCTGGAGACGAGGGCCGCGGTGGAGACTATTCTTCGGTTTCGCCGCTCTGGTCGTCCTTTTTAAGATCTATGGAGTTCCCGGAATTAATGCCATTGGACGTCTCCCCATTCTCGATCTGATTATCTTCAGCAAGTATCTACAAATTGTTCTGGCCTTCAGCATCGCCGCTTTAGCCGCGCTCGGTTTTCAGGCACTGCTATTGGGTCATCACTCTACCAGCCGCATCCGCTTCGTCTTTCACCTGCTGAGTGGAACAGTCCTGGCTTTCTATCTCTTCCATTTGGAATCGATATGGAACTCAACGCGACATTTGGTCATGGTGGTCAGCGCCTATTCTCTTTTTGCCGTCCTTATGGGAGCGGCGGCCGGCTTCCTGCTCGGACCCTGGGGTCAAAAGTCCCTGTACAGATTGCTGAGTCGGAGGTCAGATAACCGCTTGGATCGAATTGGGCAACGTGCGAAGTACTGCACCTGTGGTGTCATTATGCTGATGACTTTCTCGGAGGTCTTTTTTCTCTCGATTCGGCTTCATCCGGCCGCAATTCCTGAGAGAGAGACTCCAGCCTTCGTCCATGCGCTCGATGCTTTAACCGGAGATCAGTACAGGATGAGTGGAAGCTACGTGCTTTTTCCGAACCTGGCCACCACCTACCGGCTCAGCGATTTACGGGTTCTGGATCCCATACTGCCACGCCGATTTGTGGACTTCAGCGAAAGAGTGCTGAGCCGCCCTTTCACCTCTCGTTTCACCGGGCTGGACCTGTGGGACTATTCTCATCCATTTCTGGACCTCGCTTCGGTCCGCTACATAGCCACCGAAAGAGACCTTCGAAACTACCTGTTTCGGCTGGCTCCCTCAGCGACTCCCGTTCAAGTCCCTCTGGGTCGAGGGCGGGTCATCGACCTGCTCGAATTTGTATCTCCGGTGGAGTTCGGCCTGTCCTTTCGAGACGAGGCTGAGGTCTCTTTTCATCTAGTTGCCCGGGCGGCGACTGACGTCCGACTTGTCATAGGCAGAAGCGGCGAAGATCAACTTATTCTTCAGCTTCCTGCCGGTGAGCTCCTGCAGGAACGGATCGATCTCCAAACGTTTGAGGGGGGTGGACCTCTGGAGTTTGCATTCCAGGGAGCGGGAAAGGTACAGGCAGCACTGTTTCTCGAAGAGCAGCAGGATCACTCACTGGTCCCGGTCTTTAATGACCCCGACTCTTCCGTCGTCATTTTCGAGCGGCCTTCAGCATTGCCTATTTATCGTTTAGTATCCCGCGCTCGCTGTGTCGAGCCAGAACGTGTTCTCGACGAGCTGGTGTCACCCAATTCTAACTTGCAGGATAGCGTTCTACTGGAAGACTGCAGTCAGGTTCCGGAATTTATCCTCGGGTCTATGACGAAGGTAAACGGCCGCGTGCAGGTGTTGAATCGCACGGGAAATCGGGTGGAGCTAGAAACCCAGGCCGACCGCCCCGCAGTCCTGGTAATCGGTCAGACTTACTTTCCGGGCTGGCATCTTTTAGTGGATGACGAGCCGGTTCCTCTGATGAGCGCAAATTATCTGTTTTCGGCCGCCGTCGTTCCGGAAGGGAAACATCGAGTAGAACTCGAGTTTCGACCGGCCTCTGTCCGATTCGGCCTCCTTTTATCTTTGCTCGGATTGTTACTGACGGCAATAGCGGCCTTCTGGCTTAGGGCCCAGGCCGACGCGACCCCGCCTAGGGCGGGCAAAGCCGCCTCCTCTGACTAAGGTGTAATTACCCTCTAAATGCTTCTACTGGCCCACAACTGCACGCTCAGGCGACGCGACTGCACGCGGAAGTCAGGTTCTGCTGACGCCGCCACCACAAGCATTGCCTTGGTGCCTCCTGGCGCACAAGCTACCGGCGAGCGTGTGTTACAAGATATTCTGGTGGTCGGACCGGCTTTTCAGTGGAACATTATTGATTGGACGACCACTTCACCATTTCGGATAAAGTGAATGTTGAGGGCTCCGTCCGATTGCTGAAGGGCCTCCTGTAAATCCGTGGAGGAGACCAGTTCTTCGTTGTTAACCTTAAAGAGAACATCACCAGCCCTGAACCCGAAACGTTCAGCGGGGCTTCCCTCCAGCACAGACTTGACCAACAAGCCAGAATTCTTGGGACACTGGAAATATCTGGCTAGTTGGGGAGTGACAGGCTCTGTTACAAATCCGAGATCCATTGCTGACGGCAACACCACTGGATAGAAGCGAACCTCTTGACCACCCTCTTCTTCTCCATTCCAGACTTGAGGCACCTGCAATGCCCAGGTGAGTCTGGGTTTTTGGCTTAGCGGTCGCTCACTGAGCTTAGCCTGGATGCCGATGGGCATCGACATCCCTTCTCTTTCGACAGTTAGCCGGACCGTCGAGTCCGCACCGCTCCAGCGGATTGCCCTGGACAGGTCTTCCGGGCCCTCAAGCTTTGCTCCGTTGATCTTCGTAATCTGATCACCGGGGAGCAATCCCGCCTTTGCAGCCGGGCTTCCCGGGATCACATTCTTGATCCGGATGCCGGCAGCCTTATCATCTAAGAAAATACCCAGCCACCCGCTCTTGATGTTCCTCTTCTCTCTTACGATCCTTCGAAGTGATTTGCGAATCCTGTTCGCCGGCAGGAATCGGAAGACGTCAACGTCTCTGCTGAACAACGATTTGCCGGCAAATGTGACGATGCCGACAAATCGGTCGTACTGGTCAAAAATCAGGCTTCCGTCGCCAGCATTGCGCCCGGTCCTAGCACTCAGCGGGCAGATGCGAAGACTTACTTCGGGAAGAAGTTCATCTGCCGCGTGTCGAACGACTTTTAACCTAGACACCCCCCATCCCTCGCTGTCGAGCGAGTAGAACTGAAATTCGCCGTTGGAGACCGCACCTCCTAGTACCGCCGGATGGCGTCCAGCCGTCGGTGAATGGAGCACTGCCAGGGAGATTCTTTCATCGACCCCGACCAAGCCTGCTTCGACGAGATGACCGTCACGTTGCCCGACTTCAAAATGAACACCGGAGGCA
>Ga0079224_100014218_pt1 | contig 11113 bp, 10 predicted proteins | sample Stecom2015_FD_80414 | JGI IMG/M metagenome (GOLD analysis project Ga0079224, IMG submission 80414) | Agricultural soil microbial communities from Utah to study Nitrogen management - Steer compost 2015 | ecosystem: Environmental > Terrestrial > Soil > Agricultural land | place: USA: Utah...
CGCCAAGCGGCGCAGTGTGCTGCGGGACCTGCACGCGGTGCTCCGCGAGGGCGGGATGGAAAAGCGCTATCTCGCGCTCGTTCGCGGCATTTGGGAGCACGGTGACGTCGAGATCGACGCACCTCTGACCGCCCGGCGGCGCCGGCAGGGCGAGGTCGTCGTGCGCGTGGACGAGGCGGGCAAGGCAGCGTCGAGCCGCTTCCGCCGGGTCGACGCGTTCGGCACCCTGGCGTCGCTCGTCGAGGTCTCGATCGCGACCGGCCGCACGCACCAGATCCGCGTGCACGCGGCCCACGCGGGCCACCCGATCGCGGGCGACGAGCGCTACGGCGATCCCGCGTTCAACGACGCGATGCAGGCCTACGGCCTGCGGCGCATGTTCCTGCACGCGTCCGCCGTCGCGTTCGACTGGCCCGACAGCGGCGAGCCGTTCGCCGTCAGCGCCCCGCTGCCCGCCGAGCTCAAGGACGTGCTGCAGGCGCTCGATCGGGCGCGAGCGGATCGAGGCCGAGGGCCCGAAGGGTCGCCGCAACCCAGATCAGCGGCAGGCCGATCAAAGCCGTCGGGTCGCGGCTCCGGATCGCGGAAAAGAGGATGATGCCGAGCCCTTCGGCCCTGAAGCCGCCGGCGCAGTCGTACGGCTCCTCGAGCCGGAGGTAGCGGTCGAGCGCGTCGCGGTCGAGGCGGGCGAAATCGACCTCAGTCACGTCCACGGTCCGGTGTGCCGCGCCGTTGCGGCCGTCGACGATGGCGGCGGCGGTGTGGAACACGACGGTGCGGCCGCGGCAGGCGAGCAGCTGCTCGAGCGCAGTGCGGTGATCTCCGGGCTTGCGCAGGATCCGGCCGCCGAGCGACGGGACCTGATCGGCGCCGATCACGAGCGCGTCCGTCCCGCGCGCGGCGGCCTCGGCCTTCGCGGCGGCGAGCCGCGCCGCGGCGGCCTCGGGGGGCTCGCCGGGCGCGATCTCCTCGTCGACGTCCGGCGAGCGGGTCTCGAACGGCAGCCGCAGGCGGGCGAGCAACTCTGCCCGGTACTTGGAGGTCGAAGCCAGAACGAGCTTCCGGCTCACGGCGCCGCCCGCGGCGCTGCGCAGCCGCTAACTTGCGGTTTTGACAGCATAAACACCCATCTCTATCATAATGCGATTATGCCCGCGTCCCTCTTCAGTTGGTACGGTGCGCGCGAGCTTTCGGCCTTCGGAGAGCGGCGGAGCGTTCTTCGCGGCGAGATCGAGTTGAAGCGCTTCAACCGGCTCGCCGACATGCTCGAGTCGGATGCGGGCGCCGTGACCGCCGCGCTGCAGTTTCGGAAGGATCCGGGCGGCTGGCTGATCGCCGAGCTCGAGCTCGAGGCCACCGTGCAGCTGCTGTGTCAGCGCTGCCTCACGCCGCTCGCGCACCGCGTCAGCGAAAGGGTCGAGATCGCGCTGCTCGAGAGCGAGGCGCTCGAGCAGCACGTGCCGGACCGCTACGAGCCCGTGGTGCTGGAAGAAGATCGGATCATGCCTGCGATCCTGATCGAGGATGAACTTATAATCTCGCTGCCCATCGTCCCGCGGCACGAGCGGCCGGAAGAGTGCGATGCGCCTTCGGCCGGGATCGTGAGGGACGAACGCGGCTGACGCCGGCTGGCCGGCGGCTGTCTCGTCACGCTTCGATTTGTTCTGATCGGGAGAACCTGAAAATGGCTGTGCAAAAATCGCGCAAGACGCCGTCGAGGCGTGGCATGCGTCGTTCCCATGATGCCCTCCGCGGGCCCACCCTCGCCGTCGATCCGGCGACCGGCGAGACGCACCGGCGTCACCACGTGACCGCGGACGGCTATTACCGCGGACGGAAGGTTATCGAGGTCCCGCAGGAGATCGAAGAGGAGTAGCGCGCGTCCGCGCGGCCGACGGCCGATCCACTCCTCACCCCTATGAGCCGCAAGGTTACGATTGCCCTCGACGCGATGGGGGGCGACCGCGGCCCGGACACCGTCGTGCCCGCGGCGCTCGCCACGCTCGAGAAGGACGATTCCGTCAGCCTCGTGCTGGTCGGCCTGCCGGATGTGCTCGAGCGCGCCCGCCGCGAAGGCGGCGCCGCGTACGGCGACCGGCTGCGCTATCAAATCGCGACCGAGGTGGTCGCGATGGACGAGCCGCCGGCCGAGGCACTGCGCCGCAAGAAGAACTCGTCGATGCGCGTCGCGCTCGAGCTCGTGAAGTCGCGCGAGGCGGATGCGTGCGTCAGCGCCGGCAACACCGGCGCGCTGATGGCGACGGCCCGCTACGTCTTGAAGACGCTGCCCGGCATCGACCGGCCCGCGATCATCTCCGCGCTGCCGGCGATGACCGGCCCGACCTACATGCTCGATCTCGGCGCGAACGTCGGCTGCACGCCGGAGCACCTGCTGCAGTTCGCGCTGATGGGCTCGGTGATCGCGGCCGACATGCTCGAGCTGCCCCGCCCGAGGGTCGGCCTGCTGAACATCGGGCAGGAGGACATCAAAGGCAACGAGGTCGTGCGCGAGGCCGGCGAGCTGCTCGCGCAGAGCGGGCTCAACTATATCGGCTTCGTCGAGGGCGACGGCATCTTCCACGCGGACGTCGACGTCGTCGTCACGGACGGTTTCGTCGGCAACGTCGCGCTGAAGACGATGGAGGGCGTCGCCCGGCTGATCAGCGCGTTCCTGCGGCAGGAGTTTCATCGCAACGCGCTGCGCTCGCTGCAGGGCATCGTCGCGAAGTCCGCGCTCGACGCGATCCGCGAGCGCGTGGACCCGCGCCGTTACAACGGCGCGAGCCTGGTCGGGCTGAACGGGGTCGTGCTGAAGAGCCACGGCAGCGCGGACGAGTTCGCGTTCGAGACCGCCGTGCGGACGGCGATCGTCGAGGCCCGCAAAGGCGTTCCCGTGCAGATCGGCAACATCATCAGAGACCAGCCAGCAGAATGTATTCGCGCATAGCGGGCACCGGCTCGTATCTACCGGAACGGATCCTGACCAACTTCGATCTCGAGAAGATGGTCGACACGTCGGACGAGTGGATCCGGACGCGGACCGGCATCGAGCGGCGGCACATTGCCGACGACAACGAGACGACCAGCGATCTCGCCTATCGGGCGGCGGTCGCGGCGATGGAGAGCGCCGGGGTCGGCGCCGCGGACATCGAGCTCGTGCTCGTCGGCACGACGACCCCGGATCTGATCTTCCCGAACGTCGGCTGCCTGCTGCAGGAGCGGCTCGGCATTCGCGGCGGTCCCGCGTTCAGCCTCGAGGCCGCCTGCTCGGGCTTCATCTACGCGCTGACGGTCGCCGATCAGATGATCCGGTGCGGCCAGGTGCGGCGCGCCCTCGTCGTCGGCGCGGAGACGATGTCGCGGATCGTCGACTGGACGGAGCGCGAGACGTGCGTGCTGTTCGGCGACGGCGCCGGGGCGGTGATCCTCGAGGCGTCGCCGGAGCCCGGCGTCCTCTACTCGAAGCTCGGCGCCGACGGCCGCTATCGGGATCTGCTTTACGCATCGAGCGGCGTGTCGAAGCCGGCCGAGGACGACGGCGCTCCGGCTCTGCGCATGAAGGGCAACGAGGTCTTCAAGGTCGCCGTCAAGACGCTCGAGACGATGGTCGACGACGTGCTCGAGTCGAACCGCGTCGAGAAGGGCGCGATCGACTGGCTGATCCCTCATCAGGCGAACATTCGCATCATCAAGGCGACGGCGAAGCGGCTGCAGCTGCCGATGGAGCGGGTCGTGCTCACGGTCGCGGAGCACGGCAACACCTCCGCCGCGTCGGTCCCGCTCGCGCTCGACGTCGCCGTCCGCGACGGCCGCGTGAAGCGGGGCGACCTGCTGCTGCTCGAGGCATTCGGCGGCGGGTTCACGTGGGGCGCGTCGCTCGTGCGCTTCTGAGCGGCCTTCCGGCGATCTCTCGCGAGTGCGAACGCCGTCCGCTTTCTGCCTGCGGGACGTTACGTATAATGGGCGGATGCAAAGGCTACGCTTCGTTTCGCTGCTTGCGTTCGTTCTCGCGCTCGCCGGTCCCGAGGTCCGCGCGGCCGAGTACGTCCTTCCGCAAGACCACGACGTCGTCGGCGAGGTGCAGCGGATCACCGCGCGCCACGAGGATACGTTCGTGCGGATCGCGCGCCGCTACGGCGTCGGCTTCGAGGAGCTGAAGCTCGCGAATCCCGGCGTCGACGCGTGGCTGCCGGGCGAGGGCACGGAGATCGTCGTGCCTACCCGCTTCGTCCTGCCGCGCGCCCCGCGCGAAGGCATCGTCGTCAACGTCGCGGAGCTCAGGCTCTACTACTACCCGAAGGACGAGCCCGGCAAGGTCTACACGTATCCGATCAGCATCGGACGCATGGACTGGAGCACGCCGCTCGGCCGGACGACGATCACCGCGAAGACCGAGAACCCGTCCTGGTATCCGCCGGAGTCGATCCGCAAGGAGCATGCGGAGCGGGGCGACATCCTGCCGCGGGTCGTGCCGCCCGGGCCGGATAATCCGCTCGGCAAGCATGCGATGCGTCTTGGCCTGCCGGGTTACCTGATCCACGGCACGAACCGGCCGTCGGGCGTCGGCATGCGGGTGACGCACGGCTGCATCCGCATGTTCCCGGAGGACATCGAGGCACTGTTCGCGCGCGTCCCGGTCGGCACCAGCGTGCACATCGTGAACCAGCCGTTCAAGCTCGGCTGGGACGAGACGGGTGCGCTCGTCCTCGAGGTGCATCCGCCGCTCGCCGAGGAGCTCGAGGCGGGGATGTGGACGCTTACGGATCTCACGCGCGAGATCGTGGCGGTCACGGAGGAAGGCTTCACGCAGGTCGATTGGGACGAAGCCGAGAGCGTTCTGCGCAATCCGCTCGGCGTGCCGTTCCCCGTCTCGCCGCCCGTGACGCGCGACGAGCCGGCCGACGACGACACGCTCCTCGAGGCGGCGTCGCACGACTCACCCGCGCCGGCCTCGCTTCACGCCGACGAGGCCTGAGCGATCCCGACCGCGACCGGGCGGGCGATGCGCGCGGAGCGAAGCGCGCCGGTGTAAAAAAAGAGCCGCCGACGGCTTGTCGGCGACTCTTTTGAAAACGGGCGATGCGGGACGGTGTCCGCTTCGCAGTATTGTTGTCGTTGGTCGTCCGGACTTCGATTACTTCTGCTGCAGCTCGTCGAACATGCGGTCGACGCGCTGATTCGTGGCGTCGCAGCAAGCCTGCGCAGCCTGAGCGGCTTGCAGTGCCTGGTTTGCAGTGCTCTGCGCGCCCTGAGCCGCTTGACGGGCTTCGTTCGCGGCACGCTGGGCGGCATCCGCCGCGTTCTGAGCTGCCGTGGCCGCCGCTCGAACTTCTTCGAGTTGTTCCGTGGTCACGGATGCACAGCCGGTCGCGACGGCGGCGCCGACGACCAGAGCGGTCGCGCGCAGGACGCCCGTAAGGTTCATTGCCATTAGCTATCCCCTGAAGTGGTTGGTGGACAAAAACAGGCGTGATTATTGACTAAAGCGAACCTTACTGCAATTGCAGTTATACGGGCGTCTGTATTAGCAGACAATTGACGTTACACACATTTTTCTGCTTTGCAGGAGCGCTTGACGGGCACTTGGACTGTATATAAGCTCAGAGCTAGTCGATCATACAGCTCCGCTCCGAGGTTCCATCCGATGCGTGATCTTACTCCTCGCCAAAGGCAGATTCTGAATCTGATTCAGAAGACCATTCACTCCACCGGCATGCCGCCGACCCGGGCGGAGATCGCTCAGCGGTTGAAGTTCAGGTCGGTCAACGCGGCGGAAGAGCATTTACGGGCGCTCGAGCGCAAGGGCGCGATCGAGCTGCTGCCCGGCACGTCGCGCGGCATCCGGTTGAAGGATTCGCTGCGCGAGCAGCTCGGTCTCCCGCTGGTCGGCCGCGTCGCGGCCGGCTCGCCGATCCTCGCCGAGGAGCACATCGAGGCGCGTTATCAGCTCGATCCGGATCTGTTCAAGACGCAACCGCACTTCCTGCTCCGCGTGAAGGGCATGAGCATGCGGGACGCCGGCATCCTGGACGGGGACCTCGTGGCCGTGCATCGCACGCCCGATGTCCGGAACCGGCAGATCATCGTCGCGCGTCTCGAGAACGACGTCACGGTCAAGCGCTATCGGCAGGAGGGCCATCGCGTGTGGCTGCTGCCCGAGAATCCGGATTTCGAGCCCATCGAGATCGATCTGCGCAAGGAATCGTTGATGATCGAGGGCGTCGTCGTCGGCGTCGTCAGGCACGCGATGGAGTAGCTCGGCGATGAATGCCGGCATCGAAGCGCTCACCGGGCCGTATCTGTGGCGAGGGCGGGCGGGGTGCTCGGCACGGAACGTTCGCGCCACCGGCTTCGAAGCGCTGGACCGCGCACTCGGCGGCGGGTGGCCGTGGGGCGCGGTCGTCGAGATCTTCGTCGAGCGGTACGGCTGCGGCGAGCTGAGCTTGCTGATGCCTGCTCTCGCGTCGCTCTCCGCTGCCGAGGAAGCCGAGCCCGGCTTTTTCGTCTTCGTCTCGCCGCCGTGGATGCCTTATCCCCCGGCCCTGATCCGTCACGGCGTCGACGTCGGCCGGGTGCTCGTCGTGCATCGGCCGGCCGCCGAGGGAGAGACGCTCTGGGCCACGGAGCAGGCCGTGCGGTCCGGGGCGAGCGCCGCGGTGCTCGCGTGGCTCGACTCCGCTGACGATACCGTGCTGAGGCGTCTGCAGCTTTCGGCCGAGGAGCACGGTTGCGGCCTCGTGCTGTTTCGTCCGCAGCGCGCAATGCGGCACAGGTCGCCCGCCGCGCTCAGATTGAAGGTCTCGATCGAGCGCAACGAGACGCGTGTGGACGTCTTGAAGCTTCGCGGCGGAGCGCCGCAATCGCTCCGTCTCGGCCTGTTCGACCGGTCGCGTCTACGAGCCGCGGCCGCTGTCGGGGATCCGGCGGCTCGAGCGTCCGCCTGACCCACGCCTCTGACGAAGAGGCGCTCTTCGCTCATTCGTGCTTTTGCCGAGCTTCGGCCTTTTCGTTCTCACATGTTCGCGAAGCCGCTCGCTCTGCCTCCCGGAGAGGCTCGATGCTCCGCCGCCGATGCGGAGCGCCGCTCCCGCAGCCGGCAGCTGTGGATCGCAGCGCACTGGCCCGCGCTCGCGCTGCAGGCCGCCGAGACGGCGTCCTCGCGGGAGGACCGTCGCCCGACCGTCGTCGTCGAGCCTTCCGGAGGACGGCTTCGGGTCGTCGCCCTGAACCGCGCCGCACGGCAGAGGGGCATCCGTCAGGGTCTCGACCTCGGCGCCGCCTTCGCCTTCTCCGGCGCGCTGCGCGTGCTCGAGCGATCGCATCGGGGCGAGCGCCGCCTGCTCGAGGCGCTCGCGGTCATCGGGCTGCGCTTCACGCCGAGCGTGAGCATCGAGCCGCCGGACGGGCTCCTGCTCGAGGTGCACGCGAGCCTCGCGCTGTTCGGCGGCATCGATCGCCTTCGCGCCGCGCTTTGCGGCGCGTTGAGCGAGCTTGCGCCCGGCTTCCACGCGGCCGTCGCGCCGACGCCGCTCGCCGCGCTCTGGCTCGCACGGGCCGGCGCCGAGGAGACGGCCGGCGGGACGCTGGCCGCGCGCCTCGCGCGGTTGCCGCTCGGCGTGACGCGATGGCCCGACGACACGCTCGAGCTGCTCGCGGGCATCGGGGTGACGACGATCGGGGAGTGTCTGCGGCTGCCCCGAGACGGGTTTGCGCGCAGAGTCGGCAAGGCGTGTCTCGAGGCGCTGGACAAGTCGCTCGGCAAGCTGCCCGATCCGCGCGCCGCCTTCGAGCCGCCGAAGCATCTCGACTTCGAGGCCGAGCTTGCCGACGAGAGCACGAGCCTGCCGGTCTTCGTGGATGCCGTGACGCACATGACCGAGCAGCTGGCCCGCGAGCTGACGATCCGGCAGGCGCGGGTCGGGAAGCTCGCGCTAGCCTTCGAGCATCGGCGCATCGCGCCGACCGTTCATCGGCTCGAGCTTCTCGAGCCCACCGGCAACGGTCTGAGGCTCCTCGAGCTCCTGTGCGACAAGCTCGAGCGCATCGAGCTGCCGGCGCCGGTGACGGCGCTGCGCCTTACGGCGGGGCCGCTCGAGCCGGCCGTCGCCGAGACCGGACGCCTGTTCAAGGGCAAAGGGAGCACCGAGGGCGGAGCGCGGGCGCGTCTCGTCGAGCGTCTGCGCGGCCGGCTCGGCGAGTCCGCCGTGCACGGTCTCGTGCCGGCCGCCGATCATCGTCCGGAGCGCGCGTGGGCCGCGACCGAGGTGCCGGGCGTGCTGCTGCGCCGCAGCGGCGCCGGCCGACAGCAGGCGGCCCCCGCAGCCGGCGCGCGTGATGCGCGCACGGCGCGCGCCGCGCATCTTGGCGGTGGGCCCGGCGAGCCGTCCGGCGAGCGTCCCCTCTGGCTCTCGCCGGCCCCCGAGCCTCTTCGCTGCGTCGCCGGCAAGCCTCGTCTCGGCGGCACGCTGCGGCTGATCGAAGGTCCCGAGCGCATCGAAAGCGGCTGGTGGGACGGCGGGGACATCGCCCGCGATTACTTCGTCGCGGCAGGCGTCTCCGGCGAGCGGCTCTGGGTGTTCCGCGATCGGGCGGACGGGCGCTGGTACCTGCACGGGAGGTTCGGCTGATGCGCTACGCCGAGCTGCATGCGCTCAGCAACTTCACGTTCTTGAGGGGCGCCTCGCATCCCGAGGAGCTCGTCGAACGGGCGGCGGATCTCGGCTACGCCGCGCTCGCGCTCACCGACGAATGCTCGGTCGCGGGTGTCGTTCGTGCGCACGTCGCCGCCGAGCAGCGCGGCATCAAGCTCATCGTCGGCAGCGAGTTCTCCGTCGAAGGCCTGTCTTCGCCCGGCACGTCGCCGTCGCGCGGCTTCCAGGCGGTGGTGCTCGCGCCGAACCGTGTCTCCTACGGCGCGTTGTGCGCGTTGATCACCTGCGCGCGCCGCGCCGCGCCGAAGGGCGAGTACCGGCTCTCTGCGGAGGACTTCGCGCGTTACCTCGAGCCGTCCGACTGCATGATCCTGTGGCGGCCCGGCCCCGTGCCCGATCTCGACGCCGGCGCATGGCTTGAGAGGCACTTTCGCGGACGCCTCTGGCTCGCGGTCTCGCTGCTTCGCCGCGGCGGCGAGCGGCGCATGCTCGAAGGCTGGCGAGACGCCGCGCGAACGCTCGGCCTGCCGATGACCGCGGCGGGCGGCGTGCTGATGCACGTGCGCGAGCGGCGTGCGCTGCAGGACACGCTGACCGCGATCCGCCTGAACACCCGGATCGATGCGCTCGGCTTCGAGGCACAGCCGAACGGCGAGCGGCACCTTCGTCCGCTCGACGAGCTCGCGCGGCTCTACGACCCGGCGCTGCTCGAAGAGACGATCGCGATCGCCGACCGCGTCGACTTCTCGCTCCGCGAGCTGCGCTACGAATACCCGTACGAGCTCGTTCCCGAGCACGAGACGCCGGCGAGTCATCTGCGCGCGCTGACGGAGCAGGGGTTAAAGTGGCGCTGGCCCGAAGGTGCGCCGGACAAGGTGCGCCGCATGGTCGAGCACGAGCTCGAGCTGATCCGCGAGCTCGAGTACGAGCCGTACTTCCTGACCGTGCACGACATCGTCCGCTTCGCGCGCGAGCGGGGGATCCTGTGCCAGGGCAGGGGCTCGGCCGCGAATTCCGCCGTCTGCTACTGCCTCGGGATCACCGAGGTCGACCCTGCGCGGATGGAGATGCTGTTCGAGCGGTTCATCTCGAAGGAGCGCAACGAGCCGCCCGACATCGACGTCGACTTCGAGCACGAGCGCCGCGAGGAGGTCATTCAGTACATCTATCGAAAGTACTCGCGCGAGCGGGCCGCGCTCGCGGCGACCGTGATCACGTACCGGCCCCGCAGCGCAGTGCGCGACGTCGGCAAGGCGCTCGGCCTCGGCGAGACGCAGGTGGACGCGCTCGCGAAGTCGCTGCATTGGTGGGACGGCGGCGAGCTCGATCGCGAGCGGCTGCGGGAGGTCGGGCTCGATCCCGACAGCCCGCGCTTGCAGCGCCTCAAGGCCCTCGTCGGGCAGATCCTCGGCTTCCCGAGGCACCTGTCTCAGCACGTGGGCGGCTTCGTGATCTCGCATGGTCCGTTGTGCCGCCTCGTGCCGATCGAGAATGCGGCGATGCCCGAGCGTACGGTGATCCAGTGGGACAAGGACGATCTCGAGGAGCTCGGCCTGCTCAAGGTCGACGTCCTGGGGCTCGGTATGCTGACCGCGATCCGGCGCAGCTTCGACCTGATCAACGCCTTCTACGCCGAAAAATCGGCGTCAGACACCTGCGGAAAAATGGTGTCAGACACCTTTTTCCAGCGGAAAAAGGTGTCTGACACCATTTTTCCTTTGTCGATCGCGAAGATTCCGGCCGAGGATCCCGCCGTCTACCGGATGATCTCGAAGGCCGACACGATCGGCGTGTTCCAGATCGAGTCGCGCGCGCAGATGGCGATGCTGCCGCGCCTGAAGCCGCGCTGCTACTACGATCTCGTGATCGAGGTCGCGATCATCCGGCCGGGACCGATCCAGGGCGACATGGTCCATCCGTATCTCAGGCGGCGCAACGGCGAGGAGCCGGTCACGTATCCGAGCGACGAGGTACGCCGCGTGCTCGAGCGCACGCTCGGCGTGCCGATCTTCCAGGAGCAGGTCATGCAGCTCGCGATCGTCGCGGCGGGCTTCACGCCCGGCGAGGCGGATCAGCTTCGCCGCGCGATGGCCGCATGGCGGCGCCGCGGCGACCTGAGCCATTTCGAGAAGCGGCTGATCGACGGCATGCTCGAGCGCGGCTACTCGCCGGAGTTCGCGAGGCGGCTGTTCGAGCAGATCCAGGGCTTCGGCGAGTACGGCTTCCCGGAATCGCATTCGGCGAGCTTCGCGCTCCTCGTCTACGTCTCCGCGTGGCTCAAGTGCCACGAGCCCGCCGCGTTCTTCTGCGCGCTGCTGAACAGCCAGCCGATGGGCTTCTACGCGCCCGCGCAGCTGCTGCGGGCCGCGCGCGCGCACGGCGTCGAGGTGCGGCCAGTCGACGTCACGGCGAGCGGCGTCGAGTCGTCGCTCGAGCCGGACGAGCGGGGCGCGCCGGCGATC
>Ga0079224_100014219_pt1 | contig 11113 bp, 10 predicted proteins | sample Stecom2015_FD_80414 | JGI IMG/M metagenome (GOLD analysis project Ga0079224, IMG submission 80414) | Agricultural soil microbial communities from Utah to study Nitrogen management - Steer compost 2015 | ecosystem: Environmental > Terrestrial > Soil > Agricultural land | place: USA: Utah...
AAGGACGCAAAGGCAGGATCGGGTTCAACGTGCCGGCAGCAAGCGCCGGGCGGCCGTGGAAGCCGGCGCCAAGGCCGTGCGGACGCTCGCTGCGCGCACGCCGGGCTTTTCCTTTGCGTCCGCGGCGTTCTTTGCGGTTCAATGGTGCGCCCATGGCCGACACTGACCGACAGTACTGGCTGATGAAGTCCGAGCCGGACGTGTTCTCGCTCGACGACCTGAAGAGCCGGCCGAAGCGCACCGAGCACTGGGACGGGGTGCGCAATTTCCAGGCGCGCAATTTCCTGCGCGCGATGAAGCGTGGCGACCTCGCCTTTTTCTATCACTCGAGCTGCCCCGAGCCGGGCATCGCCGGCATCGTCGAGATCGTGCGCGAGGCGTATCCCGACTTCACCGCCTGGGATCCGAAGAGCGAATACCACGACCCGCGCAGCACCGCGGAGCGGCCGCTCTGGTACATGGTGGACGTGCGCTACAAGCGCCGGCTCGAGCGCCTGATCCCGCTCGCGGAGCTGCGCGCCAATCGCAAGCTCAAGAACCTGCCCCTGCTCGCGCGCGGCAGCCGGCTCTCGGTCATGCCGGTGAGCGCCGCCGAATGGCGGGCGATCCTGGAGATGGAGTAGCAGCCGGGAACGGCGATCTGAACGCAAAGGATGCGGAGGAAAGCAAGAACAGAATCACGGGGGTCGGAAATCTCCCTGCTCCATGGGGTCGCAAGCCCCGCTTGTCACTTTCGACCTTTCCTTTGCGTCCTTCGCGTCCTTTGCGGTTCAATCGCCCTTCGAGCGCTCGCCTCTCCGTCCTCGGGGGTCACGACACCCTCAACTCAGGAACAGCTTGTACGCGGGGTTGCGCGATTCGTCGGCGTACTGGTAGCCGAGGTTGTCCAGGAACGCCTGGAACTTCTTCTGATCCTCCGGCGGCACCTGCATGCCCACCAGCACGCGGCCGAAGTCGGCGCCGTGGTTGCGATAGTGGAACAGGCTGATGTTCCAGGCCCCGCCCATCTTGTTCAAGAAGTTGAGCAGCGCCCCGGGGCGCTCGGGAAACTCGAAACGGTACACCGTCTCGTGCACCGCGTTCGGCGCGCGCCCGCCCACCAGGTGGCGGATGTGCAGCTTCGCCATCTCGTTGTCGGTCATGTCCACGGTCGGGTAGCCCTTGGCGCGCAGCGTGCGCATCAGCGCCTCGACCTCCTCGGCCCCGCCCACCTGGATGCCGGCGAAGATGGGCGCCTGCTTCGGATCGGCGTAGCGGTAGTTGAACTCGGTGATGTTGTGGTCGCCGACCACCGCGCAGAACTGACGGAACGAGCCGGGGCGCTCGGGGATGGTGACCGCCAGGATCGCCTCGCGCCGCTCGCCGATCTCGGCGCGCTCGGCCACGTGCCGCAGCCGATCGAAGTTGACGTTGGCGCCCGAGGCGATGGCGACCAGCGACTGGCCCTCGAGCTCCCTGCGCGCGACGTCGCGCTTGAGGCCGGCGTAGGCGAGCGCCCCCGCCGGCTCGAGCACCGAACGCCGGTCCTCGAACAGGTCCTTGATGGCGGCGCAGATCTCGTCGTTCGTCACGATCACGATGTCGTCGACGTAACGGCGGCAGAGCTTGAACGTCTCCTCGCCCACCTGGCGCACGGCCACGCCGTCGGCGAAGATGCCGACGTTCTCGAGCACCACGCGCCGCCCGGCCTTGAGCGAGCGCGCCATGGCGTCGGCGTCCTCGGGTTCGACGCCGATGATCCGGACCTCCGGGCGCAGCTGCTTGATGTAGGCGGCGATGCCCGCGATCAGCCCGCCCCCGCCGACGGGGACGAACACCGCGTGCAGGGCTCCCGCGTGCTGCTTCAGGATCTCGAAGCCGATCGTGCCCTGCCCGGCGATGACCAGGGGATCGTCGTAGGGGTGAATGAAGCTCAGGCGCCTGGCGCGCGCGAGCCGGCGCGCGTGCTCGTAGGCGGCGTCGTAGTTGTCCCCGTGCAGCACCACCTCGGCCCCGAGCCCGCGCACCGCGTCCACCTTGATCTGCGGCGTGGTCCGCGGCATGACGATCACCGCGTGCGTGCCCAGGCGCCGGGCCCCGAGCGCCACGCCCTGGGCATGGTTGCCGGCCGAGGAGGCGATGACGCCGCGCTTCAGCTGGGCGGCCGTGAGCGCGGCCATGCGGTTGTACGCGCCGCGCCACTTGAACGAGAACACGGGCGACTCGTCCTCGCGCTTGATCCATATCTGGTTCCGCAGGCGCGCGGACAGCACCGGGGCGTGCTCGAGCGGCGTCTCCCCGGCCACTTCGTACACGCGGGCCGTGAGTATGCGTTTGATGTACTGCTGGGACAAAGCGGGGCACTCCCGGGTGAACCATGCGACGGCGCCGTTATCCCGCGCTCGCGACGCGCTTAATCTAACACACTGCGGCGCGCGTCCATGGCCCGTCCTTTATAAACCGGGGCGGACTCGCTATCCTCGCTCCGGCGACGGAGGCGGATCATGAGCCCGGACGACAAGAAAAAGGCGGCCGCGGCGGCGGCAATGGACTTCGTCGACCACGGCATGGTGGTCGGCGTCGGCACCGGCTCGACCGTGGAGCACTTCATCGAGCTGCTGGCCGGGGCGCGGAGCAAGATCGACGGGGCGGTGGCCAGCTCGAAGCGCACCGAGGCGCGCCTGAAGCAGGCCCGCATCCCGGTGCTCGACGCCAACGCCGCCGGCCCCCTGCCGCTCTACGTGGACGGCGCCGACGAGGTCACGCAGCACCGCCACTGCATCAAGGGCGGCGGCGGCGCGCTGACCGGCGAGAAGATCCTGGCGGCGGCGAGCCGCACCTTCGTCTGCATCGTGGACGACTCGAAGCTGGTCGGGCGCCTCGGCCGGTTTCCGCTGCCGGTGGAGGTCATCCCCCTGGCGCGCTCCTACGTCGGGCGCCAGCTGGTGGCGCGCGGGGGACAGCCGGCCCTGCGCGAAGGGTTCGTGAGCGACTACGGCAACCTGATCCTCGACGTGTACAACCTGAGCATCATGAACCCTCCCGAGCTCGAAGCCGAGCTCGATCACATCGCCGGCGTCGTGACCAACGGCCTGTTCGCCCGGCGCCCGGCCGACGTCGTGCTGGTGGGCACCGACGGGGGCGTCACCAGGATCGGCGGATAGCGCCGGCAGCGGGCCGCCGCGACGTCCGCCGCCCGGCGCGCTTCGCGCATTCGGGCCCCTTTCTCATCGTTGCGCGCGGGAGGCGCGCGCCACGATCGTGCCGGCCCGCTCGGAGAAATCCTGATCCTGCCCGGCGTCGCCGTGGTGGTGGTCGCCGCATCGCCGCGCCCCCGCACTGCCGTCGAGCCCCGGCTGCCGGCGCGCCGGCCGGGCGCGGGCGCACGCTGCTACACTCGGCGCATGCCAACGCTCACGTTCCTCGGCGGCGCCGGCCAGGTCACCGGTTCCTGCTACCTGATCGAGACCGCCGAGGCCCGGGTGCTGCTCGAATGCGGCCTGTTCCAGGGACCGCCGGAGGTCGAGCGCCTGAACGAGCGCGCCTTCGCCTTCGACCCGCGCACGCTCGACGCCGTGATCGTGTCGCACGCGCATCTCGACCATTCCGGCCTGTTGCCCAAGCTCGTGCGCGCCGGCTACACCGGCGCCATTCACGTGACGCCGCCGACGCGCGACCTGCTCGAGCTCCTGCTCGAGGACGCGGCCTTCCTGCAGGCGCGCGACGCCGAATGGGAAAACCGCCGGCGCGGGCGCAACCCCGAGGCGCACGAGCCGCTTTACACGACCGACGACGTCGAGCGCGTGCTGGCGCAGTGCCGCACCGTCGAGTACCGCCGGCGCTTCGAGCCGGCGGCCGGCATCGGCGCGCGCTTTCGCGACGCCGGGCACATCCTCGGCTCCGCCATCGTCGAGCTCGAGCTCGAGGGGCGCAGGCTCGTCTTCTCGGGCGATCTCGGCAACCGCGACAGCCTGCTGCTGCGCGATCCCGAGACGGTCGCCGCGGCCGACGTGGTCCTGCTCGAGTCCACCTACGGCGACCGCGACCATCGCTCGCTCGCGGCGACCCTGGCCGAGTTCGAGCAGATCCTCGTGGAGGCGGCGGCGCACGCGGGCAACGTCATCGTGCCCGCGTTCGCGGTGGAGCGCACGCAGGAGCTGCTCTACTTCCTGGGGGAGCTGTACGAAGCCGGCCGCCTGCCGCAGCAGCGCATCTTCCTCGACAGCCCGATGGCGATCGCGGCCACCGAGGTGTACCGCAGGTACGAGCGCCTGCTCGACGTGCGCATCCCCGGGATCCGATCGCACGCCGGCCGGCATCGGGTGCTGCCGCCGCTGCAGTACAGCCTGACCACGGAGGATTCCATGGCCATCAACCGCATCAGCGGCGGCGCCATCATCATTGCCGGCAGCGGCATGTGCAACGGCGGGCGCGTGCGCTTCCATCTCAAGCACAACCTCTGGCGCCCCCAGGCGCACGTGGTGATCGTCGGTTTCCAGGCGCGCGGCACGCCCGGGCGGGCGCTGGTCGACGGCGCCAGAACCCTCAGGCTCTTCGGCGAGGAGGTCGAAGTGCGCGCCCGGGTGCACACGCTCGGCGGCTTTTCCGCCCACGCCGGGCAGTCGCAGCTGGTCGAGTGGGCGCGCGCGATCGGCGGCAGGCCGCGCGTGCATCTGGTGCACGGCGAGCCGGAGAAGACGGCGGCGCTCCGGGCCGCGCTCGCGGCCCGCGCCGGTCTGACCGCGACGCCGGCCGAGCCGGGGCGGACGATCGCGCTGTGAGCGGCGCCGGCGCGCGCTTCAGCGCCCCTCGCCGCCGCGCAGCAGGCCTTTCAGCTCGCGCAGCTCCGCGCGCAGCGCCCGCACCTCCTGCTCGAGCTGCGCCCCCTCGGCGTGCACCGCCGCCTCGAGCCGCCGCTCCTCCGCGCGCCGGGCCGCCTGGTACATCGTCTGCATGGTGTTGACGATGATGGCGATGAAGAGATTCAGCATGGTGAAGGTGGCGAGCAGGATGAACGGCACGAAGAACGCCCAGGCGTAGGGGTGCACCTCCATGACCGGGCGCACGATGCCCATGGACCAGCTCTCGAGCGTCATGATCTGGAACAGGGTGTAGAGCGACGCCCCCACCGAGCCGAACCACTCGGGGAAACGCTCGGCGTAGAGTCCCGTCGCCATCACGGCGAACACGTAGAACAGCAGCCCGAGCAGTCCGGCGATCGCGCCGATGCCGGGCACCGCGTGCAGCAGCGACTCGACCACGAAGCGCAGCTGCGGCATCGTCGACACCAGGCGCAGCACCCGCAGCACCCGCAGCGTGCGCAGCACCGCGAGCGGTCCGCTCGCCGGCACCAGCGCGACGCCGACGACCGCGAAATCGAACACGTTCCAGGGATCGCGGAAGAAGCGCCAGCGCCAGGCGTAGAGCTTGCCCGCGATCTCGAGCACGAATACCGCGAGGATCACCCGATCGAGCGCCGTCAGCAGCGGTCCGATCCGCGCCATCACCGTCGCCGAGGTCTCGAGTCCGAGAGTGGCGGCGTTGATCAGGATCAGGACGACGATCGCGCGCTGCACGCGCGCGGACTCGATCCACGCGCCCAGCTGGGCGCGGACTGGCACGACGGCGCTCATGAGGTTCCTCGAATGGACGGGATGTCCGGCCGGGTCCCGCCCGACGCGAGCGCGGGGCGCGCACCGCGGCCTTTGCGATGCCGACGATTATATAGACGGACAGGGCGACGAGCACGATGCGCATCCGGGCGGAGCCGTCGGCCGACGCGGTCGCGGTGCTCTGCCCGACCGGCAGCGATCCCCCGCCGGCGCGCGGGTGTCGAGGAGCCGCCGTTCGCCGGCCCCGGAGCACGACAACCGGCGGGGCGCCGTCCGCGCCCCGCCGGTTGTATCGCGCGTGCGCGCGTGGTCCTATAGTATGCGCATGGACCCCGAGCACCGGCGTCCGGAGTGCAGGCGGGCGCGGCCGCGTCCCGGGGCACAGGCAACGCGATGATCGAGCTGCGCACCGTGCAGTGCCCGTACTGCGGGGAGCCGTTCGAGGCCGACATCGACCCGAGCGCGGGCACCCAGGAGTACATCGAGGACTGCCACGTCTGCTGCCGCCCGATCGTCTTCCGCATCGAGGTGGACGCCGAAGGCCGGCTCGCCGCGGTACTGACGCATCGTGAAGACGACTGAAGAAGGCGGCTCGCGCTACGAACCCATCCCGTGCGCCGTGTACTCCACGTACGAGCTCGCCATTCTGCGGCGCCGGGACTTGCGCCTGCTGTGGCGCGAGGGGAGCGTCTATTACCGTCTGCCGGTCACCCCGCTCGATCTCGAAACCCGCGCCGGCGAGGAGTTCCTGCATTGCCGGCTGCCGTCCGGCAGCCGCGCGCGCCTGCGGCTCGATTACATCCTGCGCGCGGATCCGATCTGAGCCTTGTCGGACGGCTCGCTCCCCCGAGCGGCCCTGCGCGCCTCGGTTTCCGGCCGGCGCCGAAGCGCCGCACGGACGCCGGCCTTGCGTTGGAACGACGGCCAGGGGCCGCGCGCTCGCCGGCGCCCGCACGCGATCGCGGGAAGAGCCGGGAGCGCGCCTACGACAGCCGCCACTGCAGTTTCATGTGGTGCAGAATGGTGGTCGCGATCTCCTCCACCGACATGTTGGTGGCCTGCAGGTAGGGAATGTTCTCGGCCCGGAACAGCGCCTCCGCCTGGGCGGTCTCGTACTGGCACTGCCTGAGCGAGGCGTACTGGCCGCCCGCCTTGCGCTCCTGGCGGATCTGCTGCAGGCGCGCAGGGTCGATGGTGAGGCCGAACAGGCGCGCCCGGTACGGCGCGAGCGCCGGCGGCAGGCGCGGCTCGTCGAGCTCGTCCCGGGTCAGCGGGAAGTTGGCGGCGTAAACCCCGAACGTGAGCGCCAGGTACAGGCAGGTCGGAGTCTTGCCCGAGCGCGATACCCCGAGCACGATCACGTCCGCGCGCGAGTAGTCCTGGGTATGCAGGCCGTCGTCGGTCAGGAGCGCGTAGTTGACCGCGTCCATGCGCACGCTGTACTTCGACTGATCGACGATGCCGCGCGCGCGCCCGATGGTGTGGCTCGACTGCTGGTGCAGCGCCACCTCGAGCGGCTGAATGAACGTGTCGACCAGGTCGAAGAACACCCCCTCGGAGTCGGCCACGGCGCGGCGCATTTCCTCGTCGATCAGCGTGCCGAACACGATCGGGCGGGCATCGCTCGCGCGCGCCACCTCGCGGATCTCCTCCGCCACCGCGCGGGCTTTGTCGAGCGTGTCCACGAACCGGCGTACGTGCTTCTTGAACCTGATGCCGTTGAACTGGGTGAGCAGGCTCAAGCCCAGGGTTTCGGCGGTGATGCCCGTGCGGTCGGACACGAAAAAGACGTCGCGTTCCATCGACCTATTGTGCCAGAAACGCCGCTTCGCCTACTCTCCCGATCCTGGATGCCGGCCGGCGGGTCGGGTACGGCGCTGATGGGGAGAAGCGGAACATGAGCGATTGGGTGGTCGAATTCGAAACCGTGGGCATGAACGACGTCGCGCGCGTCGGCGGCAAGAACGCCTCGCTCGGCGAGATGATACGCAATCTCACCCACGCCGGCGTGAACGTCCCGGGCGGCTTCGCCACGACCGCCGACGCCTACCGCGCCTTCCTCCGGCACGAGGGGCTCGATGCCCGCATTCGCAAGCGCCTCGAGGCGCTCGACGTGGAGGACGTCCAGGCGCTGACCGCGGCCGGGCGCGAGATCCGCGCCTGGATCCTGGCCGCGCCCCTGCCCTCGCGCCTGGAACGGGAGATCGCCGCCTCGTTCGAGGCGCTCGCGCGCACGGCCGGAGACGGGCTGGCGGTCGCGGTGCGCTCCTCGGCCACGGCCGAGGATCTCCCGGAAGCCTCGTTCGCCGGGCAGCAGGAGACCTTCCTCAACGTGCGGGGACTGCCGGCGGTCCTGCGCGCCGTGAAGCAGGTCTATGCCTCGCTCTACAACGACCGCGCCATCGCCTACCGCGTGCACCACGGATTCGCGCACGAGGCGGTGGCGCTCTCCGCCGGCGTCCAGCGCATGGTGCGCAGCGACGTCGGCGCGAGCGGCGTCGCGTTCACGCTCGACACCGAATCCGGGTTCCGGGACGTCGTGTTCATCACCGCGTCGTACGGGCTCGGGGAAACGGTGGTCCAGGGCGCGGTCAATCCGGACGAGTTCTACGTGCACAAACCGACGCTGCGCGCCGGACGGCCGGCGGTGCTCAAGCGCACGCGCGGCGCGAAGGCGACGATGATGGTGTATGCCGAGGACGCGACCGACGGCGCGAGCACGCGCACGGTGCCGGTCCCGCCCGAGGAGCGGCGGCGCTTCTGCCTGAGCGACGCCGAGGTCGAGGAGCTCGCGCGCCAGGCGCTGATTATCGAGGAGCACTACGGGCGCCCCATGGACATCGAGTGGGGCAAGGACGGCATCGACGGGCGACTGTACATCCTGCAGGCGCGGCCGGAGACGGTGAAGAGCCGGGCGCGTCACGACGTGCTGCAGCGCTTTCGGCTCAAGGGCCGCGGCGACGTGCTGACCGAGGGCCGCGCCATCGGCGCGCGCATCGGCGCCGGGCCGGCGCGGGTGGTCGCGAGCACCGCGGAGCTCGACGCGGTCGGCGCGGGCGAAGTGCTGGTCGCCGACATGACCGACCCCGACTGGGAGCCGGTCATGAAGCGCGCCGCCGCCATCGTCACCAACCGCGGCGGGCGCACCTGTCACGCGGCCATCGTGGCGCGCGAGCTCGGCATCCCGGCGGTGGTCGGCTGCGGCAACGCCACCGAGGTGATCCCCTCCGGCAGCGAGGTGACCGTGTCCTGCGCCGAGGGCGAGACCGGCCGGGTGTACCGCGGGCGCATCGATTTCGAGGTGCGCGAGATCGACCTCGGCCGGATGCCCGAGGTTCCGGTCAAGCTCATGATGAACGTCGGCAACCCCGAGCGCGCCTTCGACTTCCAGTGGCTGCCGAACGACGGCGTCGGCCTGGCCCGGCTCGAGTTCATCATCAACCGGATGATCGGCGTGCACCCGAAAGCCGTACTCAACTACGGCGAGCAGCCGCCCGAGGTGCGCCGCGCGATCGACGAGCGCGCGGCGGGCTACGACGGTCCGGTCGCGTTCTACGTGACCAAGCTGACCGAAGGCATTTCCATGCTGGCCGCGGCGTTTCATCCCAAGCCGATCATCGTGCGCCTGTCGGATTTCAAGTCGAACGAGTACGCCAACCTGCTCGGCGGCTCGAGCTACGAGCCCCGCGAGGAGAACCCGATGCTCGGGTTCCGCGGGGCCTCGCGCTACATCGCCGAGTCGTTCCGCGACTGCTTCGAGCTCGAGTGCCGCGCGCTCAGGCACGTGCGCGACGTCATGGGCCTGACCAATGTCGAGGTGATGGTGCCGTTCGTGCGCACCGTGGGCGAGGCGCGCGCGGTTTCCGAGCTGCTCGCCGCCAACGGGCTCGAGCGGGGGCGCAACGGCCTCCGGCTCATCATGATGTGCGAGATCCCCTCGAACGCGCTGCTCGCCGGCGAGTTTCTCGAACATTTCGACGGTTTTTCCATCGGCTCGAACGACCTGACGCAGCTCACGCTCGGGCTCGACCGCGACTCCGGAGTCATCGCTTCCCTGTTCGACGAGCGCGATCCGGCGGTCAAGGCGCTGGTGGCCCAGGCGATCTCCGCCTGTCGCAGCCGCGGCAAGTACGTCGGCATCTGCGGCCAGGGCCCCTCGGACCACCCGGACCTGGCGGAATGGCTGGTCGAGCAGGGCATCGACAGCATCTCGCTCAACCCGGACGCGGTGGTCGACACCTGGCTCTACCTGGCCAATCATCGGAAATGAGCCGCGTGCCCGCGCAAACGGGGCAATGAAACGCCGGAGGACGCAGCGGAAATCAGGTTCGAGGTCGATGGGGGCGACGCGCACGGGCACCGCGTTCGGCGCGCCCCGAGGCGCGCGTGCCATCGAGCTCCTCGCGATCCGCATTCATTCCTCTGCGTCCTGCGCGTTTAGAATCGCCGTTTCAGGCTGTCCGATCGTATGGACGAGCGAATCCGACAGGCGGTGCTGGCGCTGATCGCCGAGGCGCGCCCGGCGACGCTGCTCGGCATCGGCCCGCAGCCGCGCGACTTCTATGCCCCCTGCCTGGCCCGGGACCCGCGCTGTGATCTGACGCTGCTCGCCGCCGAGGACGCGCCCGCGCGGCTGCCGCAGCTCGGGCGCTTCGACTTCGCGTTCGTCGCGGGCGCGCTCGAGCACCTGCCCAAGACCGATGCCGCCGCCCTGATCGCGCGTCTGCGCGACCTGCACGCGCGCCGCCTGGCGCTGGCCGTCGGGTTTCCGGCGGCGCGCGCGTGGTCGCACGAGGAGCTGCTCGCGTTCGGGCTCACGCGCGTCGCCGCGTCCGGCGATGCCGCGCTCTATGTCTTCGACATCGCGCACTACAAGCAGACGCCCGACTGGCTCAACAGCGACAACTGGGCGCATCCCGAGCTGTTCGACAAGTATCGCTGGTAACCCCGCCACTTGCGTCGACAAAGGGCGCGCGCGCAAGGCACGTCGAATGAGACACAACGTGCGGGGTGACGTTTTTCGTCACCCGATGCGCGCGCGGCGCAGCCGCGCCCGCGCGCTTTGCTATAGTTACTGCAGCAACGAGAAGAGCGATACGCGCGCCATGCCCGAGGTCACGCTGAACCGACTGACCGCGCTGCTGCAGCAGCCGGAAGAGGAGCTCAACCTCGCGGAGGCCGCGCTGCTCTTCGCGACGGACGAGTATCCCGCGCTCGACGTCGATCGCTACCTCGGCTGTCTGGACGGTTTCGCCGCGCGCGTGCGCGCGCGCCTGCCGCGCGGGGCGACGTTCGAGGATACCGTGGTCGCCCTGAACGATCTGCTGTTCGAGGAAGAAGGCTTCCGCGGCAACACCGACGACTACTACGACCCGCGCAACAGCTTCCTGAACGAGGTGCTCGACCGCAAGCTCGGGATCCCGATCACCCTGTCGATCGTGTACATGGAGACCGGGCGCCGACTCGGCCTGGCGTTCCAGGGCGTGTCCTTTCCCGGGCACTTCCTGGTGAAGTCGGAGACG
>Ga0079224_100014220_pt1 | contig 11112 bp, 9 predicted proteins | sample Stecom2015_FD_80414 | JGI IMG/M metagenome (GOLD analysis project Ga0079224, IMG submission 80414) | Agricultural soil microbial communities from Utah to study Nitrogen management - Steer compost 2015 | ecosystem: Environmental > Terrestrial > Soil > Agricultural land | place: USA: Utah...
AACCTGGACCCGGTGGCCCGGGAGATCGACTGGGTGACCAAGCTAAAGATGATCGAGTCGTACCAGCGCCGGCACGACCTGCCGCTGGCTCACCCGCGGGTGGCCCAGCTCGACCTCGCCTATCACGACCTGCGGCGCGGGCGCGGCCTGTTCGGGCTGATGGAGCGTCGCGGTGACGTGGACCGGGTCGCCACCGACCTGGAGATCTTCGAGGCCAAGGAGACGCCGCCGCAGACCACCCGGGCCCGGCTGCGCGGAGAGTTCATCCGCCACGCCCAGGAGAAGCGGCGCGACTTCACCGTGGACTGGGTCCACCTCAAGCTCAACGACCAGGCCCAGCGCACGGTGCTGTGCAAGGATCCGTTCCGGTCCCACGACGAACGGGTGGAGCGGCTGATCGCGAGCATGTGAACTGCCATGACCAATATCGACCCCGAGGCGGACCGAGCCTGGCTGAACCGGCGCCGCGACCGGATCGTGGCGGAGATCCGCCGTAACCGGCGGGGCGAGTACAAGATCCCCACCTGGGTGCTCGCCCTGACACTGGTCGCGATCGTCGCCACCTACCTGGTGTTGCTCATCACCTCCTGACCCGGGTCAACGGGCAGGTGGCGGGCCGGCCAGGAGCGCGGCCGCGTGCCGTCCGGCGGCGGCGCAGGCGAGAAAGTAGGGGTGGTCGGCGTCCAGCCCACGCCCCATGGTCGACAGCGGCGCCGGGGCCGCACGCAGGGCCGCGTCCAGGCCGGTGGTGTCCACCGGCACCAGGCGGTGTCGCTCGGCCAGCGGGGCGAGGGCGGTGCGTACCTGGCTGGCCAGCGGCTCGGGCAGGCCCGTGGGTACCGCGAGGTCCGCGGCGGCCAGCGCCACCCGTCCGTACGCGGTGAGGCTGTGGTGGGACACTCCCCGGTGGCGCTCGCGCGGGTCGGCGGCGGAGATCCGCAGGGCACCCACCGGCCGGCCGCCCAGCACCGCGGCGGCGTTGACCGCCTCGCCTACGGCCACGCCGGAGAATCCCCACCGGGTGCCGGTGCCGAGGTTGCCCGGTCCCTGAGCCACCACCGCGACCTCGGCCTGTAACACGAGGCGGGCGGCGAGCAGGCCGGAGTGCAGGCTCGCCGCCTCCAGGTCGCCGCCGAACGCCTGACCCACGGTGACCGTGCCGACCAGCGAGCCGGTGAGCGTGGCCAGCGTACGGGAGAACCCGGCGGGCAGGGCACCGCCGTCGGTCATCACGTACGCCACCGGGGTGCCGGGTGCGTCGGCGTACAGGCCAGCCAGCACGGCCGGAAGAGCCGAGTGCAGGTCGGCGGTGACCACCGGCATCCCGCCGAGGTCGTCGGCGTCGGCCAGCAGCCGGTGGTGCGGGGAGTCCGGCTCGTCCACGCCGGCCACCACGGTCTGCAACGGGGTGTACCGGGCCTTCACCAGGTGGCCGGGTCCCGGCGGCGGGTCCGGCGGCAACCGGTCCGGCAGGGCCACCACGAACGCGTACCCGCCGGTGCCCAGACCCAGCGCCAGGGCGGCGGTGTTGAGCAGCACCCGGTCGCCGACCTCGGGCGAGCCTACGAGCGCCGGGTAGGCCAGCGCGCGTACCTCAGCCGGATCGGACGGGTGGCGGGAGTCCACCGCCACGGTGAGCTCCTGCGCGCCGCGCCAGGACCGGCCCAGCGCGCGCACCCGACCCGACCGCCACCGCACTCCAGTCACGTGGCGAGGCTAGAGCGCGTGGCGCACTGGACATACGTACGGGTGGTGCTACCGTGTCTTGAGTGTCCCGCGCGCGTACCGAACGCCTGGTCAACCTGGTTATCTGCCTACTGGCGACGCGGCGTTACCTGACCGCGGCGCAGATCGCCGCGACCGTCCCGGGCTACGAGCACGACCCGGACGACCCGCGGGCGCACGAGGCGTTCCAGCGCAAGTTCGAGCGGGACAAGGCCGAGCTGCGCGCGCTCGGCGTGCCGCTGGAGACCGGCTCGGACAGCATCTTCGACACCGAGCCCGGCTACCGTATCGCCCGCCGGGAGTACGCCCTGCCCGACATCCGGCTGGAGCCGGACGAGGCCGCCGTGGTGGGCATCGCGGCCCGGCTGTGGCAGCACGCCGGCCTCGCCGCCGCCGCGTCATCCGGGCTGGCCAAACTGCGCGCCGCCGGGGTCGACCTGGACCCGCACGCCACCCTGGGGGTGGAGCCGGTGGTGACCGTGGACCCGGCGTTCGCGCCGCTGGTCACCGCCGCCCGGGAGCGCCGCGAGGTCCGGTTCGACTACCGGGTCCCCGAGCGCGACGAGGCCACTACCCGCCGGCTGCAGCCGTGGGGGGTGGTGTGCTGGCGCGGGCGCTGGTATGTGGTCGGCCACGACCTGGACCGACTCGCCCCGCGGTGTTTCCGGCTCTCCCGGGTGGTCGGGGCGGTCACTCCCATCGGGGCGGCCGGCGCTTTCACCCCACCGCCGGACGTCGACCTGATCAGTCACGTGGCCCGCTCCTCGGGTCCCACCGAACGCCATGGCCGGGCCCGCGTGCTGGTGCGGTCCGGCCGCGGCGACGGGGTGCGCCGCCGGGCTCTGCAGGTGGCGCCGGCCGGGGCGGCCGCCGACGGCGACGTGGTGACCCTCGCCTACCACTGCCCGGAGGATCTGGCCGCGTGGCTGGTGAGCTACGGCCCGGACGTGCGGGTGCTGGACCCGCCGGAGGTCCGCGACGCGGTGATCTCCCGGCTGAAGGAGATCGTTTACCGGGGAGCCGATTCGTGAGCGGCCGGCGGCCCGGCTCGGGCGCGACCGGGTGGCTGGCCCGGCTGCTCAACCTGGTGCCCTACCTGCAGGCCCGGCCGGGGGTGCGGATCGCGGATGCCGCGGCGGACCTCGGCGTGACCGAGCAACAGCTGCGCGACGATCTGGAGCTGCTGTGGGTGTGCGGGTTGCCCGGCTACGGGCCGGGCGACCTGATCGACATGGCGTTCGACGGGGATCGGGTCACCATCACCTATGACGCCGGCATGGACCGGCCGCTCCGCCTCACCCCGGATGAAGCCCTGGCGCTGGTCGTGGCGCTACGGATGCTCGCGGAGACGCCGGGGGTGGCCGACCGGGGAGCGATCGGCCGGGCACTGGCCAAGTTGGAGGGCGCGGCAGGGGAGCCGGCACCGGTGGCGGTGCGGATGCCGGGCGACGCCGACCGGCTGACCCGGGTGCGGAAGGCGGTCGCTACCGGACGAGCCCTGCGGATCACCTACTACACCGCTACCCGCGACCGCATCACCGTCCGGGTCGTGGACCCGTTGCGGATGGTGATGGTCCGGGGCTACGGCTACCTGGAGGCCTACTGCCGGCGCGTGAGGCAGACCCGGCGGTTCCGGGTGGACCGCATCGACGAGCTGACCGTGCTGGACGAGCCGGCCGCGCCGCCGCCGCAGGCGCGGCCCGCGCCGATCCAGGAAGGGGTCTTCCAGCCCAGCACCGACCTGCCCCTGGTCACGCTCCGGGTGGGCCGCGGGGCGCGCTGGATCACCGAGTACTACCCCTGCGAGCGGGTGGAGCGGCCGGCCGGGGACGGCTGGGTGGTCTCGCTGCGCGTCACCGACCTGGACTGGGCCCGCCGGCTGGTGCTCGGGCTGGGGCCGGAGGTGGCGGTGCTCGCACCGCGAGAGCTGGCCGCCTCGGTGCAGGAGGCCGCCGCGGCGGCGCTGGATGCGTACGCCACTCCGAGTGGCCTCGCCCCGCCGGCGCCGGGCCGCGAGTAGGCTCCGTGGGTGGTGTGGTGGATTGTCGCCGGGCTGGTCGTGGTCCCGCTGGTGCTCGCGCTGGTGTTGCTGGCTGATCTGCGGCGGCGGCTGACCGAACTGGCCCGCGTGGCGACCTTCGTCGACGAACGGCTCACCCGGGCGACGGCGGACCTGCGCGCGGGCACGGCGGCGGCGCTGCGGCGCGCGGCCGCGCTGCGACGACGGTTACCCGCCGGCCGGTCGCCGCGGTCCTCGGCGCCCGCAGCCGGTAACGGCCACGGTTAGTTACGGATCGTGGCGATCCATTCGAATAGGCCCGCCACCCACGCGGCGAGCGGGACCACCGAGATGATCAAGAGCACCTCCACGATGTCGAGCAGCCGCCCCCACACCGGAGAGATCCGTCGACCGGCAACCCCGAGCCCGTAGCTGAGGCTGATCGCCGCGGCCAGCAGCAGTCCACCGACGACCAGGCCGAGCCGGACCGGAAGGTCACCGGCGGTGAATCCGGCGAGGGCGAGCCAGGCCAGTCCCAGCGAGCCGGCGGTCAGCAGCGGCAGCCGCGCCGCCTGCCCCCGGTAGGGTCGGGCCCGCAGCAGGAGCAGCAGAGTCATCACCGCGGCGAGGATGCCGCCGCGCCAGCCACCGGCCAGTACGAGGACCACGACTGAGCCGAGCACCAACAGGGAGGCGGTGACGATCAGACCGGTGTGGAACTCGTCCGCCCGGTCGCTGAGCTGCAGCACCCGCTGTCCGTCCACGGTGGTGGCGTCTGATCGTAGATCGTCCGGGCCGGTCGGGATGGCGGGTATGGGGAGGCGGACCGCCCGGTAGGCCATCATCGGCAGGGTGGGGTAGAAGGCGAAGACCAGGGTCCCCACCACCACCGCGGCGGCCGTGGGGCCGGTGTCGAAGACCAGGCAGATGCCCGCCCCCACCCCGACCGCCACCGCGGTCACGATCGCCCCGAGGAACACCTGCGGGTAGTCGCCCACCGCCACGGTCGCCGCCGCGGCGAGGACCACCACCACGGTCGCGGCCAAGAGCACGTCCGGCGCGGCCAGCTGGCTGAGCCCCCGGTCGTCGGCGAGCAGCAGCAGCCCGCCGGCCGCTCCGTACCCCAGCGCCACCAGCCCGAACAGCGCGCCGGTGCGGGCGTCGCCACCAACCCGGGAGACCAGGGCCGCCACCGCGAGCAGCGCCACGGCCAGGCCGGTCCCCACCAGCGCGCCGGGCAGCTGCGGCGGGCCGGCGAGTAGCACCGCCGCCACCCCACCTGCGAGCGCCGCGGTGGCGAATCCGATCGCGAACCGGCGGGTCGTCCCCGGTCCCCACCGGCCGGGACGCTCCAGCGTGGCGGTGGCGACCGCGTCCACCACGTCATCGAAGACGACCTCCGGCGCGGTAGCCGCGCGGGGGGTGAGGAAGAGCACCTCCCCGTCGCGAATCTCCAGTTGGGCAGGGGTACGTCCGGTGTCCAACGGGGCCCCGCCGAGCCGGCTCAGGGCCCAACCGCCATGGGCCACGCCGTCATCGGCGAGGTGCGCTCCGGCGTGGAACAACAACGTGGGCAGCAGGTCGGCCAGTGGGATCTCCGAGGGGAGCGCCAGGTCCATCCGGGTGTCGGGGGCGACAATGGTCACCCGGCTGAGTCCCCCGCCGACACTGCTCGCCACGGCAGTTCCTCCTGTCAGTCACGTGGCCGCTCGCAAGTCGCGTGGCCCGCCTCGATCCCACTCGCGGTATCGAGGCGAGACTACCTACGATGGCGGGCAAGGGCGAGCCCGGGCGGCGACCTCCGCTCCACGCTCGTGGCCACGCGCAATGGGGAGGAGTCTATGGGCACGGTGGTGTTCAAGCGGCCGCCGCGGCAGCCCGGTCCGCAGCTGCCGCACGGCGAGCTGCCGCTGGAGCCACCACCGGAGCTGCCGGATCCGTCCTCACCCAACGTGATGCGGCTGCTGATGATCCTGCCGATGGTGGCCGGCGCCGGTGCGATGGCGTTCATGTTCGCCGGCCGCGGTGGAGGTCCACTCCAGTACGTCGTCGGCGCGATGTTCGGCATCTCCATGCTGGGCATGCTGGTGATCTCCGTGACCACCAGCTCGGGCAACAAGACCGCGGAGGTCAACGCCGATCGCCGTGACTACATGCGCTACCTGGCGCAGGCGCGCCGGCGTACCCGCAAGGCGGCCGAGCAGCAGCGCGAGGCGATGCTGTGGAAACACCCGGAACCAGACGCGCTGTGGTCGGTGGCGGCCTCCAAGCGGTTGTGGGAGCGCCGCCCCACCGATGAGGACTTCGGCGAGGTACGCGTGGCCGTGGGTCCACAGCGGTTGACCGTCACGCTGGTGACGCCGGAGACCAAGCCGGTGGAGGATCTGGAGCCGATGAGCGCGATGGCGCTGCGCCGGTTCGTGCGTGCACACTCCACCGTGCCGCAGTTGCCGATCGCGGTGTCACTGCGCGTGTTCAGCCGCGTGGTGTTGCGCGGCGACCGGCGGGTGGCGACCGAGTTGACCCTGGCCGCGCTCGGCCAGTTGGCGACGTTCCACGCTCCGGACGACATGCTGCTGGTGGTGGTGGCGGCGCCGGAGCGCCGGCGCGACTGGGACTGGGTGAAGTGGCTGCCGCACGCTCAGCATCCGCACCGGGTCGATGCCGGTGGAGCGGAACGGATGGTCTACACCAGCCTGAGCGAGGCGGAGGAGAGCCTGGCGGACGTGCTGGCCGGCCGGCCGCGGCACAACCCGGACGTCGCGCCGCTCACCACCGCGCCGCACGTGGTGGTGGTGCTCGACGGCGGTGAAGTCTCGGCACATTGCCAGCTGCTCGGCCCCGGGTTGCAGGGCACCACCGTGTTCGACCTCTCCGGCATGGTGCCCCGCGACGCCGGGCGGTGGCTGCTCCCGCTGGAGATCACCGAGTCCAGCGTGGATTTCCTGCACGGGAACACCTTCACCCGGTTGGGCCGGCCGGACCGGCTCAGTGCCGCCCAGGCCGAGGGCCTGGCGCGCCAGGTCTCCCCGTACCGGCTCTCCGCCAAGCAGGCTGCCAGGCAGGAACCGCTCAGCCACAGCACCGAACTGCCGGACCTGCTGGGGATCGGCGACGTCACCGCGGTGGACCCGAACCTGACCTGGCGACCGCGTTCTCCGCGGGAGCGCCTGCGGGTTCCGATCGGGGTGGACCCCAACGGCCACGTGGTCGAACTGGACTTCAAAGAGAGCGCGCACGAAGGCATGGGGCCGCACGGCCTGTGCATCGGGGCCACCGGTTCGGGCAAGAGCGAACTGCTGCGCACCGTGGTGGCGGCCCTGGCGATCACCCACTCCTCCGAGGACCTCAACTTCGTCCTGGTCGACTTCAAGGGCGGCGCGACCTTCGCCTCGCTGGACGCGCTGCCGCACACCAGCGCGGTCATCACCAACCTCGCCGACGAGCTGCCGCTGGTCGACCGGATGCAGGACGCGCTGGCCGGTGAGATGAACCGGCGCCAGGAGGTGCTGCGCGCCGCCGGGAACTTCGTCTCCCGGTTCGAGTACGAGAAGGCCCGTGCCGCCGGCGCGCCGCTGGAGCCGATGCCGAGCCTGTTGGTCGTCTGCGACGAGTTCAGTGAGCTGCTGGCGGCCAAGCCGGACTTCATCGACCTGTTCGTGATGATCGGCCGGCTCGGCCGGTCCCTCGGGGTGCACCTGCTGCTCGCCAGCCAGCGGTTGGAGGAGGGCAAGCTACGCGGGCTCGACACCCACCTGTCCTACCGGATCGGTCTGCGCACGTTCTCCGCGGCGGAGAGCCGGATCGTGCTGGGTGTCCAGGACGCCTACGAGCTGCCCAACGCTCCTGGGCACGGCTACCTCAAGACCGACACCCAGACCATGCTGCGATTCCGCGCCGCCTACGTCTCCGGGCCGTACCACCCCCCGGGGCAGGCGGCGGCGAGCCGGCCGCAGGCGGAGGTACGCCGGCAGGTCACCCCGTACACTGTAGACGGAGCTCCGATCCCGCCGGCACCCGCGCCGAAGCCGGAGCCGGAGCCGGCGGCGGCGCCCGACGACGCCAAGGGGCCGACCATGCTGGACGTCATCGTGGAGCGGTTGACCGGCCACGGGCGGCCCGCGCATCAGGTGTGGCTGCCGCCGCTGGGCGACCCGCCGACGCTGGACGGGTTGCTGCCACCGCTGGTCGTCGACCCGCACCGGGGGTTGAGCCCGCAGCAGTGGGCGGGTGCCGGGCGGCTCAAGGCGCCGGTGGGCATCGTGGATCGGCCGTACGAGCAGCGCCGCGATCCGTTGCTGGTGGATCTGGACGGCGCCGGCGGGAACGTGGTCGTGGTGGGCGGTCCACAGTCAGGCAAGAGCACGCTGGTGCGTACCCTGCTCGCCTCCCTGGCACTCACCCATACCCCGCGCGAAGTGCAGTTCTTCTGCCTGGACTTCGGCGGTGGGGCACTGCGTAGCCTGGAGGGGCTGCCGCACTTGTCAGGGGTGGCGGTGCGGCGGGACCAGGAGGCGGTCCGCCGCACCGTGGCCGAGGTGAAGGCCCTGCTGGACGAGCGGGAGGCCCGCTTCACCTCGCTGGGGATCGACTCGATCGGGACCTACCGGCGCCGCCGAGCCGCCGGCGAGATCACCGATGATCCGTTCGGGGACGTGTTCCTGGTGGTGGACGGCTGGGGCACGGTGCGGGAGGAGTACGAGGCGCTGGAGCCGGTCATCACGAACCTGGCCGCCCGCGGGCTCGGCTTCGGGATCCACGTGGTCATCACCGCCGCGCGGTGGGCGGAGATCCGGATGAACCTGCGCGACCTGCTGGGCACGCGCCTGGAGCTGCGGTTGGGCGACCCGACCGAGTCAGAGGTGGATCGCAAGGTAGCGGCCAACGTGCCGGAGAAGTCGCCCGGCCGCGGTCTGACCCGGCACAAGCTGCATTTCCTCACCGCATTGTCGCGTATCGACGGCAAGCAGACAGTGGACGACCTCGCCGAGGCCAGCGCAGCCTTCGCCCAGCAGGTACGGTCGGCGTGGCCGGGTCCGCCGGCGCCGAAGGTGCGGTTGCTACCGCGCAAGCTGTCGCTGGCGGAGGTGCGGCAGCGGGTGGGTCCGTCCGCGCGCGGGCTGCCGATCGGCCTCAACGAGGCGCAGCTCGCCCCGGTGCTGCTGGACTTTGCCGCGGATCCGCACCTGATCGTGTTCGGTGACGCGGAGTGTGGCAAGACCAACCTGCTGCGGTTGATCGCCCGCTCGGTCACCGAGCGGTACACCCCCGACCAGGCGCGCCTGGTCATCGCCGACTACCGGCGCGGGCTGCTGGGCGCGGTCGAGGGGGAGCACCTGCTGGACTACGCCCCCTCGGGGAAGGTGTTCGCCGAGAGCGTCCCGCAGTTGCGCGATGCCCTGCAGAAGCGGCTCCCCGGGCCGGACGTCACCCCGGCGCAGCTGCGAGACCGTAGCTGGTGGCGCGGACCCGAGGTGTACTTGCTGGTCGACGACTACGACCTGGTGGTCACCCAGTCCGGCAACCCGCTGGCCCCGTTGCTGGAGTTGCTACCGCAGGCGCGGGACATCGGGCTGCACCTGATCGTGACCCGCCGCTGCGGCGGCGCGTCCCGGGCGATGTACGAGCCGGTGCTGCAGCGGCTACGGGAGCTGGACACCCCGGGCCTGCTGATGTCGGGCAACCGCGAGGAAGGCCCGCTCTTCGGCAACCTGCGACCCAGCCCGCAGCCGCCCGGCCGGGGTACCCTGGTGCGCCGCAGCGACGGCATGCAGCTGATGCAGACCGCCTGGGTCGAGCCGTAACTGCCGCGGGTCACCGGAGGGGAGCGGAGATGGAACCTGGCGTGAACGAGCGGATCGAGCAGATGCTGCGTTCGTTCCGGCAGACCCGGCAGAAGTTGAGCGAGCTGAACGCCCGCGCCCGGGAGGCGGAAGGCTGGGCGGCCAGCCGGGACAACCTGATCACGTGCACGGTGACCGCTGGTCGTGGGATCACCGATCTCACCATCAGTCCACGGGCGATGGAGCGCTACGACGCGACTACGCTCGCCGATACGATCCGGGCCGTTATCGCGGAGGCGAACGCCCGGCTGCAGGCGAGTATCGCCGACCAGTACCAGGAGGTCCTGGGCGAGGGGTTCGACCCGCATGCGCTGGCCGACCCGGAGGCCGCTGAGGCCGCGGTCCAGGACATGGCCCGGCGCCTGCGGGGAGAATAGCCTGGTGCGAGCGTGCGGTACGCTCGTGGGCACGCGCCACCGCTCGCGCGCTTCGACCGGGGGAGGAGAGCGTGACCACACCGGGTTCCGGTTCCACCGTCGACACCGGTGCGCTGCGCGTCTACGGTAGCCGGTGCGCCGGTTACGCCGAGAATGTCTCCCACGCGCGGCAGGCTCTCGCGACCGAGGGTACGATGCCCAGCGGCACCTGGCGGGCGGACGGCCTGAGCGCGGCGGCGGGTGTGGGCGGCATCCGAGCGGGGTTGGGATTCGCGGCCGCACTCGCACAGATGCAGCTCACCTACGAGGCGGTCCACCAGCGCACTGTGGAGCGCCTGCAGGGCGTGGCCGACGCGCTGGACGACGTGAGCGACCGGCTGCGCCAGGCGGCCGACGACTACGAAACCACGGACCAGGCCGGCGCCGACGCGTTGCGGGACCGGGAGGGCGAACTTCCGGCGGTGCCGGGTACGCCGGGCACCCCCGGCCCCGGGTACGGCGGGCAGGATGGAGTGTGGGTGTGATCGTTCCACCAGAGGTCTACGAACTCGACGCCTGGGCCCGCCGCTTCGGCCTGCAGTTCCCGCTGGCAGACGTGGTCGATCTGCTCACGCTCGACACCGATGCGCTGCGGCGGATCGGCACGGACGTGTGGGGGCGGGGCAGCCAGCCCAGCCAGATCCAGCAGACCCTTACCGCCACTTCCGCCGACATGTGGGACACCTACCTCCGGGAGGTGGCCCCCACCTGGCAGGACACGGCGTCGGTCGCGTTCGAGAAGCGCCTGACCGCGATCCGCGACACGCTGACCGGCGACCCCTACGGCGGCGCTGCCCCGGGGGTGGCGCAGGATCTGCCGGTGGTCGGTGACGCGTTGGTGGCCCTCGCCGACGAGTTCGAGATCCGGGGACTGGAAGTGGTCGGCTGGGTGATCACCGGCCTGGGTGCGATCATCTCGGCCGTCGGGCTGGTCGTGTCGGTCATCGGCGCCTTCGCCGGCGGGGTCGGCGCCATCGTGGGCCTGGTGATCGCCGTCATCGGGATGATCATCTCTGTGATCGGGCTCGCTGTCGCGTACCTGCAGACGATCGTGCCGCGGCTGGAGGCGCTGGCCAACACCAGCAGCGCGATCTACGAGATCTCCGAGCGGCCGGGGGTCGGCCCGGTC
>Ga0079224_100014221_pt1 | contig 11112 bp, 9 predicted proteins | sample Stecom2015_FD_80414 | JGI IMG/M metagenome (GOLD analysis project Ga0079224, IMG submission 80414) | Agricultural soil microbial communities from Utah to study Nitrogen management - Steer compost 2015 | ecosystem: Environmental > Terrestrial > Soil > Agricultural land | place: USA: Utah...
AAGTGGTCGTGCCAGAACAGCGCCATCTTCTCGCGCAGCGGGTAGAAGCCGTGCACGGCCTCCCACAGCCAGTACGCGCGGCGTGCCTGCAGGTTGTAGGTGAGGTTGAGCACCTCGCCGTTCGGCAGAACCACCGTCCCGTACTCGCGCAGGCCGACGGGGGCCGGCGAGAGCAGGATGTCGACCATGCGGTTCATCCCGAGGGCAACGATCGCGTCGATCTCCTCGAGGTTGGCACCGAACCCGGCGCGCCGGATCAGGTGCGCCGCCTTGCGGCGATCCCACGGATCGGTGGCTGACGCCTGCCACGGAGCGAGATCGACGTTCGGGTCCATCTGCACTCCCGAACGCGCGCCGGCGCCGGTCGCCGGCCTGGACGGGGTAGCGGTGGCGCCCTGCTGCGCCACGGAAGCCTGCTGAGCCATGGAAGCCTCGATGTTGGGGAGACGGGTCGCCTTACGTCGCGGCAAGGAGCGACGGCGAGCGCGCCGGAGTCTATGCGCGTGGGTGCTGCAGCGGCTGCGTTCGCTGGTATCGGCAGTGCACCACGTCTGTAACGGACGGTCGTGCCGCGGGCGGCGGCCGCTCCCCCGCCGGACGTGCCCCGCGCACCGGCCGGCGGCGATCGCGAGCGGTGCACACCGCGCGCGGCCCCGGAAGGGCGCCCGCGGCGGCAGCACCGCGTGCGGGAGGGCCGGGCGTCACGCCTCCCTCAACGTGCCACGCGTGCAGCCGCGTGCACGGTCGTGCACGGCGCGCGACACCCATTGCACACCGCGCGCGCGCAGACCCCCGCCCCCGGGGGGGCCGCGACGGGCACGACCATTGCTCTCTCCCCGTCAGTCTTCGACGAGCTCGAAAGAGACCGACGAAGACCGATGAACCTCCGAGGTGCTACCGGCACCCGGAGGTTCATGCATTCTCGGACGAACCGCCGGCGGGCACCGAGCCTGCACGAGCGCCAGGCGCGGAGCGCGCCGCCGGCATGCAGTGCCATGCACCGGACCCGCGCTCGGAGAAAAGCAGCCATGGCAGCCGAACGAATCGACGTCGATCAGGCCCGCGAGAAGGTACGCGCGGGCGCGCTTCTGGTGTGCGCCTACGAAGACGACGCGAAGTGGGAGGAGGCGAAGCTGGAAGGCTCCATCCCGCTCTCGCAGTTCCGCGCGCGTGCCGGCACCCTGCCGAAGTCGCAGGAAGTCATCTTCTACTGCGCCTGACCCGCGGAGAACACTTCTGCCGGTCAGGCAGAGAAGTACGCCCGCGAGGGATTCACGAACGTGTGGGCGCTGCGCGGCGGCGTCGAAGCCTGGAAGGGAGCGGGGGCATCGCGCTGACGACCCACCCACCCAGCACCGCGACCGGTGCGTAACCCGCGCAGCCGCCGCGCGCCGCGCTACAGATCCACCCACTCGCCCACCGTCGCGACCGAGAACCCCTCCGGCAGCGGCCAGCCCGGCGTGAACGCCGGGTTGCTGTGGTTCAAGTGGAGGAACCGCACGCCGCCCGGCGGCATCGCGCGCGAGCCCGACAGCCGTTCGATCGTGTCGACCATCGGCGGATGGGGAATCTCCGGGCGCGCGCGTTCGGGCAACTCGGCGGCGTCCCAGAACGTGCCGTCGACGAACGCCACGTCGACGCCTTCGAGCAGGCGCGGCAGAAGGTCGCCCTGCCGGTGCCACGCGTCGACGTCGGGGACGAACAGCACGCAGCGCCGCGGCCCCTTCAGCTTGAAGGCGACCGTGTCGGAGAACTCGTCGCGGTGCGGCACCGCGATCGCCTCGACCTGCAGGCCGGGCATCGGCGAGAACGTCGTGCCCGGCGCGAACCTGCGCAGCTCGATCTGGCTCAGCGCGACGAGCTGCTTCCACGGAGCGTGCGCACTCAGGAAGTCGGCCATGCGCGCGGTCACGAACACCGGCAGCCCGCGCGTCGCGCACACTTCGCGCCCGAACCACGCGAGCCCGAGGTAGTGCCCGAGGTGCGCGTGCGTGATCAGCACGGCGTCGATCGGCGCGCGGCCGCGCGCGGGGCTCCCTGCCAGCCGGTGCAGCAGGGCGAGTTGCTCCTCGACCGCCGGCGTGGCCTCGATCAGGAGCAACGCGCCGCTCCCCGGGTCGTGCACGCCGAGGCACGCGGGCGTCTCCCGCCGTCCCGTGCGCCGCGCCTCGGCGCAGCAGGGCGCATCGCAACCGACGTGCGGCAGGCCGCCGTCCTGCGCGCGCCCGAGCACGAACAGCCGCGGCCCCGTGCGCGGCTCCGGCACGGCCGGCGCGTGTGCACACGCCCCGCCGAGCATCACGGCGATCCACACCGCGGCACAGAGCGCCGCGGCCGGAAGCCTGCCCGGCGCGCGCCGCGGACGCGAACCGCGGGGAGACGGCCGCACGGCCGCCGCCGCGGGGCACGCGCCTGGGTCTGCCGCGCTCACTGGCGCAGCGCGAGCCCGACGGCCCCCGTGACCCCGAGCACGCGCCAGTCGGAGCCGGCGAACACGACCGCCGCGAGGTCGGTGTCGAGGTCGCCGACGTACGGCACGCCGACCAGCGGGAAGCTCGCCCGCCCGATGCCCTGCGCGTCGAGCGCGCCGATGAAGCTCGCGAACGGCCCGCGGAAGCTGAGGCTCAGCTCGGAGAGCGGGTCGAGGTTCAGCGGCACGACGTACCCGCCGATCGGCGTCCCCGGGCTCCGCCCGGACGCGCCCCACACGATGAGGTAGGTGTCGCCCGGCGTGCACCGGCTGGTCACCGTCGGCTGCGCGAACGGCAGGAGCGACGCGAGGTGCAACGTCTTGTGGTCCTTCGGCCACAGCATCGGGTCGCGCAGCTCCAGCACCGGGCCGCACGCCGGTTGGCCGATCTGTACCGGCACGAGGTGCGCGTTGTTGCCCTCGTCGCTCTCGCCGACCGCGCCGGCGAAGTCCGCCGCGGCGCCGAGGTACCAGGTCCCCGGCTGCACGAACGCCGGGATGCGCACCGCGGTCCTGCCCGGACTCGCGGACTGGTTGGGCTGCAGCGCGCCGACGCTGACCGAGCCGAGGTACACGTCGTCGCTGCCGAGCACCTGGTCGGCGGACAGGAAGTGGGCAACCTCGTGCGCGGGCGCGGCGGCGGTGCCCGCGTTGCGCACCGTGGTCGCGAGGTCGATCGCGCCGCCCGCGGCGAAGCTGGTCGCCGACGGCGCGAACGCGGTCACCACGAGGTCCGGCCGCGCGTCGGTCACGTCGACCGTCCAGCGGTGCACCTGGCGGAGCAGGCCGGTGGGGTCATGGCGCACGAACGGCGTGCGGTCGAGGACCTCGACCTCCAGCTGGTGGCGGCCCACGGAAACCGCGGTGCTGTCGAGCGCGTAGCTCGTGGTCGCGCTCGCGACCTGCACGCCGTCGAGCCGCCAGGTGATCGCGGCGTTGCTGCTCTGCGGCGCGAGGTTGGTGAACGAGAACGTCTGCCGGCTCGGCCGCGGCACGCTGACCGTCGTCGCCGCCGGTTGCGGCTGGTCGATCGCGATCGCCGAGCGGTGCGTGCGCAAGACCAGGGCCTCGCTGCACACCGCGCAGTGCGGACGGCCGAGGTTGCGCATCAGGCAGTTGTCGTGCGGCCGCCACAGGCCGAACTCGCAGTAGCGGCAGCCCTGGAACGCGCCGATGCCGTTGCTGCCGAGCCAGTGGGACCACTTGCTCCCGGAGCTGTTCGCGGTCGCGTTCGGCTCGCCCGGCTCGCCCCCGTTCCACCGCTGCCCTGCGTTCCAGTACTCGTCGGCGAGCCCGCCCACCGAGTGCCCCATCTCGTGGATCTGCACCTCGGTCATCGAGGTGCCGTTGTACGAGACCGCGAACGTCGACGCGCACCCGCCGTAGCGCGGGTCGTTCACGAGGACGAGGACGCGCCCCTCGTTCGCCGGCGCGAGGGCGGCGTCGGCGAGCGCCTGGCTCGTGTTGCGGATGTAGAGGCAACGCGCGGTGCCGCCGGTGTTGTAGGTGGCGTCGTACACGGTGTCGCGCACGATCGGCGGATTGGCGTCGGGGTGGTCGGCGCCCGACTCGCGGCTCGGGCGAAACACGGTGTGCACGTTGAAGTAGCGCGAGAAGGTGCGGTACGGCTCCTTCTGGAACAGCGCAGCGGCGAAGGTCATGCAGTCGGCGTCGAAGCGCGCCTGCTCGACGTCGCGGTAGCCGTCGCCGAGGATGACGATGTCGTAGCGGTTGCTGGTCGGCCCGTTGTCGACGATCGTGCGCACGGTCTGCCCGGGCAGCACGGGCGCGAGCAGCAGCGCACAGGCAGCGAGGCGGCGGCTCATCGCGGTGCCCCCGCGCGCACCAGCGCCTCGTACCGCGCTCCGGCGAGCACGCCGAGCACGCGACCTTCGTGCACGATCTCCAGGCTTGCGGCGTCCGGCCAGTGCGGGACGTTCGCGAGCATCGCGACGCGCGTGTCGCGCACGACGCAACCGTCGACGTGCAGCGGGCGGCCGACGTGCGCCGGGTCGAGGTCGAACAGGGAAAGGTCGAGCGGAACGCGGCCCAGCTCGCTGCCTGCCGCGTCGCGCACGACGATCGCCGACGCGCTGGTGAAGCGCGCCGGGCCGCACGGATCGGGCTTGCGCGTGATGCGCGTGACCTGCAGGGCGCGCGCGTCGCCCTCGATCTGCAGCACGAGGTGACCATCCGGCTCGGTGGGCGCGGGCGGAGCCGCCGGCGGAGACGTCGCGTGCCTGGCCAGGGTCAACGTGGCGGCCGCGGAGACGGTGAGTGCCAGCGCGCACAGCGCGCCGAGGACCGGGAACGATGGCATGGTGAGGACTCGCGTGGGAAGCGGCGGCAAGGACGGGCGACTCCTTGCCCCACGGTGCAGGACGGTCGCGCGCGACGGTCCCGCTCGGCTCTGAGGCGGGCAGGCCCAAGGAGCATAGCCGACGGCCGTCCGCCGCCGACGCATGCGCGGTCGGTGGCCTCCGGGGCGGCGAGCGCGCGTGTCGGTCGACGTGTCGGTCGACGCGCCGCCCGCAGGGCGCGGTCGGGCGCGAGCCCGACCGCCGCATGCACCGAGGGTGCCCGGCGCCGCTGCACACGTGGCGGCAACTCCGGCGCCCGGCACGACGCCGGGCGGTGGCGGAGCGCCCGGCATGGCGACGCGCATGCGGCGGGCCTCCAGCGAGGGAGCGGGACGCTCGGGCGCGCGCGTCCTGCGGGGCCTCTCGCGGCCGACGATGCGGAGGTCGGCGACGCGGTGCCGCGTCGTCCGCCGCAATCGAAGGTCGCGCGACTCCGTGCGCGCTTGCGGCGCGGCGCCCCGCGCCCCATCGTGGCGCGATGCGCCGCCGCGACCGCCTGACCGACCGCGTCCTCGACGCGCTGGTCCGCGACGGAGCGGCGCGCTGGGAGCGCTTCGAGCGGCGCCGTCCCGCCTGGCACACGTGCATGCACGCCGACTGGCGCGCATGCGTCGCGCCCCTGCGCGCGTTGCGCGCCGCCGGCTGCTGCACCTTCCTCGAGTGCGGCTCCGGACTCGGCGTGGTCACGATCGTCGCCGACCTCCTGGGCTTCGATGCGTACGGCATCGAGCTGGACCCGTGGCTCCACGACCAGAGCCTCGACCTCGCCGAGGCGCACGGCGCGGGCCCGACCTTCGCGCTCGGCTCCTTCGTCCCCGCCGTCGCACGCGACGACCTCGCGCACGACAGCGCCGAGTTCCTCACCATCCGCGACGGCGATCCAGCCTACGACGAACTCGGCATGGACCTGCGCGACTTCGACGCGGTCTATGCGTTCCCCTGGCCCGGCGAGGAGGACCGGTTCCTGGACCTGTGCGCGCGCCACGCGAGGCGCGACGCACGGGTCGTGCTCTACTCGGCCGCCGAGGGTTACCGCGTGTTCGTGGGCGGACGCGAGAAGGACGGCGGCTGACGGCGCCGCCACCCTCTGCCGACCATCGACCGCGCGGCTCGACTACGGCCGACTCTGCAGAGGAGGAGCGCGCTCGCCACCCGCCCACCGACGCGGTGCGCGATCGCGCGTCGAGCGCGGCCGAACCTCGGACGGCGCGCACGGGCGTGACCTGCCGGCGTCGCCCCGAGGTTCAGTCTACCGACAGCAAGAGCAGTGCGGTCCAGCCCGCGGGCGTCGGCAGCGGGATCTGGGCCGTCGCCGTCACCCGCTTCCCGTCGGCGGCGACCTTCGCGCCGACCAACCCTTCGAACGCCGCCACGGCGTCCGGCGCACCGGCGAGCTTCGCGCGCAGGTGCGCGAGCTGCTCCTTGCCGGCGGCCGAGATGGGCGCCGATCCTATCGGACTCGCGAAACCATGCCCGACGCAGCCGGCTCCGGGACGGGGCGGGACCCGGAAGTCCCGCCCCGCGGCCACTGGCCGCCGTCAGGCGCGCACCAGGAACGTCGCGGTCTCCAGGTGGTGCGTCTGGGGAAACATGTCGAACGGCACCACCTCCTGCAGCGCGAACCCGCGCGCGCGCAGCCGCACCAAGTCGCGCGCCAGCGTCGGCGGTGAGCACGACACGTACACCAGCCGCCCGATTCCAAGCCGTCCGAGCGCCTCGGGCAGATCCTCGTGCAGGCCCGTGCGCGGCGGGTTGACGGTGGCCACGTCGAACCGCTCGCCGCGGCCCGCGAACTCGCGCGCGACCGTCTCGCACCGGCCCGCGCGCCAGACCACGTTGCGGATCCCCTGCCGCCGCGCGCTGGCCCGCGCGTCGGCGAGCGCCCTCCGGTCCTGCTCGACCGCCCACACCTCGCGCGCCCGCTGCGCGACGTGGAACGCGAGCGCGCCCGAGCCGCAGAAGAGGTCGAGGGCCCGCGCGCCGTCGGCCGCCAGCCGGTCGGTCGCGTGCGCGTAGAGCAGCGCGGCCACGGCGGGGTTCGCCTGCACGAACGACCCGGGCGACAGGCGCAAGGTGAACGGCCCGATCCGCTCGGTGATGCGCGCGTCGCCCGCGACGCGCACCAGCTCGTCACCGAACGGCGTGCGGCGCGCGCGCGCCTTGCGGCTGATCCACAGGGCGGCCGGCGCGATCCGGGCGGCGAGCGGGCGCAGACACTGCAGCCGGCCGGCGTCGCCGTCTTCGGCGAGCGCGCGCATCTCGGCCCACAGGACGTCCTCGGCGGCGAGGACCACCAGGCACTGCGCGCCGTCGGCGCCGGTGCGCACGAGCACGTCGAGCACCGAGCGCGCGAGCGCGCGGCCTTCTTCCGCGAGCCATGCGCGCACCGCGACGACGACCGGCTGGCCCGCGGGGTCGGACACGAGACAACGGTCGACCTCCACCAGGGCCCCCGCCAGCGGATCGACGAACCCCAGCCGGCCGTCGCGCACGTGGTACGAGGTGCGGTTGCGGTAGCCGAGCGGCGCGGGCGAGGGCACGACCGCGGCGACCTTCGCCGCGACCTCGTCGCCGAGGGCGCGCGCGAGGTCACGCACGAACACTTCGCGCTTGGCGACGAGCTGGTCCTCGTAGGCGAGGTGCTGCAGGTGGCAGCCGCCGCAGGTCGGGAAGTACGCGCACGGCGGCTCGACGCGCTGCGGCGAGGGCGCGAGCACGGCGCGCAGTCGCGCACGCGCGAGCGTCGGCTTGCGGTCGACGATCTCGACCTCGACCCGCTCGCCGGGGAGGGTGCGCGGCACGAGGCACACGAGGCCGGAGGCGTCGCGGCCCACGCCCACGCCGCCGAAGCCGAGCGCGTCGATCGCCAGCTCGACGACGTCGCCGGCCTGCGGGCCGTCCTGCATGCGTCGCGGCGTGACGTCGGTCATCTCCCCGATTCTGCCACGCGCTCGCGCGCCGCCGGCGTGCGCGCCCGCCCTACCGCCGGAAGGCCTCGGCGTCGATCCCGAGCTGCTTCAGCTTGCGGTGGACGTGGCCGCGCGACAGGCCGGCGATCCGCGCCGCCTCGGTGATGTTGCCCTGCGCGCGCTGCAGCACGCTCTCGATGTACTGCCGCTCGAACGCCTGCAGCGCGTGCTCGTACTCGACCACGCCGCCGTAGGCGTTCACCACCCGCATCCGGCCGGCCGAGTGCAGCTCCTCGGGCAGGTCGGCGAGCTCGATGGTGTCCTTGTCGCCGTGCAGGACGAGGGCGCGCTCGACGAGGTTGTGCAATTCGCGCACGTTGCCCGGCCAGGCGTAGCCCTGCAGCGCGGCCATCGCCTCGACCGAGAAGCCCTCGACCCGGCAGCCCGGCCGCGCGCGGGCGCGCTGCAACGCCTGCTCGACGAGCGCCGGGATGTCCTCGGGGCGCTCGCGCAGCGGCGGAACGTGGATCGGCACGACCGCGAGGCGGAAGTAGAGCTCGCGGCGGAACAGCCCCTGGTCGACGAACGCGACGAGGTCGCGGCTGGTCGCGGCGACCACGCGCACGTCGACCTTGACCGGCTCCGTGCCGCCGAGCGGCACGACCTCGTGGTCCTGCAGGAAGCGCTCCAGCTTGGTCTGCGACTCGGTCTTCAGCTCGCCGATCTCGTCGAGGAACAGGGTCCCGCCGTCGGCGCGCGCGAGCAGGCCGGTGCGCCTGCCGGTCGCGCCGGTGAACGCACCCGGCTCGTGCCCGAACAGCTCGCTCGCCACCAGCGCGTCCGGCAACGCGGCGCAGTTGATCGCCACGAACGGGCCGGCCGCGCGCGGCGAGCGCGCGTGCAGCGCGCGCGCCACCAGCTCCTTCCCCACCCCGGACTCGCCGCGGATGAGCACGCTGACCGGAGCGTCCTTGACCTGCTCGATCTGGGCGAGCACCGCGCGCATCGCCGGACTCTCGGCGACCATCGGCGGATGCGTCTGGGCCGAGGCGCGCCGAGCCTGCAGCCCGCGCTCCAGCACGTCGGCCAGCTCCTTCAGCTCGAACGGCTTGCTGATGTAGTCGAACGCGCCGCGCTTGATCGCGTCGACCGCCGCCGGGATCGAGCCGTACGCGGTGATCATCACCACGACCGTGTCCGGGTCGCGCGCGCGGACCTCGCGCAGCACGGTGAGGCCGTCGGCGCCGGGGAGGCGCACGTCGACGACCGCGGCGTCGAAGCGTCGGCCGGCGAGCGCGCGCACCGCGGACTCCGCGTCGGCCGCGACCTCGACCGACCAGCCGAGGCGGGCGAGGCCCTGGCGCAAGAACCAGCGCATGCTCTCTTCGTCGTCGACGACCAGGACGCGGAGACCGGAAGGCGGGACGCTGCTCACGGGACGTTCTCGGGAGGGGCGGACGGCGTGCCGTCGCGCAGCAACGGCAGGCGCACGGTGAAGGTCGAGCCGGCGCCGGGCGCGCTGTCGACCTGGATGCGGCCGCCGTGCGCCTGAACGATGCCGTAGGTGACCGCGAGGCCGAGGCCGGCGCCGCGCCCCGGGGTGGCGGCGTCGCTCTGCCGCGTGGTGAAGAACGGGTCGAAGATCCGGTCGAGGTCGGCGGCCGCGATGCCCGCGCCGCTGTCCTGCACCTGGAGCACGGCGTCGCCGCCGTCGGCGAACGCGCGGGCGCGCAGCGTGCCGCCGTTCGGCATCGCCTGCAGCGCGTTGCCCAGCAGGTTGACGAGCACCTGGTGCAGTGCGGCGCCGTCGCCGCGCACGCGCACCTCGCCGGCCGCGTCGAGTTCGGCAGCCACCCCCTGCTGGCGCGCCTGCGGCTCGACCAGCGCGAACGCCTCGCGCAGGAGCACGGCGAGGTCCACGGCCGCGCTGCCCGGCGCGCGCGGGCGCGCGAAGCGCAGCAGCTTGTCGGTGACGTCGATCGCCCGGTCGGCGGCGCGCACGATCACTTCCAGCGGCTCGCGCCGTGCCGGGTCGGTCTCGCCGGCGAGGATCTCGCGCGCGCAGCCGCGGATCCCGCCGGCCAGGTTGTTGAACTCGTGCGCGATACCGCCGGCGAGCGTGCCGACCGAGGCCATCCGCTCGGCGAGCACCAGGTCGCGCTGCGTGGCGCGCAGGCCGTCGAGCGCCTGCTGCAGCGCGGCGGTCTTCCTGGCGACCTCGGTCTCCAGGCCGGCGTTGAGCGCGGCCAGCTCGGCGCGCTGCCGGTCGACCTCGGCGCGCGTCGCCTTGAGCTGCTCGACCATGGCGGCGAACGCGCGCGCGAGCCGGGCGACCTCGTCGTTGCCGCGCACCACCAGACCGCCGGCGTCGAGGCGACCGGCACTCACGTCCTCGGCAGCGCGCTGCAGGGCGCGCACCGGCACGATCACCAGGCGGTGCAGCGCGAAGGTGAGGAGGGCGAGCAGCACGGCGAGCGCGCCGCCGAGCAGGAGCAGCGAAGTGCGCTGCAGGTCGGCGGCGATCGCCTCGGCCAGTTCCCGCTGGCGCTGCGCGAGTGCGGCGGACTCGGCGGCGATCCGGCGCAGCGCGCGCGCTTCGGTCTCCTGCGCGAGGCGGTCGACGTTCTCGACCAGACGCTTGCTGAGCGCGGCGTCCTGCCGCGCGATCGCCGCCTCGATCCGCTTCGGGTCGCCGTCGTACAGGTCGAGCGGCAGGTCGGCGAGGGTCGCGCGCCGGGTCTCCGAGGTGTGCTCGATGAGGGTGCGCAGCATCGCCGCCGCGTTGTGCGCGTCCTCGCGCGCGGTGGCCTCCATCGTCGCGGTGCTGCGCGCCACCAGGGGCGCGGTGCCGCGCTCGACCGCGGTCGCGGTGCGCGGGCCGACGACGAACAGCAGGAACGCGGCGAGCGCCGCGCCGAGCACGGCGACCAGCACGCCCAGTTCGAAGGCCAACCCCGGCTTGGTCCGCGCGCTCATCGCGCCGGTGCCTCGATCCGGTCGAGGATCCGGTCCGCGACCAGAAGCGCCCCGAGCGGCAGCTCGTACCCGCAGCGCTTGGCCGCGGCGAGGTTGACGACGACCAGCGAGCTCTGCATCCGGCCGATGGGCAGATCGGCCGGCTCGACCTTGCCCGCCAGCACCCGGCGCGCCATCGCCGCGGCGCGCTCGCCGAGCAGCACGTAGTCGACCAGGACCCCGACGATCGCGCCGGACTCGGCGCCGCGCAGCGCCGACGACACGAGCGGCACGCCGCTGCCCTCCAGCGCGGCGAGCAGGCGGTCGGTGTTCTCGTACACGAGGTGGTCGATCGGCACCCAGATCGCCTGCACGCCCCTGGCCCGGAGCCGACCGGCGGCCGCGGCGAGGTCCTCGG
>Ga0079224_100014222_pt1 | contig 11112 bp, 8 predicted proteins | sample Stecom2015_FD_80414 | JGI IMG/M metagenome (GOLD analysis project Ga0079224, IMG submission 80414) | Agricultural soil microbial communities from Utah to study Nitrogen management - Steer compost 2015 | ecosystem: Environmental > Terrestrial > Soil > Agricultural land | place: USA: Utah...
GCCGCCGCCACCGGCAGCCGCAGCCCGATCCGGGAGGGGTCGGTGTCGATCTGGACCACCCTCGCCTGGCCCGCTGACGGGAGGTACGTCCCGTACGGGTAGGAGGTGCCGACCATGAGCAGGGTGTCGCACTCCTCCATCACCTCCTCGCTCGGCCGGGTGCCCAGCAGGCCGAGGCCGCCGGTGGTGAGCGGATGGTCGTCCGGCACCACCTGCTTGCCGGAGAGCGTCTTGACGATCGGGCTGCCCAGCGCCTCGGCCACCGCGAGGACCTCGGACCGGGCGTGCCGGGCCCCGATCCCCACCAGCATCGCCGGCTTGCTGCCGGAGTTGAGCACCTCCGCGGCCCGGTCGAGGTCGTCGTCGGAGGGCGGCACCGGCGGCCGCGACATCGCGAGCGTGCCCACCGGCGGGACACCGGGGCCGACGTGCCGGTAGGGGTCCTCGGCCGCGGGGGCCACCTGGATGTCGTTGGGAACGGTCAGGTGCGAGACGGTCCGCTTGGCCAGCGCGTTGCGGATGGCGATGTCCACCACGCCCGGCACCTGCTGCGGGTTGGTGACCATCAGGTTGTACCCGTCCGCCACGTCCTGGTAGAGCAGGTCGGTGTGCACCTCCTGCTGGTACTGCGACCCCAGCACCGAGGTCTCCTGCATCCCCGTGAGCGCGAGCACCGGGATGTGGTCCAGCTTCGCGTCGTACAACCCGTTGAGCAGGTGGATGGCGCCGGGGCCGGAGGTGGCCACGCAGACGCCGAGGCGTCCGGTGGCCTTCGCGTAGCCGGTCGCCATGAACGCGGCCGCCTCCTCGTGGTGCACCAGCACGAACCGCAGCTTCTGCTGATGGCGCCGGAAGCCCTCCATGAGGCCGTTGATGCCGTCTCCGGGCAGGCCGAACACGGTGTCGACCCCCCACTCCACCAGTCGCCCGGCCAGCTGCTGGCCAACGATCTGCTCCACCTTCGGCCTCCCCGGTCCCGACCGGTGTGCGCCGTGCGGCGGGCGCCGCCGGCTCCGTCAGCTTCGCCGTACCCGGCCCGGCCACCGCCAAACCGGGCCGCCGGCGACCGCCGGTTCCGCTCACCTCACCGCGCCAGGTTCACCAGCAGGTTGATGGCGGCGGCGAAGATGGCCGCGCCGAACAGGTAGGACAACAGGGCGTGCCGCAGCACGGTCGCGCGGAGCGCCGGATGGGTGAGGTCGGTATCGGCGACCTGGTAGGTCATGCCGACCGTGAAGGCGACGTAGGCGAAGTCCCGGTAGCGCGGCGGCTCCCGCTGGTGGAAGTCGATCCCGCCGTCGGGACCGGTGTAGTAGAGGTGGGCGTACCGGCCGGTGAAGAGCGTGTGGACGACCGCCCAGGACAGGGCCACGCTGACCGCACCGAGCCCGGCGTGCAGCTTGCTGGCCGCGCCCTCCGCCCGGACGCCCGGCGACGCGATCAGCACACCCACGGCCAGCAGGCTCACCAGGCACGCGGTGAGGATCAGCGCGTCGGCGACCGCGCGGCTCGGATCCTCCCGCACCGCCAGGCGTGCGGTTTCCTCGGCGTCCAGGTGCCAGAGCATCCGGCGCCGCCACACCAGGTACGTGACGGCGGCGACGTCCCAGCCGACGAGGGGCGCGGCCAACGCCAACCCCGCCACGACCGCCGCCGCACCCACGCCGACGCCGATCGCCGCGATGACGGCCACCTGGACCGACGACCGGACCGGTCGCCGCAACAGGTCCCCCACCGCTGTCCGTCTTCCATCCGTGGGTCAGCGCAGCCGCGCACCCCACGAGGCGGTCGTGGACTCACCCGGTGCCAGCCGGATCACGCCGTCGCCGGAGCGGAACGCGTCGGGCGGGCAGCTCATGGGCTCGGTGCCGAGCCCGCGCCGGCGTCGCTGCGGTGCCAGCGTGTCGCCGGTGTACAGCTCGACGATCGGGTACGCCTCGTCCACCCACAGCTCGGCGCGCGCGCCGTCGGAGCCGGTGAGGCGCACCCAGGCCCGCCCGTCGGGGTCGCGGGCCAGGTCGGTGAAGGGGAAGTCCAGTCGCTGGTCGCCGAGGCGCCGGCCGTCGGAGAAGTCCAGCGGGGTGTCGCGGGTCGGGCGCCGGCCGGTCGGCAGCTGGCGCTCGTTGGCGGTGTCGATCCAGGTGTCCGCCCGCACCTGCAGGACACAGTCATCGATCAGGCCGTTGCCCGGTGACAGGTACGGGTGCTGGCCGCAGCCGTACGGGCAGGGCGCGTCCCCGATGTTCGTCGCGGTGGTCCGCACCACGAGCCCGTCCTCGCCCAGGGTGTACTCCACCCGCAGGTCCAGGCTGAACGGGTACCCCGGCTCCGGGTACAGCCGGCACGCCATCACGACCCGGTCGGGCTCCCGCTCCACCGGCTGCCAGGTCCGCCAGCGCGTCAGGCCGTGGATGGCGTTGTGCTTCTCCGGCTCGGTGAGGGCGACCTGGTGCTCGGCTCCGTCGAATGTGTACCGGCCGTCGGCGAGCCGGTTCGGCCAGGGGATGAGCGGCGCGCCGTGGGCGCCGTCGCACACCGCGGTGACCGGGTACGGGTCGAGCACGTCCCGCCCGTCCACCGCGTACTCCCGTACCCCGCCCCCCACCTCGACGACGGTGGCGCGGTGCTCACCCGCGACGAGCGGAAACTGTTCCCCGGACGGTGCGACGGCCACGATGGTCCTCCCTTGTCACACGGGATACGGGCTCTCGTCGTGCGGCACGGCGCCTCCCCGGTCACCCGACCGGCTGCCGGGCCGCGGCGGTGCCGGCCCGCGCCGCCGTCGCGGCCGCACGTGCCTTCACCGCGGCGGTGCCGGCGCGCGCCTCCGGATCGTCGTCCATCGCCTCTCCGCTGATCATGCGTTCGGCCAGGCGGGAGGCGAGCGCCATGATGGTCAGCGCCGGGTTGGCCGCGCCCTGGGTCGGGAAGACCGACCCGTCGGCGATGAACAGGTTGGGCACGGACCACGCGCGCTGGTTGGCGTCGACGACCGAGGTCTGCGGCGACGACCCCATCCGGGCACCGCCGATCAGGTGGGCGTAGCGCTGGATGGTGAGGACGTCCTGCGCGCCCCCGGCCCGGAGGATGTCCGTGATCACCCGGGTCGAGTAGGCCATGTTCCGCTTGTCGTTGTCGCACAACGTGTAGTCGAAGCGCGCCACCGGCAGGCCGTACTCGTCGACCTCGTCGGCCAGGGTGACGCGGTTGTCCGGCTGCGGGAGCAGCTCGTTGAGCACGCCGATGGCGGCCCAGTGGTTGTAGTCGCGCATGTACTCCCGCAGAGCCCGTCCCCAGTGCCCGTCGGCGAGCACGTGCTCCGCCCAGCCGATCGGCAAGGGGCTGACGGTCTGGATGGAGAACCCACGGGCGAACCCGCGGTTCGGGTCGGTCTCGTAGAACTGCTCGGAGGACACCTCCGGCGGCGGCCCCTTGTACATCCGCAGCTCCTCCGGCCAGCGCCCCGCGGTCTGGGAGGCGCCCTGCACCATGACGTACCGGCCGACCAGGCCCTCGTTGTTGCACAGGCCGTGCGGGAAGCCGGTGGTGGCCGAGTTGAGCAGCAGCCGCGGGGTCTCGATGGAGTAGCCCGCCACGGCGACGAACCGGGCCCGCTGCCGCCGCGGGGCGCGGTCGCCCTCCCGGAGGTAGACCACACCGCTGGCGCGGCCGGTGCGGTCCAGCTCGATCCGGGCCGCCATGCAGTTGGCCCGGACCTCCACCCCGTGGGCGAGCGCGTCGGGCAGGTGCGTGACGTACGGGCTCGCCTTGGCGTTGACCTTGCACCCCTGCAGGCAGAAGCCGCGGTAGATGCAGTGCGGCCGGTTGCCGAACGTGCCGTTGACGATCCCGACCGGGCCGACCCGCATCTCGATCCCCAGACGGCGGGCGCCGGCCCACAGCTTGGCGGCGGCGGCGGAGATGGGGTGGGGTGAGTGCGGGTAGCGGTGCGGAAAGCCCCACGGCCAGTCCTGACCGGCCACCGGCAGCTCCCGCTCGACCCGCTCGTAGTGGGGCAGCACGTCCTCGTACCGGATCGGCCAGTCGACGCCCACCCCGTCGCGGGTGTAGGTCTCGAAGTCGGAGGGATGCAACCGCGGGACGTACCCGGCAAAGTGGATCATCGACCCGCCGACGCCCCGCCCGGAGTTGTTCTGGCCCAGCTCGATCGGGTCGGCACCGCCGATGATCCGCTTCTGCGTCCAGTACAGGTGGTGGGACGCCTCCTCGTCGGACACCCAGTCGGTGTCCGGGTGCCAGAACGGCCCGGCCTCGATGACGACCCCCCGCCAGCCGGCGCGGGCCAGCCGCTGGGCGAGCACCGACCCGCCGGCTCCGGCGCCGACGACCACCAGGTCGACCTCGTCCCCGTCGTCGTAGCGCCGCATGGTGTGCTCGCCCGGTATCTGTCGGGAGTGGACGTCTACCAGATGGCGGGAGTCGTTGTCCTCCGGCCCGAGGGAGCCCTTCAGCAGTCCGCGCAGCAGGCCGGTCACCGCGCCTCACCGCCGGTGGTCTGCCAGACCTGCATGTCACCCGGCGTCTCGAACGGCTCGGTCGTGCTGACCGGGCCGAGTCGCATGTACCCCCGCGGGTACGCCGGACCGCCGAAGCCGATCTCGTTCCACGCCCACGGATGCGAGTAGAAGCCGGACAGCATCGCCCGCATGCACACCCCCCAGGCCCGCCGGACGTTGAGCCGGTCCCAGGCCCCGCCCGACAGGGTCCCGCGCGCCAGCGCCTCGACGACCGCCTCGCGGGTACGGGGGTCGGCGGCGGCGAACCCGTCCTGACCGTGCTCGCTGCGCACCGTCTCGTCCAGGCCGCGCAGGACCAGTCGCCAGGTCTCGCGGTCGTCGGGCATGTCCGCGTACTGGAAGCCGTCCAGCCGGCCGGAAGCGAGCTTGTCGTCGACGTACTCGGCCACCGGCACCCGGGGTTCGCGGTCCTGCGCCAGGCAGGTGTCGCAGAAGGCACGCAGCGTCGGCTCCTCGGCCGCGGTGAAGAACCGCAACGGCTGTCCGGCCAGCCGCATCCGCCGCTGGATGGCGGCGCGGGTCGCCTCGTCCCAGGTGTTCACGGCGTCGAAGACGTCGTAGTACGGGTAGCGGCCGATCATCTGCGGGGTGACGCCGCGCTGCTGGACGGGAAGCCAGCTCGGGTCCGGGGGCTCGCGGCCGGGACGCAGGTTGGGCAGGTGGTCCGGTGTGGAGAAGTCCGGCACGGCCGCCCCCTACCGTTCCCGGCGCAGCACGGCGGCGAGCAGGCCCATCCCGCCCACGACGCACATCAGGGCCGGCGCGAAGATGGGCGGTCCCATCGGCAGGTTGTACGACGCCAGGCGCCATCCGCCCGGGCGGCGCCGCACCCCCCGGGCGTGGAAGTACTCCCCCAGCAGACCGTTGAGCAGGTAGACGCCGGAGACGACCGGCAGTGCCGTCTTCGCCCAGCGCTTGGAGAACACGCCCCCGACCCCGGCCACCACCAACGGCGGGGTGATGATGACCGGGCTCCACATCCACTTGTTGCCGAAGCTGGCCCGGTAGTGCTCCAGGTAGATCTCGGCGGTGGTGACCAGCGCCGCCACCGCGGTCAGCCCGGACAGGGACCGTTCGAACCGTCCGTGCTCGACGTTACGGAGCATGCGGTCGATGACGTGGGGCGTGCCCGTCGGCACGTGGCGCCGACGGGTCGCGATGTCGCGGCTTCGCCACGCCCACCCGCGTGAACCCCGTGCGTCCGCGACCTTGCCCATGATCCGCTCCAGCCCGCGCCGTCGTGTCAGACTCCCGCCACGTCCGCATCCTTGTCACAAGATCCTGACCCACAGGATATAGCGGGAAAGTGGGATGAGTTGGGCGGATCGCTCGGATCAGGTCGCCTGCGCGCTCTCCTCCGCGGCGATGATCCGGGCCGCGGCGTCGATCAGCGCCAGGTGCGAGTAGGCCTGCGGGAAGTTGCCCAGGTGCCGGCCGGTCCGGGGGTCGAACTCCTCGGCATACAACCCCAGCGGCGAGGCGATCCGCAGCAGCCGCTCCATCAGCTCCCGGGCGGCCTCGACCTCGCCGATCACCGCCAGCGCCGACACCAGCCAGAACGAGCAGGCGAGGAAGGTGCCCTCGCGCCCGGACAGCCCGTCGTCGGTCTCGTCGGTGTGGTACCGGAGCACGAATCCGCCGTCGGTGAGGTGCTCGCCGATCGCGTGGACCGTGGCGCGCAGCCGGTGGTCGCTGCCCGGCAGGAAGCCGACCTGGGCCGCGAGCAGGGTCGAGGCGTCCAGCGCGTCGGTGCCGTAGTGCTGGCGCAGCACCCCGGACTCGCTGACGCCGTGGGCGAGGATGTCGGCATGGATGGTCGCGGCGGTCTCGCGCCACTGCGACGCGAGCTTCGGCTCGCCCTGGATCTGTGCCAGCTTCGCCGCCCGGTCCAGCGCCACCCAGCACATGAGCTTGGACGACACGTAGTGCCGGGGCTTGCCCCGGCTCTCCCAGATGCCCTGGTCCGGCTGCTGCCAGACCCGGCTGGCGTACTGCGCCTGGGAGGTCACGACCGGCCACAACCGCCGGGGCAGGCGCTGGCTGCGCTGGCTGTGCAACAGGATCGAGTCCAGCACCGCCCCGTAGACGTCGTTCTGGCGCTGCCGGAAGGCGGCGTTGCCCACCCGCACCGGTCGGGCGCCGGCGTACCCTGACAGGTGCGGCAAGGTCGACTCGGTCAGGTCCCGGCGACCGTCCACACCGTACATCACCTGCAGTGAGCTCCCGTCGGTCGGCGCGACGTCCGCGACGAACTCCATGAACTCGTCCGCCTCCCACTCCAGCCCGAGCCAGTGCAACGCCCGGAGCGTGAAGCTGGCATCGCGCATCCACGTGTAGCGGTAGTCCCAGTTCCGCTCCCCGCCGGGCGTCTCCGGCAGCGACGTGGTCGGCGCGGCCACGGTGGCGCCGGTCGGCAGGTAGGTCATGCCCTTGATCGCCAGCGCCGCCCGCTGGATGTGCCGGCGCCACCGGTGGTCGGGCACCCGGGAGCGGGCCAGCCAGCGCCGCCAGTACCGGACGGTGGCGGCGATCGCCTCGGCCGCCGCCGCGTACGTGGCCGGTGCGGCCAGCCCGTCCGCCCAGGACAGGGCGCAGAACGCCCGCTCGCCCTCCCGCAGCATCCGCCGGCCACGCACCCGGTCGCCCTCGATGCCCAGCGGCAGGTCGGAGCGCAACCGGACCCGCTGCCCGGCGCCGGCGGCGTCGGCGGTGTGCCGGTCACCGTCCCTCATCGTCCACTGTGCAGGGACGTGGCCATAGCCGAAGACCGGCTCGCAGACCGCCTCCACCTCCGCGTACCCGTTCAGGCACTCCACCGTACGCACCAGCAGGTGGTCGGCGTCCTCGTCCCAGGGCGGGCGGGTGTGCGGGGTCACCGGGTCCTCCGGACCGTGGCTCCCGAGCGTCAGCGCGTCGCGCACCCGCACCCAGCCGCTGGCCGTACGCCAGGTCGTCTCCAGCACGTTGGTGCCGGCCAGGTACGACCGCGAGGTCGGGTGGGCGACCCCGTACGGGCCGAGGCGGAAGCTGCCGGCCCTGCGGTCGAGCAGGCTGCCGAACACGCTCGGCGCGTCGAAGCGGGGTACGCACAGCCAGTCCACCGACCCGTCCTCGGCCACCAGCGCGGCGGTGTGGCAGTCGGACAGGAACCCGTAGTCGCCGATGGACGGGAACGGCGACGGCTGCGTCGCGCCCGCGGCGGTGGCGCCCGGCCGGCGGGTCATGAGGTCCACGGCGCGCGCCAGCCGCCGTACCCGTCGGCGAGCGCGTCGGCGGCGGCCGGCCCCCAGGTGCCCTTGGCGTACGGGTGGACCGGTGGCGGCGCGTCCAGCAGCGGCTGGAAGATCCGCCACTTCTCCTCCACCTCGTCCTGCCGCACGAACCTGGTGCTGTCACCCCGCATCGCCGCCAGCAGCAGGACCTCGTAGGCGGTGGGGCCACCGGCCGGTCGGGTGGCGTTGAGCGTGACTCTCTCGGGCCCGGGCGCGTCCGCCCGACGGGCGTCCAGCGTGATCCGGAGCCCGGTGACCGGGTCCAGCCTCGCCACGAGCTGGTCCGGTTCCGGGTCGCGGTCGTGCGGGAATGTCAGGGCGAGCTTGGGCGGCCTGCGGAACACCAGCCGCAGCTCGGTGACGGTCGCCGGCAGGTGCTTGCCGGTGCGGAGGAGGAACGGAACCCCGGACCACCTCCAGTTGTCGATGTCGAGCCGGAGCGCGGCGTAGGTCTCGGTGGTCGAGTCGGGCGCCACCGAGGGGGTGTCGCGGTAACCGTCGTACTGGCCGCGCACGTACCGCGCGGGGTCGGCGCTGGTCACCGCACGCCACAGCATGAGCTGGGCGTCCTTGATCCGGTCGGCATCCTGGCCGGCGGGCGGCTCCATCGCCGCCGCCGACACCAGCTGCATGAGGTGGTTCACCACCACGTCCCGCAGGGCGCCGACCGGATCGTAGAAGTGCCCGCGGTCCTCGACGCCGAAGCTCTCCGCGAGCGTGACCTGGACGCACTCCACGTAGGTGCGGTTCCACACCGGCTCCAGCAGGGCGTTGGCGAACCGCAGGTAGATCAGCTCGTCCAGCCCCGTCTTGCCCAGGAAGTGGTCGATGCGGAACAGCTGCGACTCGCCCACGTACCGGTGCAGCTCGGCGGACAGAGCGCGGGCCGAGGCCAGGTCGTGGCCGAACGGCTTCTCCACCACCACCCGGCCGGAGCGGATGAGGTCGTTCTCGGCGAGGTGGCCGATCACGGTCGCGAACAGGGACGGCGGTACCTCCAGATAGGACACGGGACAGCTGGCGCGCCCGACCGCCGTGGCGATGCGCCGGTAGGTGCCGGCGTCGGTGAGGTCGCCGGGCAGGTACGAGATCCGGGCGGCAAGCCGGGCGAACACGTCCTCGTCCAGCGACTCCCCGGTAGCCTGGATCCAGTCGCGGGCATGCCGGCGCAGCTCGTCGACGCTCCAGTCGTCGACGGCCACGCCGACGATCGGGCAGTCGAGCAGCCCGCGCCGCTCCAGCCGGTACAGCGCCTGGAAGGTCATCACCCGGGCGAGATCGCCGGTGATCCCGAAGATGACCAGGGCGTCCGCGGTGGGGACGGCCATCAGCCCCGCCTCTCCGGCGACCGGTACGTCCGCGGCGCGATCACCGGCACCCTGCTCGCCATTCCGCCTCCCCGTCGCGACCCGGCGGCGGACCCCTCCTCCTGAGGAAAGCACACACCACGTGCGGTGTCCGTGCTTCCCCGCGATTCCCGCCGCCGGCCGCGGGCACGCCGCCAGGTGTCGACCACGGCAGCGGGCGCCGTCACCGTTGTCGACCACGGCGGCGACGTGCCCGTCCGGCGAGACCGGGCTGACCAGGGCTGACCCCGGCGGTCGTGACCGGGTCACGTCGACCCGCTTCGCTCGGAGCAGGTCGACGTAGGCTCGGCCAGGACTATCATCCAGTGATGTTGGTGCGTACCCGGACGGTCCTGCCGCGTCCGGCGGAAAGCGTCTGGCCGCTGCTGTGTGATTCGCGTGTGACCCTCACGCCACGGTGTCCGGTCTTCCGGCTCGGCGTGCCGCGCCCGGTCGAGTGTCGACTTCCGGAGGGGGTCGGTGGCGAGGGAGCCCTCCGGCAGTGTGTGTCCGACCAGGGGTCCATCCGGCAGCGGATCACCGAGTGGCGGCCGCCGCGCCGGCTGACGTTCCACATGGAGCACACCGACCTGGCGTTCGCACGCTGTGTCGACGGGCTGACCGACCAGTTCGAGCTACGGCCGCTCCGCGCGGGGACGGCGACGCTGCTCACCAGGACCACCCGCGTCGAGATCCGCGGCAGGTTCCGGTGCCTCACGCAGGCGGCGGTCTACGTCGGGCTCAAGGCCATCCATCGCCACGCCTTCCGTGCCTGGCGGGCTCACCCGTGCCCGGCGGGGAGCCGCGAGGTGTGCCTGCTGGATGACTACCCGGGTACGTCTGCAACCGTTGGCCTTGCGGACCGTACTGCCATCAGATTGCAGTTCTCATGGATGTTGTGCGGGACGCCGCGGCGCAGCGCCTTGCGGTTGGCCCTGTACGAGGGCACCTTGCCGGTGGCGAGATCTGGCCACGTGCGAACTCGGCCGGGGTTGCGGGGACGGGCACGGCCACGTGCACCACGGACCGCAAGGCGCCGGCCCGCTTCGTCGCGTAGAGCTGTCATCCCTGCGGGACATGGAATCGGCGCAGACGGATGCCTGGTACCGCACCTACGGTACTGAGGTTCAACGGCGAGGACCTCAGCCGGCGTCCGTGCATCCGTGGACGTGCCAACGGGCTCACCGCGGTAGGACGCCGTCGTGGGATGTCCGCGCCCAGCAGCTCCCGAGCGTAGGCGCTCCCGCAGGCACCTCCCCTATCCCTGTGTAGTCAATCAGCTACGACAAGCGACTGTCTGCACGGGCAGAAAACGTTGCAGCACTTCTTGACTCTGCATCTTTGATTGCAGTACCGTCTCGTCTCACTCCCCCGCGGCCAGGAGGTCCGATGAAGATCATGTCTCCCACCGGGCACCTTGGGTTCACGCCCTTGGAGAAGGGCAGCTTCGACGCGGGTCTGGCGGAGCAGCCCGACGTGATCGTGGCGGACTCCGGCTCGGCGGACATCGGTCCCTACCCGCTGGGCGCAGACCTTGCCCACAGCCCGGCCGAATGGCAGCGCCACGACCTGGAGATCTGCCTGCTCGGAGCGCGGCAACTGGGCATCCCTCTCGTCATCGGGTCAGCGTCCGACACCGGCACCGACCGGGGAGTCGACGCGTATGTCGCCGTCGTCGAGGAACTCGCCGCGATACACGGCCTGGCGCCGTTCCGGCTGGCGGCGATCTACAGCGAGATCGAGCCGGCCCGGCTACGCCGCGCCATGGTGGCGGGATGCGCGGTCACCGGCCTGAACGGGCGGGCCGACGCCGACCTCGCCACCATCGACCGTACCGACCACGTGGTCGCGGTCATGGGGGTGGAGCCGGTCGCAGAAGCGCTCCGGGCCGGCGCGGACGTGGTGATCTGTGGGCGATCGAGCGACTCGGCCATCTTCGCGGCCGCCGCCGAGGCC
>Ga0079224_100014223_pt1 | contig 11112 bp, 6 predicted proteins | sample Stecom2015_FD_80414 | JGI IMG/M metagenome (GOLD analysis project Ga0079224, IMG submission 80414) | Agricultural soil microbial communities from Utah to study Nitrogen management - Steer compost 2015 | ecosystem: Environmental > Terrestrial > Soil > Agricultural land | place: USA: Utah...
ATCCTTTGGGGTTTCCTTTCCACGGTTCTGCTGGGAAAGGATCACTACTGGGCTGCAAATCATCCTCTGGACAATTCACTGCTAGCAACAGCAGCCGATTTCTGTTATACGGAATTATCATTCGCCGTGCAAGAACAAGCCAGGAGGGGTGTCCGCAGGCAAACGGGAGAAAACTCAGGAGTGGCAGCTTTATGAATCTTAACGGTGTATCACGACGAAAGTTTTTGAAAGCAGGTGGCGCCAGTCTGGGAGCGGCTTTGATGCGTTCACGGGCGGCCTCTTTTCAGGTGGGTGCCAATGACCGGATCCAGTTGGGGTTCATCGGTGTGGGCGGCATGGGTATGAACCGTCTGAGAGGCTTCCTTCAGCACAAGGATGTCGATGTAATTGCTATTTGTGACGTTGACAGCCGGCATCGTGCCGAGGCAATTGCCGAAGTCCAGAAGCAGAGAGGGAATAAACCGGTCGAGTTCGGCGACTTCAGGTTGCTGTTGGAAGAGAACGATATCGACGCAGTGGTTATCGCAACGCCCGATCACTGGCACGCCATCCCGACCGTACAAGCCTGCGATGCAGGCAAGGATGTATTTGTTGAAAAGCCACTCAGTTATTCCGTAGTCGAAGGCCGCGCGATGGTGGAAGCGGCGCGCCGCAATAAACGCGTTACCCAGATGGGGAATCACATTCATAACGACCTGCCGAATTATCGGAGGGTCGTTGAGATGGTTCAGAGTGGTAAATTGGGACGAATCACCCGAGTAGTCATTTGGAAAACCTCATCGACTAAGGGGTTCGGCAACCCGCCCGACACGACTCCTCCGCCCGAGCTGGATTATGACTTCTGGTTAGGTCCCGCTCCCAAACGGCCCTATAATCCGAATCGGAGCCATCGAACTTACCGGCACTTCTGGGATTACTCGGGAGGTACCTTCATCGATTTCTGGTGTCACATCGCCGATGTTGCTTTCTGGGCGCTTGATTTGGATGGACCAAAGAGTGTGTCCGCTACCGGAGGGCGCTTTTATCTGAACGACAATACCGAGACCCCGGACCAGGTGGAAGCGGTTTTCGAGTATCCTGATCTGACTTTCATTTACACATTCCATCCTCAATCGCTCCCCGGATTCGAACATATGGGTGGCATCGGATGCGTTTTTCAAGGGAGCGAGGCCACCCTCGTCACGAACTACGAGAAGCACGAGATCTGGGTAAACGGTGAGAAAGCGGAGGACTTTCCGCGTCCGGATCGCTCAATTCCGGATTCCCCTGGTCATCTGAGAGAGTTCCTGGATGCCATCCGGTCCCGTAAGAAGACGACCTGCAATATCGAGTACGGACATCGTTTAAATCGAGTCGGATTGCTGGCGAATATCGCCTATCGGACTGGAGCAAGAATCTTGTGGGATAATGAGAACGAGAAGATTCTAAACAGTCCCGAGGCCAGTCGCCTCTTGACCCGTGAATTCCGCAAACCCTGGAAGCTGTAGCCTGGGATCCCGCCCGGTGTTGGTTGATGCTCCAGCTTCATGCCTTGGGCCCCGGTTGGCAGGTCATTGTGACCGTTTCAGCTCCTGCAGAGCCTGCCGGCTGCGCTCTCGGAGTTCCGGATTCAGATCACCTGCTTTTTGGAGATAATAGGCAGCTTCCTGCTCTTCTCCCGTAGAGAGGAGCACGTTTGCCAGATAAAAATGAGCCAGTCCGGAATCAGGTTGGATTCTGATGACTTCGCGGTACTGCTCCTTAGCTGCGTGGGACTCGCCTTTACGCTCTAACGCGGTACCCAGGTTCATTCGCGCTGAGACACGATCCGGGTCCTTTTGGATGACGTGCTCAAGGACAGCAATTGCCTTTTCGAGTTCTCCTCTTTGTCCGTAAGCCACGGCAAGAGTCGTTTCCAGAGCGGCGTCAACAGGTTGGTTCTGGCGACAGCTTTCTAATCTCTGAATGGCCTTTTCTAACTCGCCCCTTTGAAGGAGCACTTCACCCAGTACCTGGCAGGCCGCCTGGTCATTCGGGTTCAAATTAAGAGATTTCTCGAGGGCCCGCATGGCCTTGTGCTGGTGGCCGGTTTTCAGTAGCGCCTTAGCCAGTTCGAAATAGTAATAACCGTTTTTCGTTTCAAGCTGCTCAACCGCCGCTTGCAGCGCTGCGACTCCGGATGCCAGGTTGGCGTCATCCTTAATCTGGGCCAAGGCCAAATACAAACGGTCCTCTGGAGATGATGGGAAATCGGGTGGGTAGAAAGGCACAACCGGACCACGGTAAACAGCTCGGCGGGCGTTCTCAAGCTCATCCTGCGGGTGAAAAGGATCCGAGTCGGGCAACAGTCTTGGAATCGAGTGATCGGTGACCATTACATGGACGGCATCTTCAGATCTTCTCTTCGGCATGTGGCAGCTTACGCAATCTGAATCCAGAGTATGTGCGGCAACTGATGACAGCGCTTCTTGATGACAGCTGAGGCAAACCGCCCTGGTCTTGGCCCCCATCTCTTCACCCCGGAGGTGACGATGAGGATTGTGGCATGAGATACACTGAAACTCTCCCTGACTTGCTCGAAAGCAGGATGATTTTAGGAATCGATATCCAGCACTGTTGACCTCGAATTTCTCCGCGAGTGGGTGATCATTTGGATGATCGAAGTAGATTCGAAAGTCGCCGAGAGGATCTCCCGGCCTGAATGAGAAGATTTCGCGTGGGTGTCGAAGCAGGGAATCGGGAAGAGGGCGGCTAGTCGTCTCCAGGTGACACTGCAGGCACGTTTCAAGGGCTCGCGCTGGCGTGAGCCGGGCAGGATTGACGATCGACTGCCGGATCGCATCGATGCCGGCATCAGCCGAAATGCTATCCAAATGTCGCTGGCCTGGGCCGTGACAGCGCTGGCAATCGATCGGTGCAACGTCTGATCCGGTCGGGACCTGGGGATAAGCGCTGTGGCAAGAGCGGCACTTGTCGGTGATTTGGCGGCGAAAGCCGAAGTGATTAGGATTATCATAGCCGGGACTCATCGCAAAGTATCCACCGGACGCGGAATACCAGGTCAAAGGCAACTCCAGAAGCTTGCCCTGTTCAGACCGATGAACCAGCGTGGCGGCGTGGTTGCCCGATCCAATAACGAGGTCAATTCGCCTTTCCAGTTGATTGATTTTGTTTTCGCCGCGCATTTGATGTCGTCTGAGAAAGTACTGGTCGCCGCGACGAAAGACCGTGTAATGACGATCGGAAGGTTGGTGGTAAAAGGTGGCTGTCTTCTCGCCGAGAATTCTGGAGAGAAAAGGACCGGCCGGGGATAGTGACCGGGCCATTCCGGTATTCTGGTAGCCCTCGTGTTGCCCGAGGTGACAGGACGCGCAGACGTTGGGATCGATATAGGCGTTCTCAGAACTTCTGCTGGCAACCCCCCAGAGGAAGGCTGCCGGCAGGAAAGTCGAAATAAACGAGGATAAAACGAGAGGCCACAAACGTCGCACTAGAAGGACAATCGGAGGCCGACCTGGAGCGTTCTTGGATCGGCTGCAGATGTCACACTCCCAAAGGAAGCCGCATTAAAATTACTCCCTAGCCCGCTGAACTGTGTGTGGTTGAAGGCGTTGTAGGCTTCGACCCGAACGTTGAGATTGGTGGTTTCTCCCATTCGAAAATCTTTTGCCAGCGTCAGATCCCAGTTGTTGGTGCCGGGCAGGCGCATCGTATTTCGCCCTGTCGGCGCCAGTGTACCGATCTCGGGTGCCGAAAAGACGGAGGTATTAAACCACTGGCCGACGGTTGGATTGTCCAGCTCGGGGTCTCCACTCATCACTGGCCGCTGACGGGTGCTGTAACCAATGCCGGCCAGATCGCGACCTAGCTGGGGAGTAAAGGGAAGACCTACCTGAAAAGTGGTAATTCCGGAAAAGCTCCAGCCTCCAAAGGCCTTTCCGATAAAGTCGTTGCGGTTTCGCAGCCAGGGGATCTCATAGATATAGCTGGCTACAAAGCGGTGGCTGGCATCGAAGTTGGCAAGGCCTCGTTCGCCATTCGGGAACAGGGCGTTCGGATAGTAGGGAGAAACGCCGTAGATTCCACCTGAAAAATCAGCGTTATCGATAGCCTTGGACCAGGTATAACCGACTTTGAGCCCAAAACCATCCCGAAAATTGCGATTCAGTCCAACCTGCAGGCCATGGTAGTTGGAACTGTAGCTTTGTTCCCGATGAGAGATGGTCCCCCATCCCTTGTAAGGACGCAGAGCGTTGGCACTGATTTCTCCCAGAGCAATTTCGGGATTGAATTCAGGCTGGTTGATATCGCGGGAGCGCATCATATGCGTGGCACGGGATCCAGCATAGGCGACTTCCAGAACTGTTCCTTCAAAGAGTCCGTGCTGGATATTTAGGTTCCATTGCTGGGTGTAGGGAATATGCTGGTTGATATCGATCGAGCCCAGATTGATAGGGACATCGAAGTCCCGCGTGGAACCTCCAGCGGGATTGCTCAAGTTGGTATTAAAGAACTCGAGTTGTTCGGCAAACGGGGGATTGGCCGACATCAGGATGAATGCGCCCAGGATCTCTCGGCTATAGAAGATTCCATATCCTCCACGCAAAGCGGTTCGTCCGTTGCCGGACAGATCATAATAGAAGCCGAGTCGTGGCGCGAAATTCCAGGGTGTATAATCCCACCAATCTTTGGGGTTGATAAGACCATTGAAGCGGTCACCGCTATCTCGCACGACTTGGCCGTCATCGGTCACAGTGACCGCGTTGGCCGGATCGTAGGCTTCGGGCCAGAAAGAACGAAAGCGTTCATCCGGCTCATAGGCAGGAGGAAAGTAGGAGTAACGCACACCGAGATTCAACGTCAACCGCGGCGTTGTCCGCCAGGTGTCGTCGATATAAAGTTCAAAGGCGTGACGACGGTTGTCATTGAACCCGACCGCGGATGATTCTCGATACGACTCGGCCATTCCCAACAGGAAATCGGCCAATGCATCCCCGGTGAAGCGTCCGTCAAAACCGAAGTGGCCGAAGACACCGGATTCAGTAGGTTCGAACTTCTTTTCGTAGGCATAATCGAATCCGAACTTGAAGGTGTGCGGTCCACGAACCCAGGTCAGATTATCCTTGAAATCAAAGATCGACTGCCAGTTGCTCCACGGAGAAGCCGGTGCGATTCCCGCGTAATTCACCAGAGCAAAGGTAGGAGCACGGTCGGGAATTTCGCTTAAATTGAGATGGTCGAGTGGATAGTTGGCTTCCGAGTCTTCCACTAACTCCGGGATACTGATTCCAAGCGAACTTTCAGGAATCGACGGTGGAAAGTTCATGATCCGGTTGTGGCTGCGGGTGAAATTGAACTCGTTGATCAGGGTGGGGCTGAACGTTGAGTAGAAGTTAACCACTGTGTTATTCGCCGGAACCTCCTGGCGATTTTCCAGGAAATCGAAGCCGGGTGAAGTGTAGTTCAAGGTATCGCGGTCTTCCCGAACATAGCGCACCATGACGCGGTGATCGTCATTGAAGTGGTGATCAATCCGGTAGTTTTGTTGGGGAAGGTCATGACGCGAGGGGCGCGTGATCGTGAAGTTATTTCCCCGCTCATCGGAAAAGTTAGGGGAAGGATACAGCGACATGTAGATTCGGGCGTTGGGATCGATCCGGCTGTCAGGAATGATATTGCCGGGGAACGGCTGATCTGTTCCAGGATCGATAATCTCTGTCCCCAGAGAGCTGAAGTCTCCGGACCGATACGGAACTTCTGGGAGCTTGGCGAAAAAGCGTTGATCGGATCGCTCCGTTCTGGTTCCCAGCAGGACGAAAAAGAAGGTCCTGTCACGCCCATCATAAAGCCCAGGTATCCAGACCGGGCCACCGATGCTTCCGCCGAAATCATTATCGCGGAAGGAATCCTTGTCTGGAGAGAAGAAGTTGCGAGCATTCATTGCACTGTTGCGGTGATACCAGTACAAAGCGCCGTGGAACTCGTTGGTACCGGACTTGGTGACGACGTTGAACTGGCTGCCGCCACCCATTCCAAACTCGGCGCTGTAGTTGCTGCGAATGGCTCTAAACTCGGAAACCGTCTCAAGATTGGGCGCAAGGGGAGCCGACCAGTTCCCCCCTGTGTCGATGTTGTAACCCCCGTCCAGCAACCAGGCGTTGTGTGTAGGGCGGATTCCATTGACGGCGTGTCGGTTATCTCGACGCGAGTTCGGCGAGTCGGAGACAACCCCGGGCATCACCATGGCGAAAGGCATGACGTTTCTTCCAGAAGAGGGCAACTGGACGATGTCTTCAGAAGTCATGATGTTGCTGGTTGCCCCGGAAGCTGTGTCCACTGTGACGGTGGAGGCTGATACGGTCACCTGTTCGCTGATCTCACCAACTTCCAGAGTGAAGTCAATTCGCCTGCGGTCATTGACGCGTAGAGTGATCCCGGTGACGACTGCCCGTCTAAATCCAGGCATCTCCGTAGATGCTTCGTATTCCCCGGGAGGAACCTGGGTAACTGCGTATGAGCCGGTGTCGTCGGTAATCGCACGGTAAAGTCGGTTTGTACCGATATTTCGCAGAATGACCTCGGCTCCCGGGATGACTGCTCCAGAGTCGTCCATCACCCGACCATAGGCAGATGCAGTGACTTCTTGGGCTGAAGACTGGGAGGTAAAGCACAGACCGAACGCGATGAACAACAGTGAAAAAGATATCTTTTTCAACATGCCCCCTCCTGTTGTTCTGACCGGTTTCCCGGTCAGCTAATGCGAAAATTTGAATATTGTAAAGATTGGACTAACCGTAGTGCAGTGAACTACAGCAAGTCAAGCGAAAAGAAGCTTGATTGCATGATCCGTGACTGGCTCAAAGCTATTGCGCAATTGGCTCGGCGGCGGGGGGATCAACGACACGGAAGTTCTGCAGGGCTGATACCGTCTGGTTGCCGATTTGATCGGTCACTTTCACTTCCAACTGGTAAGCCCCGGATTGCAGGTCGTCGAGCGGGATCTCCAGAACCAGGACAATTCGACGACTGGAGGCAAACTGAATTGTTTTGTCATTGTCGGGGCGGATCGACTTAACCAGTTGACCTTCGCGAAACACACGGTATTCGAGATCAAGCTGCGGCTGGAAGGACTGCTGATCCAGGTCGGCGTTGTAGACTTGCAGATAGGTTATCAACGGTCGATGCCAGTAGAAATTCCGGCGCATGTTAGGGCGGACTCTAAGATCGCCGAGTATAAACATATCGTCGGGTGTTGCCGAAACCCCCGCGCGGCGAACCTGGTCGGCCAGTACCAGCGAACTGATCGACAGTTCTTCTTCTGAAAATTGAGGAGGGACCAGCGAGCGAGACGCAATACCAATGCGTTCACTCTTCAGGTCTTTGACGGCTAAATCGAGTTTGAACCGCCCTTTCCTGGGGAGCACAACGACTTTCTGGTAAAGAGAACTCTTCTCGAGCAGCGACGACCTGGATTGGGGAGGGAAGGAAACCTCCAGATCGTCTTCAAACGCGGCGATGAGTTCGTTTGAAAGCGACGTGATGGATCCATAGAGCGCGATCTTTCCCGTGTAACGCCCACTTTCATCCTGCTCGAAACTCAGGCTTTGATTGTCGATTTCTATATTGATGGGTGCCAGTACTTCATCGTCATTCAACAAGAAGAAATCAGGTTCTATGGTCAGCGCAAGTTCCTCATAACCGACACTGACTTCAACAAGACGTTTGAGATCGTGATACTTGAGAGCGACCGGCCTCTGGATCTGAGTGTAAAGCTCGTAGCGGCGAAAGGGGCTATCCTCCCCATAATTAGGTGTCAGAGGATAGTGGAAGCGATTTGACGGCGAGAAAATAGGACGGTCCGCGCGAGAAGCCATTCCTGCCTCTTCGGCCAGTGTCATGCCGAGGGTCGGAGCATAAAGAAAAGCATCCTTCTCTTCGGGGTTTAAAACCAGAGTGTAATTTCCATCCAGGGTGCTGTCCACAAATTCGATCTCCACGTTCGTTCCAATACCCTCGATGTGGCGATAGCGCCATCGTTCGAATGGATAAGTCTTTGTGCTTCCCCCACCTTCCCGCATCGTTCGCCGGTACGTTTCACCCGCCAGATGCTGTTCGCGCTCATCGGGCGGCCCATGGATGATGTAAACTTTGCCCCTGTCTGTTCTCCATCCCGCTACACCGGCATGGAAGTGTTCGTTGGCATAAGCAATTCTACGATAATGCTCTTCTTTGAATTCGTTGATGGAGGTTGTAGGATCGGTGTCGCGTCGCTTCCAGAACTGTTCAATAAAGCGTTCCTTTTCCTGGGGCGTGGTCAACTTTTGAAAGACAGCTCGTTCCTCATCGGTGATGATGTAAACGACATCCTCGGTGAGCCATTTCTGATAGTAATCCTGGGCTTCTTCCTGACGATAATCTGCGTCTTGTGCATATCCAGTGGACGGAGCCAGGCAGAAAGCAACCGCCAGCAAGTAGAGAGGAGCAAACAGCCGTTCAGCGCTGATAACATGCGGCCGCAAATCAGGCCTTGGCGTACCTTCCTGCATTGGGTTTACGCTGCTCATTCTTTAATCAACCTGAAAAGGTCGGCACTGAATCGGGTAACGGGCTGACTCGGATACCAGTATTTTTAACATCAGTGCCAGATTGGAGGCAATCCGGAGTTCCTCACTATTTACCCGGTCTCCTTACTGCTTTTCAGCTCTTTCAAAATTTCCTGAACATAATTGAGATCAGCACGAGTTTCGAAAAGCCGCCGCCTCAATCTCCCCTTTCTCTCGACGGTGAATAATGGGAACCGCCGCAAGAGCGACTCAATTACGGCTTCTCCTAACGAGCCGGGCTCGACAGCTGAGTCCGGGATCTTTCGAGCCTCGTTCTGAAGGTCGAGCAGGCGGCTATACCCGAGCTGAAAGAAGCTGAGCAAGTAATGGTGAGTCAAACCTTCTATGGCTTTTTGCAAGCTACCGCCGGACCAGCATTCGAGGCCGAGGTTGATGGTCATTAAAGTCTTGCGAATCCCCTTCTTCACCCGTGCGGGTTCAGCGGGTGACGTCCTTTCGGCCGCCAGCAGCTTGTTTGTGACATAGGCCAATTCTTCCATCAGCGTACTCGCCTGTTGCCAGTGAGGAATCGCTTGGAGTGCTTGAAAAAGGAGGTGAGTGTCTGTTTCGCTGCTGAAGATAGGTGCCGGGAGCTGCGAGAGGTCGACCGGCTGATCCCAGCGTTTGGCGGGGAGCTGCTCGTCAGGGCGGCGGTAGGAGAAGATCTCAAGTGCATCAAAATAGTCCTGAAAGCCGAGATCTTCCATTCTCCGTGTTCGCAACTGGTAGGCGGTCTCTGCCAGTTCAGTAGGTGTTCTGCACTGGGACGAAAGTAGCATGAGCTTAAAATTTTCGGGGTCAAGTTCGTAGAGTCTTAGAATCAGATTCTCGTAGACTTTTGCCTTTTCCGGGTTTTTCGGCAGGATTATGAGGAACTCTCGGTCGGGTGTTTCCATCCAGTTATCATCATCGCCTGGCTCTGCTGCATGTTCATCTTCTTCAGTTCTGGGGTAAACGATCAGGTCACGTCTAAAGGCCAGTTCCCACAGTTCATTGTCGGTTCCCCTTAAGAGCTTGCGGGCCACGGAAGGTTCCGCATTGACAATATGTCTTTGCCAGGAGAGGAAACGGCCCATTCGAGCTCGATCTTTTGTCCACAGGTCAAGATCGAGAATGCCTGCCCATTGTTCTTCGGTAATGTGGGGAAGCAAAGCTTGAATTTCTGAGTCAGAAAGTTCTTTGGCGGGATAGAACAATTGAGCGGCAGGTAGGCGCCTGATCTGGGATCTGGTGTCTGCGCTCTCCAGCATCTTCTTCAGGTCAACCGGGGCATAACATGACTGGAAGAATATGTCTTCAGCCCTTCGAAGCAACGATTCCCGGCGGGAAAGTTTCTTCTCTTCTGATTTGTCCACACAATTCATTATAGACAAACGACAGGCCGGGACTTGCCTATCCTCCGGGAATCACAAGAGCGCTGAGGTGGTGTCAAAGGTGGGGATCTTCTTTCTGAGCGAGGTCTCCACCTTCCAGCTTCGGAGCACAGAAAAGGGGATTTCGACGAGAGTAGGAGATGTAGGGGGCCGAAGTAGTTCGCGAACTTCCTTTACCATGTCGCCGGCAGTAGCGGCAAGACGACTTGAAAAATCGCTTAGCTGGAGTGAAATACCCGCCGATTTTCTTCATAGGCTTGAATGGCGGCTTTATGCTGCAGCGTTTGTGCTATGTCATCCAACCCGTGCAGCAGACTTTCTCTCCGAAAAGGTTCTACCTCAAACTTCAGAGTGAGACCTTGATCATCCCTGATGACTTGGTTTTCGAGGTCAATCGTAAGTTTGTATCCAGGGTTTTTTCGAGTTCGCTGAAAAAGCTCTTCCACCTGTTCCTCGGAGAGCTTTACGGGCAAGATCCCATTCTTGAAGCAGTTGTTATAGAAAATATCGGCAAAAGAAGGCGCAATGATGGCTCTGAACCCGTAGTCAAGCAGTGCCCAGGGGGCATGCTCTCGAGAGGAGCCACATCCAAAGTTGGCTCGAGTCAGAAGAATCGAGGCGCCGGCGTACTCGGGGCGATTCAGTTCAAAATCAGGATTGGGAGTTCCGTCCTCCTTCAAACGCCAGTCGAAAAAGAGAAACTTACCGAATCCAGTTCTCTCAATCCTCTTCAGAAATTGTTTGGGAATGATCTGGTCAGTATCGACGTTGACACGGTCGAGGGTGGCTACAATTCCGGTGTGTTTGCGAAAGGGTTCCATAGATGCTCAGTTCCCTCCTGTAAGAGCCAGGTCTTTCCAATTACGGATATCGACAAAATGCCCGGAAATCGCGGCTGCCGCAGCCATGATTGGGCTGACCAAGTGGGTTCTTCCTCCCCGCCCCTGCCGGCCTTCAAAATTTCGGTTTGAGGTAGATGCGCAGCGTTCCCCCGGGCTCAGAATATCTGGATTCATACCCAGGCACATGCTGCATCCCGATTCCCTCCATTCAAAGCCCGCCTCTTTGAAGATCCGATCCAGACCCTCTCGTTCCGCCTGCTTCTTAACCTCCTGCGACCCCGAAACCACCATGGCTCGAATGTTGGAAGCAACTCG
>Ga0079224_100014224_pt1 | contig 11112 bp, 9 predicted proteins | sample Stecom2015_FD_80414 | JGI IMG/M metagenome (GOLD analysis project Ga0079224, IMG submission 80414) | Agricultural soil microbial communities from Utah to study Nitrogen management - Steer compost 2015 | ecosystem: Environmental > Terrestrial > Soil > Agricultural land | place: USA: Utah...
CCCAGGGATGTAGGGGCTGCGCCTGCGTCAGCGATGGCGGCGCTGGCCATGGCCAGGGTCAACAGGGTGGCGAACGAGAATTTGGCTTTCTTCATATTCGATTACTCCGGCACTTAAGGTGCTACTGGTTCAACTTTTGTCACAGCTCCAATCTAAACAGGACAGGCTGAATGACACCTGAACATACCCGCAGCGAATCTTGGCTGGGGGGATTTTGCGGAGAGGCAAAAGCGCGCTACCTTAAACCACCTTTCGGCATTTATCAAGTCAGCAAACACCGGCGCTTACACAAGTTCCGGAGATGCTCCACTGGATGGGAGCCGCGATGCCTCCTGGCGTCAAAACATAGGTATAGCCGCCCACATCGTCCGATCCGGTGGCGGTAATTACCCCATCCGCCATCGTCACGGAGGTCACCCGGCCGCTGGCGCCTGCATCCGCGGGAATGCTGTTGCCGCCGGCGTCGGCGTCCGCCAGGGCCGTGATGCGGCCGGTCTGCGCGGCCACCTCGAAGGCGCTCTTGTAGGGGGTGGTGGCGAGCACCACTTCCGCGAAGGCGGCACGCTGGGTGTAGGTCTGGTAGACCGGCAGGGCGATGGTTCCAAGAATACCGATAATGGCAATGACGATCATCAGTTCGATAAGGGTGAATCCCCGGATTGTGGTGTAGGTCATGAGCTTCCTCCTTGAATGTCTGCTCGGAATGGATATCCATGAGCTTAGTCCATGCCGTGATTTCCGCCACTCGCTGCCCGCCACACAAAAAGTGCTCCTGAGGCCATGATCTATACTCCAGGCATCGTCGATCGATCGAGAATGTCATGCCTGAAGCAACCGCCTCCCTGCCTGTCGCCGCGTCGGAATCACCGACCGATGGGCCGCGCCACGCCGCTGCCATCGCCCGGCAGTTTGGCGCCCCGCTGCTCGACCTGTCGGCGTTCGACCTGCAGCGATGTCCCGTGAATCTTGTCGATACGCAGCTGCTACACAAGCATCGCGTGCTGCCGTTGTACCGGCGCGGCAACCGCCTGTACCTGGCCACCTCGGACCCCACCCGGGTGCAGGCATTCGACGAGCTGAAGTTCCATACCGGGCTGTCGATCGACATCGTGGTGGTGGACGACGCGCAGCTGTCGCCGCTCATCGACAGGCTGCAGCAGCAGAGCGAGAATGGGGCGTCGCTGGATGACATGCTGGAGGAGATCGGCGTGGACAATCCGGACGCTGACTCCGCAGCCGCGGTTGCCGAGACTGTGGATGAGGCACCGGTTGTGCGCTTCGTGAACAGGCTGCTGTTGGATGCCGTGCGCGCAGGTGCCTCGGATATTCACATGGAGCCCTACGAGCACAGCTACCGCATCAGGCTGCGCAGCGACGGGATTCTGCGTGAGGTCAGCCATCCGCCACGCGCGCTGGCCAGCCGCATCGCCTCTCGCATCAAGATCATGGCGCGGCTGGATATCTCGGAGCGGCGTCTGCCCCAGGACGGGCGCATTCGCCTAAAGCTGGCACGCAACCGGGCCATCGACCTTCGCGTCAATACGCTGCCGACGGTGTGGGGCGAGAAGCTGGTACTGCGGTTGCTGGACCCCGACAATGCCTGTGTCGGCATCGACCTGCTGGGCTACGAGGAGACTCAGAAGCAGCTGTATCTGACGGCGCTCAGGCGCAGCCAGGGGCTGATTCTGGTGACCGGGCCCACCGGCAGTGGCAAGACGGTTTCCCTGTACAGCGGCCTGGACCTGCTCAACACTGCCGGCATCAACATCTCGACAGCAGAGGATCCGGTAGAGATCAATCTGGAGGGCGTGAATCAGGTGGCGGTGAACACGCGCATCGGTCTGTCCTTTGCCAGCGTGCTGCGCGCGTTCCTGCGGCAGGATCCGGACGTGATCATGGTGGGTGAAATCCGCGATCTGGAAACGGCAGAGATCGCCATCAAGGCGGCGCAGACGGGACATCTGGTCCTCTCCACACTGCATACCAACAGCGCCATCGACACGCTGGTGCGGCTGCGCAACATGGGCATCCCCTCTTACAACCTCGCCTCGTCGGTCTCGTTGATCATGGCTCAGCGGCTGTGTCGACGACTGTGCCACTGCAAGCAGCCGCAGCAGCTGCCGCCAACGGTGCTGCGTGAGGCCGGCTTTGCGCCGGAGCAGATCGACAGTCTTCAGCTCCATGCGCCGGTAGGCTGTGAGGCCTGCAGTGATGGCTATCGCGGCCGCGTGGGCATTCACGAGGTGCTGCCTGTGACGGAGGGGCTGTCGCGCATCATCATGAGCGACGGAAACGCGCTGCAACTGGCCGAGCAGGCTGCCAGGGAGGGTTACCGCACGCTGCGCCAGTCTGCACTGGCCAAGGTGGCGCAGGGGCTGACCAGTCTGGCAGAAATTGAACGGATCACCTGAATGGAGGGCTGGCGACCATGACGCTACCCGTATCTTCCAGCGACACCCTGTACCTGTGGCAGGGCACCAACCGCGATGGCAGTCGGGCCCAGGGGGAGCTGGCCTGCAGCAGCCTCGCACTGGCCAGGGCCCGGTTACGCCAGCAGGGTGTGCGCATTCGCAGCATCCGGCGCAAGGCGTCCGCACCGTCCCATCCCGGCGGGAGAATCGCATCCCCGGACATCACCCTGTTCAGCCGCCAGCTGGCGACCATGCTGAAGTCCGGTATCCCGCTGCTGCAGTCCTTCAACATCGTGGCCGAAGGACTCAGCAATCGCCGCATGGCGCAGCTCGTCCACACGCTGCGTGACGACGTGGCCTCCGGCAGCACGCTGGCAGAAGCGCTGCGCCGGCAGTCGCGGCACTTTGACGACCTGTTCTGTCATCTCATTGCAGCGGGCGAACTTGCCGGCAAACTAGACACCATGCTGGAACAGGTGGCCACCGGCAGGGAAAAGGCGGAGATGCTGCGCAGGAAGGTGGGCAAGGCGTTGCACTACCCGCTGGCGGTGGTGATGGTGGCTGTCGCGGTCACCGGCATCCTGCTGGTGAAGGTAGTGCCTCAGTTCGCGACGACCTTTGCCAGCTTCGGCGCCGATCTGCCTGCATTCACCCGGCTGGTGCTGCAGCTTTCGGATCTGGCGATCGCCCACTGGTGGAAGCTACCGGTGCTGCTGGTGGCAGGTGGCTTGATTGGCCAGCAGGCCATGCGCCGGTCACCGGCGGCGGTGGCCCTGCGTGACAGGCTGTTGCTGCGCCTGCCACTGGTGGGGAGCATGGCCGCGAAGTCTTGCCATGCGCGCTTCACTCGCATGCTGGCGATGACCTATGCTGCCGGCCTGCCGCTCGTGGATGCTCTCGGCGCCGCAGCCGGTGCCACGGGCAATGCGGTCTATCATGCCGCGATCTACACTGTCAGGGACAAGGTCAGCGACGGCCAGCAACTGCACGTCGCCGTCAGGGACACCGGCCTCTTCCCCTCATTGATCGTCCAGATGGTGGCCATCGGTGAGGAATCGGGCACCCTCGATGCCATGCTGGAAAAGTGCGCCGTACGCTACGAAAGTGAGGTCGACAATGCCGTGGACGGGCTGACCGCCCTGCTGGAGCCACTGATCATGGCGATTCTGGGTGCCCTGATTGGCGGGCTGATGATCGCGATGTACCTTCCCATCTTCCAACTAGGTCAGGTAATCTGACCAATTAATAAGAGGCAGGTAATCTGACCGATTAACGAGGCAGGTAGTCTGACCGATTCAGAACCAACGGGAACCGCATGACCCTCATCGACCTTTTGCAAAACAACCCCGACGCCCTGCTCGGCACCACCATCGTTCTGGGGCTGCTGGTGGGCAGCTTTCTCAACGTGGTGATCTATCGCCTGCCGTTGATGATGCAGCGGGAGTGGCGGCAGCAGTGTCACGAATTCCTGGGATTGCAGGAGGACGAGGCGAAGGAACACGATGCCACATCGCAGCACCGGGGCTTCAATCTGGTCAAGCCGGACTCCCACTGTCCGCAGTGCAATGCGCCGGTGCGCCCGTGGCAGAACATTCCTGTCATCAGTTGGCTGTTGCTCAAGGGCCGCTGCGCATCGTGTCAGACGCCCATCTCCTGGCGCTACCCGATCATCGAAGTCACCACAGGATTATTGTCAGGACTGGTAGCCTGCCAATTTGGCGCCACTTGGCTCATGTTGGCAGTAATGGTCTTCACATGGTGTCTGATTGCCATGACGGTGATCGATATCGATCATCATCTGCTGCCTGACTCAATCACCATACCGCTGCTCTGGCTCGGGCTGCTGGTCAACGCTCTTGGCCTCAATGCCCAGGTCTCCCTTCATGATGCGGTGGTCGGTGCAGCAGCGGGCTATCTCGTGCTGTGGTCACTGTACTGGGGTTTCAGGCTGCTCACGGGCAAGGAGGGTATGGGCTATGGCGACTTCAAACTGCTGGCGGCACTGGGCGCGTGGATGGGCTGGCAGAGCCTGCTGCTGATCGTTATCCTGTCATCCGTGGTCGGCGCCCTGACCGGCATTGTGCTGTTGCTACGGGGACGCGATCGCGACATGCCAATCCCCTTTGGCCCCTATCTGGCGGGCGCGGGATTGCTGGCGATGCTGTGGGGAGATCCGCTCGTCCGCTGGTATTTCGCGCTGATGGCACCGTGACGGTGACGGGATCAGGCAGGGGCAGCTCACTATGGCAGGAGCAAACGGATGAGCGATAGAAAACTGATCATAGGGCTCACCGGTGGCATCGGCAGCGGCAAGAGCGCCGCCGCGGCGATATTCGCGGAAGCCGGCGTCACGGTGGTGGATGACGACGTACTGGCCCGCCAGGTGGTGGAGCCTGGCACGCCCGCGCTGCAGCAGATCGCCTCGCACTTCGGTCCACAAATCCTGCAGGCGGATGGATGGCTGGATCGTGCTGCCCTGCGCCGCACCATCTTCAGCGACCCGGTCAGCAAGCGCTGGCTCGAAGGCCTGCTGCATCCGCTGATCCGACGACTGCGCTCCGAGGCACTGCAAGGTGCCACCTCGCCCTATGCAGTTCTGGTATCGCCGCTGCTGCTTGAGTCAGGCAGCAATCCCCTGGTCGACAGGGTCCTGGTGATCGACGTGCCGGAGCAACTGCAGATTGCCCGCACCGTCGCCCGGGACCAGAGCAGCAGCAAGCAAATCAGCGCCATCATGGCAACCCAACTGAGTCGGTCAGAGCGTCTGGCCTTCGCGGATGATGTCATCGTCAACGACGGGGATCTGACCCAATTGCGCGACGCGGTGCTGACACTGCACGCGCAATACGTTCAAATGGCGCAAGGCACCTGAACGTGGAGACTGCATCAATGAACAAACGCGTATTGAAAGTGAATTGTCCGACTTGCAATGAGATCGTGAAGTGGTCCGAGGAAAACCCCTACCGGCCCTTCTGCTCCGAGCGCTGCAAGCTCATTGATTTCGGCGAGTGGGCCAGTGAGCGGCACAGCATTCCCGGCCCCAGTATTTATCCTGACACGGAATCGGATGCGGAGCCTGAGGACTGATCTTCCTCAACCCCAGTAGGCAGACAGGGCGGCAATTCCGGCCGCTCCGTGAGCATGCGCGATGTCGAGATCAGCCGGGCCTACTCCCCCCAGCGCATACACCGGCAGACCAATCTGCACCGCCAGCTGCTGGAAGCCGTTCCAGCCCAGCCCGGCGGCCCCGGGATGCGAGGCGGTCTGCAGTACCGGTGACAGCAGCACAAGATCCACCCCGATGTTCTGGGCATGCGCCAGCTGCGCCGCATCGTGGCAGGAGGCGCTGACCAGCAGACCGCGATGATTTGGGTAATCAGTCAGCGGAGTCTCCTGAGCCAGCAGCCGGGCACTGGTCAGATGGATGCCATCGGCCAGCTGCGCATCCAGCAGTGCTGGCTCAGCGTTGACCAGCAACGGGATGCCCCGCTCGCGACACAGCGGCAGACACCAGCTGGCGCGCTCCAGCAGCAGTGAAGGGGCGATGTCGGGGTCTCGCAATTGAATGATGCCAGGGGCGGCATCCAGCACGCGGCGGAAGCGCAGACGAAACTCGTCTTCATTGGCGGCACGGCCGGTGATGGCCAGTGTTGGTGGCAACTGCAGCCTGCGCACGATGGCGCGATTGGCTGCTGGAAAGAGGGCCGGATCGAGTGTCGCGATCTCCGCCCACTTCACCGGCTGTCCCTCGCGACCGCTGGGAGTGCCGGTGAATGTGGTCACCTGGCGCACATCCAGCAGGACGCGCTTGTCACCATAGTCGTGGCGGATCACACACAGGGGCGTCTGATCCTGCACCTGGATGCCGGTTTCTTCCAGCAGTTCCCGGTGCAGCGCCTGCTCGACACTCTCCCCCGGCTCACATTTGCCGCCAGGAAATTCCCACAGGCCACCCTGATGGGCGGACTCGGGACGCAAGGCCACCAGTACCCGGCCGCGGCCATCCAGCACCACGCCCACGGCGACGTGCACCACCTTCATGTCAGCGGTGCTAGCTGCGGTAGCTGGCGTTGATGCGGACATATTCCTCGGACAGATCCGAGGTCCACACCACTTCGCGAGCCTTGCCACGGGAGAGTTTCACCGTAATGGTTATCTCGGCCCGGTTCATTTCCGCCTGCCCCAGCTCCTCGCGGTAGGTGGGTGCGCGGGTGCCGTTTTCCGTGATGCAGACGTTGCCCAGATACACGGAGATGAGGCTGACATCCAGGTCTTCCAGTCCTGCGCGCCCGACGGCGGCCAGGATACGTCCCCAGTTGGGGTCGGAGGCGGACAGCGCGGTCTTCACCAGCGGCGACTCCGCGATGGCATAGGCCACCTGCAGGCACTCCCTGGTGCTGCCGCCTTCCTGGATGTCCACAGTCACAAACTTTCTGGCCCCTTCGGCGTCCCGGATGATGTCCTTGGCCAGTTCCTGAATCAGGTCCTGCAGTGCATCCAGAAAGCGGGTAAACAGTGCGCCGTCATCCTGCTTGATGGAAATGCCGCTGGTCCCGGTGGCAGCGAGGATGCAGCAGTCATTGGTGGAGGTATCCCCATCCACGGTGATGCGGTTGAAGGAGCGGTCAACGGCACTGGCGAGCATCGCTTGCAGCAGGTCCTGCGCAATTGCCGCATCGGTGAACACATAGCTAAGCATGGTGGCCATGTTCGGCTTGATCATGCCGGCGCCCTTGGAAAGCCCGGTAATGGTGATCTTGCGGTCGCCACAGTCAACCTGGACCGAACGGGCCTTGGGACGGGTGTCGGTGGTCATGATGCCACGGGCGGCGTCCAGCCAGTTGTCGCCGAGTGCGGTCAGAGCCTTGGGAATGCCCGCAGCGATCCTGTCCACCGGCAGGTTCTCGCCGATGACGCCGGTGGAGAACGGCAGCACCGCACTCGGGGGCACGCCGGTGTGCTCGGCCAGCGCCACGCAGCACGCCAGCGCGTCCTCGATGCCCTTGTCACCGGTGCCGGCGTTGGCATTGCCGGTGTTGGTCAGCAGATAGCGGACCTGGCCTTTGCTCTCCTGCAAGTGCTTGCGGGCCACCTGCACCGGCGCCGCACAGAACGCGTTCTGGGTGAAGACACCTGCTACGGTTGAGCCAGGAGCCAGCTCCATGACCACCAGATCGAGCCGGTTGCTGTAGCGCACATTGGCCTCAACAGCGGCCACTCGTGCCCCTTCGATCCTGAGAAGATCCTCTGCCTTGATTTCTGTTGCCATGTTGTTCAACCCAGCTTGCCGTGACATTGTTTGTATTTCTTGCCGGAGCCGCAGAAGCAGGGCTCATTACGACCCACCTTGCGCTCGTCGCGCACGAACGGAGCCGCCTGCTGCCTGTCTCCCTCGCCTTCCTCGCCCTCTGCCGCAGCGTCGGGTTGCATCGCAGACGCGTCAGCGTGCTGCAGCTGCAGCTTCTCTTTTGCCTGCTCTTCTGCGCGCTGACGCTCGATCGCATCGATCTCGTCGGTCGTGCGGACCTGCACATGGCTGAGGAAGCGCACCACCTCATGCTGCAGGTTGTTCAACAGTTCCTGGAACAGGGCGAAGGCTTCGCGCTTGTACTCCTGCTTGGGGTTCTTGCCGGCATACCCGCGCAGGAAGATGCCTTGACGCAGCTGGTCCATCGCTGCCAGATGCTCCTTCCACAGGTTGTCCAGGATCTGCAGCATCAACTGCTTCTCCAGCACGCGCATCTTGTCGCCCACCAGGGCCGACTTGATCTCATAATGCTTGTCGAGTTCCTCGGTGATTTTCTCGCGCAGGGTTTCCTCGAACAGCTTCTCGTCTTCGTCCAGCCACTGCTGCACCGGCAGCTTGGCGCCGAACTGGGCCTCCAGCCCCTGTTCAAGCCCCTCGATGTCCCATTGCTCCGGGACGCTCATGGGCGGAATGTGCTGGCTGATCACCTGAGCGGTGACTTCCTTGCGCATGCTCTCCACCAACTCGGAGATATCCTCGCTGGCCATCAGCTCGTTACGCTGACGGTAGATGATGGTGCGCTGGTCATTGGCGACGTTATCGTATTCAAGCAGCTGTTTACGAATGTCGAAGTTGCGGCCTTCCACCTTGCGCTGCGCCTTCTCGATGGACTTGGTCACCATGCCGTGTTCGATGGCCTCGCCCTTCTCCATGCCCAGCGCCTGCATGAAGCTCTTCACCCGTTCGGAGGCGAAGATGCGCATCAGGTTGTCTTCCAGCGACAGATAGAAACGTGAGTAGCCAGGGTCGCCCTGACGGCCGGCACGGCCACGCAACTGGTTGTCGATGCGGCGTGATTCGTGACGCTCCGTGCCAATGATGTGCAGGCCCCCTGCCTCCATCACCTGCTGGTGGCGTTGGCGCCAGGCCTCGCGCAACTCTTCAGCCTGCTCTGGTGTCACATCCCCCAGCGCCGCGATCTCGTGCTGAACGTTACCGCCGAGCACGATATCGGTACCACGACCCGCCATGTTGGTTGCGATGGTCACCACGCCAGGACGACCGGCCTGGGCGACGATCTGCGCCTCTCTTTCGTGGAACTTGGCGTTGAGCACTTCGTGCTCGATCTTCTCCTTGGTCAGGTGACGCGAGAGCAGCTCGGAGGTATCGATGGAGGCGGTACCCACCAGCACCGGCGCACCCTTGGCGCTGAACTCCTTGATATCCTTGACGATGGCCTCGAACTTCTCATCCATCGACAGGAAGATCAGGTCGTTCATGTCCTTTCGTGCCAGCGGCTTGTTGGAGGGAATAACCACCACGTCGAGGTCATAGATCTGCTTGAACTCGAAGGCTTCCGTATCGGCGGTACCGGTCATGCCGGCCAGCTTGGTATAGAGACGGAAGTAGTTCTGGAAGGTGGTCGATGCCAGGGTCTGGCTCTCGCTCTGGATCTGCAGTCCTTCCTTGGCCTCGATCGCCTGGTGCAGGCCCTCGGACAGGCGCCTGCCCTCCATGGTCCTGCCGGTATGCTCATCAATCAGCACGATCTTGTTGTTCTGGACAATGTATTCAATGTCACGGTTGAACAGGTAGTGGGCCTTGAGCGCCGAGTTGATGTGGTGCAGCAGGCCCAGGTTCTTGGCCGCGTACAGACTCTCGCCCTCGCCCAGCAGCTTTTTGTCGGTCAGCAAATCTTCCAGGAACTCGTGGCCGGACTCCGTCAGCTCAACCTGGCGGCTCTTCTCGTCGATGACAAAGTGGCCGGTCTCCTGGAAGCTGGTATCACGCTCGATGCTGAAGCCGGTTTTCTCCGGCTTGCCAGCGCCACGCTCCAGCTTGGGAATCAGGGCGTTGATCGCCAGGTAAAGCTGTGAACTGTCCTGGGCAGCACCGGAGATGATCAGCGGCGTCCTGGCCTCGTCGATAAGGATGGAGTCCACCTCGTCCACAATGGCGAAGTTGAGCTTCTTCTGCATCTTGTCTTCGATGCGGAAGGCCATGTTGTCACGCAGGTAATCAAAGCCGAACTCGTTGTTGGTACCATAGGTGATGGAGGCCTGGTAGGCGGCGCGCTTCTCTTCCTGACTCTGGCCCGACACGATAATGCCGACCGTCAGCCCCAGGAACTCATACAGCGGACGCATCCAGTTGGCGTCACGGCTGGCGAGGTAGTCGTTCACCGTCACCACGTGCACGCCCAGGCCGGTCAGGCCGTTGAGGTAGGTCGGCAGCGTGGCTACCAGGGTCTTGCCCTCACCGGTCTTCATCTCGGCGATATTGCCTTCGTGCAGCACCATGCCGCCGATCATCTGCACGTCGAAGTGACGCATACCCATGACACGCTTGCTGGCTTCACGTACTACTGCAAAGGCTTCGGGAAGGATATTGTCCAGGGATTCGCCGTTGTCGAAACGCTCCTTGAACTGCGCCGTCTTGCCCTGCAGTTCGGCATCGCTCAATGCCTCCATCTGCTGTTCAAGAGCATTGATTTTGCTTACGTTTTTCTGCAAACGCTTGAGTGCGCGGGAGTTGCTGCTGCCAAAGATGGCCTGTACCAGTTTGAGACTCATGATCGTGATCGACTCATTTAATAAAGCGAAAATTAAAGGTGCCGGGGCATGGCACCGTCACAGCGACAGTGGCCCGACCTGCAAATGGATGAAAAGCTGAGGCTAGCGTTCGGTACGCTGGAGGTAGGCGGCCGGGTCTACGACCCGCCCGTGCCGATAGAGATCAGATTGAATGTGGGAACCGGTTGCAATGCCGGTATCGCTGGCCAGCTCGACAAGCTGGCCCTGCCTGATGACATCCCCCACCGAGGCGAGGAACCTGTCCGAGTGTTCGAAGCGCGCGATATAGCCGCTGCGCTGCTGGGAACGGTCGACTTTCGGGGATGTCAGCTCGTCGCTTGCCGGCAGGAACTGGTGCTGGGTGTAGGTAAAGGTGACGGTGCCCTGCGCAGGGGCCTGCTGTGCATCCGTCGGGGAGTCTGCTTCGTCAACCGGGTCTGCGGCAGTCGCGAGGGCATACTGCTGGCCGTTGCCCGCCACGGATACCTGATAGCCCAGATAGCCGAACGCGACGGGAGCACCCAGAATGCAGAGGGAAAGCAGGCCTTTCAACCAGCCCTTGAGGACGATTGTGCGGGTGTGACCGTGGCGCTGGTCAACGAGAATAACTTTCATGATCTCGGCGTTTTCTCAACTGTCGCTCTGTGCAAAACGCCCACGA
>Ga0079224_100014225_pt1 | contig 11112 bp, 7 predicted proteins | sample Stecom2015_FD_80414 | JGI IMG/M metagenome (GOLD analysis project Ga0079224, IMG submission 80414) | Agricultural soil microbial communities from Utah to study Nitrogen management - Steer compost 2015 | ecosystem: Environmental > Terrestrial > Soil > Agricultural land | place: USA: Utah...
CGTACCGCCAGCACGCTGCGGACGGAGCGGTCCTGGTCCACCCAGGTGAGGCTGCCGAAGCGCCACAGGTCCAGGGGACCGTCCTGGTAGGTGAAGGTAACGTCATAGGTCGCCGATGCGCCTGGGCCTACCGCCAGGGTGGAAGGCGTCACCTGGACCGAGACTCCGGCCGGCGGGACGATCTCGGCCGTATAGGCTCCGCTGTCCTCGCTGACGTTCGTCACGCGACGCGTAACCGTCCTGGTGCTGGCGAGTCTCGAGACGGAGATCGATGGCTGGTTGAGATCCACGGCCTCGAACGAATGATCGGCTGCTGCCAGCGCGTCGCAGCGCACCGCGTCCACCGCGGGCGAGGCCGTACCGCAGGCGAAGGCATCGTATTCGTCGGCCGTCACGTCGTAGACGAGACCGGGGTCGTTTGCCGGGTTAGGAGCGATGTGGCCGCTGCCGAAATCGAAGGGTATCGCCGGGCTCTCGCCGTCTTGCTGGTTGACGTCCTGGTGTGCGGTCGTCATCAGTGCCGACTTGATGGCTGCAGGGCTCCAGTCGGGATGCGCCTGCCGCAGGAGCGCCGCGACGCCGGCCACGTGCGGCGCAGCCATCGATGTACCCGTAAGGAACGCGAAGTTCTCGCCGGCGACGGAGTTGGCGGCGTCGGGGGTGAAGCCAGCAAGAATGTTGATGCCGGGCGCGGTGATGTCGGGTTTGAGTATATCTTCGGACGGTCCGGGACCACGTGCGGAAAAGGCGCCCATCACGTTGCCGGTATCTTCTTCCGTCAGGAACAGGCTCTTGTCCAGCACGACCTCAACCGTGAGCCCGGCGTCAATCTCGTCGAGCAACAGGTTGCCGTCTGCCTGCCCGATCATGAGCGCCGGGATGTCGGAAAGATCCGCAACGCCGGTCATGACGATCGGGTCGCCGGCGATGCTGAATACCACCGCGGCAATCGCGCCGGCTTCGTCCGCGTTTGCGATCTTGACGTCGAAATTGCAGCCGCCGCGCTGGATGAACGCGATGTTACCGGAGAGTTCGCTGTCGTTGACCAGCGGCTCGCAGCCGTCGAACGTGGTGCCGGCACTGCCGTCCGCGAGTTCCTCGTCGTCATCGTCGACGAGGACCAGGCGCGCTTCCAGGGGACCCTCGTCGATGAGCCGCGGCGTGAAGCTCGCTTCCTTCACGGCGTAGCGGCCGGCGACAGACTGCGGCGCCGTCACTTCCAGTGCCTCGATGGAATGCTCGCCGTCCCTGCTCGATGCCGCCGACGTGATCACCCACGGTCCGCCGGCGGGCGAACCGATCGTGTTGAAGTTCGGGCCCTCGTTGCCGGCGGCGACGATGGTGAGAACGCCGGCTTTCGCTGCCGCAAGCAGTGCGACGTCGTCAGGGGCCGTGGTGGTCAGCAGCGAACTGCCGACGGAATAATTGATGATGTGCACGCCATCGGCAACGGCAGCGTCGATGGCGTTCGCCAGGTCGGAGGTATTGCAGCTTGCGCGCATGTCTCCCGGACGCAGCCAGCACGCCTTGTAGGCGGCGACGCGGGCGCGGGGCGCGATGCCTTCGACCCGCCCGAGGAACGTTCGGAATATTGAAGCCCTGACCCGGTTACCGGCAGCGGTGGTTGCGGTGTGCGTGCCGTGACCGTCGACATCGCGGGTAGAGAATATCTCGCCTTCGTCTATAGGGCCGCCCGCTTCCGCACCGTCTGAAAACCAGCGCGCGCCGATGAGCTTGTTGTTGCAGATGTCGGCGGCGAACTCCGGCCCTTCCTGGCAGATGCCGTTCCAGTTCACCGGAGGGTCGAATACCAGGGTGTCCTCGAGCTTGTCGTACCGCCGGCAGAGCCATTTTCCGAGAAAGGTGTTCTCTGCCCATAGACTGCGGCAGGCCCTCGGGCGAGCGGCCTCCCTGGTGTCGGCCAGTGCGGGATGCTCCGGCGTAATGCCGCTGTCGATGATGGCGATCACGACCCCCTCGCCATCGAGTCCGGGCGCGCCGCGCAGGCCGACGTTCCCCTCAAACAGCCCGAGAAACTGGGGGCTATAGCTCGTGCCGAGCGGACGAACTTCGTCTTCCCAGACACGTAACACTTCCGGCTGGTGCTCGAGCTTGTGCGCCTCGGCGGGCGTCATGCGAGCAGCGAAGCCGTTCAGGCTGTAACGATAACTGTATATCTTCTGCGCGCCCACGCGAGCCAGGACCTTGTCCTGCTCCTGTGCGAGTCGCTGCGCATAGCTCTCGACGCCTGCGGCGCTCTTGCTGAAGGCTTGCGGCGGGCCTTGCAGGGTACTCGAGACCTTCCCGTACTGGCGGATATGGCTGGCCGCGAAATTCTCGGCCGCGGCAGGAGACTTCAGCTGGACGATGTACACCTTCGGTGCACCGCCGCGGTCGTCCGACCCGGCCAGCCGGATGCCGTAGGCCAGGCCGCCATCGTGCAAGCGACTTTCTGCCTGCGCAAAGGCGCCCGCGCTGGCGAGGCAGCAGAGCAGTAAGATGAATCTGGATGAGACCACTTGATACCCGGCACTCACCTCTCGGACGCTCCCCTGTTCGATCCGGTCGTTATTATTCAGTCGTCGTCGTTAAGGCCGGTGTAAATGGCGGTTTTGCAAAGAACTTAGCATATACGGCTCGCGCCACGCCAGCGTGTCACTCGCCGGCTTCTGAAAGCCAGTCCCGGGGACGCAGGTAGTCCGCGAGCCGCTCCTCGGCCGAACCGGCCTCCGGGCGCCAGTTATATTCCCAGCGTACCCGTGGCGGCAGGGACATCAGGATCGACTCCGTCCGGCCGCCCGACTGCAGGCCGAACAGCGTGCCACGGTCATAGAGCAGGTTGAACTCGACGTAACGCCCGCGGCGATACAACTGGAACTCCCTTTCCCGATCGCCGAAGGGCTCTTGGTTGCGGGCTTCCACGATCGGGAGGTAGGCCGGCAGGAAACGATCTCCCGCAGCGCGGAGGAAGTCGAACGAACGTTCGAAGCCGAGCTCGTTCAGGTCATCGAAGAAAATGCCGCCGACACCGCGGGTTTCGCCACGATGCTTCAGATAGAAGTAATCGTCGCACCACTTCTTGTAGCGATCGTAGAGCGAGTCGCCGAAAGGCATGCACAGGTCCCGCGCCTGCCTGTGCCAGTGGAGCACGTCCTCGTGCACGGGATAGAAGGGTGTGAGGTCGAAACCGCCGCCGAACCACCAGGCAGGAGCTGCACCGTCATCGCCGGCCTTGAAGAACCGGAAATTCGCATGCGTCGTCGGAACATGCGGGTTCCTCGGGTGCAACACCAGCGATACCCCGAGCGCCTGGAAGCGGTGGCCGGAAAGCTCCGGTCGCGCGCGGGTGGCGCTTTCCGGAAGCGTGTCGCCAAACACGTGCGAGAACCCGACGCCGGCCTGCTCGAAGACAGCACCGTCCTTGAGCACGCGGCTCGTCCCACCGCCGCCTGCTTCGCGCTTCCAGCGGTCCGTCGTAAACGTTTTCCTGCCGTCGACATCCTCGAGCGCGTCAACGATACGCGCCTGGAGGCCCTGCAGGTAATCCCCGACTCTTGAAACTTCGCTGTCGCTATCGATCATGCTTTGCTCTGGTGGGCGCGAGTCAACCGGATGGGCGCAGGACCCTGCCACTCGCGTAATCGCGAATTTCCGAAGCGCCTTTCGCGGGACCGCAATTCCCTGGAACGACATAGTCTACTAGGCGGCCGAACCGACGGCGCAGGACGATGCTGTTACGCGCCGGCGGTTGACCGGCAACGTTGGCACTGGTGGACACGATCGCGGAGTCGGCCGCATCGCACAGTGCGGCCGCAACGGGATGTGCGGTGATCCTCACGGCCACCCCGGGGCGGCGGCCGCGAATCCACAGAGGAGTGGACGACGTCGCGGGCAGGACCCAGGTAACCGGTTCCTCCAGGCTACCCGTGAGCTCCCGCTCGTCCGCCGGTACTGCGGCGTAAGGCTCGAGTTGCGCAAGTGACGATGCAATCAGGATCAGTCCCATCGACGGGTCGCGTTGCTTGATGCAGAGGATTCGCTCTACCGCATCAGCAATCGGCGGCAGGCAGCCCAGCCCGAATACTCCTTCGGTCGGGTACGCAATGACGCCGCCTTCGTTCAGTACACGGACCGCCTTTTGAAGAGGGATCGACAGAGCCAAAACGGATCTCCTGCAACGACCTTCTCAGGCTGGACGGTTGTCGGCGTCCTTCGAACCTGCTGCCTTGCCGGCTTTCTTGCTGCTTTTCTTCGCGGTTTTCCTGGCAACCTTTTTCTTCTTTTTCGCTTTCTTCTTTGCCTTCTTCTTCGCAGTGACTTTCTTCGTGGTGACTTTCTTCGCTGTTGCGCTGCCTGCCGCGCCGTTGCCGGTCGACTTCTTTTTACCTCTCCTTCCCCGTTGCGGAGCGGCCGCCAGCAGTTCCTTGCATTCCTCGAGGGTCAGGGTGCCGGGCTCGCGATCCTTCGGCACCCGTGCATTTTTCGTTTTGTCCGTAATGTATGGCCCATAGCGGCCGTGCAACACCTGGATTCCCTCTTCCTCAAAATCGCGAATGATGCGATTTGCATCAGCGATTTTTTTCTCCTCGATCAACTCGAGCGCTCGCGGCAACTGGATCGTATAAGGATCATCGTCGCCGCGAATGGACACGAACTTGTCCCCGTAGCGTATATAGGGACCGAAGCGCCCGACGCTCGCCAGCACCGGCAACCCGTCCGGCGTCTCGCCGAGCTTGCGCGGCAGCTTGAACAGCTCCAGCGCTTGCTCCTGCGTAATGTCGTTCATTTTCTGGCCGGGCCGCAAGCCGGCAAACTTCGGTTTCTCCTCGTCGTCCTTCGTCCCGATCTGCACGAATGGCCCGTAGCGGCCCATGCGCACCGTCATCGGCTTGCCGCTCTTCGGGTCCATGCCCAGGTCCCTCGCTTGCGCAACCTGTTCGCGCGAAACGCTCTGCTCCTTGTCTATCACGAGTTCCGAAAATGGCTTCCAGAACCCTTCGAGCAGGGGCACGAGGTCCTTCTCGCCCAGCGATATGGCATCGAGGTCGTCTTCGAGCTTCGCGGTAAAATCGTAGTCCACGTATTGCGTGAAGTGCTCCGTCAGGAAGCCGTTCACGATTCGGCCGATGTCGGTCGGGATGAAGCGCTTGCCGTCCATCTCGACATATTCGCGATTCTTCAGTGTCGCAATGATGCTCGCATAGGTGGACGGACGGCCGATGCCGTACTCTTCGAGAGTCTTGACCAGGCTCGCCTCCGTGAACCTTGGGGGCGGCTCGGTGAAATGCTGTTCCGGGCGCAACTTGTCGAGCGAGATGACGTCGCCTTCGTTTACCTCCGGCAACAGTCGATCGCCCTCTTCGACGGCGGCGTCATCGCGTCCTTCCTGGTAGACGGCGATGAAGCCCGGCTCGACGAGAACGGAACCATTGGCACGGAAGCGGTGGCCGTTTTCGGCATCGGGACCGGCCGCAAACTCGAGTGCAACCGTGTCGAACACTGCCGGCACCATCTGCGATGCCATGGTTCGCTGCCAGATCAGCGTGTAGAGCTTCAACTGGTCAGGATCGAGCTTGTTCTGCAACGATTCCGGCGTTCTCCGCGCCGAGGTCGGGCGTATCGCCTCGTGCGCTTCCTGCGCATTCTTGGACTTGTTCTTGTACTCCGGCTGCGTTTCAGGAACGTTCGCATCTCCGTAGCGCTCGCGGATCACCTCGCGAATTTCATCGACGGCCGTTGCAGCCAGCGTGACGGAGTCCGTTCTCATGTAGCTGATGAGCCCGACGTTCCCCTCACCGGGAAGCTCGAGGCCCTCGTACAGTCGCTGTGCCACGCGCATCGTCCGCTGGGTGTTGAATCCGAGTTTGCGGGATGCTTCCTGCTGCAAGGTGGATGTCGTGAATGGCGCGGCGGGATTTCGCCGACGCTTCTTCTTGTCGACGCTGACCGTCGTGAGCTTGCCGTCCGCGGCGTCCAGTATCGTCCGCTCGACCTCGCGAGCCTGTTCTTCGTTGCCAAAACTGAACTGCTCGACCTTCTCGCCGCGGTAGCGCACGAGCCGAGATAAAAAAGGCTGCCCCTCCTTGCTCACGTCGGCTTCGATCGTCCAGTATTCCCGCGCCGTGAACGCTTCGATCTCGAGTTCGCGCTCGACGATCATCCGCAGCGCCGGACTCTGCACGCGTCCTGCCGACAGCCCCCGCTGTACTTTCTTCCAGAGCAGCGGCGACAGGTTGAAGCCGACGAGATAGTCGAGCGCACGCCTGGCCTGCTGTGCGCTCACCAGGTCATCGGATATCTTTCGGGGGTGCGCGATAGCTTCCTGGATGGCGCCCCGGGTGATCTCGTGGAACACCACGCGGTAGACATCCTTGCCGTTCAGCGCATTCTTCTCCTTCAAGAGTTCCGTCAGGTGCCAGGAAATTGCTTCGCCTTCGCGGTCCGGGTCAGTTGCCAGGTACAGCGCGTCGGCCTTCTTGAGCGCCCGTACGATTGCGTTGACGTGCTTTTCGTTTTTCTCGATGAGCCTGTACTTCATCGCGAAGCCGTTCGCGGGATCGACCGCGCCTTCCTTGGGCACGAGATCGCGTACATGGCCGTACGACGCGAGGACGTCGAAGTCCTCGCCCAGGTACTTGCCTATCGTTTTGGCCTTTGCCGGCGATTCGACAATGACAAGATTCTTCGTCATTTACTCAAGGGATCCGGTGAATTGGGCGTTCACTTAAGGGAACGGCGCCACTGTGGGGCGCTTGAATTACATGCTTGACTGCAGGCTGTCAAGCCGGACTCATTCGAACGGCCAACCCGGAAGTGCCGCAAAAGCGAAGAAAGCGGGTACTGGCGTGCGCTACGGGACGCTTATCGTCAGTGCAGCGCGCCGCCACTTTCGTCGAAAACGAGATCTTCCATGCGCGCGTAGGCGAGTTCCTGCCCGGGCTGGCTGAACAGGACCATCAGCACCACCCACTTGATCTGTTCGACATCGATATCCGGCGTTTCCAGCGCGAGCAGCCTGTCGATCAGGATTTCGCGTTGCGGCGGCGACAGGATACCAATCTGCTCGAGATAGGTGATGAAACCACGGCAGCCCACGTCGAGACGCTCGTGCTCCATTTCGTTGTAGATCCGGGTGCCGTGCCCGACCTGGGGGCTGTAGTTCAGGCCGCCCTGGTTTTCGGCGAGCCCGTCGAGCCAGTCGAGGGCGCGATCGATTTCACTGTCTGCGAATCCGGCCCTGGAGAGCTCGTCCCGAAGTTCGTTCTGGTCCGGTTCAGGCTCTTCTTCGGCGTCGATGTATGTCTCAAAAAGATACATCAGCACGTCGAGCACGTTCTCTTTCATGCCTGGAGCTACTCCCTAGTCTTGCGTACTGGCCGCTGTTCAGAGCTTCGACTTCGCCCTCGAGCTCCAGGATAAGAAGCATGGAGGAAACCTCGCCGATCGTCAAACCGGATTGCCGGGCGATTTCGTCGACCGTTGCAGGGTCGTGACCGAGCACCGTCAGCAGCCTCTCGTACTCGGCATCGTGTCGTGGTGCTGACGCTTCGACGACCTCGCGCGCGTCGCTGCCGGCGTTTTGCATAAGGTGCGCCACCAGTGGACCGAACTCGCTTGCGATGTCATCCGCACTTTCGACGAGCTTCGCGCCCTGGCGAATAAGCTGGTGGCAACCACGCGCCATTGCATTATGTATCGAGCCCGGGATGGCAAACACTTCGCGTCCCTGCTCGGCAGCGAGGCGTGCCGTGATGAGCGAACCGCTGCGTCTCGCTGCTTCCACCACCAGCGTTCCGAGGCTCAGGCCGCTTATGAGCCTGTTGCGTTCGGGAAAATGCTCCTTTCGCGGATGGGTTCCCAGTGGATACTCCGACACCAGCGCTCCCTCAGTTGCAATGCGATGTGCGAGTTCGCGGTTGGCGGCCGGATAGACCCGGTCGATGCCGTGTCCCAGCACCGCGATGGTCGTGGCGTTCGCGTCGAGGGCGCCCTTGTGTGCGGCAGTATCGATCCCCTGCGCAAGCCCACTGACGATGCCAAAACCTGCCGCGCCCATGTGGCGGGCGAATTCGTACGCGTTCAGCACTCCGCCTCGCGTGGGATTGCGGCTACCGACGATTGCGAGACAGGGCAAATGCAGCGACTCCGGCTTGCCGCGCAGGTAAAGGACTGTCGGGGCGTCTGAGAGTTCACGAAACAGTTCCGGCCAGTATTCGGACTGCGGGTGAATGAGATGATTTTCGCACCCCGAGAGCCACCTGAGGTCGTAAGCGATCGCAGCCTCGTCCGGATGGCAAATGGCATCAACCGCCGCCTCGCTTAAGCCCAGCTTGCAGAGCTCGCGGGCCGGTGTGGAGACGATGCGCTCCGCAGATCCGAACTCGTCCGTAAGGCGTTTCAGGCAGCCTTGGCCCAGGCGCGCTTTCGCGAGGATGAACCATGCCCGCTCGGGACCCGTCACCCGTTCAAGCCTTCAGCGGGAGAGGGAGACTTAAGGGGACCAACTGGCCGACCATTAAAAAGGGCCGGCATCCACGCGGATGCCGGCCCTCGTTCGTTCGGGTCAGCGGGGGTTGCGTACGGCGTCGAGTACGTGAATGTCGCTCGTTGCCTGCATGACAAGTCCGTAGCCAATGCGGTCATATACCTTGAATACCATGACTGTACCGGCTTCTTCATCCGGCAGCTTTACTTTCTCGCCGCTGAACATGGAGGCTCCGGCGAAGCGGTCTTTCACGACTTCGCCTTCCTGGTACACGGTCAGCACGTCGCCCGGGGCAAGTCCGTCGCGCGCGCCGCGATTCAGCACGACCGTCTGGTACTGGCCGATCAGGTACAGACCATCTACTACCGAAATGATCCGCCCGTCGATCTCGGTATCCGGGGACTTCGGGAAGAAATTGAGCGGGATGTCCACCGACTCGGGCAGCAGGCGGTCGCCACGCAATGCCTCGCGGTTGGTTTCCGTCAGTGCGACCGTCGCCGGGTCGCCGCCGCGCGACAATGCGCCTTCGCCGACGTAGATTCCCTGGTAGCCGACTACCTGGTTGTCGTCGGGATCGACAAGCTCGTCGCCGACGTGCACCAGGCTGTAGCGGGTACCCGGCTGTGCAGGCTCGCCGCCTCGAACGTAGACGTCGTTGCCGGCTGCGGCGATCAGGTGACCCTCACGCACTGCCAGCACGTAGGGCAGCTGCTCGATCTGGTTCTTCTCGAGCACGAGGCCCTTCGACAAGAATGCGGCGATTTCCTCGTAGGGAATGCTGCGGATCGATTCGTCGAGCGGCGTCACCCGTGCCTGTGGCGAGAGCCGGTAGGATGAGCCGCGGACGGCCATGATGCGGGTCTCGCCGTCGATCGTCACCAGCGCCAGTACGTCGCCCGGGTAGATCAGGTGGGGATTCGCAATCTCGGGGTTGACATGCCAGATTTCGGGCCAATACCACGGGTCACGAAGGAAGGTGGAGGCGATGTCCCAGAGGGTGTCTCCGGGCTGGACGACATACTCGTCCGGGTGGCCTTCCGCCAGCGGCACCCGCCGCTCGGTCTGCTCTACGACCTGGGGCCGGTAAGTCGACTCGGCTGTAGGACGGGCGGAGGTCCGCGGTTCGATCGACGAGGAGTCGGTTACGGCGCCGGCAGATCTCGTAGCCGTGGCTGCCGGACGGGGCGAGCGGTCATCGTCGTCGGAGAAGGGATTCATGGAGCATGCAGCCAACGGCATGGCCAGCGCGATAACGGTCAGTCGGCGACTGAAAGTTAAGCCTTTTTTTACTGGGAACATAATCGGCGGTTGCTCCGTCAAAGTGGTCTGGCCTGCCTGCCCAGGCCGGCATTGTTGTAATATGTAGGTCGAGGCCGCGTAAGGCTGCCAAACACGTCACAATTCCGCTCTAGGCACGAGTCTGGCGCGCGCAATTTCAGGCGGCATTGTCCGCTATGTTATTCAATAAAGTCAAAACTTTAGCTTGAATTTATAGCAATTCACACGAGTTAAACATCACTATCATGGCAATAATGCCCATTCTGGAGTTCCCCGATCCTCGCCTGAGAAAAAAGGCCCTGCCTGTCGTGCGTGTCGACGAGGAGCTCAACCGTCTCATCGACGACATGTTCGAGACGATGTACGCGGCACCCGGCATCGGGCTCGCAGCCACGCAGGTCGATGTTCACCAGCGCCTGCTGGTGGCGGACGTGTCGACGGAAAAAGACGCACCGTACGTACTCATCAACCCCGAAATCATGGAGAAGGATGGTGTTGCCATCACGGAAGAAGGCTGCCTCTCCGTGCCGGGATTCTACGAAGAGGTGGAGCGGGCGAACCATATAAAAGTGCGTTTTCTCGACAGGAAAGGCGTCGAAAAAGAGCAGGAATTCGAAGGGCTCATGGCGGTCTGTGTGCAGCACGAGATCGATCACCTGAACGGCAGGTTGTTCGTCGACTACCTGTCCGAGGCCAAGCGACAGCGCATCCGCAAGCGCCTGGAGAAGGAACGAAAACAGCAGGCGGTCCCCGAGGCCGTCGGTAGCTGACGCAGCGAAACTCCGACTCCCGGACGATGCCTCACAACCTGGTTTTCGCCGGCACGCCCCGGTTCGCCCTGGCGTCGCTACGCGCGCTCGTGCAGAACGACATGGCGCCTGTGCTGGTGCTGACGCAGCCGGACCGGCCGGCGGGAAGAGGGCGTAAGCTCACGGCGAGCCCGGTAAAGCTTTACGCGGAAGAGCAGGGCCTCGCGGTAAGCCAGCCGGAAACACTGAAAGACCCGGCGCTGATGGAAAGCCTGGACAAGCTCGAGCCGTCGTTAATCGTCGTTGCAGCCTATGGGCTGATTTTTCCGCCCGCCCTCCTGGCATTGCCGAAGCAAGGGTGCGTGAACGTCCACGCGTCACTGTTGCCGAGATGGCGCGGCGCGTCCCCTGTCCAGTCCGCCATCCTGAGCGGGGACAGCGAGACCGGCATCAGCCTGATGCACATGGAGGCAGGGCTCGATACGGGTCCGGTTTACGTCCAGCAGTCGATTGATATCGGTCCTGCGGAAACGGCAGGTGAGCTTACGGAGCGGCTGGGTAAGCTGGGTGGCGAGCTACTCGCGCGGCACCTTCCGCAAA
>Ga0079224_100014226_pt1 | contig 11112 bp, 7 predicted proteins | sample Stecom2015_FD_80414 | JGI IMG/M metagenome (GOLD analysis project Ga0079224, IMG submission 80414) | Agricultural soil microbial communities from Utah to study Nitrogen management - Steer compost 2015 | ecosystem: Environmental > Terrestrial > Soil > Agricultural land | place: USA: Utah...
CGGCGGGTTGCAGCCGGCGGTGATGCCGGCCGCGCGGATGCGGTCGACCGCGTCGCAGTAGTAGCTGCTGGACGGTACGTCCGAGAACCCGCCGCAGTCGGTGGTCGCCGCGAGCTCGTCGAGCTCCGGCTGGTCCTCGCCGCCAACCTCGGCAATGAGACAGGCGGGGAGGAGGAGCAGGCACAGCGCGTGGACCCGTGGCATGAGCCCGCATCCAAGCACGCTCCGTGCCGTCGGCGGCGAGCATGGTTTCGCCGCCCGGCGGCGCCCGGATCCCCATCATGCCCACCGGTCGGGGACAGCATCATGCCCACCGGTCGGGGACAGCGCCCCCGGGTCGAGCGTCCCCGCGGGCCCCGCCTCCGTCCCTTCTTGCGTCTCCACCGGCGGAGGAGCCGAGCCCGCTCAGGCGCCGCCGCCGGCGAACACCTCGGCCTTCTGGCCGGGCGGGCGGCGCGGCAGCGTGACGGTGAAGGTGGTCCCGTGGCGCGCGTCGCTGCCGACCCGGATCGTGCCGCCGTGGGCGAGCACGATCTGCTGCGAGATGTAGAGGCCGAGCCCCAGGCCGCCCGACGATCGGCTCCGCTCGCCGCGGCGCCGGTGCAGCGGCTCGAACAGGATCGGCAGGAGCTCGCGCGGGATCTCGCCGCGGTTGCAGACGTCCAGCGAGACCGCCTCGGGCCGCGAGCCGTCGACGTGCACGCTCACCGGCGCTATCGGAACGCCGTGCTCGCAGGCGTTGGTCACCAGGTTGGACACGAGCTGCCACAGGCGATCGCGATCCCACTCCCCGCGGCAGTCGCCGGTCGCGGCGAGCCGGATGTCGCCGCAGGTGGCCGTCTGCGCCTCCTCGACCGCGACCCGGCACAGCTCCGCCAGATCGACCTCGCCGCGCTCGAGCGGCAGGCCGCGGCCGAGGCGGATGCGCGTGAAGTCGAGGAGCTGGGAGATCATGCGCTCCATGCGCTCGGCGCTGGTCAGGATGCGGCGGGCGGGCGCGGCGAGGTCCGGTCCGCAGCGCGCCTCGACGAGCTGGGCCGCCATCATGATCGCGCTCAGCGGGCTGCGCAGGTCGTGGCCAACCACGCCGGTGAGCATCTCGCTGAAGCGGACCGCCCGCTCCATCTCCGCCAGGCGCGCCTCGCGCGGCCCGGTCGCGGCGGAGATGTCGGTGAGCGTGGCCAGCACCCGGTCGTACGAGTGATCCGGCGGCGGCAGCCCCTTGGTGAGCTGGACGCTCAGCCGCTCGCCGTGCAGGGTCCTCAGCGGCACCTCGGTCGACACCATCCGCCGGCCCTCGGCGATCGCGATCATCTCCTCGACGAAGCCGCGCAGCGACTCGGGCAGGAGCACCGACTTGACCGAGCGGGTCAGCTCCTCCTTGCGGGTGGCGCCGAACATGCGCAGGCTGGCCGGGTTCACGTCGCGGACCCGGATGAGGGAGGCCGCCTCGGCGAGCACCGCCGGCGAGGACTCGAGGAAGTCCCGCAGGCCGCTGCCGTGCTCCGCGGCCAGCTGCTCGGTCATCACCTTGAGCTCCGAGCAGTCCTCCTCCCAGATGGAGACCTCCGCGCTCTCGAAGATGGCGCGGAAGCGCTCCTCGCTCTCCTCGATCGCGCGCCGCGAGCGCGACAGCTCGAGGTGCGTGCGGATGCGCGCCACCAGCTCGCGACCGGAGAACGGCTTGACCAGGTAGTCCTCGGCGCCCGCCTCGAGCCCCTCGACCCGCGCGTCCTCGCCGCTGAGGGCCGAGAGCATCACGACCGGGATGTGCCGGGTGTGCTCGCCCTGGCGCAGCCGCTCGAGCAGCTCGAAGCCGTCGAGCCCGGGCATCATCACGTCGGTGAGGACCAGATCCGGCGAGGTGGTCTCGGCCACCGCGAGCGCCTGGCTGCCGCTGGTGGCCACCGCCACCGTCCAGTGCGGCTGCAGGACGTCGCGCACCGCCTCCAGGACGTCCGGATCGTCGTCGGCGACGAGGATGCGGGCCGGCGGCGCGGCGTTGCGGCTTGCCTCGTTCATGCTCCCCTGACCTCGCGATCGCAGCGCCTCGGCGCTCGCCGGTCGGGCTTCTTCTGGGTGTGACATGGGAGCCCTAGCCGCCGGCCGCGAGCCAGGCAAGCCGAAACCGGGTGCAGGGTCGCGCCGCCGCGCCCGCTGATCGGGGCGCGGTGGTGTGACAGCCGCGGGGCGGCGGGCGACCCTGCCGCGCTCGCCCGCTGTGCGGTGTTCATCCAGGCCGGCGCAGGGCGGCGCACACGCGCTGCCTTATAGAAGCCGGGCTTTTTTGCCCGGCTGCCCCCGCAAAGCTAGAATTTTCGCCGTGCGCTGGAGCCTCTTGCTGGTCGCGTCGATCGCCGGCTGCGGCGGATCGCGGGCCGAGCCGCGCGATCCGTCGACCACCCGCGCCGCCCTCGAGGATCTGAAGGCGCAGGTGCGGCGCGAGCGGCGGACCATCCGCAGCCTCGAGAACGAGGTGGCGCTCCTGCGCGCGCGCCTTCGCGACACGCCGCCGCCGCCGGCTCCCGCGCCGCCCGCCGGCGCCGTGCCGCCGGCCAGCGGGCGGCCGGCCAGCGCGCCGCCGCCCGCCGCCGCCGCGCAGCCGGAGCCGGAGCCGCTTCCGGACACCCTCGGCGAGGCGCTCTACGGCGAGGTCGAGATCGTCTACGAGGGAGAGGCGGCCGAGGACACGACGGTCCGCCCGCGCCTCGAGCTCCACGAGTCGAGCCGCCGCTACGCCGGCACCGGGCCGAGCGACGCCAAAGCGGCGCGCGCCGGTGCTCGGGCGCCGGCCGGCAAAGACGCCCTGCCGCCGGTGCCGCGGGTCGACGATCGCCTGCCGGTCATGTCCGGCGAGATCCCGACCGTCGCCTCGCAGCTCCGCCGCGCCCGCCGCGCGCCCGGCCCGCCGCCCGCCACCACCCGCGCCGGGGCCGCCGCGCGCGCGCCCGCCACCGCCACCGCCACCGCCTCCGATCCGCGCGCCGACTACAAGCGCCTGGTCGACGCCCTGCGCGCCGGCAACCACGAGTACGCCGCCGCCGGCCTGCGCAGCTTCCTCGACCTCCACCCGCGCCACGACCTGGCCGACAACGCCCAGTACTGGCTCGCCGAGAGCTACTACGCGCGCAAGCGCTACCGGCTCGCGATCGTCGAGTTCCAGAAGGTGGTCGACCGCTACCCGCGCGGCAACAAGGTGCCCGACGCGATGCTCAAGATCGGCTACAGCCACCTCGCGCTCGGCGAGCGCGGCGCGGCCCGCGCGGCGCTCCGCAAGCTCGTCGCCGCGCACCCCAGGACCAGCCCGGCCGAGCTGGCGCGAGCCAGGCTCCAGGAGCTCGACAGCCCATGACCTCACCTCCGTACCGGCTGCACGCGCCGGGCGCGCTCGCGCTCGCGGCCGCGCTGCTTCTGCCCGCCGCCGCCGCGCGCGCCCAGGTCCCCACCGTCACGCCGGACGGCAAGCTGGCCGACCCGGCGGCGCCGCCGGCGCCGGCCCAGGGGCAAGAGCCGGCCACCATCGTCGTGCAGCCGGACGGGACCGCGCAGCCGGCCGGCGCCGAGCCGGCGGCTCCCGCCGGCGAGACCGGCACCGGCTTCTACCACACCGACGACTACGGCGGCCTCATCGACGAGACCGTCACCGGCGGGCCGGGCGGCCCGGTGCAGGTGCACGGCGGCGCGGTGCCGCCGGCCCACACCGTGCGGCGCGGCGACACGCTGTGGGACATCTCCTGGCTCTACTTCAATAGCCCGTGGGAGTGGCCGCGGGTGTGGTCGTACAACCCGGAGATCACCAACCCGCACTGGATCTACCCGGGCGATCAGGTGCGGCTGCATGCCGCCGGCCAGGCGCCGGCCGCCGCGCCGCTGCCGGGAGAGCCGAGCGCGCGCGCCGCCACGACCAGCGAGCCGGTCGCCGCCGCCCGCCCGCGGTCGTCCGGCGAGATCGAGCTGCGCCAGCTCGGCTTCGTCGCCAGCGAGGATCTCAAGCTCGCGATCGAGATCACCGGATCGACCGAGGAGAAGCTGCTGCTGTCGACCGGCGACGAGGTGTACCTCAGCTACCCCAACGAGCGGCCGCCCAAGGTCGGCCAGCGCTACTCGATCTACGAGGAGAAGCGGCGCATCAAGCACCCGCGGGAAGGGCACGAGGTCGGCGCCTACGTGAAGATCGTCGGCGAGCTCGAGGTCATCAGCGTCATGAAGGACAAGGTCGCGCGCGCGGTCATCCTCGACTCGGTGGACGCCGTCGAGCGCGGCATGCAGGTCGGGCCGCTGGTGCGCCAGTTCAAGGACGTGGAGCCGGTGCCGGCGACCCGCGACCTCGAGGGGACGATCGTCGCGCAGCTCCAGGCCGAGGCGCTGATCGGCGCGCGCCAGGTGGTGTTCATCGACCGCGGCGCGAGCCACGGGGTGAAGGTCGGCAACCAGATGCACGTGGTCCGCCGCGGCGACGCCTACGAGGCGGTCGGGACGACCAGCGCGAGCACCGGCAAGAACGATCCTCGCTACCCGGCCCGCTCGCTCGGCGAGATCATCATCCTGCAAACCGGCAAGCAGACCTCGGTCGCGCTGGTGACCCGGTCGGAGCGCGAGTTCGGGATCGGCGATCGCGTGCTCATGGTCCGCGCGCGCGGCGGCGGCTCGTAGGGGGCTCGCGCGAGAGCTCCGGGGCGCTCGCGGCGGCCAATCGGGCCGTAAGGCCTCGAAATCGGGTCGTCGCTGACTCAACAGCTTGACGTGGCGCTCTCGGGTAGCTAATTGCTGGAACCCTCGTGACTGGCTCCGCTGTCGTTTCACTCACCGCCCCGGACTATCCGGAGCGCCTGGCCCGCGCGCCCCGCGCGCCGCACCACCTTTATGTAAGGGGCCGGCTGCCGCAGGAGCCCGGGCGGGTCGTCGCGGTGGTCGGCGCTCGCGCCGCCAGCGGCCACTCGATGGCGCGGGCGCGCTCGATCGCCGCGGACCTGGCCGGAGCCGGCGTCCTGGTGGTGTCCGGAGGCGCGGTCGGGGTGGACAGCGCGGCGCACCGGGGCGCGCTCGACGGCGGCGGCGCCACCGTGGCGGTGCTCGCCGGCGGGCTCGACAACCTCTACCCGGGGCGCAACCGCCCGCTGTTCGCGGAGATCGTCCGGCGCGGCGGAGCGCTCGTCAGCATGCACCCGGACGGCATGGCGCCGCACCGGGGCACCTTCCTGGCGCGCAACCGGGTCATCGCCGGCATGGCGGACGCCGTTTTGGTGATCGACGCGCAGCAGGCGTCCGGCAGCATCAGCACCGCGGCGGCGGCTCGCAAGCTCGGCCGCGTGGTCGCGGCGGCGCCCGGCTCGCCGGGCGGCGAGATGCTGCTCGCGAGCGGCGCCGCGCTGGTGGAGAGCGCGGCGGATCTGCTCGCCGCGCTCGACGGCGCGCCGCGCCAGCGGCCGGCGACCCTGCCGGAGGCGGGGAGCCGTGAGGCGCTGGCGCTCGCCGCGCTCGACCCGCGCGCGCCGCTGGCCGGCGAGCTGGTCGCTGCGCGCTCCGGGCTGGCGCCGCGCGAGGCGGCGCGCGCGCTCGCGGGCCTCGAGCTCGAGGGCCTCGCGCTGCTCCTGCCGGGCGACAACTACCTGCGCTCGCCGCTGGCCGAGCAGCTCATGCAGGGATGACCATGGCGACCAGCAAGAAGACCAGCACCGCGACCGGCAAGAAGGCGAGCGCCTCGACCAGCAAGAAGGCGAGCGCCGCGGCGACCGGCAAGAAGAGCGCGGCGGCCAGCAAGAAGGCCAGCGCCGCGACCGGCAAGAAGATCGCCGGCAAGGCCGCGCCGCGCGGCAAGGCAGACGGCGCCGGCAAGGCGACCGCCGCGAAGGTCAGCAAGGCGAAGACGACCGCAGAGGCGGCGCCCAGGCGGACCCGCAAGGTGGACCCGACCGGCAAGTCGCTGGTGGTGGTCGAGTCGCCGGCCAAGGCGCGCACGATCAAGAAGTACCTGGGGCCGAACTTCACCGTGAAGGCGTCGGTCGGCCACGTGATGGACCTGCCCAAGTCGCGCCTCGGCGTCGACGTCGAGAAGGGCTTCGAGCCGGAGTACGTGGTCCTGCGCGACAAGAAGAAGGTGATCACCGAGATCCGCGACGCCGCGCGCGCGGTCGAGAACGTTTACCTGGCGCCCGACCCGGATCGCGAGGGAGAGGCGATCGCCTGGCACATCGCCGAGCAGGTCAAGGACGTCAACCCGAACATCCAGCGGGTGCTGTTCAACGAGATCACCCGCAAGGGCATCACCGAGGCGCTCAAGCGCCCCACCGTGCTCAACACCAACAAGACCGACGCGCAGCAGGCGCGCCGCATCCTCGACCGGCTGGTCGGCTACGAGATCAGCCCGCTTTTGTGGAAGAAGGTGCGCCGCGGGCTGTCGGCCGGCCGCGTGCAGTCGGTCGCGGTGCGGATGATCTGCGACCGCGAGGTCGAGATCGCCCAGTTCCAGCCGGAGGAGTACTGGACGGTCGACTGCGACTGCCGGGCGGCCGAGCCGCCGCCGTTCGTCGCCCGCATCTGGCGCTGGAAGGGCGACAAGGCGGAGCCGAAGACCCAGGCGGAGGCGGAGGAGATCGCCGCCGAGCTGCGCGCCGGGATCGCGCGGGTCAGCCAGGTCGAGCGCAAGGAGCGCCGCCGCCGGCCGCAGCCGCCGTTCATCACCTCCAAGCTGCAGCAGGAGGCGGCCCGCAAGCTGCGCTTCTCGGCCAAGAAGACCATGGCGCTGGCCCAGCGGCTGTACGAGGGCCTCGAGGTGGGGGACGAGGGGCCGGTCGGCCTCATCACCTACATGCGTACGGACTCCACCCGCATCTCCGACGACGCGCTGGCCGAGGTGCGCCAGTTCATCGACGGGCGCTGGGGCAAGGACTACCTGCCGGACGCTCCGGTGATCTACAAGACCTCCAAGAGCGCGCAGGACGCCCACGAGGCGATCCGGCCCACCTCGATGGACTACACGCCTGAGCGGGTGGCGCAGCTCATCGATCACCCGGAGTCGCAGGACCTGGTCAAGCTGTACACGCTCATCTGGAACCGGTTCGTGGCCTGCCAGATGCAGCCGGCGGTCTACGACCAGACCACGGTCGACATCGAGCGCGGCCAGGCGGCGCTGCGCGCGACCGGGCAGGTGATGAAGTTCCCCGGCTACACCGCGGTGTACCTGGAGCAGGAGTCGGACGACGAGGCGGCCGAGAAGGCGGCCGAGAGCGACAAGCTCCTGCCGCCGCTCCGCGAGGGGGACGAGGTCACCCTCGAGCAGATCCGGCCGGAGCAGCACTTCACCCAGCCGCCGCCGCGCTTCACCGAGGCGTCGCTGGTCAAGGAGCTGGAGGAGAAGGGGATCGGCCGGCCGTCCACCTACGCCGCCATCCTCAGCACCATCGTGGACCGCGGCTACGTCGAGCGGCGCGAGCGGCGCTTCTTCCCCACCGAGCTCGGCACGCTGGTCAACCAGCTCCTGGTCGAGTCGTTCCCGGAGATCGTGGACTCCGGCTTCACCGCGCAGATGGAGCAGGACCTCGACAAGGTCGAGGACGGCGAGCGCGACTGGCGCGACCTGCTCGGGGTGTTCTACAAGCCGTTCTCGGCGGACCTCGAGAAGGCGCGCGAGCACATGCGCGACGTCAAGCGCGAGGAGATCCCGACCGAGTACACCTGCGAGAAGTGCGGCTCGCCGATGGTGGTCAAGTGGGGGCGCAACGGCTCGTTCTTGGCCTGCCAGGGCTACCCGGAGTGCCGCAACACCAAGGAGATCACCCGCGGGGTGGACGGCTCGATCGAGATCGTGCCGGAGGAGACCACCGACGAGGTGTGCGAGTCGTGCGGCGCGCCGATGAAGGTCAAGCGCGGCCGGTTCGGCTCGTTTCTGGCCTGCTCGCGCTATCCGGACTGCAAGACGACCAAGCCGATCTCGCTCGGGGTGAGCTGCCCGCGGGACGGCTGCGGCGGCTTCCTCACCGAGAAGCGCTCGCGGCGCGGCAAGGTGTTCTACGGCTGCTCCAACTACGCCAAGACCGGCTGCGACTTCGTCGCCTGGGATCGGCCGATCCCGGAGCCGTGCCCGGACTGCGGGGCGAAGTTCCTCCTCAAGAAGGAGAACCGGAGCGGCATCACCATCCGCTGCCAGTCCTGCGACTTCAAGAAGAGCGGCGGCGAGGGCGAGCAGGCGGCCTGAGGGGGCATGGCCTGGCGCGCCCCTGACGTGACGGTGGTCGGCGGCGGGCCGGCCGGGTCGGAGGCGGCCTGGCAGCTCGCCGAGGCCGGGCTGCGCGTGCTCCTGATCGACGGCAAGCCGGAGCTGCTGTCGCCGGCGCACCAGACGCCGCTTCTGTGCGAGCTGGTCTGCTCGAACTCGCTGCGGTCGGACGATCCGGCGGCGCCGGCCGGCCTGCTCAAGCGCGAGCTGCGGCGGGCCGGGTCGCTGATGATCGCGGCGGCCGACCGCCACCGGGTGCCGGCCGGCGCCGCGCTGGCGGTCGAGCGGTTCGGCTTCGCCCGCGAGGTGACGACCCACCTGGCGCTGCACCCCAACGTGACCATCGAGCGGCGCGCGGTGCACCGGATCCCGGACGGGCCGGTGATCCTGGCGACCGGCCCGCTGACCGGCGGCGGCCTGGCCGACGAGCTGCGGCGGATGTGCGGCGGCGATCGCTTCTACTTCTACGACGCGATCGCGCCGATCGTGGCGGCGGACACGGTCGACATGGAGCACGCGTTCCGGGCCTCGCGGTGGGGGAAGGACGGCCCGCTCGCGGGGGCGACTCATGCGGGGGCGGGGGCGAGTGCCGGCGCGGGAGCGGGGGCGGATCCGGCTGCGGGTGCGGATCCGGCTGCGGGTGCGGCCGCGGGTTCCTGCGCGGCCGGCGGTGACGTGGGGGTCGGTGACTACCTCAACTGCCCCGTCGACCGCGACCTCTACTACCAGCTCGTCGCCGAGATCCGCGCCGCTCGCAAGGTGGTGCCGCGCGAGTTCGAGGAGCCGCGCTACTTCGAGGGCTGCATGCCGATCGAGGTCATGGTGGAGCGCGGCGAGGACGTCCTGCGCCACGGGCCGATGCGACCGGTCGGGCTCACCGATCCGCGCACCGGCCGCTGGCCGTTCGCGGTGGTCCAGCTCCGGCCGGAGAACCGCTACCTCACCGCCTACAACCTGGTCGGCTTCCAGACCCGGCTGGCCTACCCGGAACAGCAGCGGATCTTCTCGCTGATCCCGGCGCTGCGCGAGGCCGAGTTCCTCCGCTTCGGGTCGGTCCACCGCAACACCTACCTCGACTCGCCGCGCCTGCTCGGCCCCGAGCTCGAGCTGCTCGCGCGGCCGGATGTGCGGATCGCCGGCCTGCTGACCGGCGTCGAGGGCTACATCGAGTCCTGCGCCATGGGCATGCTGGCGGCCTGGTTCGTCGCCGCGCGCCTGCGCGGCCACAAGCTCGCGCCGCCGCCGCCGACCACCGCGCTCGGCGGGCTCTACCAGCACGTCGCCCGGCCGCGCGCGCCGGGCGAGGCGTTCGCTCCGACCAACATCAACTTCGGGCTGCTCCCACCGGTGCCGGGGCGCGTGAAGAAGCGCGAGCGAGGCCGCCTCGTCGCCGAGCGCGCCGAGCGCGACCTCGAGGCCTGGCTCACCGCCAGCCGGCTCGCGGCGGCCTGATCGCCGCCGCCGATCCCGAGGCGGCTGCAGCGCCGGCCGCGGCCCGGCGGTTTGTGGCCCGGCGCGGGCCGGCTTGCTACCCTCCCTGCGCATGCCGCGATCGCGCCCACCAGCCGACGCCGATCCACCGGCTGGCTCGGGGCCGTGGCACCAGGCCGTGGTGGCGCTGCTTCACCACCTGCGGGGTGAGCGCGCCTGCTCGCCGCGCACGATCGAGGCATACGCCCGTGATCTCGAGGAGTTCCGGGCTCGCCACGCCGAGCGCTGCGGGAGCGACCCGGTGCCCGCCGAGGTGGAGGTGGCGGACGTGCGCGCGTTCGTCGCCGCGCTCTACCAGGTGAACGACGCCTCGTCGATCGGGCGCAAGCTGTCGGCGCTGCGCACCCTGTTCCGCTTCCTGCACGCGCGCGGCGAGGTGGCCGGAAATCCGGCTCGCCAGGTCGCCAGCCCCAGGCGCAAGAAGGCGCTCCCGCGCGCCCTCGACGTCGACGCCGCCGCGGCGCTGGTCGAGGCGCCGACCGATCCGTCAACCGGTGCCGCCGGGCCGGGCGCGCTGCGCGACCGCGCCCTGTTCGAGGTGCTCTACGGCGCCGGGCTGCGCGTCTCGGAGGCCTGCTCCCTCGATCTCGACGACATCGACCGCGGCCGCTACCGGGACGGCTGCCTGGTCCGGGTGCGCCGCGGCAAGGGCGGCAAGGAGCGGCTGGTCCCGCTCGGCCGCGAGGGCGTCGCCGCCCTCGATCGCTACCTCGCCGAGGGCCGCCCGGCCCTGCGCCACCCGAGGAGCGGTCGGCAGGATCCGGTCGCCCTGTTCCTCAACCGGCACGGCGGTCGCCTCACTCCGCGCTCGGTGCAGCGCCAGGTGAGCCGCTTCGCCCTGATGACCGGCAGCGAGGCGACCCCGCACGCGCTGCGCCACTCGTTCGCGACTCACCTCCTGGACGGCGGCGCCGATCTCCGCTCGATCCAGGAGCTCCTCGGCCACGCCAGCCTGGCCTCCACCCAGATCTACACCCGGGTGTCGCTCGATCACCTCATGAAGGTGTATGACGCCGCCCACCCGCACGCCCGGGATGGTAAGGAGAAGTCATGAGGACCCGCTCCACCACCATCCTGTCGGTCCGCAAGGACGGCCGCGTGGTCGTGGCCGGCGACGGCCAGGTCTCGCTGGGCAACACGATCATGAAGGGCACCGCGCGCAAGGTGCGCCGCATGGCGGAGGGGGGCGTGATCGGCGGGTTCGCCGGCTCGGCGGCGGACGGCATCGCGCTGTTCGAGCGGCTGGAGGGCAAGCTGCGCGAGCACGGCGGCAACCTGCGGCGCGCCGCGGTGGAGCTGGCCAAGGACTGGCGCACCGACCGGGTGCTCCGGCGCCTGGAGGCGATGATCGTGGTGGCCGACCGGCGCGACACCTACCTGCTGAGCGGCACCGGCGACATCATCGA
>Ga0079224_100014227_pt1 | contig 11112 bp, 9 predicted proteins | sample Stecom2015_FD_80414 | JGI IMG/M metagenome (GOLD analysis project Ga0079224, IMG submission 80414) | Agricultural soil microbial communities from Utah to study Nitrogen management - Steer compost 2015 | ecosystem: Environmental > Terrestrial > Soil > Agricultural land | place: USA: Utah...
ATCAATTAGGAAATACAGATATTGCGAGAGTAATCTCTACGCTCAATCATAAAAGTTGAGCCTTGACCTGATAGTTTCAGTTAACACGGAAACTCGTATTATTACATCAAGCCCCCACAGGCGTTTGTCAGCAGGGGGGAAACCTGTTCTATTTATTCTGTCTCAAACCTAACATTGCTTTTTTTACATCGTTTAGCTGATATTTTTCCTCATTGATTTTTTTAATCACATAATTTAACAAAACGTCTATATGGTGTGCCTTTTCTATGCATTCTTCATCGGTAAATTCGTGTATACCACCCGACAGCTGTTCATAGAGTAGTCTGATGGGATTGTCTCCAAGTTCTCTTAGAGAAACTGGAAGATATCTGTTTACTACATCTATCAGTTTAGACATCTGAAAATCCGTCTGGAAGGTTTTATACGCTGTCCTTACAAATTCTGCTCCCTCAAAGTTAAGTCCTGCAATATCTTGTATTATTCTCTTGATTTCATTTTCTATCACTCTCCTTAAATAAGCGTATGCACCAATGCCATAGCTTATGGACAGACAAACCAGAGCCTTTTTATAATTAGACTGGTCTTCATCATTTAAATATTTCTTGAGAGTAGTATTGAGTCCAATTTCATAGGACGGAAATTGTCCGATTTTCTGGATGGTAATGGTCATTCCTTCTTTACGCCTGTCCCATTCCTTGTCTGAAGTACTTCTCATCAAAAAGTCAATCTTAGCATTGCAAGATTGACAAACACCCTGTACGTGAATCGTTAGATCTAACTTCCTCGTTAGAGTATTAAAACTATAAGGTAGTTCGTCACTATTACTCCTAATGAGTGTTGAGAGTCTGGGATAGTTGTTTTCAATAAGGTCGGTCTTGAAAGTCTGTTCGGTTTGTTCTTTTGGACAAAGAAACCTGAAAGATTTGTCCCTAAACCCCAATGCATCAACATAAGCCGAGTTGTCAAACTCTTTTAGATATTCTACGGCTTTCACTTTATAGTAAAGCGGCTTATTGGTCAAAAAGTCTGCAAAGACCTGATCTGATATTTTATTCATCTAGTTTTTATCTTTGAGCATTAATAAGTACTAAGCTAACAAACATTTGCGTCTGAGCCTAAAAAAGATATATACAATTAGTTGGTCGGAGTCTTTATTAGCTAACCTTATAACTATATTAAGCAAACAACCATAGATGTACGTTAACATGGAAGCTAATCAAGGAGATGATAAAAAGTTAGATTGTTGTCTCCATAATTGATATTGTTTATTTGAAAATCTCCATGGCTATGAATATCGTCAGCAGGTATTTTTATTAATCCTTGTACATCTAATTTATATTCATTTATGATTGTACTGTCAACCTCTAAAGTATCTATATAATCCTTTTCTTGAAAATACGTATATAAAATTTCAAGTTTACCAACTACTTTAAAATTTATCTCAAAAAAATCAACAGAGGTAAGTAGTAATTCAAATTCGAAAGAATCTACTGAGAAATCTTCGACCTGTCTACTGAGGGTTTTTCGATCTATCAAAAGTTCAAATGATATTCTGTCTACTTCAGTCTCTTTTATAGCTAACTCTATGAAATGCTCTATTTCCTTCTGTTTTTGATTAATTAGGTATTTTAGAAATTCAGTTCTTTCATATTGAGAAGAGTGTAATTCAAAGTCTTTCTCTTTAACATAACTTGGTAAGTCTTCACTGTTATAAATGGTTAATGAGTTTGATTTGTACTCAAGTAAGTCGGTATCAGAAGAAAAAACTAAGCATTTGAAATCATCGCTAAAATGATTTTCAAGAATAGTAAGAGAAATAGCGTCTGGAAATTCATTTTTCTTGTCCTTTTTATTAAATGGGGGAGTGCCCAAATAATAACTCTGCATTACTTTCTTTAAATCACAATGAGACTCATCTAGGACTAGAGCATTGGCTTCAATAATAGCTTTGTCAAACTCTTTTTTGAAATTGTCCTTTAGTTCCTCATAATTGAAATTATCCAAATATGCTTTCCCATTGTCAAAATTCTTTAGTATGGAAAACTTTCTTCCGTTAATCTGTTGATGGACTCCCGCTAATGATTCTTTGAAGTTTTTTAATATTTCTTGATATACTACTTCTGTAAGTACCCATCTGCAAATTTTTGATTTGGATAGATTCAGCAAACTTTGGATCGCTGATCCGTCTAAATAATTATACTTGACAAATACCGAAGTGTCTAGAAAAATAAAATCCATTTTTAAGTATACAAAATTCGTAGAGATATATTATTGTAGTTCTTCATCACTTCTTCTTATAAACATACCCTTTATTCTGCTCAGGATTAGGTTTTATAACCAATACATCATTCATCCTTTTTAGGTTTGAAGTAAGAGAATTGGGATTTACTTCCCATCCATAATTATCTTTAATGTACTTCAAAATCTGTATCCGTTCACGAAATTGGTTCAGAAAATCTGTTTTCAATACCCTGTATTTCATGATATATGGTATGGAGGGAGTCTCTTCTAGGATAACTGATTTTGTTGGGTCATTTGCATACATTTTTTGTAGCTTTTCTCGTAGGTTGACAGGGGGAGTATAGTTCTTCTTAGTTAATTTATCAACTCCAATTGTTGTGAAATCAGATATCTTCCTAAGAGTTGTAAGGGAAGCTGGCTTTTTCCCATTTTCTATATTAGTAAGTGTCCCCCTTGAAAATCCACATATAAGAGCAAAGCTTTCTTGATTAAGTCCAGTTGCAATCCTAACTTCAAAAATGTTTGCCTGTAAAATATCTGTTGTCAGTTTCATCTAACAAATTGACAAACTGAAATAGTGATATTTTGTATAAAATATTTTGCAATTTGAAATTATTATTTTATTTTTGATGTATTGAATATCAATCCTGTAAATGGATTGATTTAGGCATTAGACTAAAAGAGTCTCGACAGCAAATTCCGACAATTTGACTTAGAACGAGACGGTAGGAAAATGCCTATGACGACTTTTGCGTACATTTGTACGGCTATAGCGTCATGGGCCCTATCGTAACCGTTTCTAAGAGGCGTCGGAACCTTGCTGTACGGTTTGATAGGAGCCCGCTATAGTTTTTCCTAAACCACGAGACTCACTTAATAAAGGTGAGTTATGAACCTAAAAAAACAACGTTTAAAAAACATTAAAAGAAATCCCGAATAGGGCAACCGCCATGTTATGGCTTTTCTATAGAGAACGGCGCAAGATAACCGCATTAATTATAAACCATTGACGAAAACAGTGTTGTCCGCTTCTCCAAATCAATCAATTTTTATTACTGTGTGGCCTAAGTAAAAGCTTGGGTACATGGATGTTTAGGTAGCGATAGGTACGTAGGCATAGCTTAGCTCACACTCTTAAATCCATGAAAAAATGAACAATTTTTACAAGGGTGGGAGAGGACTGTGCTTTTTACACAGTGACAAACCTAACCATCCCACCAAGCAAACCACAAGATTAAAAAGCTTATGGCCTACTGCCTATAGCTTACTGCTGATATTTGTTTCAATGTTTAGTTTATCTGACGCCTGGGCGCAGTCGGGTCGTACGCTCTCCGGAGTGGTACGCTCGGCTGCCGAAGGGCAATCGCCAAGAAAACAAACAGTCGTAGTTGGTGAAAAATTAACGGAACATACACTGAATTATCCTCTTCCTATTTATCGAATTGGTGAGCAGGACACCATCGTTTCCAGTTTAGCAAATCACAACGGTAAATTGATCATCCTCGACTTTTGGGCCAGCTGGTGTACATCCTGCTTCAGAGCATTTCCAAAAAATATGTCGCTAGCACGGCGATTCCAAGATCGTGTTGAATTTCTGTTTATTCACTCCAAACAGGATAACGTAACCAAAGCCATCAAAAAGCTTCAGGAAAACGATCTGTCTCCCAGACAATTTGTGCTGTCAGACAATATACTGAACGATATTTTCACCTATCGGTTCTTACCGCATTATGTCTGGTTGTCGCCGACAGGGATTGTTTTGGCCATGACTGATGATACAATGCTTTCCGAAGAAAATATTGAAAAAGTTTTGCAATCTATTGAAAACCAATAATAACTATAAATGTGAATGTTATGAACAAATTAATAAGGATAGTTTTCAGCTTTGTGCTATGCATGTCAACAGCATTTGCACAACATTCCGAAATCAAAGTATGGAATGAAGATCAGAAGCCTATTGAAGGAGCGACGGTCAATATTGGCAATACTGAGCTAATGACCGGCAAAGCAGGCTCTGTTTTACTCCCCGACACATTGCAATTGCCCGCACAGATTGTGATTAGATATGTCGGTTATAGAACTCAGACCTTAACCATGAGCGAGTACCCCAAACAAACCACGAACGTAACAATGCTTCTCTTACCCATGACCATCGATACTGTGTTGGTGAATACCGGATATGCACAGTTTCAAAAACATACCAACGTTGGATCGTTTGAAGTGATCCGGGGCGAGGATATATTAAAGGAAAATGTGCCTTTCAATATAATCGATGCACTGGAAGATAGGGTGAGCAGTGTAACCGTCGATAGACGGACAAATTCAGGAAGCCTTATGGTGAGGGGGTTAAGCACTATCCGTGGCGACCGCACACCCCTCATTGTATTGGACAATTTTCCGTATGAAGGTGGCTTGGAAAATATCAACCCAAACGATATTGAAAACATAACCATATTAAAGGATGCGTCTGCAGCTTCTATTTGGGGAGCACGTGCAAGTAATGGCGTTATCGTTATCACAACAAAAAGGGGGGCACGAGGACAAAAACTCCGTGTCGAATTGTCTTCGAACCAACAGCTTATCCAAAAGCCCAATATCTTTTATCAAAAAATAATATCTAACAAGGATATGATAGACGTCGAAAGATTTCTCTTCGAAAACAACTATTATACAGCACGTGAAAATCAGCGCTCAAAACCTTCGTTAAGTCCAGTGATAGAATTATTGATCCGGCAACGGGATAATGGACTTTCGGCCGATGAGTTGGACAATGCTTTACAGCATTTAGAAAACAATGATCTGCGTCGTGATTTCTATGACCATGTTTATCGCTTAGGAGTAAATAGCCAGTATGCACTCCGCATAGCCAAAAATGATAAGCCAATACAATGGAGTTTTTCTACAGGCTACGACCACAATGTAGATTATCTACATACGCAAACAAAACGTGCTACTGCGATGCTTGCCTTAAACACATCACTAACTGATAAAATAAACATTGATTTAAATATAGGCTTTACGCATCTGTCTGATATCGGTGGAAAAGATGATATGGTGTCGTTGAACGATGCTTCAGGAAGAGCCGCAAACTATTACCGTTTACGGGGAGATGGGGGGGAGGTGCTTCCGGTAATCAAAGATTATAGACAATATTACAAAGATAATATCAGTAATCCCTCTATTTTGGACTGGAACTATTACCCGATGGAAGAACATCGCTGGCGTGAATTAACCGACAGGCTGAATAGTATGAGGATGCAGGTCGGGGCAACATACGAAATTCTACCAAATTTAGAGCTGAGGGGCATGTTTCGGTACGATATAGAGAATGGCCGTCAGGATAATATGTATCATCAAGAATCGTATTACGTCAGAAATTTGGTCAATAGGTATACACTGCCTAAGCCAGACGGGACAATAGCACGCGTGATCCCCGAAGGTGCCATACGGAACATGGCGGACAACGATCTAGCCACATATAATTATAGGGGCGCTATCCATTATGAAAAATCATGGAATGTTCATAAGCTATCTTTCCAGTCGGGAATGGACGTCTCGTCAAGAAAAACAAATAACGCTTCGTATGTTTTATACGGTTTTAATCCACATAATTATACCAATGTACCTATTGATTTTTTTAACAGTTACCCCTCTTTTATTGACGGATCTTTGCAAAGTGTGCAGAATAATGTTTCGCTGGGGAAACAGGTGCGCAATACCGTGTCCCAATATAGCTATCTCAGATACGGTTATGATGAACGATATGAACTTTTTGGAACGGTTCGCAGAGATGCTTCTAATCTATTTGGTGTCAGTACGAACAATAAATGGAATCCATTTTGGTCGATAGGGGCAGGCTGGACGGTCTCTGCAGAGAATTTTTACAATTGGAATGATCTGTTGCCTTGGGTTCGTTTAAGGCTGACCAATGGCATTGCAGGAAATGTTAGCGAGCGGATGGCGGCTGTTACGACGATCAGCTACAATTCAGCGTCTAATCTTACAGGAGTTCCTTATGCTAATTTCTCCAATTATTATAATCCGGATCTTACATGGGAAGAGAGCCGCACATTGAATTTAGGACTTGATTTCAGATCAGCAGGAAATCTGTTGGAAGGTTCTGTGGAATATTATCGGAAAAGAGCCTCTCGACTTTACGGTAACACCCCAATAGATTATACGGCAGGTGTAGGGTACAATGTAATGAAGAACGTAGCTGATATGGAGGCAAGTGGGCTTGATGCCAGTCTTAAAATACATCTTCCTATCACCAAGAGTATGGTATGGTCGATGAGTGTATTTGCAAACTATTATAAAGACAAGGTGCTAGACTATTATCAGACTTCAGACAGGGGAAGCAGTTATGTATCAGGTATTGGCATAACAGCTGTCGAAGGACACCCAGTTCACGCACTATATTCCTATGACTACCGAGGGCTAAATAGCGAGGGAGATCCTGTTGGCATGTTCGAAGGTGAGGAAAGCGTAGATTATAGACGTTTGGTAGGAACGACGGTGAAAGTAAGTGATCTTGTCTATGCAGGTCCTGTTTTTCCAAAATGGAGTGGAGCATTTGAGCAAATATTCAGATACAAAAAATGGGCGCTAAACATGCGTGTATCCTATCGTTTTGGCCATGTCTTCCGAAGGGAAACAATTAATTATGGCAATCTGTTTGGGAGCAGACTTGGGCATGCTGATTTCATGGACAGGTGGCAGAAGGCAGGTGACGAACGGGCGACTTCCGTCCCGAAAATGTCATTTCCGGTCAATAATAATAGGGATGCCTTTTTTGTGAATTCAACCTATACCGTAACCAAGGGCGATTATATCCGATTAAATAATATTGGCGTTTCATATAATGAAACTATTCTTCGCAACAAGAAGATGGAAATAGGATTACAGGTAAACAATGTTGGTTTACTTTATAAGGCCAACAAGGTAAACTTAGATCCTGAATACCCCAATATGCCGTTATCACCTATTTATCAATTCAGATTATCATTTCAACTTTAAATCACAAGAAGATGAAAAAAATAGTTTTATCCTACCTTATTATCCTAACGACAGGATTAACTGCGTGTTCAGATTTTTTGGATGAGAAATCAAATGCCAGACTGACAATTCCCGCCAATCTGAATGATATGCAGGCGCTGCTGGAACACCCTACATCATTGAATGGGAATGATGCGTTTGAGGGGGAAGCAAGCTCGGACGATCTTTTTGTTCCAGTCGGACAGGAAAACAACCTGATCGATGTAGATGAAAACCTGTTCCGTTTTGCAAATGAATATATCAATCCTGAAACTGGAAATACGTGGTACTGGTGCTATACCAATCTGTACAGAATGAACACAGTACTTGATCTTTTACCTACTATCGACCGAACGCAAAAGAATGCTTCAATCTGGGATAATGTAAAAGGACAGGCACATTTTTGGAGAGCACACTTTTATTTTCAGCTTGCTTCAATATACTGTTTACCGTATATGCATAATGAAGAGATTGTAAAACCGGGACTGCCTTTACGGAAAAATGCGAATTTTCAGGAAGTAGTAGATAGATCAACATTGAAGGATACCTACCAATTTATTATAGACGATCTAAAAGCAGCTTCTCATCTTTTGGATAATCCTGCAGTACATGTGGTAAGACCCTCGAAAAAAGCCGCCCTAGGATTGTTGTCTCGGGCTTGTATGGCGATAGGTGACTATGAAAACATGTTGCGCTACGCAGATTCGTGTTTGATGTACGGTACTGATTTAGTGGATTATAATACCCTGGATCTTGCGGCAGCTTACCCTGTTGCGTCATATTCAGAAGAAATATTGTTCCATTCGGTTATGCGTTATAATCAACTGGTACGCGCGGATGCTAGAATTGCCCCAGAGTTAATGGAACTGTACCAAGAAAATGATTTGCGAAAAGAAGTGTTTTTTCAACAAAATAAGGATGGTTTTTTTGCATTCAAAGGCAATTACTCGGGCACAGGTGGATATTTTTCAGGCGTAGCGTTGGATGAAGTTGTCTTGATGAAGATTGAAGGGCTTATACGGGCAGATCGATTGACAGAAGCCACTGTTTATTACAATAATTTGATGCAGAAAAGATTTGTTTCTGGTACGTGGACCTTCGTCGACTTCAAGGATAAAGAAGAAGCACTTAATACCCTATTTAGAGAACGCAGAAGAGAATTGGCCATAAGAGGGTTAAGATGGCTCGATATAAGACGGATGAATATGGAAGGAAAGAAAATTGATATTGTACATCAATTGAAAGGACAGGTTTATACGCTCCAAGCAGGCAGTAAACGTTTTGCTTTACCCATTCCTGAAGAAGTTATCGAAAGGAGCAAAATAGAGCAAAACCAATATTAAACAGGAGAAAAAGAGGGAGACTACACTGTCTCCCTCTATACATTTACCAAATGAAGGACTATTGAATCGGCTTAGTTGCTGTGACGTGTCCAGAGCCCATGATGGCTGTAGCATTATCATAATCTTCTAAGAAGGCATTAAGATCCTCAAACTCCTCATCCGTAAATTCCACCAAACATGGTAGTGGTTGGTTTTGCTGGCAACCTTGCGGATTGGGTTCGCTGGATACCTCTGTCCAGTTCAACGGATTGTCGATCCCTGTAGGTGAAGAAAGATCATACCTATATTTAAGTGTTGTAGGCTCTTTCTTATTTTTCTCGCCAAAAGACATGAGCGTAAATGTTCCTAATGCAATCACCAAAGCTACTAAGACCATTGCATTTTTTTTAATTGTTTTTAGAGTTGCCATAAGGCATATAATTTATGATGTTTAACTTCTTTAGTTTATTTGACCGATGAGACTCTAACCATCTTGAATTAGAGTTTTCTTTATTTATTATTTATTTCCCGCCTGCCGGGGAATACCGCAAATTTTCGTTTGTACTGCTTTCTTTCCATATCATCTTGATCTTAAACTTTACACCTCAAAGTTCGTGGCTAATAATTTGCAAAACGTATGCTATAGCATACATTTTAAAAAAGTTTAGAAAGCTATGCGTGACGAATATAATACGCCAAAGCATGGTAATACTGACGGGGTGTGCTGTACCCTAAAAGGCTGCTGATCTGTCTGACGGTGAGTCGGGTCGCGAGGTTTGGAAAGTGTGTATGGAAATAAGCCAATCGCTCTTCCCGCGAAATCTTGGCCAGCCGTAAGAAATGCCGAAGCCTATTGAGTTGCTGTTGTTTCAGGATATGGTAGAGGTGTTGTAGCTCTGTGAATTCCTCGATAGCCTTTCTAAAATGTATGTGTGGAAGTTCGTAGATCGCGCTTTGCTTGTAGAACCTGATGTGGGTCTGTTCCGCACTTGCGCTGAAAGGATGCTTGCTGCCGTTGAAATAATCGTTTTCGGCAAGCACCTGCTCAATCTGGATATTGCTCGATGCGTCATGATGTTCCATTCCGACTACGCCCTCGAGGATAAAGCACCAATTATTTTTGACTTCATCTGCATGCAGATAGGTGTCTTGGCGATTATAGACCATGACCCTGCCTCGGTTCCTCAGGAAGTCCTGCGCATCTTCGCTTAAGATACCATAGCGTCCAAAATATTGAAACATCCTTACCATTTCCGAAGGGCTTATTGGCTTTTATGGTCAATATCTGCATCACTTAATAAACAGCAAAATAAAAGCGCAAACAGGGGGAAACGAGCGTGAACAGGGCAGTTGATGGCGTGAACCTGCCCTCTTTAGGCCAAAGTAGCCCTAGTTGCACCTTTTGTTGTTTTCTGTCTTTTTCCTTTTCCATCTTCGGGCTATTGATTCAATAACCTCTGTCGACGGAGTCTGGGAAATCCAACCCTGCGATGTTTGGATACAGATTAAACAGTATAAACTAAACAATAATGGCCAATACAGTATCATTGGAAGAACTTGTTCAGGATGTAAGCATTTCGTTGGAGGCTATCTCCTTGTGTGAATTTGTAGCGCTGTTTTATGGCGGCGATGATGACAAGCAGGAGCCTGTTGACAAATGTGATATCTGGACATTTTAGCTACATGACGATCCCCGGCTCCGTGCCGGGGATCTTAAAATTTTCTGGAATAAGCATATGAAAAATGAACATTTAAATTTTACGTTTTTTAGCGCCAATATTCACCGATTCGCTCCCCATATCGGCTGGGATAAACATGAAGAACTGTACAAACAGTTTAAGGCATTCCATACCGTGGCAGATAAATGGGAGACGAAGGTGAACATAAAGACCTCTGGTGACCTGAAAAAAGCGGGTATTTTGACTGTTTTTCACTTGGGAAACCATGAAATATTACCTGTTGCGCTGGCCCGTTATGGCCTGGATTTCGATATTCTCCTGAGCCGGGATGTGTACAAACGCTTTGCTGCAGTATTGCAACGCCATCAAGCATACTTTCAGAGGCAGGGGAAGTCCGTGAATTTTCTATTTGCGGAAGAAAATGGGGTTATTTTTAAGCTCAAGAAAAGTATTCTGGAAAACCGACATATTCTCATCTTTGCGGATGGTAATCTAGGAAGTGGCGATCATAGGGCGAAGATGCTCCCTGTATCTTTTATGAATGGAAAGCTCTGGGTAAAATCAGGAATTGCATTTTTATCCTATCTCCTGCAGATTCCTGTATACGTCCTGTTGGACGATATGCGAAAAGAGGAATTGGTCATCGACATACAAAGCCCCATTGAAATCCGTGCTGAGGAAAAGGGAGGAATCTTTATCCAACGCTGTATGCAAGAAATCTATGATAGATTGGCCACCCGTTTGGAACAGAGACTGTTTCACTGGGCTTGTTGGGCCTCCCTGCATACCAACGGTATGTTTAAAGAAGAAAGCCATCTGGCAGAAGTAGAAGCTGG
>Ga0079224_100014228_pt1 | contig 11111 bp, 11 predicted proteins | sample Stecom2015_FD_80414 | JGI IMG/M metagenome (GOLD analysis project Ga0079224, IMG submission 80414) | Agricultural soil microbial communities from Utah to study Nitrogen management - Steer compost 2015 | ecosystem: Environmental > Terrestrial > Soil > Agricultural land | place: USA: Utah...
CGCCCCTCCCTCCCCTCGCCCGGGCAGGACGGCTACCGGCCGTACCACGCGGAGATCGCGCCCGGCGCCGGCGGGCGGGTGCGCCTCACCCCGAGCCTGGTGCCGCGGCGCGCCTCCTCGCGGGTGACCACGCGCCCGCCCGGCGCCACCGTGCTGCTCGCCGGCGAGCCGATCGGCCAGCCGCCGCTCGACCGCGACGACCTCCGCCCCGGCAAGGGCCGCGCGCTCACCCTGCGCAAGCCGGACTACAAGGAGGTCACCCTCTCGATCGATCTCGACGAGGCCGCGCCGGTCGACATCGACCGGCGGCTCGACAGCGCGATCGTCTACGGGCGGATCAACCTGCACATCCGCGATAGCTGGGCCGACGTCAGCCTGGGCGGCCGCGCGGTCGGCCGCGCGCCCGGCACCCTGCGCCTGCCGGTCGGCCAGCACCGGCTGCGCCTCTACAACCGCTTCAGCAAGAAGGAGAAGGTCGTCACCGTCGAGGTCGTGGCCGACAAGGTCAAGACCTACCAGTTCGACCTGTGACCCGGACGGCGGGGCGAGCGCGGCCCGCGGTCAGCGCCTGGCCGGCCGCGCCCGCTTCGGCGCCAGCTCGACCGTGACGTCGCCGCCGCTGACGATCGCCTGGCACGAGAGCCGCACCTTGGTCAGGAAGTAGACGTTGCCCAGGTGCTTCTGCTCGTGCTCGTTGTAGGGCGCGAGGAACTCCTCGCCGGCGACCACCCGCACCCGGCACAGCCCGCAGGTCGCCTTGCCGACGCAGGCGGTCTCGATCGCGACGCCGCTGCGGCGGCCGACCGCGAACACGCTCTCGCCGTCGGCGCACTCGCCGGTCACCCCGTCCGGCAGGAACGTGACCCGCGGCACCGCTAGCGCCCCTTCGACACCGCCGGGTGGCCGGCCAGCCAGAAGCGCAGCGGCGAGCGCGCCCACTCGCCGGCGTAGTCGATGCCGACCCGCGGCCCGCGCGCGATCCGCTCCGGCGCCACGCGCGCGCCGTCCTCGATGTAGAGGTCGTCCGAGGCGCACAGGTCGATGCCGTTGTGCCGGCGGCTGATGCCGAGCGCGCGGGTCAGCTTGCCCGGGCCGCGCCCGGCCGCGGGGTCGCCCCAGCCGCCGCGCGGCTCGATCGCGCGCACCAGCACCGCCTCGCCGTGGCCGGCCGGCCCGGTCACCACGTTGAACATGTCGTGGATGCCGTAGATCAGGTAGACGTAGGAGAAGCCGCCCGGGCCCCACATGACGGCGTTGCGGTCGGTGACGCCGAAGCGGGCGTGGCAGGCGAGGTCGTGCGGGCCGACGTAGGCCTCGGTCTCGACGATGACGCCGGCGCGCCCGCCGCACACCAGGCGCTTGCCGAGGAGCGCGCGGGCCACCACCTCCGACGGGCGGCTGAAGAACCGGCGCGACAGGCGTCCCACCCGCCACTCTTTAGCACGGGCGGCGCTCAGGCGGCGGCCGCCGCCATCAGCCGATCGCCGTCGATCTCCTCGAGCAGCGCGGAGAGCCGCGGGTCCCCGGCCAGCGCCGCGGTGAGCGCGGCGACCGCCTCGCGGTAGCGCGCCGGCGCCAGCACCCCCTGCAGGAGGCGGAAGCGGAGAAACAGGAGCGCGGTCTGGACCACGTCCGACAGGCAGTAGTCCTGAATGCGGGCCAGCTGGCCGGCGCGGAACATCCCCTCGATCTGTGAGCCGTCCACGCCGATCTTGCCGGGCAGGCCGATGAGCCGGGCCAGGGCGTCGAGCGAGCTCGAGCGGGCGGCGCCGTGATCGGCCAGCCAGTCGCAGAGGTCGATGTGCCCCTCCTCGCTGTAGCGGTAGCGCAGCGCGCGGTCCCGGTAGTACCAGGGCATCGGCACGCCGCAGCGGAGCGAGCGCAGCGCCAGGACCGGCATGTCGAAGGTGCGCCCGTTGTAGGTCACCAGGGCGGGCCGGTGGCGGCCGACGAATGAAGAGAAATCCTGAAGGATCCCGGCCTCGTCGTCGGCGTCCTCGCCGATCACGCCGAGCCGCCTCATGCGGTAGTCGTGGCCCAGCCACATGCAGCCGACCACGATCACGCGGTGGGCATAAGTGGGCGGAAACGGGCGCTCCATGCCCATGGGGAGGTCCGGCGGGGACCAAAGATCCGTGTCCGGGACGGTCTCGATGTCGAGGACCAGATAGCTCCGCTCCGAGCGTGCCACGCGACGACAGTAGGCGCGCCGTCTGACAGGTCCTCGCCGCGGCGGGGCGCGCTTGTTGCTCGCGCCGGCCCGGCGAATAATGAGGCGATGCCGCTCCGGTCCCGAGGCACCCCCCGCGCGCTGGCCGTCGCGATCGCGCCGGCGATCCTGTGCGCGGCGGTCGCCAGCCACGACGGCGTGCGCCCGGCCGCGGCGCAGCCGTCCGAGCAGGCCTGCCGCGTCATCGAGCTCGAGGTGACGCCGACCGACGACCTCCAGATGGTGGCGTGGATCGAGGAGCCGGACGGCACCTACATCGACACCATCTACATCACCCACAAGACCGGCCGCTACGGGCTCGGCAACCGGCCCGGCATCATGGAGTTCAACAGCGGGCCGCTGTGGCCGTACGGCCGCCGCACCACCACCTTCCCGGTGTGGGCGCACCGGCACGGGTTCGAGTTCCCGCTGGTCGAGTTCCAGGACGGCGCCGAGGAGAACCTGTCGCACCCGATCGGCCAGTCGTCGCGCGAGCGCTTCTACTGCCGCCCGATTCAGGAGACTGAGCCGATGTGGGACGCCCAGAGCTGCGCCAGCACCGTCTACACCGACAAGGGCAAGCTGAGCGACACCGAGATCAGCCGCTACCCGCCGCGCAGCGACGTGGTCTACGACCCGGAGCGGGACCACGAGTCGGTCGAGACGATGATCTCGCTCAACCCGTTCGACGCGGTGTCGAAGGCGACGCCGCCGGGCAACGAGCCGTTCGAGGCCTCGTGGGCGGTGCCGTTCGAGCTGCCCAACGGCGAGTACGTCCTCTGGCTCGAGGTGTCGCGCGAGTTCGACCAGAACGAGTTCTACGACTACCCGGAGCCCCAGCTGCCGGCCTGGGGTGAGTACGGCGTCGCCTACCGCGGCCAGCCGTCGCTGGTCTACCGGGCCGAGTTCTCGCTGTCCGACGAGCTCACGGTGACGAGCGCGCTCGACTACGTCGGCTACGGCGACCCGGACGGCAGGGACGGCGAGCTCAGGCCGCCGGACGACACCATCACCCAGGACGTGGACGGCTCCGGCGCCTCCCGCCTCCTGGTCATGACCGACGGCGGCGAGCCGTACCGCCTCAAGGTGTCGGCCTACCCGTCGCCGGACGAGACCCCGCCGGAGGCGGCCGGCGCGGTCGAGGTCGACGAGGTGACCGGCACCAGCGTGGCGGCGCGCTTCATGGCGCCCGGCGACGACGGCCTCGAGGGGGAGGTGGCCGGCTACGAGATCCGCTACCTGGCCGGGCGCGACATCGACGCCAGCAACTTCCACGAGGCGGAGGACGCCAAGGTCAAGCTCGAGCGGGTCGCCGCCGGCCAGGAGCAGGCGTTCGTGATCGAGGACCTGGTGCCGCGCACCAACTACTCGATCGGCATCCGCGCGTTCGACGAGTGCCGCAACGTCGGGCCGATCACGGTGTTCCGGGTGACCACCCCGCGGCCGCAGCCGGGCCAGGTGGACGCCTGCTTCGTCGCCACCGCGGCGCACGGCTCGCTGCTCGCCGGCGAGGTGCGCGCGCTGCGCCGCTTCCGCGACGCGGCGCTCAGGACCCACCTGGCCGGCGAGCTGGCGGTCGAGGGCTACTACACCTTCGGCCCGCTTCTGGCCCGGGCGATCGCGCCGTCGGAGACGCTCCGGCGCCTGGCGCGCGCGGCGCTGGCGCCGGCGGTCGAGCGCGTGCGGCAGGCCGGGTTCTGAGCCGCGGCGGTCGGGCGCGGCCCGGCCCGCCCGCAGCTCGACGCACCTGGCTAGATCTGATCCGCGATGACCGCGGCGGTGCCGGCGAGGGTGGCGGTCACCGCGCTCTCCTCCTCGCCGCACAGGCGGGTGAGCGGCACCGTGGCCTCGGAGGCGAGCGCGCAGCCGGCCGGGGCGGCGCCGCCGTCGCCGTAGCCGGAGAAGGCCGCGCTGCCCTCGATCGCGCGCGACCGGTCGAGCGACAGCAGGCAGCCCGCGGCGTCCTGGCCGTTGACGTCGACCACCTGGACGAGATCGGCGTCGTCGAGCGCGACCGGGTCGGATCCGATCTGATCCGGGCGGGGCAGGCAGAGCACGATGGCGCGCTGGGCGGCGGGATCGACCTGCAGCCCGGTGACCGTGAGGCTGGTCGGGCCGCCCTCGGGCGGCGGGCAGTCGTTGTTGGGCGAGGAGTGGAACTCGCCGAACGCGAGCGGCTCGCCGCCCACCGCGAGCGTCACGTCGTCGGCCGCGTCCGCCGGGCCGCACTGCTCCTCGCCGTTGCACCCGGCGGCGAGCGCGGCGAGCGCGGCGAGCGCCGGCAGGACCGGGCTAGTAGTCGAACGGGACCGTGACCGCGAGCTGAGCTGAGATCGCATTGCCGTAGTATGTGGACTGGAAGATGTACTCGAACAGGCCGCCGACCCGGGCCGCGCCGAGCGCGCCGGCGGCGCCCAGGCGCGAGAGGCCGAGGTCGAGCTTGACGCCGAGGGTGTGGGTGGTGAGCTCGCTCAGCTTGACGTCGTCGGTGAGCCACGGCTCGATCGCCGGGTCCGCGGTGTCGTAGATCTCCTGGTAGAAGTCGGCCGCGCCCTGCAGGTGCAGCCGGTAGCGCAGGTGGAGATCCACATCGGCGGTCAGCTCCTGGACGAGGCGCACCTCCGGGGTGTGGCCGATCACGCCCCAGTCGTCGGCGTAGAAGCGGTAGGAGCCGACCAGGGTCGACCGGGTGACCGGCACGAACGCGCGCAGGGCGCCGAGCACGGCGTGGCGCAGGCGGGTCTCCGGCACCCGCTCCGGCTCCAGCATGCCGCCGGCCGCCACGCTGCGGTACGGGTTCTCCTGGAAGCCGTCGAGCCGGATGAGGTCGTAGGTGACCTGGCCGACCAGAAGCGGCGAGAGGATCTGCGACAGCGACAGCGAGCCCATCGCGGTGTAGAGGGTCCCCTCGATCGGCTGGGTGATGTCGGACTGGGCGCCGGCGTTGGAGATGCTGTCGCGGCCGCCGGCCAGCGCCAGCGACAGGACGGTGTTGCGGCTGGCCAGCTCCGCCTCGCCGCGCAGGTGGACGAAGACGCTCTCGTAGTCCGGCTCCACCGAGCCGCGCGCGCCGCCGCCGAAGCGGAAGCGATCGATCCGGTGCAGGTAGGTGGCGCCGAGCTCGTAGCGGTTCTCGTCGAACGGCTCGCCGGCGGCGCCGGCGGCGACCGAGGCGGAGCTGATCGAGTCGATGAGGGTGTGGGCGGACAGCTCGCCGCTGTCGCCGACGTCGAAGCGGGCGTCGAGCATCGGCTGCGCCACGCGGGTGGCTCGCTCCTTGTAGTAGGCGCCGCGCACCGTGACCTCGCCGCCGGCCCGCGCCGCGCCGGCCGGCGCGAGCGCGAGGGCGAGCGCGATCGCACCGGCCGCCGCCGGCAGCCGGCCGGGGAGGGCCGAGCGCCGGAGCCCGCGGGCGGGCGTCAGTTGCATCCACACCCGCCGCCGGCCTCGCCGGTGCCGCCGTCGGCGCCCTCGCGCGAGCCGCGCGCGTGCTGCTCGAAGCGAGCCTCGCCCGGTGCGCGGTCGGCGGTCATGCTGCGGCGGGCCAGGTGCTCGCGCTCGTACGGCTTGACGCGGGCGCAACCGCCGGCCAGGGCGGCGGCGACGGCGGCGGCGGCGATCGCCGCCGGCAGTCGGTGACGGCGGGGTGACACGACGCGGCAGTATAAATCGAAGGCAGGCGAGCCGGGGCAAAGGCCGGCGCCTTCCGGCAGGGCTCCGCAGCGTCACGCCGCCTCACCCGGGGCTGCTTGGCCGGCCCGCGCCCGCGTGATATCCAGGTCCAATGGGGCGGGAGAGACGCGTGCGTGTGCGGACGGTGACGGGGCTGGTGGCGGCGGCGCTCGCCGGCGCGTGCGGTCCGGGCGGCGAGGCCGGCGGCAAGGGGCCGGCCGAGCCGGCCACGCCGGCGCTCCTGCCGCAGGAGCAGGTGTTCTCGCTCGACGAGATCGAGGTGGCCGGGATCGCGCTCGGCCCGGAGGCGCTGTCCCTGCCGGTGATGACGCAGGTCACGCGGCGGGGCGCCAACCTCGATCGCTACCGGCGCCGCGCCGCCCGCAAGAACCCGGACCCGGACGACGTGCGGGTGCTGGTCACGCTCCTGTGGAACGCGGCCGACCGGACCGCATCGGTCGACGCGGCCGCCGCCCGGGCGCTGCGCGACGAGGGGCGCACAGCCCTGCGCGCGCTGCGCGCCGCGCGCGGCGACCAGGTCTCGGCGGTCACCCTCGAGATGCTCGGGGCGGCCGAGCTGTGGCTGGGCGACGAGCCGGCGGCGATCGCCGCCTACGAGGAGCTGGTCCGCCGCCACGCGGAGCACCCGGCGGCGCGCGCCCGGCGCGTGACGCTCGGCCACCTGTACCTGCGGCAGCGGCGGATCGCCGACGCCGCGGCGCTGGTCGCGAGCTGGAACCCGGCCGACCTGGACGAGCACGGTCACTACGTCGCGGCGTGGACCGCGTTTGCCACCGGCGACGGCGCCGCCGCGCGCGCCGCCATCGCCCGGGCGGCGGCCGGCTGGCGAGAGCCGAGCACCCGCCCGGTCCTGGATCGCGACCTCCTCGTCATGCTCGCGCGCACCGGCGCCGAGGTGGAGGAGGCGGCGCGGCTCATCGCGGAGGTCACCGGCGACGCGGCCAGGCGGCGCTACGTCCTGACCTTCCGGCTGTCCGAGGCGTACGAGGAGGCCGGCCGCTACGCCGAGGCGGCGGCGACCCTCGACCTCGTGATCGATCGGGTGATGAAGGGGGAGGTGCCGCCGGACGACCTGGTCGGCTTCCGCTTCCGCCAGGCCGACTACGCCTTCCGGCTCGGCGATCCGGCGGTCGCCGCCGACCGCGCGATCGAGGCGCACCAGGCGCTGGCCGCGTGCGGCGACCAGTGCCCGGAGAGCACGCGCTCGGCGGTGACGGAGCGGCTGCTCAAGCTGGCCCAGTTCTCCCACACCGTGTTCGCCCGCTCGCTCGATCCGCGCCACCTGCAGGCGGCGGCGCGGCTCTACGATCACTACCTCGCCATCGCGGGGCGGCCGGACGCCGAGACGGTCCGCACCTACCGGCGCAACCTCGAGGAGACGCGCGCCTCCGCCGATCCCAACGGCGGCAAGCACGACGCCGAGGTGATGCTCAACACCCTGCGCGCCCGCCGCGAGGTGGTGGCCGCCTGCTACGAGCAGGTGCTCTTGCGCGAGCCGACCCTCGAGGGGATGCTGCTCCTCACCCTCGAGATCGATCAGTCCGGCGCCGTCGCGCAGAGCGCGACCGACCCGGCCGCGGGCGCCGAGGGAGTCGCCGCGGTCGCGGAGTGCGTGGCCGAGCGCGCCGCGGCCTGGCGCTTCCCCAGCCGCACCGTGCCGGGCACGACCCGCCTGCAGGCGAGCTTCCGCCTGGGGCTCCAGCCGGCCGGCTCCTGATCGCCGCCGCAGCGACGCCGGGCGACGCGCGGCCTAGCGGCGCGCGCCGCCGCGCCGCGGCCTCACCTGCCGCCGCCCGCCCGGCGCCGCCTCGCGGGACCGCCCGGCCTCGGCAAGCGCCAGCTCCTCCGGCGCCACGCCCGGGTGCTCGAGCTGCGCCAGCCGCTCGTACTCGTGCAGGTAGCCGAGCGCGGTGGACCGCCGCTCCTGCCAGCCGGGGGCGCGGTCCACCAGGTCCAGGTACGCGCGCAGCGCCAGGTAGCAGGCGCCGGGGTGGCCGAGCGCGTGCGCCGCCGCGGAGGTGTTCCAGTGGTAGAGCGCCTCGTCCGGCACCAGCCAGGTGGCGCGGCCGAGGTGGTGCAGGGCGGCGTCGCCGTCGCCGAGCCCGAGGTGGCACAGGCCGAGCTGCGCGTGCCCCTCCGGGTCGTCCGGCACCTCGGCGACGTAGCGCTCGAGCAGCGGGCGCGCCTGGGCCGGCTCGCCGGCGGCGACCAGCTCGATGGCGCGGTCGAGCAGCGCGGCGAGATCCACCTCGGCGCGGTGGCGCGGCGTCCCGTCGAGGTGCTCGTCGCGCAGGCCGAGCATGTCGCGGCCGAGGTAGAAGGCGCGCGGCAGCGCGCGGCCGGCGCGGACCGCGGCGCGCGCCGCCTGGATGACGAAGCCGCGCGCGGCGTCGAGCCCGGCCGGCTCGAGCTCGAAGCCCTGCTCGGCGAGCGGCGCGGCGAACTGCCGCTCGATCGCGCCGGCGGTGAGGTCCTCGGCGTAGTAGCCGTCGAGCAGGTGGCCGTCGGCGGAGACCAGGAGGCAGAGCAGCCGGCGCCGCGGCGGCCGCGCGCCGGCCTGGCGGGCGCAGGTGATGAGGATGCGGCGGCCGTCGGCGTGGCGGGCGAAGCGGGTGCGCGGGGCCGGCGCGGCGCGGCGCGGCGCCGCCGGCCGGCCGTGCGCGCCGATCTGGCGGGCCGAGGCGCGCCGCTGGCGCAGCTCGTGGCGGAAGCCGTCGTCGAGCTCGTCGCGCACGAGCAGCTCGTCGAGCAGGGCCAGCGCCGACACCGGCTCGGACTCGACCAGCTCGTCGAACAGATCGAGCATGTCCTCGGGCGACAGCCCGTCGATCAGGTGATCGGCGGCGCGCGCGACACCGGCCGGGCTGTCCAGGCAGAGCGCCAGCTCGTGCAGCGAGCGGCGGCGGGCGTCGTCGGGATCGGCGAGCTCGGCGCCGGGCAGCTCGGCGTCGAGCTCGGCCAGCACGGTGAGCGCGCGCAGCTTGGCGCGGTCGGGCGCGTCTGGCCGGCGCAGGAGCGCGCCGAGGTCCGCCACGATGCGGCCGCGGAGCTGGTCGCCGCGGGCCATGTGGGCCAGGAGGGTGTGGGCCCAGCGGGCGCGCCCGTCGTCGGTCGATCCGAGCTCGCCGAGGAGCACGCGGAGCGCGGTGGCGCCGAGCTGGCAGGCGATGCGCAGCAGGGCGCGCTCCTCGCCGGCCGATTCCGGCCGGCCGTCTCGCAGGTGGTCGAAGCCGACGACGAGCCGGCGCAGCTTGACGAACGAGGTCGTAAGTACCGGATCCCTGCGAGCTCCCATACCCTTGCACTACGCTACATGTATGGTCAGTCACCCGTCAAGCCGAGGCGGACCGAATTCCGTTCGCCTCGGCCGTCCGCTCTTTCCCGCGCGGGTCAAAGGAGCGCCGGGTGGCTCGCCGTCACCAGCTTGATGAACTCGTCGCGCGTCGCGAGCTGATCGAGGAACACGCCGCGCACCGCGCTCGTCACCACCCGCGCCTCGTGCGACACCGCGCCGCGCGAGGCCATGCACATGTGCAGACCCTCCATGTAGACGCCGGAGCCGGAGCTGTCGAGATCCTCGTGCAGGATGCGCGCGATCTCGTGGGTGAGGTCCTCCTGCAGCATCGGCGCGCGCGAGAGGAGCTTCACCAGGCGCGACAGCTTGGAGATGCCGAGCACCTTGCTCCTGGGGATGTACGCGACCGAGATGCGGTAGACGACCGGCAGGAGGTGGTGCGGGCAGACGCCGAACGCCACGTTGTGCTTCGAGATGACCATCTCGCTGTAGCGGGCGGGGAAGGTCTTCTGCAGCATGGCGCTGATCTGGTCGCGCACCTCGCCGCGGTCGAGCACGAGCTGGGCGAAGCCGCGCGCCGAGCGCGCCGCGGTGCCGTGAAAGTTCTCGTCGCTGTCCGCCTGGTAGCCGAGCTCCTTCAGGCCCTCGAGGATCTTCTCGTAGCCCGCCTGGAACTTCTCGAGCGCTCGCTGCTTTGGGTCCATCCGTCGTTCTCCCTGAGTTTGGTCAGGATCGCGCGGCTCGCCGCCGCCAGGCCGAGCGAGTCGAGCGAATCCAGACCATGCCATGCGATCCGGTCGTAGGGGCCGGCGGCGGCCGCCGCCGGTCTTCCGACCAGCCTCCCCACATGGACGTCGATGACGAGCCTTCTGTGACTCAGAACCTGCCGGTGGCGCAGGATCGGCGGCCCCCCGGCCAGCTCGAGGCGGGCGCCGGGCCCGGCGAACATGCGCACCAGGCCGGCGGCGTCCGGCGCCCGGGGCAGCTCCCACAGGCCGCCGAAGAGGCCCTCCGGGTGCCTGCGGGCCAGGAGCAGCCGGCCGCGCCGGACCACCCAGGCGGCCGCCTGCGCCAGGAGCGGCTTGTCGGCGTCGGCCCGGCGCGCCGGCACCACCGGCAGCTCGGCGGCGCGCCCGGCGGCCCGCGCGGCGCAGGCGGCGGCGACCGGGCAGTCTCCGCAGCGCGGCGCGCCCGGCACGCAGACGGTGGCGCCGAGCTCCATGAGCGCCTGGTTGAAGTCGCCCGGCGCGTCGGCCGGCACCAGCTCGCCGGCGATGTGCCAGAGCCGCCGCTGGGTGGCGGGCGCCTTGATGTCCTCGTCGATGGCGAAGAGGCGCGCCAGCACGCGCGCCACGTTGCCGTCGACCAGCGGCTCGCGCCGGCCGAAGGCGATCGAGGCGATCGCCCCGGCGGTGTAGCGGCCGATGCCGGGCAGCTCGCGCAGCGCGGCGGCGGTGTCCGGCAGGCGGCCGCCGTAGCGCGCCACCACCTCGCGGGCGCCGCGGTGCAGATCGCGCGCGCGCCGGTAGTAGCCCAGCCCGGACCAGGCAGACAGGACCTCGTCGAGCGGCGCGGCGGCCAGCGCCGCGGCGGTCGGGAACCGCTGCATCCAGCGCTCCCAGTACGGCACCACCACCGCCACCCGGGTCTGCTGCAGCATGATCTCGGAGACCCAGATGGCGTACGGATCCCGCGTCCGCCGCCAGGGCAGCTCTCGCCGGCTCTCCCGGTACCACGCAAGCAGGTCGGCCGCGATCGTCATGAAAAAAAGGGCCGGGGCGATCGCCCCGGCCCCACGGTACCGCAGACCGGATGGTGGTGGCTGGGACCGCCCTCGCGAGCGGTCCCCGGCTCCCAGGAGCGGAGCTCCTAGAAGTCCATGCCGCCCATGCCGCCCATGCCGCCCATGCCGCC
>Ga0079224_100014229_pt1 | contig 11110 bp, 7 predicted proteins | sample Stecom2015_FD_80414 | JGI IMG/M metagenome (GOLD analysis project Ga0079224, IMG submission 80414) | Agricultural soil microbial communities from Utah to study Nitrogen management - Steer compost 2015 | ecosystem: Environmental > Terrestrial > Soil > Agricultural land | place: USA: Utah...
CCCTCGGACAGGTTCGGCAGGCGCGACTCCGCGTCGTCCGACTGACCGCCGGCCTCCTCGTCGACGCTCTCGACGTACGCCTTGAGGAAGCCCGGGAACGTGATGGTGCGGCCCGACGACGAGAAGGTGCACTCCTCGCCGGTGCCCGCGGTGCCGGTGATGCGCAGCGTGAGCGTGGTGCCCCGCGCGTCGGCCATCTGCGAGGCGACGGTGCGCTGCCAGATGAGCTCGTAGAGCTTGAACTCGTCGCCGTCGAGGCGCGAGTGCAGCTCGCCGGGGGTCGCGAAGACGTCGCCGGCGGGGCGGATCGCCTCGTGTGCCTCCTGCGCGTTCTTGACCTTGCGGGTGTACTGGCGCGGCGTCGGATGAACGAACTCGGCGCCGTACAGCTGGGTGGCCTGTGCGCGGGCCGCCGCGATCGCCGACTCCGACAGCGTCGTCGAGTCGGTACGCATGTAGGTGATGTAGCCGTTCTCGTACAGCCGCTGCGCGGTGCGCATGGTGCGTTCGGACGAGAACCGCAGCTTGCGGCCCGCCTCCTGCTGCAGCGTCGACGTCATGAACGGCGCGTAGGGCTTGCGGGTGTACGGCTTGCTCTCGGCCGAGGACACCGTCAACGCGACACCGGCGAGTGCCTCCGCGAGGCGGCGGGCGCGGTCCTCGTCGAGGACGACGACACCGTTCGACTTCAGGTTCCCGTCGGGCCCGAAGTCGCGACCCGATGCGACGCGGGAACCGTCGACGTTGACCAGGCGGGCACCGAACGACCGGGGGCTCGCGTCGGCGCCGGCGTCCATCGTGGCCGCGATGTCCCAGTACTCGGCGGACTTGAACGCCATGCGCTCGCGTTCGCGCTGCACGATCACTCGGGTCGCCACCGACTGCACACGACCCGCCGACAGACGGGGCATGACCTTCTTCCACAGCACGGGGCTGACCTCGTAGCCGTAGAGACGGTCGAGGATGCGGCGGGTCTCCTGCGCGTCGACCAGGTCGGTGTCGAGGTCGCGGGTGTTCTCTGCGGCCGCACGGATGGCGGGCTCGGTGATCTCGTGGAAGACCATGCGCCGGACCGGCACCTTGGGCTTCAGGGTCTCGAGCAGGTGCCAGGCGATGGCTTCGCCCTCGCGGTCGGGGTCGGTGGCGAGGTAGAGCTCGTCGGCGTCCTTGAGCAGGCTCTTCAGCTCGGAGACCTTGGACTTCTTGTCGGCGCTGACGACGTAGAGCGGTTCGAAGTCGTGGTCGACGTCGACACCGAGCCGTGCCCACGACTCGCCCTTGTACTTGGCGGGGACGTCCGCGGCGCCGCGCGGCAGGTCGCGGATGTGACCGACCGATGCCTCGACGACGTAGTCGCGGCCGAGGTAGGGGGCGATCTTCCTCGCCTTGGTCGGGGACTCGACGATCACGAGCCGACGCGTGCCCGACGAACCGCCCGCAGTGCTCTTCTCCCGTGCTGCCACCGTGCCGCCCGCACCTTCCCTCATTGCCGACATGTCGCCTTGTTCGAAGACATGTATACCGACCCGTTCCCCAGACGCGGCCACACACAGGGTCGCACATCCTCGGGGAACGGCTCTTCACAAGTGATGATCACCCGGTTCCACGTGCGGCCAGATCCGGCGTGCCGCGTCGGCGTCCGGAGGTGCACCGATGTTCTCGACGAGCCTCGTCAGACGCCTCCGACCGGAGATCCTCAACCCCGGCCCACCGGTGCCGTGCGTACCGATCAGGGTCGGTGCGATGCCGGCGCGCATGAGCGCCTGCGCCAGGGTCGCGTGGGTGTCGGGAGCCGTCGGGTCCAGACCGAGAACATACTGTGTTCCCTCGACCTCCATGCGACCGGACGCGAGGAACCACGCACGCTGGGCACGCGAGGACGGGACCCAGCCGGTCGGGACCACCTTGCCGTGGTCGCTGCTCCACTGGGCCGCGAGCGGGACGAGAGCGGGGTCCGCGGACGTGCCGACGGTGAACACCTCGCCGTCGGCGACGATCTCCGTTCCGACTCCCGTATCGGTCACGAGCTGCGCGATCGCACGGGCGCGCCACTCGGCGTCGACCTCGACGGTCAGCACCGCACCGTCGCCGGTGAGACGCGCGCGTCCGTGTGCCGCGAGCAGGCCGCTCAGGTCGGCCAGGGCCGGCGGCATCGTGTCGGCCCCGAAGAAGGACAGTTGACTCACGGGTCCTCCTCTCACGGCTCCGTGAGCGCGACGGGCGGCGAGGTCTCGCGACCGGTTCGCGCACACGTCCCGGAAAAAGCATCGTCCCCCATCACCTGAGGCGACGGGGGACGATCGGGCGAGGTGGTTGACCTTGCCCGGTTGCTCGCTCGAGCGGGTGGATCAGAGTGCGCGCACGCCGGTGGCCTGCGGGCCCTTGGTGCCCTGACCGACCTCGAACTCGACTCGCTGGTTCTCCTCGAGGGTGCGGAAGCCGGAACCCTGGATCTCGGAGTAGTGAACGAACACGTCGGCGGAGCCGTCCTCAGGAGCGATGAAGCCGAAGCCCTTCTCCGCGTTGAACCACTTCACAGTGCCCTGTGCCATGCTTTTCCTTCTCTTTCTAACACCGGATTCGACGAACCGCCGGGTACGCGATCCGCCAGGTCCCGGTTCCGACCGCTGTACTTCTCGAGTCCCCCGTTGGAAGAGCTAAAGCACCGCGCTCGCAACCATCGATCCTGCGAGCGTGCACTTTTCCAAGTCTACGAACACAGAAGCTGCGACCGGGTGTCAGTCAACCACGTTCTGGGCACGCGCAACAGTAGGAATGGGCACAAACGTGCCAATTCCCTGATCTTGTTCACGCCTCGGTAGCATTACCCACGGGTAGCTGTTGCTCCCATGTTACGGGAGGCCACTGCGGCCTCACTCGTCCCGGAACCCCGGGTCGCCCGCATCCGGCACACTCCTATCCGACAGACGTTTTCGACAGACACCTCGTCCGACCCAGCGGAGTACTGCGTGACCGGCTCGCCCTTCCTGCACAGCGGCGACGCCCCCGCCCCCACCTACGGCCGCGAGCTGCTGGACCGCCTGTTGGCCGGCACCCCGACAGGCGAGTCACCGCTGACCCACGTCGCGGAGATCCCGGCCCGGCCCGCCCACCACAGCGACTGGCCGCAGTGGGCACACGAGGACGTCGTCCGGGCCTTCCGCGAACAGGGTGTCGAGCGTCCCTGGCACCACCAGGCGACTGCCGCCGACATCGCGGCCGGCGGGGAACACGTGGTGGTGTCCACCGGCACCGCGTCGGGCAAGTCGGTCGCCTACCAGCTGCCCGTCCTGAGCGCGCTGGCCGACGACCCGCAGGCCACCGCCCTGTACCTGTCGCCCACGAAGGCCCTCGGTGCCGACCAGTTGCGCGCGGTCACCGAACTGACCTCGGACATCGACGCACTGTCGAGCGTGTGCGCGTGCGCCTACGACGGAGACACCTCCACCGAGATCCGGCAGTGGACGCGCCGGCACTCGCGCTGGATCTTCACCAATCCCGACATGCTGCACCTGTCGCTGTTGCCCGCCCACGCGCGATGGGCCCGGTTGTGGCGGCGCCTGCGGTACGTCGTCGTCGACGAATGCCACTCCTACCGGGGTGTGTTCGGCTCGCACGTCGCACTGATCCTGCGTCGGCTCCGGCGCGTGGCCCGCCGGTACGGCGCCGATCCCGTCTTCGTCCTCGCCTCCGCGACGACCGCGGAACCGGGGGCAGCGGCGTCCCGGCTCGTCGGAGCACCCTGCCGCGAGGTCACCGAGGACGGTTCGCCCCACGGACCCCGCACGGTCGCGATGTGGGAGCCGCCCCTGCTGCGTGAACTCACGGGCGAGCACGGCGCCCCGGTGCGACGGGCCGCCGGCACCGAGGCCGCGCGTCTTCTCGCCGACCTCGTCGTCGAGGGAGCCCGCACGTTGGCGTTCGTCCGGTCGCGTCACGGCGCCGAACTCACGGCGATGGGCGCGCGCCGACTCCTCGCCGAGGCGGCCCCCGATCTCGTCGACCGGGTGGCGGCCTACCGCGCGGGTTATCTCGCCGAGGATCGGCGGGATCTCGAGGCCGCTCTCTCCGACGGTCGTCTGCTCGGCGTCGCCAGCACCAACGCCCTCGAACTCGGGGTGGACATCGCCGGCCTGGACGCGGTGATCGTCGCCGGATTCCCGGGCACGGTCGCGTCCTTCCGTCAGCAGGGCGGCCGCGCCGGTCGCCGCGGGCAGGGTTCGCTCGTCGTGCTGGTCGCGCGGGACGATCCGCTCGACACCTATCTCGTGCACCATCCGCAGGCACTGCTCGACCGGCCGGTCGAGGCGACCGTCACCGATCCGAACAATCCGTACGTTCTCGGACCCCAGCTCCTCTGCGCTGCATCGGAACTGCCGCTCAGCGACGCCGAAGTCGAGGAGTTCGGCGCGATCGACGTCCTCACGGACCTCGCGGAGCAGGGACTGATCCGGCGCCGCCCGCACGGCTGGTTCGTCACCCCGGGAACGCAACCGCACGGAGACGTCGAGATCCGCGGCGGGATCGGCCATCAGGTCTCGATCGTCGAGGGCGACACCGGCCGCATGCTCGGCACCGTCGACGCGGCCCGCGCGCCCGCGACCGTTCATCCCGGAGCGGTGCACCTGCACCAGGGCGAGTCCTTCGTCGTCGACGAGTTGTATCTCGAGGACGGCATCGCCCTCGTCCACGCCGAGGACCCGGAATGGTCGACGAGCGCACGCGAGATCACCGACATCTGCTGCATCTCCGTCGACGAACACCGCGACTTCGGGCCCGTGACGGTCGCGTCCGTGGGGGTCGAGGTGACGCACCGCGTGGTCGGTTATCTGCGCCGCCTGCCGTCCGGAGAGGTGCTCGACCAGATCCCCCTCGAGATGCCGGAGCACACGCTCGACACCCGCGCGGTGATGTACACGATCGACCCCGGCCTGCTCGACCCGATCGGGGTGACCCCCGATCGGGTGCCCGGTGCACTCCACGCCGCCGAGCACGCCGCGATCGGTCTGCTCCCCCTGCTCGCGACGTGCGATCGCGGCGACATCGGCGGTGTCTCCACCGATCTTCATCCCGACACCGGGCTGCCCACCGTCTTCGTCTACGACGGACAGCCCGGCGGTGCGGGATTCGCCGAACGCGGATACCACCGGATCACCAAGTGGCTCACCGCGACCCGCGATGCTGTCGCGGCCTGCGAGTGCGCCGCCGGATGTCCGTCGTGCGTGTACTCCCCCAAGTGCGGGAACGGCAACGATCCGCTCGACAAGGCCGGCGCGGTCGCCGTCCTCGATGCCGTCCTCGCTGCGATCGAGGGATGACGCCGGCTCAGGCCACCGGTGCGCCGCCGATGTCGGCCCGTTCGGTGGCCAGCAGCGCGGCACGTGCCTCGCGTCGGCGCGCCTGCTCGGCCGGATCCGGGACGGGCACGGCCGCCAGCAACCGCTTGGTGTACGGATCGGACGGCGATCGCAGGATGCGATCGGTGCGGTCGAACTCGACGAGCTTCCCGGCACGCATCACGGCGATGCGACGGGCGAGCACCTCGACGACGGCCAGGTCGTGGCTGATGAACAGGCATGCGAAACCGTACTCGCGCTGCAGTTCCCGGAACAGCTCGAGCACCTTGGCCTGCACGGACACATCCAGAGCGGAGGCGGGTTCGTCCGCGATCAGCAGGGTCGGTTCGAGAGCGAGCGCCCGGGCGATGCCCACACGCTGACGCTGTCCGCCGGAGAGCTGGTGCGGATAGCGGTTGCGCATGTCGCGGGGCAGATGCACCTGGTCGAGGAGTTCTTCGACCTTCCTGTCCCGCTGCGTACGGTCCATCTCGGTGTGCAGCAGCATCGGCTCGGCGATGGACTGCCCGATCGGCCACCGCGGATTGAGCGACGAACCCGGATCCTGGAAGACGATGCCGATCCGGCGGCGCACCGGACGCAGATCGCGCGCCGACATCTTCGTGATGTCGACACCGCCGACGGACAACGAACCCGAGTGCAGCCCGACCAGGCCGACCGCGGCCTTGCCGATGGTCGACTTACCCGAACCCGACTCACCGACGAGCCCGACGACCTCACCCGGCTCGATGTCGAGACTCACCCCGTCCACGGCACGGAAACCGCTGTTGCGACGGGCACCCGGGTACTCGATCACCGCGTCGACCAACCGGAGCGCGTACTGCACATCGGGAGTGTCGTCGGCACCCACCTCACCGGCGCGCGAGCCGAGATGGGGCACCGAGGCGAGCAGTTCGCGGGTGTAGGCGTGCTCCGGCGTGCCGAAGATCCGATCCGACGTCCCCTGCTCGACGATCGCACCGTTGCGCATGACGATGATGCGGTCGGCCATGTCGGCGACGACCCCCATGTCGTGCGTGATGAGCACGATCGCCGCGTCCACCCGCTCGCGCAGGTCGCGCATGAGCTGCAGGATCTCCGCCTGCACCGTCACGTCGAGAGCGGTGGTCGGCTCGTCGGCGATGAGCACCGACGGCTCCGATGCCAGGGCCTGCGCGATCATCGCGCGCTGACGCTGACCGCCGGAGAGCTGGTGCGGGTAGTAACCGACGCGCTTCTCGGGTTCGGGCATGTCGACGAGACGCAGCAGCTCGATCACGCGCTTCTTCGCCTCGGCCTTCGTCACGTCGGCGTGCGCGCGGATGGCCTCGGTGATCTGCCACCCGATCGTGTAGACGGGATTGAGAGCCGTCATCGGCTCCTGGAAGATCACGGCGATGTCCTTGCCGCGCACCGAGTTCAGCTCACGTTCCGTCAGCCCGACCAGTTGGCGTCCACCGAGGGTGATGCTGCCGTCGACCCTGCTGTTGTCGGCGAGCAGACCCGGTACCGCCATCGCGGTCGTGGACTTGCCCGAACCGGATTCGCCGACGATCGCCACGATCTCTCCGCGCGCCACCTCGAACGAGACATCGCGCACGGCGGTCCGCCATGTCCGGTCCACCTCGAAGTCGATGGTCAGACCGGAGACCTGCAGGATCGGGGCGCCTGGGGTGGTCTTCTCACGCATATCGAGACTCATTGCGTCAGCTCCGTTTCGGGTCGAGCGCATCGCGCAGCGCATCACCCATGAGAATGAAGGCCAGCACCGTGACGGACAGGAAGCCTGCCGGGAACAACACCAGATGCGGCGAGGTGGAGAGATAGTTCTGGCCCAGGTTGATCTGCAGACCCCAGGACATGGCCGGCATCTGCAGGCCGATACCGAGGTACGACAGCGCTGCCTCGGCCGCGATGAACGTACCGACGGCGACGGTGGCGTACACCAGCACCGGGGTCAGGGCGTTCGGGAGGATGTGCCGGACGAGGATGCGGAAGGTCGACGCGCCGAGCACCTGCGCGGCCTGGACGTACTCGCTGCCCTTGACGGCGATGACCGACGACCGGACCAGGCGCATCGCTGTCATCCAGCCGAAGGCGATCAACGCCATCGCGACCGTCAGAGCCGTCCTCTCACTGGTCACGGTCAGCAGCACGAGCGCGCCGAGCAGGAGCGGGATACCGAAGAAGACATCGGTGAACCGTGCCAGCACGCTGTCGAGGATTCCTCCGAAATATCCTGCGAGCGAACCGATCAGTACGCCGATGACCAGCACACCGATGACGGCCAGCAGACCGATGGACAGCGACACGCGGGCGCCGTAGACGACGTTGGCGTAGTAGTCGCAGCCCTGCAGGTCCGTTCCGAACCAGTGCTGCGCGCTGGGTGGGAGGCGGGTGTCCGACAGGTCGCAGGCCCGCGGATCGATCCCGCGGGCGAACACCTGCGGCACCACCGCCATCGCGACGAGGACGACGGTGATGACGGCTCCGAACCAGAAGAACGCGCTGCGGCGCAGCTTCTTCCACGCGTTGCCCCACAGACTGGCCTGGCCGACGAGCTCGACAGCCTCACCGGTCATGACATTTCCCGACTCGCCTTCCTGCACGGCGTGCTGGCGGGCGGCCTCGGCGTTATTGGAATCCATCACCACTACTCGTATCTGATCCGTGGGTCGAGGAAGGCGTACAGCACGTCCACGACGAGATTGAAGAAGATGTAGAAGAAGACCATCAGCGTGACGATGCCGACGACCACAGCACCTTCCTGGTTCTGCACAGCGTCGAAGATGGCGCGGCCGAGTCCGGGATGTTGAACACCGACTCGGTGATGATCGCACCGCCGAGCAACGCACCGATGTCGGCACCGATGAACGTCACGACCGGGATGAGACTGTTGCGCAACGCATGACGGGTGACGATGCGGCTGTAACCGACGCCCTTGGAACGGGCGGTGCGGATGTAGTCGGCCGCCATCGACTCCGAGACCGCGGTGCGCGTCAGTCGCGCCACGTAGGCCATCGACAGGGATGCGAGCACCAGCCCGGGCAGCAGGTAGCTGTACCAGCCTTCGTTGATACCGGCGATCGGGAACAGACCCAGCTTGTATCCCAGGACGTACTGCGAGACGAAACCGAGGACGAACACCGGGATCGAAACGAGCAGCGTCGACGAGACGAGCACGAGGTTGTCGAAGAAGGAATTGCGGCGCAACGCTGCGAGCACACCGGCCGTGACGCCGATGAGGATCTCGAAGATCACTGCCACGGCGGTCAACTGGATGGTGACCGGCAGCCGTTGCGAGATGGTGTCCAGCACCGGCCTACCGGAGAAGTCGGATCCGAAGTCGCCCTGGAACAGTCCGCCGACGTACTTGATGTACTGGACGAAGAACGGATCGTCGAGGTTGTACTGGGCGCGGAGCTGCGCCACGACCGCGGGAGCGAGCGGGCGATCGCCCGCCAGCGCGCGAATGGGATCGCCCGGAAGGGCGTAGACCATCGCGAAGATGAGGAACGAGGCGCCGATCAGGACCGAAACGGTCAGCAGCAATCGGCGCGTGATGAAGCGACCCACTGGGTTCTCCTATACGGAACAGAACGTCCTACGCGGGTGGTGGGGTGCCCCGACTACGCGGGACACCCCACCACTCGTCACTCAGCCGACCGTGACCTCTTCGGTCACGATGTCACCGAACGCGTCGATCTTCACGTTGTCGACCCGGTCGCTCGTCACGGCCTGGTTCAGTCCGTAGAAGAGCGGCGTGGCGGGCATGTCGCGGAACAGGATATCCTCGGCACGCTGGTATTCCACCGTGGCCTCGTCGAGGGTGTCGGCGTTGTTACCGGCCGACAGCGCCCCGTCGAACTCGGGGTTGCTGTAGAAGGACATGTTCGAACCGGCCGGCGGCGTCGCAGCCGTGCTGTAGACGGGCGCCAGGAAGTTGTACAGCGACGGGTAGTCCATGATCCAGCCCATCCGGAACGGACCGGTCATGCCCTTGTCGTCCTGCAGCGGCAGGTACTGCGCGAACTGCAGGTCGCCGCGAAGCGCGTACTCGACACCGAGGTTGCTGCGGAACTGGTTGCCGATCGCGGTCATCCACTGGTCGTGCCCGGCTCCGGCGTTGAACCACAGATCGACCGGCCGGCTGCGATCGAAACCGGCCTCGTCGAGAAGCTTGTTGGCCTGCTCGACGTTCAGCTCGCACTTGGCCCCGCAGGCGTCCTCGCGGTAGCCCTCGACGACGGGCGACCCGAAGGAGGCGGCCGGCGTGCGGGTGTCGGTGAAGATGGCCGTGGTGATGGCCTGACGATCGATCTCCATCGAGAATGCTTCGCGGACACGGGGATCGGCGAAGCGCTCGTCGTAGGTCGGGAACGAGAGCGCGGTGATGTCGGGACGGGCACGCTCGACGTAGCGATCACCGAACTGGTCGCGGGCGGTGGCCCAGGCGTCCAGCGGCAGATCCAGCAGCACGTCGAGTCCGCCGGCCTGGACGTCGGTGAAGGCGGTGGTCAGTTCGGTGTAGACCTTGAACTGCACGCCCTCTGCCTGCGCCGGGTTGTCGCCGGCGTAGTCCTCGTACTTGGTCACGGTGAAGCCCTGGCCGTCGACGAAGTCCTCGTCGGCCTTGAACGGGCCGTTGCCGATCGGACGGCGACCGAATGCGTCGGGATCGTCGAAGAATGCCTCGGGCAGGGGGTAGAACGCGGTGTACCCGAGGGTGACCGGGAAGATCGCGAACGGTTCCTTCAGCTCGACGGAGATCGTCGTGTCGTTCACGGCCTCGAGGCCCGACATAGCGGTCGCGGCGGGCTCGGCACCGTCGGCGGCCTGCAGCTCGTCGTATCCCTTGACGTTCTCGAAGAAGTAGGAGGCACCGAACGCATTGGTGCTCAGCGCGGTGTAGTTCCACGCGTCGACATACGACTTCGCGGTGACGGGAGTTCCGTCGTGGAACGTCCAGCCCTCGTTCAGTTCGATGGTCCAGGTCATCTGGTCCTCGGACTCGACCGATTTCGCGACGCCGGTGTACTCCACCTCGCTGGTCTCGTCGTTGTAGCGCACCAACGGCGTGAACAGCGACTTGAGGACCTGATTGCCCTCGCTCTCGGTGGTGTTGCCCGGAACCAGCGGGTTCTCGGGCTGCATGATGTGCAGGCTGTAGACGCCCTCGGCACCGGAAGCGCTGCCGCCCCCACATGCCGCGAGCAGGCCGGCAGCCACGAAGCCTGCCGACACGGCCGCGATTACGCGCTTGACCCTCAAGATCGATCCTCCCTCAGTTCCTACCGGACGGGGTCGCCGTCCGCGCAGGCCGCGATGGTCCGCGGTGTCGGTGTGGGCCACAGTGCGAATCGATGCACAGCCCGGAATGTCGGAGGACTCCAGCCAGACCTGGAGAGTCCGTCACGCGGCGTCCCCGATCGGGGACCGGAAAAAGAACGAACGGAATACCTTCGTAATCGAGCAGGACCACACGTCGCCTGCCGGATACGTCGATGTGAAAGGGTTCCGACGACGGAACCGACCCTCATACGCGCACTACATCCGCTCCCGCACCCCTTACCGCCGCCCGACCGGGAACCGGAATTGCTTCGTCCACCACCACTGTGTCCACAATCGTCTATGACGACCGTCACACATAATAAGAGCACGTCTCATTTGGTGAGTTTCTTGAAGCAGGTCAGCGCAGCGGCGAGTTGGAGAAAGGAAGCAAAGTTCTCACCGTGACGTTCGTAGCGCATCGTCAGCCGGCGATAGCCGCTCAG
>Ga0079224_100014230_pt1 | contig 11110 bp, 10 predicted proteins | sample Stecom2015_FD_80414 | JGI IMG/M metagenome (GOLD analysis project Ga0079224, IMG submission 80414) | Agricultural soil microbial communities from Utah to study Nitrogen management - Steer compost 2015 | ecosystem: Environmental > Terrestrial > Soil > Agricultural land | place: USA: Utah...
CCATGCCTGGCGCCGCGTCCGGAGTTTTTCGGAGTCCATCGAAACCATGCCGCCGCGCGCGCCTTTCCCGGCCCGCGGGTCCGGGATCGCTTTCTCCGGCGTCGATTTCGGTTACCTCGCCCATACCGGAAAGGCTCAAGTCGGGGCGGTGCCGGCTGTTGAAGCGCCGGGCGGCGAGGCGCCGGGCGGCGAAGCCCCGGGTCTCGAAACGCAGCGCTGCGGTATGCCGGGTCTCGAATCGCCGGGCAGCGGAATGCCGGCTTCTGAAGCAATGGACCGGCTTCTCTTCCGAGGCCTCGATCTACGGCTCGATCCGGAGGCGTTTACCTGGATGGCGGGGCGCAACGGCGCGGGAAAATCCACCTTGCTCAAGCTGCTGGCCGGCGTGGAATTCCCCTCGGCGGGCGTAATCAGTCTGCCGGCGGCATGGCCCGATAGGCTCAGGCCATTTTCCTATCTGCCCCAACGGGCCCACCTCGATCCGGATTGGGAAATATGGGCCCGGGTTTTCCGCAGCGAAAACCCGGGGAAATGGGAGGCCTTGGATCGCATTCTCGGATTGACGGGAATCCTGGCGCGGTCCGGCGGGAGTTTGGCGATCAGGGGATTGTCGGGAGGGGAGCGCCAGCGACTCTGCCTGGCGCGCGTATTCGCCTCTCCGGCACCGTATCTACTGGTCGATGAGCCCACGACCTGGTTGTCGGCCGGGGACCGCGAGCGGATTCTGGGGGATTTGCTGGAGTTCTGGCGCGGGAACTCTCCCACGGGCCGCCCGAGAGGCGGGGCTCTGGTTTCCCATGAAGTTTTCGCGGGAGAGTTCTGTTCGCGGACTTTGGACGTGCAGGCCGTTTCCGCGCGGGAAGGAGCCCTGGGATGAAGCGTGCGGTAGAGCTTCACTACGCCTGGCGGGGCTGGATTCTGGCTTTGCCGTTCGCGGTGCTTGCTTGCGCGCGATACTATTCCGGCAACGATGTCCGGCCCGCCTGGCTGGCCCTGGCGCTGCTCGGCGCCGGATACCGGCTGCATGCGGGCCGGTACATGCCCGCGCACAGCAACGATTTGCGGATGTCCGGCGCGGCGCTGGCCGTGGGAGGCCCTTACCGGATCGGGAGGCATCCGCTCTATCTCGCCAATCTCATCACCGCAGCGGGTTTGATCCTGTTTTCGAATTGCCTGTCGGCATGGGGTGCGGCCGCGCTTTTCGTCGCCGTCTTTTTCCACCACGATCTCCTGGCGCGCGCGGAGGAACGCTTCCTTGCGGCGACCCGCGGGGAGAAATACGCGGGTTACCTGAGATCCGTTCCGCGTTGGCTGGGACGCGCCCGCCGGGAAAACGCGCCGGGCGGAGCCGCGATGACCGAGGCCGGGGCCGCCGCGGAAGGCGTCCCTGGAGCCGCGCCGACGGCCGGCCTGGGCGAGGCCTGGGCGCGGCAGGCCGCGAATCTGGCCAAGACGGGAGCGGCGGTCCTTTTGCTCTGGGGCCTGGCCGGCCTGCGCTCATGAGAAAAACCGTTTCGGCGCCGTTTGCGGCCTACCGCCTGGCCTGGCGGCTGCTTTTGCCCGCCGTCCGGCTCCTCGTCGCGGCGGATGCGGGGATGGCCCGTGTCCCGGGCCGGGGGATTATTCCGGAAAGATGGCGCGCGGCGGAACGCCTGGGTTACGGGTGGGGCGGCGGGGAAGGCGGATGCGGCGGAACGATTTGGTTCCATTGCGCATCCCTGGGCGAGGCCAAGGGCATGTGGGCTCTGGTGTCGGCGCTGGGCGGATCCGGAGATGTGCTGGTCACGGCGAACACCGCCGAAGGGGCCGCTTACCTGGAGGAACGGTGCGCTGTCGGGAGGGCCGCAGTAGCACGCGTCCCGGCGCAAAGACCTGCCGGTACTTCCCGGAGCATCCGGGCCTGCGTGGCGCCCTTCGATCACCCCGGCCTGGTCCGCCGGTTTCTGGAAGTCCACCGCGTGCGCGGCCTTTGCCTTTACGAAGCGGAGTTATGGCCGCATTACCTGGCGGCCTGCCGCGAAGCCGGGGTTCCCGCCGCGTTGGTTTCCGGGCGGCTCTCGCCGCGCGCCTTCCGCGCCTATCGCGGATTCGCCGGCGCGGCGTCTTCCCTTCTGGAAGGCCTGGCGTTCATCGAGGCGCAAACCGTTGAAGATGCGGAGCGTTATTCCGCATTGCTGGGAAAGAGGCGCGGGGCGGGGACGCATGTACGCGTGGGTTACGATTACAAGGCGGCCCATTACCTGAGATCATTCGCGACGGAATCGATGCCCGGCGGCGCGGAGGCGCGCGAAACGCCGCTCCGGACCAGGTTCGCTTTTTTTTCCATCCATGCGGAGGAACTGGCCTGGTTCCGGACAAGCCTGCCGGATCTGATGCGCCGCTTCGATCTGGCGGTGTTTCCGCGCCATATGGGCCAGGTGGAAAAGTTCCGGAACGAACTGGAGCCGCTGGGATTCGCTTTGCATAGCAGAGATCCCTATGCACGTCACCTGCTGGTGGATTCCATGGGTAAAATCGGATCGATGATCCGGGAATGCCATTCGGCCTTCGTGGGCGGAAGCCTGGCGGCGGCAGGCTGTCATAATCTGTGGGAGCCGTTGCTGGGAGGATTGAAAACGTACTTCGGCCCGAACCATGCGAACCAGGAGCCGTTGGCGTCCCGAATGCTGAGTCGGGGACTGGCTGAAGTGGTGGCCGATCCGACCCAAATCGCAACCTGGTCGGTACCGGACACCGGAATCCGCGCGGCCGCGGCGAACCTGGCCGAGGAGTCCCGGCAGGAGGCCGATTCGGCCCTTCGGGAATGCGCAGGGACTATATTTGCTACTTTTTACGGGACCGGAGGGCTTGCCGCAGGTATCTTGAAACCGGCCCGGGACCTTCGAACGCAGGGGTGGAATACGTGAAGATTTATCTGGCCTCACCGCGGGGTTTTTGCGCCGGGGTGCAGCGCGCCATCAGCATCGTCGAGAAGGCCATCGAACGTTTCGGCGCCCCCGTCTATGTGCGGCACGAAATCGTGCACAATCAGGCCGTGGTTTCCAGGCTGCGGGATAAGGGCGCGGTTTTCGTGGAGGAGTTGGAAGAAGTACCGGTCGATTCGGTCGCGATTTTTTCCGCCCATGGCGTTCCCACTTCGGTCTATACCGAGGCCGATTCCCGCAAGCTTCTCACCATCGACGCGACCTGCCCCCTGGTCAAGCGGGTGCATTCGGCAGTCAAGCGGCACAACAAGAATGAATTGCAAATCATCCTCATCGGCCATGCCGGCCATCCCGAAGTCGTGGGCACCATGGGCCAACTCGACGAGGGCCGCGTTATCCTGGTCGAGGCTCCCGAAGATGTGTGGAAGCTCGAGGGCGTGAATGAAGACGGCTTGGCCTACACCACCCAGACCACCTTGTCGATCGAGGAGACCAGGGACGTGATCAAGGCCCTGAAGCAGCGCTTTCCCCTCATTAAGGGTCCCGAAAAAGGCGACCTTTGCTATGCCACCACCAATCGCCAGCAGGCGGTCACGGACATGGCCAAGCTGGTCGACATCCTCATCGTTATCGGCTCGGCCAACAGTTCCAACTCCAACCGGTTGCGTGAATTGGGCGAGCGCATGGGCAAGAAATCGTATTTGATCGACGGCCCGGCGGACATGCGCCGCGAATGGCTGGAAGGTGTCGCCAATGTCGGCATATCTTCGGGAGCTTCGGCGCCGGAAGATCTGGTCCAGGACGTGGTCAAATGGATTCAGAAGGAATTTCCCGGGACCGAAGCCGAAGACTACGTGATACTGGAGGAGAATGTGCATTTCTCCCTGCCGGACATCCTGACCTCGCCCTGAAACGCACCTCGACCCGTCCCGGATTCCCATGGTCTTTACCACCGGCGTGAAGAAAATCGCTTTTTTCCTGAGCGGACACGGCTTCGGCCACGGGGTTCGCAACTCCGCCTTGATCGAGGCGCTGCCCGCCGGCGTCGAGGTCGATATCCATACCTCCCTTCCCGAATCTTTTTTTCGCGACGAAATCCACCGCCCCTTCAGGGTGGTTCCCTGCGAAATCGATTGCGGCTGCCTCCAGAGGGACACGGTCGAAGTGGACGTGGAAGGGACTCTGGCCCGCTACCTCGAAATCGAATCCGGTCGGGAAGGAATCGTTTCCAGGTACGCTCCCATGCTGCGGGAAAGCGGAGCCGACCTCGTCATCGGCGACACGCCCCCTTTGGCCTTTCCCATCGCCAGGGCCGCCGGCATTCCCGCCTGGTGCATTTGCAATTTCACCTGGATTGACATATACGCGCCTTATGTGGCGAAGCATCCAGGTTACCTGAGCATGCTGCGGAGAATGGAAGCCGATTACGCCCAGGCCGATCGCCACCTGCGCTTCCATCCCGGAATGGAATCCTCCGCGGCCTGGAAGGTGGAGAATGTGGGCATGGTCTGCAGGCCGGGCCGGCCCCGCCGCGACGAATTCGCCCTGCGCTTCGGTCTGGATCCGGCCCGCAAATGGTGCCTGATTTACATAGGCAGTTTCGGTCTGGACGGGGTGGATTGGGGGCGCCTGGAAGCCTTTTCCGGGTGGGAATTCCTAGGCCTTTATCCATTGCCGGGCGCATCCGCCAATTACCGCTTTCTGCGCAAGGATTTGAGCTTTCGATACGCGGATTTGAACGCCTCTTGCGATTTGGTGTTGGGAAAGCTGGGATATGGGCTGGTGGCGGAATGCCTGGCCCAGGCCAAGCCTATCCTGTTTCTCGGTCGCCGGGACTTCGATGAATTCCAAATGCTCAAAAAAGTGGTCGAGGACAGGGGCTTGGGCTTGGAAGTTCCCCTTCCGGAATTCCTGGCCATGAATATAGGGAAGGAACTGGATACCCTGGCCGGCCGGAAAATCGCCCCCTTGGAGGCCACGGGAGTGGCGGATATTCTCCGGAAAATGGGTTTTTAGAGAGGCTGACCCGGAAAAGAGGGGCGGCCGTTTTCCCTGGCATTTTTTCGGGGTTTTGTTATCTTTCCCCGCCTAAGTTTACCGTTCAAGCCGAGGTTTTCAATGAGCCGCATTTGTGAAGTCACCGGGAAAAGAAGGCAAAAGGGCAACCAGGTTTCCCATGCCATGAACCATACGCGCAAGTTCTTCCAACCCAATCTGCATAAGAAGCGGTTCTGGATCGCGGAAGAGAAGCGTTGGGTCACCCTCAAGGTCAGTGGCGCAGGCTTGCGCTTCATCGCCAAGAACGGCATCCTTGCCGCCCTGAAGCGCGTCGAAGAACTGCAGAAGTAAGCCTTCTCCCGCGTCGGTCGCGGGGACATTTCCTACCGATGGGCCGGCCGCGATGCGACCGGCTTTTTCGTTATGGATAGGCTTTTAGTCCTGATCCGCATAGGGAGTCGTGCACCTTGGAGAGCCCGGAGGCCTCGGCCGGAGAGGTCGGCAAACAGTCCGAAGGCCGAAATAATCCGAAGGCCGTTAAGGCCTTGGTGCGGAACTCCCGCCTCGGGACGCCGCAGCCTCAGCGGCCAAGTCAGGTTCCCGGGCCGGCCAAAGAAAACCGATGGCGATAAAGAGCGCCATTCCCACGGAGATCAGGGCGTCGGCTACATTGAATATGGGAAAGCTCCAGGCGTCCCGCCAATGCACCCTTACGAAGTCGACAACGAAGCCCAGAGTGAAGCGGTCGATAAGGTTGCCCGCCGCTCCTGCCAGGATGAGCGCAAGCGGCAGCAGCCGTAAAACCGTCTGATGGCGCGCGTTCCAGATAAGGAACATCAGGATTGAAAAGCCAAGCCCTGACATGGCGTAAATCAGGGGCGTACGCACATCGCCGGGAAGGCCGCTGAAAATGCTGAATGCGATGGCGGGATTCTCGGCATACCGGAACTCCAGCAATTGCGGCAATACGGATATGGGGTTGCCAGGCAAAGCCTCGCGCGCCCAAGCCTTGGTGGCCTGATCGGCTCCGCATCCCGACAGAACGAGAGAAAAGAGTATCAGCCAGCGGCGGATTTCGCCTCGGAAAATCGAAGTGGGATTTCGGGTATCCATACTGGAAAAGCAATATAGCAACCGCATGGCCGGGCGATAGGCGCCGACCCGCATGCAGCGCGCGAGGACTAGGGATCCGGGGAAATGGAAACCTTGGCCTCGAGCGTTGCCAGGCCGGCCAATTCAGGCCAGGCCGACCGCGGCGGCGCCAGCTTGGCGGCACGCTTGAAAAGGTCCAGGGCCAGATGGGGATGGCCGTCCTCTTCGGCGAACTTCGCCGACCATAACACGGCGAGATAGCTCCGCCCATCGCGGGCGAGCAGGAAATCGAGAATGGAGGCGGCCATATCCCCGGACCTTTCACCCCTATAGGCGCGCGCCCGGTTGACCAATACCTCGTCGGATTGGGCGCCCAAGTCGATGGCCATCTGCAACGGGCCGGCCGCGGCCTTCAGATCCGGAATCATGGCCAGGGCGTTGCCGAGATTTTCCCAGGCCCCGGCATGATCGGGACTGCGTTCGGCCACTTTGCGGAAATGCATGGCGGCGGCCCGGTAGTCCCGCATATGCCGATGCAATGAGCCCAGAAAGTCGTTGGCCTCGATATGGTCCTTGTCCACGCGGTAGATGGCGCGCAGGGCTTCCGGAAATTCCTTTTTCGCGTCGAGCATTTTGACGGCTTTGAGCATTTCGCCCGCGGCCTCCCCGGAAAGACTGTCGACGGCCAAAGCGGATTTATAGGCGGCCAGGGCCTGCTTCCAATGTCCTTTTTCGGCGCGGCATTCTCCCAGGCGCACCCAGGCTTCGGCCACTCCCGGAAGGCCTTCGGGAGCATTTTTGAGGCCGAGCTCAAGTGCGTGGATGGCATGATCCAGCCTGCCTTCGCGCGCCCATTGGGATCCGGCCAGGATGGCGGCCCTGTTCCATTCGTTTCCCGCGGGGAGGGCCTTCCGGGAGGCCAACAGCCCTTCCAGGATTTCCATGGTTTTTTTGATCTGGCCTTGTTCCGCCCGCAGCATGCCCAGGCGGAGCATATCTTCTTCGCCGGCCAGGCCTCCAGCTTGCAGGCGGGCCAGGGTTTCGATTTCCTTGGCTCCATATTGGGACTGCCTATACATCCGGGCCGTGAGGCGAAGCGATTCCGGATCCCCGGTCCGGGCATGGTGGGTTGCGTATTCGGCTGCGGCTCCGTCGAAATTCCTGAGGCCTGCCAGGCATTCCGCCCGCAGGCGGATCGCTTCCGGGAAGGAATCCCGGACGGCATCGAATTGCTCGGCCGCGGCCGCGAATCCCCCGGCCGCGAGGCGGATCCTTCCCAACAGCATGGAGGCCTCGGCGATAGGCGCGGACACGGCGATAGCGATCAGAACGTCTTCGGCGTCTCCGATGGATCCTGCATCCAGCATGGCTTTGGCCGCGGCAAGACTCAGGCCGGCTTCGCCGGGAGCTTCCCTGATCAGGCGCTTGGCATGTCCGGCGGCCTTGGGAAAGTCCCTGGTCCGCATGGTGATTTGAAGCAGGGAGCGCGCCGCCTCCAGATCGAATCCCGAGGCCAGGCGGTTTTCGCCGATGGAGGTGGCCAGCGCCAGAGAGGCGGGATCCCCGCAGGCGGAAAGATCCTGGAATGCGTCGCGGCGGCCTTCCAGGCTTTTGGGGGACATGCGCGCGGCTGCGGCCCAGGCTCCGCAGGCCTTGGACTTGTCTCCGGCAAGGCTGTAACCCCGGGCGACCAGCAGGGCCAGGCGCAGTGAAGCGCCTTGGCTTTCGAACTTGGATTTGAGGACGGAGAAATGGACCTGGATGAGGCTGTCGCCTTCAATCAGATCGGGAAGCCGCGCTTCGTATTCAGGGTTGCCCGGGGCCGCCTTGATGGCCAAATCCAAATGCAAGTAGGCTCCTTTGCGATCGCCCGAGCGCGCAAGCAGATTCGCAAACTTGAATCGCAATTCGGCCGCGTCCGGCTCATACCTCAGGATCTTGCCCAGCAGGGTCTTCAAGGGCCCTTCGCCCTCGGCGCCGGAGGATTCCAGGAGAACCAGGGCGCGGTCGCGCGCGAACATGTCGGCGCCGTCCAGAGTCCAGGCGTCGGTCCAGGCGAGCGCCGCTTCCGTATTCTTTCCCTGGGATTCGAGGACCTCGGCCAGGCGCACGCTCAGGGCCTTGACTTCCGGGCGGCTGCGGCGGGCTTGGGTGAGGAGGCTTTCGGCTTCGGCCTTGCGCCCCAAAGCCAGGAACAGATTCCCCACGCGCAACGCCGCATCGGGATTCCCCGCCACATGCCCGGCATGCTTCCGGTACAAAGCGGCGGCTTCGGGATGGCGCATTTGCCGCTCCAGGCATATGGCCAATTGTATTTCCGCGGCCGAGTCGTCGGGCCGGATTTCCAGGTACCTCGCGAACCGGGTTGCTGTGAAAGGATCTTCCGATCGGCCGGCACGGGCGGATTTCAGGAACCATTGGGCGGCTTCGTAGCGTTCGCCCTTAGCGAGGAGGGCCTCGGCCATAAGCCCCATGGCGAGGGCGCCGGGATTGTCCAACCTCTTGAAGCAGGGCAGAGCCAGGTGCGTGTTGCCGCGATCCCAATGGAGGATGCCTTCCGCCTCGATGAGCCTGTCGTCCTTTTCGCCCCATTTCTGGAGCTCCTGGATTCTGGCGAGCATGCCCGCAGTATCGATGCCGGCATAGCTCCGGGCCAAGATAGGCCGGATTTCGGAATGGAGGGAGCCGGTGTCCGGGGAGAATGGGGATGCGCCATCCGGAACTTGTCCGGAAAAGGCGGGCATGGCGGCGGCCAAAGTCACCGCCTTGAAAAAAGTGGCGACCCGGGCCGCTTGGACGCGGATTTCGTAGCGGGCGCGAATGGTCATGTTAAAGTCTTTCTAGCAAAGTGCGCACCTGGAGCGCGCCGATTCCCGGACGGGACGAGATTCTGGAATGAAAAGCTAAATAATTATTTTTTTTAACATGCGTAATTTTGAAGGAAGCGGTATATTGTGGCCTTTGTTTTGAAAATTGGGTGTTTCGCGCCAATCCCAATTTTCTCACTTATCCCGACTTCCCGGAAGAATTGGATGCTTGTGAAGGAGTAAGTGTAACGAGTTGTCACGGATTGCGCATCGAGGATAAGGTTCCGTCAGGCGAATTGGACGAAGGACAGCGGCTGCCCATGCACGCTTTCGAACGACTTGACGGCCTGATCCATGGCAAGGTCCTTGTCCTGGTAGCGCTTGCGCAGGCAGGCGCACATCACCTCCTTGAGGATTTCGCAGTCGTAGGTGGCGCGGTGCATCTCCCCTTTGTTCAAAGTCATGCCCGTCTGATCCCCCAGCTTTCGGGCGATTTCGCCGAGCTTGTGGGATGCGTATTCAGGCATGATTTTCCGGATGAACTTGAGACTGTCGATAATGGGATTCTGGGGCATGACCAGTCCCTGCTTGCGGATGGCCTTGCCGAGAAAGGCGGCGTCGAAGGATGCATTGTGCGCGACCAGGATGGAACTCAGGCCGCAAAACCTGAGAAAGGCGGTCAGGACCGGCTTGAGTTCCGGCGCATTCTCGACCATTTGGTTGGTGATGTTATTGATGCGGGTGGCGTCATCGGGAATCAGCTTGCCGGGCTTGACCAGACTGGAGTATTGGGAAATCCCGCGCGTGGCCAGCTTGCCGTCCCTCTTTTCGAAAGTGAACTTGATGCCGGCGATTTCGATGAGTTCCTCTTTGTCGGGATCGAGGCCGGTGGTTTCCACATCGAAGGCGACCATGGTGACGAATGGGAGCAAAAAGCCTCCTGGGATTGGGGAACCCGGCAATATAAAAAAACCGGCATCGGGGCCGGCGGATCGGTAGGCCGGCGGGCATGGGAAGGGACGTCCTAGTCCGCCCCGGAACGCCTCCATTCCAGGTCCGCCATGGCCGCGGCCAATTCTCCGGCATTTCGCGGGGTGAGGGGTTCGCCCAGGCTCACTTCCACCCGGGAAAAAGGCAGGGGAATGAGGCTGCGATCCCAAGTGCCCAGGCGGAAAGAACAAGGCGCATGTACCCATACGGGTAGAATCGGCGCCCCGGCCAGAGACGCGAGCCAAAGCGCGCCCGGCTTGGCCGAGCGCCGGGGGCCCCTGGGCCCGTCCAGTGCCATGCCCGCCAGCCCGCATCCCGTTTCCAGGCCGCGGGCGAGGGCGCGCATGCCCCCCGAAGCGCCCCGGGAAGAAGATCCCCTGTGGACGCGGTAGCCGAATCGCCTGCATGCCTCGGCGGCCCACTCGCCGTCGTCGCTGCGGGATATGAGTACGTCGATGCCGCGGCGCGAGAAGGCCCGGATGCAGACCGGCAGGTGTTCGTGCCAGAGAACTATAACCGCGCGCGCGGGCAGGGCATCCGGATCGCCGCCGGTCCATCGCACGCGCAGGGTGCGCAACCACAGGCACCCCAAGGCGAGCAGCAGTGCGCGCACGGCGGATCTGGATCTAGTTGGGAGGAGTGGAGCGGGGGGCGGTCTCGACGAGGCCGACCGGCCCGAAGCGATAGACTCCGGGCTGCCCGGCGAGACGGCGGAGGAAATCCTGCCGGCGGAATTCGCTGCGATGGTCCGGACAATATTTGGGGTAAAGCACCTGGTTGGGTATCAGGGTGACGCAAAAGGTCTGCGCGCAGCCCATAAGCATGCATTCGCAGGACCGGTCCACGGCCTTCCCGAAGTTATGCAGGATAATCCGGTTGAGGCGGGTCACCCTGTCCACGAGACCGCTTCGCGGCTTTTCCATCTCGGCCAGGAGGGCCTTCTCTACGTTGCCTTCGCGTTCCATTTTTCCAGTATGCTTTCCGCCCCGGCGTTTGTCCAGGGGATAAATGTCATTCCAAGAATATACCTAAAGGGGATTCCCGGCCTAGTGAAAATGGGGCGCGCGGGAGGTTTGTCCGCTTGACGAAAACGGAAATATGCGGTAGTGCCGGGCCTGCAGGCCAGCCGGAAAGGGGCTTGGGGGCCGGGGTGATCGGGCTCGGGTAACCCGTGTGCTACTCAGGGCGATTCTTCAAGGCGCGTTTCCCCGGACGGGATTTCCGCGCGGGGGCCTGGCACTCGGGGCAATGCACGGTGCCCCGCCCGGCGACCAGCGATTTGCGCAGGATGGCGCGGCA
>Ga0079224_100014232_pt1 | contig 11109 bp, 11 predicted proteins | sample Stecom2015_FD_80414 | JGI IMG/M metagenome (GOLD analysis project Ga0079224, IMG submission 80414) | Agricultural soil microbial communities from Utah to study Nitrogen management - Steer compost 2015 | ecosystem: Environmental > Terrestrial > Soil > Agricultural land | place: USA: Utah...
GGCGTCCGCCGTGTGGTCCGCCGGGGCCCTCCCCGCCTTCCAGCGGGCTCAGCGAGGCGCCGGAGGCGTGAGGACGTGCACCGGGCCGTCCTCCAGCAGCGGGGAGCCGGAGTCGCGGTCCTGGGCGGCGAAGGACCAGTGCACCTCGGCGCGGCCGCCGTCGAGGAGCAGCGTCGCCACGGCGTTGCCGAACCACGGGCCCTCGTCCAGCCCCCAGGTGAGCGGGGAGCGCGCGACGCCGACCGACCGGGCCATGACCGTGCCCGCCGCGGCCGGGGTGCGCCGGGTGGACAGCCAGGCCGCCCGGCGGAGCTTCCCGGGCAGCCGGTTGCACAGCGGCGACGAGGTGAGCTGCGCGATCACCGTCCGCCCGGCCGCCGCGGCGCCGCCCGCGGCCCGGCTCGGCCGGGCCCGCGCCAGATAGGAGAAGTGCACGTCCCCGGAGAGCAGCAGCGCCGTGGCCGGCGGGGTGCCCCGCTCACCCGCGGCGACCTGCACCAGTGCGCCGGCGACCGCGTCGAAGGACCTGCGGAACGCCGCCCAGTGCTCCAGGTCGAGCGCGCGGCGCAGCCGCTCGGCGAAGCCGCGCAGCCGGCCGCCCCAGGCGCCCGCGCACAGCGCCTCGTTCCACCCCTCCAGGTGGTGCACGGCGCGGGGGAGCAGGAACGGCAGCGTGGTGGCGACGATCAGGTGGCCGGTGTCGCCGCGCAGCCGCTCGTCCAGCCACGCGCCGCCGGGGCCGCCGAGGATCGAGCGGTCCGCGTCGTCGGCGACGTCGCGCGAGGCGCGCGCGTCGACCATCAGCACCCTGCTGCCGCCCACCGCGTGCTCGTGGCTCCACAGCGTGCTCTGCGGCTCGGTGTGCGCGCGCAGCGCGGCGGCGTCCACCTCCGCGCCGGCGTCGCGCCCGGCGGCCGCCGCCCGCCGCACCTCGGCGAAGAGCGGGTCCTCGGCGCGCTGCGCCGCGGTGAGGTTGCCCAGGTGCTGGTAGACCCAGTAGGAGCCGAGCCCGGAGACGATGCGCTGCCGCCACCACGGGGAGGCGTCCATGTCGCGCCGCCAGGAGCCCGAGGTGTTCCAGTCGTCGCGGACGTCGTGGTCGTCGAAGAGCATCAGCGACGGCACGGTGGACAGCAGCCAGCGCACGTCGGGGTCGGTCCAGGTCTGCCGGTACAGCTCGGCGTACTCGTCGTAGAAGACCACCTCGCCGTCGGGCGGGGCCGCCGCGGCGCGCTCCTTAGGGGCCCGGCGGCGCGCCTCGGCCAGGTGCGCCGCCATCCGCGGCTGCAGCTCGTCGGCGTAGACCTGGTCGCCGATGAGCAGCAGCGCGGTCGGCTCGTCCTCGCCGGCGGGGCCGCCCGCGGCGGCGCGCCGCCCGGACAGCCGCAGGGCGTAGGCGCGCAGCGCGTCGGGGCCGTACCGGGCGACGGCACCGGGGGAGTGGTCGGTGGGGGTGCGGCAGGAGCCGAAGGCCAGCCGGACCGGGGCGCCGGAGGCGGGCAGGGTGCGCAGCAGGCTCGGCGGGTGCGGGGAGGAGGCGGGCGGCCAGACGCGCTCGCCGTCCACCTCCACGGTGTAGGGCTCGGCGGAGTCCGGGGCCAGTCCGCCGACCTCGCACAGCGCGTAGTGGTGGCCGTGCACGGTGAACGTCTCGGCGCTCGCCGCGGCGGCGCCCGCCCGGACCTGCACCGTGCCGGGGGCGTCGGTCTCCACCCAGACCGTCGCGGTGGTCTCGGTCGTCTTCCGCAGGATCGGGCCGAGCCGAAGGCCGGTTGCCACGCGCACCCCTTTTATCCGGTCGTTCGTCTGGGCAGGTGTTGCGGACCGCCCGCGGGCGGCGGGCCGGAACCCCAAGGGCGAGTATGGCGCCCCGGCGAGGCGGGCGTCACCCGGAAGGACCCCGGAAAGGAGGTTCGGTGCGGCCCCGGTGTGGGTAACCGTTGCCGCATGCGGACAAAAGAACTGGACCTCCGCACGGGGGACCGCGAGGGCGTCTTCGACATCACCGAAGAGTGCCGCGCGTTCACCGCGGAGGCGGGCGGGGACGGGCTGCTGAACGTCTTCGTGCCGCACGCGACGGCGGGCGTCGCCGTCATGGAGCTGGGCGCCGGCTCCGACGACGACCTGCTGGCCGCGCTCGCCGACCTGCTCCCGGCCGACGACCGGTGGCGGCACCGGCACGGATCGCCCGGCCACGGGCGTTCGCACGTCATGCCTGCGATGATCGCCCCCTACGCCACGCTGCCCGTGCTGGGCGGCCGCCCGGCGCTGGGAACCTGGCAGTCGGTCGCGGTGGTCGACCTCAACGTGGACAATCCCCGGCGCACGGTGCGGCTGTCCTTCTTGACGGACGGTGCGGACAGAGCAGGATGGTAGGTGGCGGAGCCGCCGGTGGGGCGCGCGTTGACGGATCGGTGCCGCAGCGTGTGAACTTAGGCGGCAGCAAGCGGGAACGACCCGGTGACGGTACAGAACCGGTGGACACAGTGAATTTTCTTGGAGGAGGACTTTCGTGAGCGCGACCGCGGGCCAGGCGCAAAGTGAACGAGGCCTGGCCGATCGACTCGGGTTCAAGCCGGGTCAGGTGGTGCAGGAGTTCGGCTACGACGACGACGTGGACGAACGGCTGCGCGAGTCGATCGCCGAGTTGACCGGCGAAGAGCTGGTCGACGAGGACGACGACGGCATCTTCGACGCCGCCCTGCTGTGGTGGCGGAGCGACGACGAGGGCGACCTCACCGATGCCCTCGTCGATGTGCTCGGCTCGGTGGAGGGCGGCGGCGCCATCCTCGTGCTGACCCCCAAGGCGGGCCGGGAGGGCCACGTGTCGCCGAGCGACGTGGCCGAGGCCGCCACGACCGCGGGCCTGTCGCAGACCAGCGCGGTCAGCGCCGGTCCGGACTGGTCGGGGACCAGGCTGGTGACGCCGAAGGTCAACCGCTGAGCAGCGCCGCACGGGGTCGCGCCCGGAGGGCCTCCGGCACCCGGCTGCCCTAGGCTTGGCCGTGCAGGGTGCCGCCCGCCCGACGGCGGGCGGCACCCTCGCGGTGCGCATCGTCGAAACAGAGAGGTACAGGTACCGCCGCCATGTCGATCGAGATCGGGCAGCCCGCCCCGGACTTCGAGCTCTCCGACCAGCACGGTCAGACCGTGCGGCTGTCCGACTTCAAGGGCCGCAAGAACGTGGTCGTGGTCTTCTACCCGCTGGCGTTCTCCGGGGTGTGCGAGGGCGAGCTGTGCTCCCTCCGGGACAACATCTCCGACTTCCGCACCGGCGACGCCGAGCTGCTGAGCATCTCCGTCGACTCGATGTTCGCCCACCGGGCCTGGGCCGACAAGGAGAACCTGGACTACCCGCTGCTCTCCGACTTCTGGCCGCACGGCGCCGTCGCCAAGGCGTATGGTGTGTTCGACGAGGACAAGGGCGTCGCCGTGCGCGGCACGTTCCTGGTCGACAAGGAGGGCGTGGTCCGCTGGAAGGTCGTCAACCCCATCTCGGAGGCGCGCGACCTGGAGGACTACCGCAAGGCCCTCGCCGAACTCAGCTGACCACCGGAGGACCGTGATGCCCTGCTCGCTCTGCGGGGCGCGGCACACCGATCCGGCCCGTGGCGCGCGCCCCTGGAAACGCGGCGTGCGCCACGAGCGCCAGGTGCTGATCTGCCCGGAATGCCAGCTCACCCGGGACTGGAAGGCGGACCTGGACCGCTGCCCCCGCTGCCGCTCCACCTTCCTCCTCTCCCGCCTCGGCGAGGTCGAGTGCCACAGCTGCGGCCACATCCGCCCGCAGACCTCCCCCTGCCCGGCCTCCGACCCGGACCCCGCCCTCACCAACGCGGTCGAACAGGCCCTCTCCCGAGCCCTGCGCGGCCTGTCCTCCCTCCCCGCCGACCGCACCCACCACTGACCCGACCCTGTACCATTTCTTCCGACCCCGCCCGGGGCGCATAGCTCAGTCGGCCAGAGCATCCGGCTTACAACCGGAAGGTCGCAGGTTCGAGCCCTGCTGCGCCCACCCGCCGACGAACACGAAAAAAGCCCCGCCGCCTGCACGGAAAGGTGACGGGGCTTCTTCGTGCGTCGGTGGCTCACCCCGACTCTCGGCGGGGTCCTGTGCCGAATACGTGCCGAAGTTCGCCGCGGGCCGCCGGCCGCCGCCGAGTGCTCCAGGGCCCTCCGCGGCGTCCGCTCTCCCCTCCCGAGGGGGAGCGGGCCGGCGTCAGCCGTCGGAGCCCCGCACCTTGAGCACGGATGACGCGGTCAGGGCGACGCCGCGGTCCGGGTCGTCCGCGAGTGCGGTCAAGGCGGCCCGGGCCCGCGGGCCGGGGATCTCGGCGAGTGCGGCCGCGAGGCGCCGGCGCGCGGTGTCCGCCGCGCCGGCCAGCTCGTCGGCGATGGTGCGGGCGATCTCGTCCGCGCAGCCGTGGCGGCGGGCGAGCACCCCCAGCACGTCGGCGGCTTCGACGTCGTCGCGCCCCCCGGCGACCAGGGCGACGAGCGCGGGGACGGCGTCGGCCCGGCCGAGTGCGCCGCGGGCGAGTGCGGCCCGCCGGCTCACCAGGGGGTCGGGATGGCGGAAGGCCTCGGCGAGGGCGGCGGCAGCCTGCGGCGAGCCGACCTTTTCGAGCGCCGCCACCGCGCGGTGCCTCCGCTCGGCGATCGGGGAGTCCAGGGCCTCCGCCAGGACCGGGAGCGCGCGGTCGCCGAGCCGCGCCAGTGCCCAGTGGAGCGCGCCGGCGACGTGCGGATCGGCCTCGTCCAGCGCCGCCTCGGCGAGGGGGACGGCGTCGCGGTCCTCCTCGCCCGTGAGAGACAGCGCGAGGCGCTGGCGCGCCGAGGGGTCGTCGGCGTCGAGCCCGCGCATCAGGCCGATGATGCGCAGCACGTCGGACCAGGCGGCGGGGTCGCTCGCCCGCACCCGGTCGAGCCGGCGGAGCAGCTCCCGCTCGCGGGCGAGGCGATCGCGGGTGCGGGCGATGAGCCGGTCGACCATGGAGGCCGGGCCGAACGAGAGGTCGGCGAGCACGTCCGCGATCTCGTTCAGGCTCAGCCCCAGCGAGCGGAGCCCTTCCACGTGGAACAGGCGGCGGACGTCCTGCTCCGAGTACTCCCGGTACCCGCCCGGTGTGCGCTCGGACGGCGACACCAGCCCGAGCCGGTCGTAGTGGCGCAGCATGCGGGTGCTGATGCCGGACTGCTCGGAGACCTCGCCGATCAGCATCGGTTCACTCCTCGATGAGCGGTGCGCCGAGAAGCGCGACGACCCGCTCCGCTTCGGCGATCGCGGCGTCGAACCCCTGGTCGGGGTCGCGCATCAGGTGCTCGGTGGCGATGGCGTGCGTGCGCACACCCTCGTCGCGGTCGGCCTTGGCCCGCTCGATGACGGGCGACGCCGCCGGGCCGAGGGCGATGAGGGCGCGGCTGAGGCTCAGCCGCACCCCGCGGTCCCCCCGGTCGAACTGGGTCGACAGCGTCTCGGCGAGGCCGGCCTCGCACCCCTGCGGGACGAGCCCGGCCGCGGTGCGCCACGCGGTGCGGGCGACCTCGTCGTCCTCGTCCCGAAGCAGGTCCGCCGTGATCGCCGGCCACACGCGCCGGTCGCCGATCTTCGACAGCGTATGCAGCGCCTGGCTCCGGGCCTGCGGGTTCTCCGACCGGAGCTCGGGCAGCAGCCGGTCGACGGCGGAGTCCGCGTCGTGCTGGGTGAGCGCCCAGGTCAGCATGTCGCGCACGTAGAAGTCCGGCTCGATGCCGCACCGCTCCACCAGGACCTCGACGTACTCGGGTGCGGGACGCATGCCGGCGGCCAGCGCCACCTGCAGCCGCGCCGACGACGTCGCGGTCTCGAACGCGGTCTTCAATCGCGACGCGGTCTGGTCGTTTTGTCTCCGGGCCACTTCTGGACCACCTCCACCGTCGATTCAAAACCTTGTCACAGTGACAAGGTCAAGCCCTTTGGGAACCGGTGGCGCCTCCTGCCCGACCGGGGGCTCGGCCCGTCGACCGAAGGTGCTCTTCGACGCGGTGCCTGCCGGGTGGTCGGCCCGGTGGGGCGGTACCGCGCGTCCACCACGTGGCGGCCACCTGAGGCCGGCGCGGTGGTGGCGCACCCCGTCCGTGCCGAAGGGGCCGGCGGCCCGGCCCCGGTGCCGCCACGCCGCCGAAGGCCCCGAGGCATGCGCGGGCAGACCACGGGGCGGTTCGGCCTGCGGGCGGGTCCTGCGGTGCGGGCCCGGGGAGGTGCGCGCCCGCCGTCCGGCGGCGGCCTACCGGTCCGCGCGCTCGGTGGAGCGTTGCAGGGACCGCTGGACGGATCGCTGGAAGGCGCCGCGCACGCCGGGGAGCCCGATGGCGCGCATCACCAGGTCGCGCGCCCAGACGTGGGCCCTGGTGGGCGGGGCGAACTGGCTCATCCCCCTGCGGGCCGCGGCCTGGCGGTCGCGGACCATCGGGCGCAGCCCCGCCTCCCAGCGGGCCAGCGCCGCGGGGACGTCGCCGCCGTGCTCGTCCAGCGCGGCGCCGAGCCGGTCGGCCCCGCCGAGCGCGAGGGCCGCGCCGTGCCCGGCGAACAGGGAGACGCACCAGGCCGCGTCGCCGAGCAGCACCACCCGGCCCCGGCTCCACCGGTCCATCGCGACCTGGCTGACCGAGTCGAAGTAGGCGCCGTCCGGGGCGCCGGCGAGCCGGCGGAGCGCGCCGGCCGCGCCCCCGCCCAGGTCGGCGAAGGCGGTGGTGAGGGCGTCCACCGGCCCTCGGGCCAGTTCGGCCTCCGGGTCGGCGCTCCGGTAGGTGAAGAACGCCGATGAGCGGTCCGCCCCCAGGTTGACCACGGCGGCGGTGCGCCCCGGGCCGATGAACACGGTGCCGCTGCCCTCCGGGACGTCCGCGGGGGCCGGAGCGAGCGGGAACGCCCCGACCATGTGCCGCAGGTCCACCCGGAAGTCCTGCTCCGGGCCGAAGACGATCCGGCGGACGCCGGAGTGCAGCCCGTCCGCGCCGACGAGCAGGTCGGCCTGCTCGGAGGTGCCGTCGCTGAGCGCGACCCGGACCCGGTCGGCGTCCTGGCCGACGGCTTGAACGGTGGTGCCGAAGCGGATCTCGGCCCGGTCCCGCACCGCCTCGTACAGGGCGGACTCCAGGTCGCCGCGGAACACGGTGAGCGCCCGGTCGCCGAGCGCGGCCTGTGCGATCGCCGCCGGAACGGTGAACTTCGGCCGGCCGTCCGCCTTGACCAGGACCGAGGTGAACAGGCCGAGGTCCCGCGGGGCCAGCGCGGGCAGCAGCCCCAGCCGCTCCGCGGCGGCGTATCCCGGCCCGACCAGGTTGACCATGTAGCCGCCGCTGCGGCGGGCCGGGGCGCGCTCGACCACGAGCACCTCCCACCCCGCGCGGTGCAGCCGCAGCGCGGCGGCCAGGCCGGCGATGCCGGCGCCCGAGACGACCGCTCGTCCCGCCCGTGTGCCCCCGGCGCTCCGGGTGCCGTCGTCGATCTCCGCCATCGCTGCCCTCACCGTCCCGAACCTGAGTATGAACAGTTGCTCATACCGAGTATGAACACATGTTCATAACGAGTGCAAGTCGTCGGGGCGCACCGCGCTCCGGGCGCATAGACTGGGCGGCATGCCAAGGGGCGTCGCCATTCCGGAGGTCCGGCAGCACCTGTTCACCGCCGCTGAGCAGGTGATCGTCCGCGACGGACCCGCCAGACTCAGCGGCCGGTCCGTCACCGCCGAGGCCGGCGTCGCCATCGGCCTGCTGCACCGGCATTTCGCCGACTTCGACGCGTTCCTCGCCGACTACGCCGTCGACCGCGCCTTCCTGATCTCCGCCGAAGCGGCCGCGCTGCCGGAGCGGGCCGGTACGGGAACCGTCGCCGGCAACCTGCACGACGCGCTGCTCGCCACCCCTCCGGCGGCCCTGCTGGCGCCGGTGCGGCTGCTCGCCTCGCGCCCCGAACTTGCCGAGCGGGTCCGCGCGATACTCGGGGAGCGGGCGGCCGGCCTCGACGCGATCGAGAGCGCCCTCGCCGCCTACCTCGCGGCCGAACGGCGGCTCGGCCGCCTGGCCGCGGCCGCGGACCCCGCCGCGCTGGCCCTCGCCCTCGTCGGAGTCCTGCACCACCTCGTGCTCACCGCCGAGGACGAGGCCGGCGTCCGAACCCGCATCCGGCACACCGTCACCGCGCTGGTCGACGGCTCCACCGCGGCCGCACCGGTAGGGAAGAGGACGGCGGGCACAGCAGAGCCCCCATCCCGATGATCTTGACGTTGCGGGGGTATCGGAGCGCTCCGATACCCCCGCAACGTCAAGATCATCGCCCTGCCAGGGGCGTGCACCGGAGCCCGGGCCATGGATTTCCCGTCGGCTCGGCGGGTGCGCTAGAGTTGTGCCTTGTTCGGGGCGATTGGCGCAGCGGTAGCGCGCTTCGTTCACACCGAAGAGGTCACTGGTTCGAACCCAGTATCGCCCACCCCGAAGAGAGCCCCACGGCCTGCATGGACAGGACGTGGGGCTCTCTCATGTTCTGGAGCCGCCGCGGTTTCCACCGGGCGGCCGAACCGGGCCCGGGGCGAAGCGGCCGGCTTCAGCCCTTGCGGCGGCGGTGTGCGGCGACGCGGGTGCGGGTGGCGCAGCGGGAGGAGCAGTACCGGCGCGGGGCGGCGCCGGAGGCGAGGAAGACGCGGAGGCAGCCGGGGGCGGCGCAGCGGCCGCCCGGGAGGCGCTGACGGTCCGCGATGAGCTGGGCGATGGCCAGGGCGCCCGAGGTGAGCAGCCAGTCGGCCCAGGGCGCGTCGTCTCGGGCGTCGATGTGCAGGTGCCAGTGGGTGGTACCGCGGTGGTCGGTGAGCCGGGGCGGGTGGGCCGCCTCGGCCAGCAGGGCGTTGACCCGGGCGGAGGCCTCGGCGAGGTCGTCGGCGAGCAGGGCGGTGCGCAGCCGGCGGGCGGCGCCGGCCATCGCGGGGACGTCGGCGGGGACGAGGTCGAGCGGATCGGCCTCGCCGTGCGCGCGCAATACCCCGGCCACCGCTTCCAGCGGCGGTTCGTCAGCGGCGGTGAGCAGGTTGACCAGGTCGGCGGTACGCTCGGCGACCGCGCGCACGGAGCGGCCGGCGAGCAGACCGGTGACACCGTCGGGCATGGTCCTCCGTAAGTCGTCAGGTGACCCGGCAGGGTAGCCGGGCGCGGCCGATGGCCTCCGCCTTCAAAGGCGCGACGGGGACGGCCGCCGATTGAGAGCCGTACGCGGGGCGCCGTCCGAGGGGGCAGCGGGGTGCTCCGCGCGGCCGCGCCCGATGGCGCCGGTGCCGTCCCGCGGCCGGGGAAGACCGCCGACGGCGGACCGGCGCTCTCCGATGCCCATGCCGCCGTCCTGCTCTTGGCCGACCGCGTGGTGCGAAGCATCGGCGTCGCCCTTTTCCGGTAAGGGCGGACGTAACGCAGTCTATGCGTACACCCGTTACCGGCGTAGCGTCGCCGGCCATGGAGGAACGGGACGGGCGACGCGTCGGACTGGGCGGCTATCTGGCCGGGGCGGGCGCCGCTCGGGTCGGCGAGGAGATGGCCGGACCCGCGCTGGTGCTGGCTGGGCTGGCGGCGACCGGATCGGCGGCCGCCGCGTCGGCGCTGCCGGCCGGGCTGGCCGCCGCCTCGGTGGTCGGCGGACCGCTGGTGGGGGCGGTGCTGGACCGGAGCCGGCGCCCGGGCCGGGCGCTGGCCGGGGTGCTCGCCGGGTATGCGGCCGGTGTCGCGGCGGTCGCGGCGGCACTGGGCTGGGCTCCGCTACCCGTGGCCGTCGCGGTCGCGGTCGGCGCGGGGCTGCTCGGCCCGGCGGTGGCCGGCGGGTGGAGCTCCCAGCTGGGGCGGGCGGTCGGGGCGTCCCGCCTGGCCCGGGCGAGCGCGCTGGACGCGATCACCTTCGGTGTCGCGGGCCTGGCCGGCCCCGCCCTGGTCGGGCTGGTCGCGGCCGCCGCCGGGGCGGGCGGGGCGGTGGCGCTGGCGGTACTGCTGCTGGCCGCCGCGGTGCCGTTCGCCTGGGCCCTGCCGGGCAGGGAGAGCACCGCCGGCGACGCGTCGCGGGGCCGGCGTCCGGTCCGCCCCGCCGGTGGAAAGGGCATCGGCGGAGCGGCCGATGCCGGGGGCCGGCCGTCCGCGGGGCGGGAGGCACCGAGCGGTGTGCGCACCGGGGAGGCGGACGGCGCGGAGCGTCCGGCGCCGGCCGGGCCGCTCGCCGGGGCGGCCGCGCTCTTCCGCGGCCGGGAGCTGGCCCGGGCGACCGCGGTGACCACGTTCTCCGCCGCCCAGGAGGGGATGCTGCTGGTGTGCTGGCCGCTGCTCGGTGCGGCCCTGCTCGGCGGGGCCGAGCAGGGGGTGCTGATGATGGCGCTCGCCGCGGCGGCGTCGCTGGCCGCCAACGCGGCCCTGGCCCGCCGGCCGCTCCCGGTGCGGCCCGGCACCGTGCTCTGGACGAGCAGTGCGCTGCTCGCCTGCGCGGTGCTCCTCGCCGCGTCGGCGGCCGGCGGATGGGCGCTCGCCGCGGCGGCGCTGCTGGTCGGCCTGGCCCAGGGGCCGCAGCTGACCGCGCTGTTCCGGATCCGGAACCGGTGGTCCGACGAGCGGGTGCGCGGGAGCGTCTTCACCACCGGGGCCAGCCTGAAGATCACCGCGTTCGCCGCCGGCGCGGCGCTGGCCGGACCACTGGCCGCCCGGTCGCTCACCGGGGCGCTGCTCGCCGCAGCCTGCCTGGAACTGCTGGCGCTGGCGGCGTTCGTGCTGATCACCCTGGTGCTGCCGGGCGGGGCGGCCGATGGGCACCCGGACCGCACCGCGCCGGGCAGCGGCGCCGCCCCGGCTCGGGAGCGCTGAGCACAGCTCCGGTCGCCTGCAACGGGTCCGGCCCCGGCGACCGCCCCGGGACCCTGCCGGGAGCGCATAGGCCTGGGGGTCGGCATGAGGCCGGACTCTGGAGCCGCCGGTGACATCACCTTGGAGCAGCAGGACGCAGAGGACTGGGAGCAGCCGACGTTCCGATCCGGGAAGACCTCGATGGGTAAAGTGGTCCAGAACGCCCTGACCCCGAGAAGAACCCGCAGGTCAACGAGAGTGCTCCCC